>Ga0184639_10000752_pt1 | contig 13149 bp, 12 predicted proteins | sample PLM31_170_b2_FD_133155 | JGI IMG/M metagenome (GOLD analysis project Ga0184639, IMG submission 133155) | Groundwater sediment microbial communities from an aquifer in East River, Colorado, USA - PLM3-1_170_b2 | ecosystem: Environmental > Terrestrial > Soil > Riparian zone | place: USA: East... | reverse complement strand
CGAAGCGGGTGGCAGAACGTTGGCGGGCTTGGGTGCGGTGAATGTAACCGTCAAATCGGCGTGTACCGCTTCGCCGATGGGTTTCGCCAAATCGGCATTGAGACCTGACGGTAAGTCGACGGAAACAATCAACGGCCGGCGAGTCGATGATCTCTCTCGGGCCCGTCGCGTCATGGCCAGATGCTGCACGACCTGGAGGAAAACTCCATCGAGCGGGCGGCTGAGTCCATTTCCGAAAAGCGCATCAACGATAACGTCGTAAGTACGGCGCGGCTGCGCCAGGTTTTGCCAGGCCGCCACACTGCCGCACTCCACAAAACTCAAAGCCGCGGGACGATCATCGGAACCAGCCTCGAAGCTGGCGAGCCGGGCAACAACCTCGAAGTTGGTGCGCGCATCGCCTTTAGAATCTTCGACGGTTCCGAAGAGCACCACGTCAGCGTGAACACCGGCGCGACAAAGCTGGAGCGCAAGCGCTGCGCCATCGCCACCGTTGTTTCCTTGTCCGCAAAGTACCTGCGCTTTCTTACCTGCGAGACTGCCAGAGAAATGGGCTGCGATTGCGTTGAAACAAGCCTCGGCCGCGGCCTGCATCAATAAAACAGAAGGGGTCCGATAATCGCGGGTCGTGAGGCGGTCAACCTCCCGCATTTGCTCGGCTGAAATAACGGGCTGCACGTTCGGATGATAAGGATGGGGAGTTACCGGGTCAATGCATTAACAGACTGTGCGTCGCTGTTTTTGGGAACAATAGAAAAGGTTCCAGAATCTAAGCGGTAAAAACAAAAATGGCGGCCCGGGGCCGCCCCCGCCTTTGCCGCTGCGCTAACCAGTCCGTTTTTCCAGGATAACCAACTAAAGAACCAATGGAGACGAATCTCCAGAAAGTCTCGAGAAAAAAATCCTTTAGCAAGAAGCCCGCAAGGTTTTGACCTCGCCCGGGCTTCTCACACCAAAAGAAAGGAAGTTGATTACTCGGATTTAGGAGCGTTTCTACGCTTACGGATTGCGCCGGCGATTCCTGCCAGGCCGGTGCCCAACAGCACCATCGTAGTCGGTTCCGGAACTTCGCGAGGATCGTCGCAACCCCTGCAGAAGAAGAAGCTTTCATGTCCGCCCGAAGCATCGGAAACGCTTGCCGCAAGACCCAGGCGAAGATTCGGGTTGGCTGCAATCGCTGCGGCCAGGGCCGCAGCTGCATCACTGTTAAGAGCCGTTCCATTACCATTAAGAGTGGCTTCCCGCAGCGTCACAGCATCGGCAAGGTGGGCGCTAAATACGGCGATGCCAGATTGGTCGTAGGCAGTCAGAACCAACGAGTTCAGAATAATCGGCCCAACGGGACCGGCATTGCTGCCACCCCTGTTTGGGTCGTTGATGTTCATGTTGATTACACACGTCGCCGTTTGTGACTCCCAAATCGGTCACTGAGTATGTTCGATTGTTGGCTCTTCCGACGATCTGGTTGCCAGTTACCAGGTCGCCACGCCGGTTTGCGCGCGGATCATTGGGGCTGTAAGCGACAGAACCGAACGCATTGGTTGCGGAACCGGGGCTCTGAATCCACCAGAACACTGTTCACGGTTCCTAGTCCGGCTGGTTGGATAATTCTGGGGCCCGACGGGAACGATCAGAAAGTTATCGGCTCGCGAGGTTGTGCCGGCCAGGGAGAGAGTTAATAGGGCTCCCAGGGCCAGGATTCCTTTTGAAACAAGTTTGTGCATCTTCCTTCATTCCCTCCAGAGTGAATCATGAAATTCGTCGCGCGAGCCCGAAACCTTTGCGGCATAGCAGCTGATCTAATTTCTTCACCTATTGAAAAGGGTCAACAAAGGCGGGCTTCCAGCGGGTTGTCCCGATCCGACAGATAGTTGTTAATTAGCGAGGTATTACTTTCTAAACTTTAAACGGGCCGGTCACCTTGGAGATTACGGCCTTTGCTTCCGGAATGCCCAAGAAGTAGGTCACGCCGAAATAAGTAACTCCGTAACCGCCGAGCACTACGGCTGCCAGGGGAATAGCGTGCAGCTCGCCCAGCAATAACTTGAAAGCCCAGCCGACCGACGCCCCGACGAGCGCGGCAATCCAGAGTTTAGTTACATAGGAGAGTGGAAGGCCCGTGCGACCGATGCGGCGATTTAGAGTTCTGCGTAGGAGTAAAAACTCAATCCAGGCTGCAATGCTGGCGGAGGCAGTTAGTCCGACGACGCCCCACTTGGGTTCTATGCCCAGAGCTACAGGAAGCGGGATGGCGCAGAGATATCCCAGAACTGTAGTCAGCGCAACGTGAATGATGGCGTAAAGGAGCGGGGTGCGAGTGTCGTGAAGCGCGTAATAGGTTGAGGAATACAGTCGTCCCAGGGTCGCTGCCAGCAGCCCAATACTCGAACCTGCCAGAATCCCCCATACGTAAACCGCGGCGCTGCGCTGAAATTGACCGGTTTGATAAAGCACCGCAGCGATCACATCGCCCAGTAACAGAAAAGCAATCGCGGATGGAACAATGAAGAAAGCGATACGGCGGAGACCGGCGTCGAGCCGAGTTCTCAATACCTCAGCAACTTGTTCGCTGGTGCCCACGGCGCGTGACATCGCCGGCAGTTCGGCCGCTGAGACCGACATTCCGAAAAGGCTGACGGGAAGGGTATAGATGCTCTGCGCATAAGTGAGTCCTACCATGGCGCCCACCGGCAGGAAGCTCGCAATTATTTCATCGACAAATGCGCTGATCTGAATCACTCCGCGGCTCATGAAGACCGGGAAAAAGTTTTTAACGACCTTCCTCACATGAGCACTCGCAACATCGATAACCGGACGCAGGCGGTGGACCAGCTTGAAGACAGTTGGCAGTTGCACAGAAAACTGCAAGGCGCTGCCAACGAGCGCGCCCCAAGCGGCAACTTCCGCGAGCGGAAACTGTCCCACTGTGCCGCCAAAAAAGAGCAGCGAGGAAATAATCGCGACGTTCCAGGCAACAGGAGCCGTGTAGGAGATAAAGAAACGGTGATGGCTGTTCAGGATTCCGAGGCACCAGGCTGAAAGCACCAGCAGACCTGCGCCGGGAAAAAGTATTCTGACCAGGCGAATGGTCAATTCACGTCTTTCTCCTTCGAAACCCGGAGCGACGAAGTCGATGAGGTACGGGCTCGCCAGAACGCCGCCGAGCACAACCAAAGAAGTGACCAGCGCCAGAAGTCCAAGCACCGCGCTCGCCACGTGCGAAGCTTCCTTTTCGTCGTCTTTCGCGAGCAGCTTGGCGTAAACCGGAATGAAAGATGCGGAAAGAGCACCTTCACCAAACGTGTTCTGAAGGAAGTTTGGAATACGAAAGGCAGCGCTGAACGCATCGCCGGCAGCAGAAGTGCCGAAGTAGTGAGCAAAGACGCGCTGGCGGATCAGCCCGATGATGCGGCTAATGAGAATGCCGGTCCCGACAGCAAACGCGGACTTTCCGGAACTCGTTTCAATCCCTTTTCCGGGCTTTGCGCTCGGAAATTCGCCCGTCACCGCGCCAATCGGTTCGACCGTTTCGCCTGCAATCACACTGGCATCATTGCGAACACGCGGCGGGTCAACGTTTGCCTCGAGAATCTTTTCGGAAGGATGACCTGCTTGTGAGGGCGGTTGATTTTCCTGGGTCTGCGAAACAGATTCTGCACCCGCAGGAAGCTTCGCCGCATCGCCGTTGGAGGAATCTTTCATCTGCAATCAGAGATTGTAGTCTCTTATTTTAGTGAGAAGGGTCTTATAACTAACGCCCAGGTCTTCTGCCGTCTGCATTTTGTTGCCGTCGTTTGCCGCGAGGGTTTCAAGAATCTTCTGGCGCTCCACGAAGCGTAACGCGCGTTGGGCGGCTTCAGATAGACTTCCCGTCAGGTCAAACAATTTCAACGCCTCAGCATTGTCGGCCGGTTCCGTGGCCAGACCGAGATCCTTAGGTTCGAGCATCATTGAGTCGGAGAGAATGCAGGCGCGTTCGATTGCGTTTTCCAACTCGCGAACATTTCCCGGCCAACTGTGTGCCCGCAATGCGGCAAACCCCTCGTCACTCAAAGTAGCCTCGCGGCCGCGCAATTCCTTGCCTAGTTGCGCTGCGAAGTGTTTGGCCAGTAGGACTATGTCGCTTTCGCGTTCGTGCAAAGGTGGAATCTCAAGAGGGAACACGGCCAAACGGAAAAACAGATCGCGTCGAAACTCGCCACTCTCAACCGCCGCTTTCAAATCCCGGTTTGTCGCTGCCACAACTCGAACATCAACCGGCACCGGCGCGCGCCCGCCAATGCGGTCCACTACCTTCTCCTCGATTACGCGCAATAGCTTCCCCTGCACAGTCAGCGGCAGTTCACCAATCTCGTCGAGAAAGACTGTACCGCTGGAAGCGAGTTCAAACTTCCCTAGGCGCCTGTCGCCCGCGCCGGTAAAGGCGCCGCGTTCGTGGCCAAATAATTCATTCTCGATGAGCGTCTCTGGAATGGCGGCACAGTTGATGGCGACGAAAGGCTTGTCGCGCCTGGTGGAGAGATGATGGACGGCGCGCGCAAACAGTTCTTTGCCTGTACCTGATTCACCCAGCAACAAAACTGTCGCTTCAGTTTGCGCCACGCGCTGAGTTTCAGATACGGCCCGCTTGATTGCTTCCGATTCACCGATGATGCGAGGAAAGCCGTAGCGGCGGGACCACTCTTCGCGCAGCAGTATGTTTTCAGTTCTCAGTCTCTCCTGCTCGAGTGCTCGCTCGACGAGCAGGAGGAGGTGATTGGAGTCAACCGGCTTCTGGAGAAAGTCGTGGGCGCCATCCTTCATTGCCTGCACCGCTTCGTCAATCGATCCGAAAGCAGTCATGACAATTACAGGAATACTTCCATCGGCAGCCCGCGCGGCGCGTAAAACGTCGAGGCCTGATCCGTTAGGCATGCGCAGATCGGTGAGGACTAATCTGTGTGGGCCGCAGGCGATTTCATTCAAAGCAGCGCGCGCATCGGCAGCTTCGGTCACAGTGTAGCCTGCGTTCTCCAGAGTCAACCGCAAAACGCGGCGCAAGCTGTCTTTGTCTTCAACGAGGAGAATATCAGGCATTTGTTCGTGGTTCAGGTCTGGTAGCGACGAATGCGACGAGCAGGAATTGTACAACAGGTGAGCAGGATAATGGTCAGTGGGCAGAAAGCAGAAAGCAGAATGCTGAAGGCAAAAGGCAGATGTGCGGCGGGAAGCAACCGATTGTCAGTACCGCCTGCGGGCCGGTGCGGTCGTGATTCGGAGATCGCCTTCGAGCTGCGCGCGGTAAAGATAAAAAAGGACGCACGAAAACGCAGGCGCATCCAGAAACTAAGAGGCGCGATTGAGATAGCGAGGTATTTGGAGAAGATTAAGTGACGTTCAAATGCTCGCGTCATTCCTGGGAGCGCGGGCGTCTCACACGCAATGAGCGCGCATCGCGAAATGAAGGATTCGACTAGTCTCATTAGTGCTGGAAAAACGTCCCGCCTGCGCATTGCGGGCGGGCGGGACGCCCGCGATCCCAGCGAGGAGTTGTCCTTTAAGCTCGCTGGAGGCCGTTGGATGGTCGTCCGACGCTGCGTCGCGATAGAAAGCTTTGGCCATCTTGCCGGGAAACGATGCCCTTGCGAACCAGCTCATGCATCGCAGATTCAAAGGTAATCATGCCGTGCACCTGTCCGGTCTGCATCGACGACTGAATCTGGAAGGTCTTACCTTCGCGAATCAGATTCGCTACTGCGGGGATGTTCACCAAAACTTCAACAGCCGCGACGCGCCCGTGCCCATCGTTGCGACGAACCAGCGCCTGGGCAATCACACCGCGCAGGCTTTCCGATAGCATCACGCGGATTTGTGCCTGCTGCGCTTCGGGAAAAACATCGATGATTCTGTCTACCGTTTTCGTTGCGCTGTTCGTGTGAAGCGTAGCGAGTACCAGGTGCCCGGTTTCCGCTGCCGTGAGAGCCAATGAGATTGTCTCCAGGTCGCGCATTTCGCCAACCAGAATTACATCAGGATCTTCGTGCAAGGCGGCCCTCAGCGCCTGATGAAACGACTTGGTGTGACTGGAAACTTCTCGCTGGTTGATCAATGAGTTCTTGTTGTGATGAACAAACTCAATCGGATCTTCGATCGTAATGATATGGGCTTTTCTATCGGTGTTGATTTTATGTATCAACGCAGCGAGTGTCGTGCTTTTGCCCGAGCCCGTGGGACCGGTTACCAGGATGAGGCCCTCCGAAACATCGAGCAGATCAGTGAGATTCGCAGGCAGCCCTAACTCTTCAATTGTCTGAATATATTCGGGAATGAGTCGGAAGACCGCACCGACGCCCTTTCTTTGTCTAAAGACATTGACACGAAATCGCCCCACACCTGGCAGCGAATAACTACAGTCGAGGTCCCAGGTCGCAAGAAAATTCTCTCGTTGTGTTTCCGAAAGAACTTCAAAAATCAGCGCCCGGCTAACCTCGGCTGACAAGTCTTTATAGTTAAGCTTCACCATCTCGCCGTGAATTCGCAAATATGGCGCGCAACCGCTGGTGATGTGAAGATCCGAAGCCTCACGGTCCGTCATTTGTTTCAGGATGTCGTCTATTCTTGCCATGGGTAACAATCATTCTCGTTGGCTATTTCTCAGCGACACCTAACACAACCGCTCCCGGCATGACAACAGCATCCATTACATTCTTAGAGTCGTACTGTAAGTTTGAACTTCCGCCACCGCCGTTATAATCAAACATCGGATCAAGGAAACCTCCCGTGGCGCCAAACCGGGCGATCATGATGGATCCCAAGATGTCTCTGTTACCGCCACCCTGCTTCAGCAATCTGCCTTGACCGAGTACCAGGATGATCCCATTGAAGTTTGGTCCTGGACCGTTGAAATAAAGCGTTCCGTTTACAATTAGTAGACCCGCTCCTCCGTCCAGACGGCAGTCGCCTTTCACAATCGTAAACTGCGGAGCCGCGGCTGTTCCGGCGCTGCCGTTCAAGGAGTTAAGGACGACGCCTCTTTTAGAACAGGGAGAGCCAGGTGCGGCACATGAATTTGCGAGCGTCTCGGCTTGAGCCAGAAACGCACGAGCATTATCGGCCGTCTTGAGAAACCAGGGCGTGGGGACTCTTGTAGTTCCGGCTGGAGCGGGTTCGTTAGGTGGATCGAGCACGTTAAACTTTGGATTAGAAACTGTGCCAGGTTTAGCAGCATAGGCCGCCTCCACGGTAGTGACGTCATGTCCGCTGATTGCCAGAGCAGGCTTCGCCGGCTGCAGTCCAGCGTTATCCACGCCCGAATAAGTCTTGGCATTACTGTTTCCAAGATCAATCGTCAGATTCGTCGTCGCGTCGTCATGACCACGAAGAACGAGTGCGGCGGGCATCTCGATATTCAGCCCATTCGCGTGCAACATCATTGACAGCGTTTTCCTTGCGCCGCGTGGTCCATAGCCAGTTGACTTCACAATTATTCGAACAGGTTTTGCGGTTGCAAGGTTTGTATTGTCCGGATCGGTCAACTGGACGTCGTAGGCCACACCGTTGAACGGGTTGTAGCCGGGACTGATGCCAACGCGATCGGCATACGTCGATCCGGTTGGCGTGTAATTGTAGGAAAGCCAGCGCGAAAGCCGTTTCGGGAAATCAGGCGTTGGCGGATCTGCTGCAAGATTAGACGTGGCCGGGTCAAGAGCTTTAGGAAAATCAATTTTATTCTGCGCCGCTACGCCGCCAACCGGATTGGCCACAAACAGCGGATTCGGCAGAACATTACCACGCATCACATTCAACGTTGCTTGAAGTCCAGCTTCAGCGCCGTAATAAGCCTGCATCTCGGCAGCCGCATCCACAGTGTTCGTCGCCGACATGGAAGTCGTTAGAATCACTCCAGCGGTCAAAAGGAGCGTTGATATTAGCAACGTGGTGATGAGCGCCGCTCCGCGCTCACCTCTACGGTTTCCGGTGTCTTGCGAAACTGTTATTAGCATCTCAATAAGTTCTTATCTAAAACTGCTGCAAAGTGTTGGGGGCGTTTCTTAACGCCACATCGGAAACTAATCCCACAACTGATGCCGGCTGTTCGGGGCCGGCCGGCAGATCTACGCTAACGTTAATTCTTATTCTTTCAGCGGTGTCAGGGGTGGCGGCGCCGCCGGCTGCATCGAGATAAGTCAGGGTTAGTCCAGTGATATTGCCGGCCAGCACGACAGAACTTCCGTTAGGCGCCGGAGAATTGTCGAAGCGAACGATTGCCTTGTTTGCCGTTTGAAAGATGAAACGAACATCTTCGTCAGTTTGGTCCAGGCTCGCATCGTTGTTGAGGTTTGCACGTATCCGGATAGAGTCGGTGGCTGAATCGGCTATGACTATTCCATTATCCGTTAGTCCGTATCCGGCGTTTCCAATTTCGCGCGACATAATATTTAGCGCTCGCTGGGCTGACGCCAAGGCATTAGAGCGCAGGTTTTCCCGAGTTCGCGTGCGCAGCGAGGTAGCTAGCAGAGTGCTGGCGGCTGCCATCACTACGATCGTGATAGTCATGGTTATCAACAACTCGAGAAGGGAAAACCCAGCTTCGGTCCTGGCCTTTGGCTGTATTCGTTTATTTATCATACGACTCAGTTCTTTGTTCGCCTCACCGATCACTTCTCGAGCGCTGAGTAAACAAAGTGATCGTTCCACCGGCGCCGAAGGCCCAACCCTTTCCAATACTCTGCGGCACTACCGTCACCGTTATGCCCTTAAGGTTCGTTGCCGTATTGACGTCAATTGCTTGCGTATAAGGGTTGTCATCGACCGCGACGGTCAGCGTAAACAGCCGGCCATCGCGCACTATGCCCGCCTGCACTGTCGTGCCCGCGTTCAAGCTTGCGTCGGTAGTAGTTGAATTGAACTGCCCACTACGCAAGCGCTCCAGGGCTTGCTGTGCGATCGCGAGACTCGTAGCGCGATCGGTGCCGCCAGAATTGTTATAAACCGAGAAAGAAAACAAGCTCGCCGAACCCAGCGCCACGATCAGCATTATCAACAGTGCAATAACCGCCTCGACCAATGTGAATCCCGACTGATCGGCGGCGGAGTGTTCTTCTTCCGCGGGCGGAATCCATCCGCCGCTCGTTGGGCCGAGGCGGGTCTCAGCCTTGATTGGTTTAGTAAAATCCAGATTCATGGAACTTGAGTATGGTCGCGAAAAGTGGGTGTAGGCGCGGAGGAGTTTATGACGGCACTGCTCGCCGGTGGGCCATCGAGTGTCGGTTGGCCCGCGGAAGTTAAGTCAATTGGTAGACCCATAGTTAGGAGAACGGATGTTCACGAAGGAAGGGTTCGCGATATTGCCGTCGGAGTCGACGGTCCGACCACGCCAATTGAAATAGATGGTTCTTGGATACGGAAGGTCAAACTGGAGATTTGCGTCGGCCGGCAAACTGATTACCTGAGGCGCATCTAGCGTCCCATCGCCATTTGAATCAATTGTTACTGAATAGAACGTTGCATCAAGGATGGAAACTTGCGCCATCTGGACCGTGGTCGACGGACGACGACGCACTGAGTCGAGGCGCGCTTTCTCCAAATATGCCGCCAGTCTGGTTGGCAGCGTTTGCTCTTATCATTAGCTGACGAGCACGCGCGATTTGAATGAACGCGAAACCGGTAAGCACCGAAATCATCGCGACCACGATCAGCAGTTCAAGCGCAGAAAAGCCCGCCGCCTTTCGTGGTACTTTCTGTGTGAGAGGGGCTTTCATCTTTATGAAATCTACTTCTGAGTTAATTCAATCGAAGCCACGGTTGGCTCGAAAAGGCGCTCGTTTCCTGATTGGCGGGTCAATCGCGTGCACCGGTCTTTTGCGCCGTGTTCGTAGCGGTCGCTACCCGCCAGGTTTGCCTCTGTACTTCGTCGAGTAATAGGGACGCAAGATCATCATGTCCGAGTTCTTTTAGTTTCTTCTGCTCCTCCATCGCTGACTCCTCGTCTTCCAGATCAAGATGAACAAGTCCCAAATAATAATGGGCCTGGCCGTCCGCCGGGCTAATCTGAATCGCCTGCTGATACGCCTTTATCGCCTCGGAATAGCTGCCGATGTTGAAATAAGCCAGGCCAAGATTTCTGTGCAAGTCGACATCACCTGGCCTACACCGAATAGCTTTCATGTACATCGCCAGCGCCTTGAGGAAATTGCCTGAGCGATCATATGCAAGGCCGAGATTGCTATAGGCTTCAACATAATCAGGACGTACTCTCAATGCTTCTGTGTAGGCTTCAATTGCTTCATTTCAGGCGTCCCTGGCTGAGATAGTTGAACCGAGTTCGAGGTGGGCCTCAGCGAACTCAGGGTGAAGCCGTGTCGCTTGAACGGAATTCTGCCAGTGCTTGATCGTGGCGACCTTTCCCTGACAGTTTCATGCCGATTTGATAATAGGTTTGGGAGCGGAAAGCTGAATCGTCCAACTCTCGCCCCGCAAAAATTTCCAGTATTTTCTTTCGCAGCCCCAAGACAGACTCTCCAAACAAATCAGACAGTGCGATTAGAATTCACCAATAGCCGTTACCCGCGGGCCAGTTGAGGAGAGTGCGTTACGCACCCATTCCGAATCATATTGAATCGTTGAAGTACCGCTGCCATTACTACTGAAGGTGGGCGCAAGAAAGTTTCCGCTGTTTCCAAAACGAGCAACCATTGCTGCCCCGAAACTGTCGCCATTGCCGCCGCCGTCACGGAGTAGGGTGCCGCCACCGAGCACGAGGATGAGACCGCTGTAGGCTGAGGATCCGTTAAATGTCAGAGTACCGGTGACAACCAAAAGACCAGCGCCGCCGCCTAGAGGTAGATCCGTATCACCATCAACGAAGGTTAAAACTGGACTTAATGGAGTGCCGAAGGTGTCGGGTTGCGTACCAGTAAAGTAACGATTTTCATTTTGCGCAGCTTCCCGCATCTGAATGACAAACGCACGTGCGGCGTCTGCCGTTTGTAACCAGGTGGGCAAATCTGAAATGGCTATCTTTTGGACACCGGCTGGCGTCCCAACAACCTGAGAAGGGGGGAGAAGGAGACTGTCAATGTATGTTTTATCAGCAGCTCCGGTGACCGCAAATGCAGAAAGATCTGCCCCGCCTGCGTTGTCGTTTCCGTCGTAAACATACCTGGCGCTGTTGCCGGCATTGAATGTCAGTTGGGCATTGTCGTCGGCGCTACGAATCGTAATAGCACTCGGCGTCGTTATGTCGAAAGCGAATCTGCTCAGCAACATCCGCAGTTGCTTTTTGGCATTGCGAGGGCCGAAACCCGTAACGTCCGCTACCAGCCGATTGGGCTCGGGCGCGGTTATCGCTACGGGAATCGAAGTTGTTTCGTTGCTGTTAATTGCGACTGACGTCCGGGTGTATTGCACACCTTGAAGATTGTTTGAAAGCGTTGGAAAAGTGACTACTACAAAGCTGGTAGCGCCAGTAATAATTCCCGACAGAGTGCAGTTGATTGTATATGTTACCGGCCAGGGAGCAGTTTGCGTAATAGTGAGCGCGAACGGTTCGTTTGAAAGAGTGTAAATACCTACGGCGGAGGTAATGGTGAAGTGTCCCAGCGTACTGGCGCCACTGGTAGTGATGGTTGTTGAAGCCTGAGGTGTATACGTGAGAGTCATCCTGGGGTTTCCACTTCCAAATTGATGTGACGCCGTTCCGTAATTAGTGAGAACACCCGAAGTGGAGAAAGTTACAACGGCTGAGTTGTCGGGATCGCGTAGGGCAGCGTTGAAGGCCATGCCGTTAATCGGCGTATACCCGGCGCTGAGTGTTACCCGGGCCGGATTATAGGCGGTGTTATAGGTCATCCAGCGAGAGAGACGAGGTGTTGTAGTGTCCCCACTCACGTTAGAGGTTGAGACTGTGACAGCCTTGCGAAAGCTAATCTTGTTCGCAGTGGCTACTCCCCCAAACGGATCTGTGGCAAACACTGGATTGGGTGCGACGTTTCCCCGGAGGACGTTAAGGACTGCTTGTGTGCCGGCTTCCGCGGCGTAGTATGCCTGTATCTCGGCGGCCGCATCGACCGTGTTTGTCGCCGACATTGAAGTGGTCATAATCAGTGCACCACCCGCCGTCAGAAGCAACAAGCTAATCAACAGCATTGTAATGAGGGCTGCGCCGCGCTCATCGGCGTAAATTGACTTTTTGTTTATAACTTTAGAAGTCGCTTCCATTAGTGTTTACCTCACGTGCCGGATGGAGATCAGATTCAGTAATTAACAAGATCGGCGTTGCGTAGCGTGGCGTCAGATGATAACTGCACGCGCGAAGGCGGTTGGTAGCCATCGGAACCAGGCGTGCCCACCGCCGGAAGTGTTACGCAAACTGAAATGACGATGTATTTGGCATCGCTCTTTTGTGTGACCTCAGAGACAGGGTTACCGGAAGCGTCCACGACGTTGGTGATGTCGCAGAGCGCCGTTGCGTAATGAACTTTGTCAGGATAGTAGCGAAAGGTAAGGGCATGCACTCGGTTTGCAAGCACCATTTCCTGAGCCGCAACGTTAACGTCGAGACGGACGATGTAGCTACTGTCGCTCTCGGTATAGAGGAGGAATTTTATGTCTTCGTCTCTATCCGTTGCGGCATTGCTTGTCGTTTCATTCTCAGACGCATTGAGGTTTGCCCTTACGCGAATCGAACTTAAGCCAGAGTCGGCACCGACTATTCCGTTATCTGTGAGCCCGTAACCGGAATTGGCAATCTCACGAGTAATAAGATTGAGGCCGCGTTGCGAGTCGGCGAGCGCTTCAGTTCTCTGATTCTCTCTTGTGCGAAGCTTAAAGGAACTAGCAAGAATGGCACTCGCCAAGCCCAAAAGCACGAGCGTTATGGTCATTGCAATCAACAACTCGAAGAGTGAAAACCCTTCTGCTCTTGACTGGTTCAAGTCTCTTTTATCCATGAAAAGCGGCCTTTTTTCGAGTGCGATAAGTTTCTTACTCGGCCCTATTTATCGATACAGGCCGAGCGAATGAGTCGAACGTTGGGAGATTATTGTGGCGGCAGTGTTTGCCCATTGGCTGCTGGCAGCTGCTGGTGTAACTTGCACCGTGATTACTTTCAATACAGCGCTTCCTCCGCAATCTGACGTAGAACAGATCGTGGTTACTATGGTGTATGGG
>Ga0184639_10000751_pt1 | contig 13150 bp, 10 predicted proteins | sample PLM31_170_b2_FD_133155 | JGI IMG/M metagenome (GOLD analysis project Ga0184639, IMG submission 133155) | Groundwater sediment microbial communities from an aquifer in East River, Colorado, USA - PLM3-1_170_b2 | ecosystem: Environmental > Terrestrial > Soil > Riparian zone | place: USA: East... | reverse complement strand
CCTCGTTTCAAGTGTGCGGCGATGACTGAAAATTAGCCCTCCCTGCGGAGGGCTAATTTGTTTGTGCGCAACGATCGGCCAAAACCATGGCGCGAACCCCGACTCGGGAAAGCGATCTGCCGCTCTTCGCCGGGGAAACCAAAACGTTCCTCACGATCAGCGAGCTCAATGAGATCATCAAGGGGACGCTCGAATCCCAGTTGGACGCGGTCTGGGTCGTCGGCGAAATTTCCAATCTGCGCGTGCCGCCCTCGGGTCATTGCTACTTCACGCTCAAGGATGACAAGAGCCAGATCGCCGCGGTGATGTTCCGGCGCCAGGGCGCGACGCTGCGTTTCACGCCCGACAATGGCATGGAAGTGCTCTGCTTTGGGCGCGTGGGCCTCTACCCGGTGCGCGGCGATCTCCAGCTTTACGTCGAAAGCATGGAGCCGCGCGGCCAGGGCGCGCTCTTTCTGGCCTTCGAACAGCTCAAACAAAAACTTGCCCTCGAAGGATTGTTCGCGCCGGAAAGAAAACGGCCGCTGCCGTTTTTGCCGGCCGCCATCGGCATCGTGACGTCGGACAAGGGCGCGGCGCTCTACGACATGCTGCGCATCATCGGCGACCGCTTTCCCGACCGGCGCATCGTCATCCGTCCGGTCAAGGTTCAGGGCGAAGGGGCGGCCGGGGAGATCGCCGCGGCCATCGCGGAGCTGGATCGCTCCGGTGCGGTGGAGGTAATGATCGTTGGACGGGGCGGCGGGTCGCTGGAAGACCTCTGGGCATTCAATGAAGAGATCGTGGCGCGGGCGATTTTCGCATCGACGGTGCCGGTGATTTCCGCCGTCGGCCACGAGATCGATTTCACCATCGCCGATTTTGTCGCCGATCAGCGCGCGCCGACGCCGACGGCGGCGGCCGAGATGGCCGTGCCGCGCAAGGCCGACCTGGAAGAGCAAATTGACGGTCTCCAGGAAGCGCTGCTGCGCGGGACGCAAAATAAATTGGAGATGGCCAAGGAAACGCTTCGCGGTCTGGTGAAGCGGCTCAGCGATCCGGGAAAGAAGCTGCGCGAAAATCAGCAACGGCTGGACGATCTGTCGATGGATCTGGCGCGCCGTTTTCAAGAGCAGCTGCGCCGGCTGCGCGACCGGCTGGCTCAGGGGATAGGGCGCCTGGATGCTTTGAGCCCGCTGGCTGTGCTCGATCGAGGTTACAGCATTACGCTCAAACTGCCGGAGGAAAGAATCGTCAAGGATGGCGGTTCCCTCGGTCTCGGCGACCGCTTGCGCGTCACCTTCGCTAAGGGTAAGGCGCTTTGCCGCGTGGAGGGAAAAGAGTGAAGCGCGCTGTCGTGTTCGCCGCGATTTTTCTCTGGCTGAGCGCGAGCATCGCCTTCGGCGCCCAGCCGTCGGCCAAGACGGGCGCGCTGAAAACCGTAGGAATTCTTCAGGGAGAGATTGCGGAAATCAACCTTTCGGCCCCCGGAGTCGTCGCCGCCGAAGGACGATTGGGGAGCGAGAAGATTTATTTCTATCCGGGTGACAACGGAGTTTTAACGGCGCTCGTTGGCGCCGATCTCGAAACGAAACCCGGGCCGGCAAAAATCCTCGTCAGCGGCACGACGCATTCCGGCGCCCAATGGGCGACCCAGATTCCGCTCAAGATCAAGTCCAAGGCGTTCAAGAGCGAGTCGTACTCGGTGGCCCAGGAGTTCGACCAGCTCAGCGCGGACGTGCTCGAAAGGATTCGCCGGGAGCAAGAGCAGTTCGCCCGCGTCTTCGCGCTTTCGGCGGCGCAACGTTTGTGGGCGCGCCCGTTCGTCGGTCCCTTGCCCAAGGAAATCACCTCGCCCTTCGGCTACCGCCGGGTTATCAACGGGTCGCCGCGCGCGCCGCACACCGGTGTCGATCTCAAGGCGGCGACGGAAACACCGGTGCTGGCCGCGAATCACGGCCGAGTGGCTTTGCTCGGAGATTTCTTCTACAGCGGCAAGAGCCTGGTGCTCGATCACGGCGGCGCTTTGTTCACCGTGTATTTTCACCTCTCGGAGTTCAAAGCCGAGGAGGGCGCGGAAGTCAAAAAGGGCGACGTGATCGCTCTGTCGGGCATGACCGGCCGGGTCACGGGCCCCCATCTCCACTGGGGCGCGCGCATGAACGGCGCGCGCATCGATCCTTTCCAATTGGTCGACAAGTTGAACGAAAAAGCGGAGAAATAAGATGGCCAAGAAAGATCAGCAGAATAAAAAGTTCGAAGCCGCGCTCGAAGAGCTGGAGCAAGTCGTCGAGCAACTCGAATCCGGCGACCTGTCGCTCGAGGACTCCCTCGCCGCCTTCGAAAAAGGCGTCGGCCTGGTGAAACTCTGCAACCAGAAACTGACCGAAGTCGAAAAAAAGGTCGAGCTTCTGGTGAAGGACAAAGAAGGCAAGCTCCAGCTCAAACCGTTCGAGACGGGCGCGGAAGAGGATGAGGAAGAATAGTGTGGCAGCAAAACACCCAATCCCTTCCTAAGACTTTCCGTGCTGGGTTTACGCTCTTAGCAGCGCGTTGCTAACTATTTCACGGGACCGATAAATTCTTGATGTGGCATGACTCAGCCTAATTACCGTGGTGCTCGTGGTTCGAATGCCGGTGATGATTTTCACGAGCTTTGGGCCTTGCGCCAAGCGTTGGCTCTTCTTGACCAAGACACGGCTCTAACCGCAGTGACGGTTGAAGGTCTTCTCGCCGAAGACGAAGAAGGCAAGCCCCTTGACACGTGGGATGGTGTCGATTGCGCGCTCTATTATGGCAGCGATCCTGCTGCTAAAGCGGATCGAATCGCAATCGCTCAACTCAAGTACTCCGCAGCGAATCGTGACCAAGCTTGGACCGTTGCTCGTTTAACTCAAACTAGCAATAAGAAGAAGAACAACTCTGTTATTGGTAGACTGGCGAAGGCCTTCGCTGGTCTTAAAGATAAACAACTCACCCTCGCCACAACCGGAAATTTGAGGGTGGGGTTCGTCAGCAATCAGTCGATTGATCCAATCGTAGTCAACGCCCTGTCTGACATCACCGCCCCAGAACATGCTGCTCTACTTGCCGCAAGCCGACTGACCGAACAGGACTTCGAGACGTTCACGAGGGCACTCGACGTTTCCGAATGTGGACTAGGGTCACGCTTTGCTCTTGAGGAACGAGTACTCGCTACCATCTCCGAATGGACCGATGATGACGCGCGCGCTGCTGTCAATGACTTGATGTCGTTTGTGCGACGCAAGATGATGCCGGAAGCGACAGGCGAATTTATTACCCGCCAGTCAATTCTGCTTTGCTTCGGCTTCTCTGATCCAGGTGCTCTGTTTCCATGCCCTTCCGCCATTAAGCGAGTGGATCGCCTGATTCCCCGCGAGGCGTCTCGAAATGTTGCGGATCGAATGAAAAGTGGAAAGCAGCGCATCTGCCTTCACGGGGATGGTGGCAGCGGAAAGACCACTGCACTTCAGGAGATAGCGTGTCTCTTACCAACCGACTCTGTCGTTGTTGTTTTTGACTGTTACGGAAACGGACGCTACCTTGATTCCGATGCGTACCGACACCGAGCGCCAGATGCTTTTCTTCAAGTTTCGAATGACATAGCTCGTCAACTTCGAATTCCGCTTCTACTAAGCCGCAAGGAAGGTCTTGACTATCCCAGGGTGTTTAAGAAGCGGCTCGAAAGGGCCACTGAAGTGGTTGTCTCTAGGCAAAAGGTAGCCCTGCTCGTAGTCATCGTGGACGCCGCAGATAATTCTGTTATCGCTGCCAGCAGCAGGGCTGAGAAAAGTTTCGTTCACGAATTTGTCAGGTTGGGAGACCTACCCCCCAACGTCCGATTGGTTGTCACCACGCGAACAGGCCGGTTGCCAACCCTAAATTTACCAGGCGATTTTGAATCAATTGAGATCAAAGGCTTTGACCGAATTGAGACGGCCTCTCACGTCCGGGGCGTCGGGAGCGCGGTGCCAGATACGTGGATTGACGATTTTCACCATCTATCAGGCGGTAACCCACGAGTGCAGCAGTACGCTCTGGATTACGCTAAATCTGATCCGGCAAGAGCGCTCGACTATCTGCGACCGAACGGTAAAAGTCTTGCTCAGGTGTTTCGCGAGCAACTCGACTACGCTCTGCGTAAACAAGGCGGCGATAAAGAGATTAAACTTTTCTGTGCGGGGCTTGTGGCTTTGCCGCGGCCGGTTCCCTTAACCGATCTATCCGTTGTAACGGGGCTCAGCGTGGCCCAACTGCGGGATCTGTGTGCCGATCTCGCTCCGGGAGTGCGGCTGACGGACGACTCGATTGGTTTCGCTGATGAGGACTTTGAGCATTTTGTACAACAAGAAGCAGAGTCCAGCCTAGGGTCCCTTCGGGCAAATATCGCCGAGTATTTTTTAAGTCGGCGTACGTTAGACGCATATGCGGCTACGCACGTAGCGACGGCTCTACTTGCAGCTGGTCGAGGACGGGAGATCATCGATCTCGTCAAGGCAGATCACGAGCTGAAAGTGATTGGCGATCCGGTGCTGCGACGTGAAGTGCAACTGGAACGGCTTCGACTCGCCATGAAAGTGTGCAGAGAGTCGGGCAATAATGTCGACGCCATGCTGACGCTGCTCATTGGTGCAGAAGCACTAAAAACTGACGCTGCCATCCATCACACGCTTGTTGGGAATCCAGATCTCGCTGCGAACTTTGCACGTGACACCTCCAGTAGGATGGTCCTACGCGATCCCGAGCAGATTGAAAACCACGGGCCTCTTCTCTTTCACCTTATGGCGGCTGATGCTCGCGACGGAGACAGCATTTCAGTTCGCGAAGGACACAGACAAGTACGTGCCTGGTTACAGCGTCGGACCGAGGACCAGGAGGAGCGAAAGAAAAAACATCCCCGATCGGAACCCGGGTCTTGGTCTATCGGTGATGATGACATCGCCGCGGAAACAGAAGCCGTGCTCCGCGTCGAAGGCCCGCGTCGAGCCGTAGATCGCCTAATGCAGTGGCGCCCTAAGTCCGTGGCGCTACGCGTGGCAACCATCTTGGCCTCTAAGCTGATTGCATCAGGAGAAGCCTCGCTCGTCGAGCGTTGCCTGGCCGAGGCATCAATCCAGGCGCCATGGGATTTGTTTCTCCTCACGCCACTCGCACTTGCTGGAAAAGAGATCGACATATCTCGCCTTGAAATCGGTGTCCCGCGTCTCCTTCGAAGCAGCCTAATCCGACTTGATCAGCTAGCCAATTCGTGGAGAAACGAGGACGCTACCTGCGATTACCTCGACACGATTCTGACTGCTTGCGAAGTGATCGTCGCTCGTGGCGGTGACGGCGCCCGTATAACTCCCGTGCTTGAGCGTTTTGTGGACCGGGAGTTTCGTCGGCGCGACAAACTTTTCACATCACAAGTATCGGTAATCGACTTCACCTTGCGTGCACACGCCCTCCTAGAGCGTATGGCCGGCAGCCGACCTACGCTCGAGACTTATTGGGTCGATCCTCCTGAACCGCCCAAAGATTTGCCACCCGAGAGGGTCGAGCAACTTAACAATTCAGACCGCGAAAAAAAGGACGAGTTGCAAGCCTTCATTGGGCCGCTCGTTGATCTCTATGATATTCGTGCTCAAGCCCTGCTAGGTTCGATAACACCGGAAGACGTCGTCGAAAAAGTAAGAACCAAAATCGCTGTGATCAATGAGCGGGAGTATCGGTTCTTACTGAAACACGACGCACAGCCGATGAGAACGCGAGTTGGCTTATCGATCACTCGACTCATGGCCATGCCGAGCGTGGACCGAATAGCTATATTGGAGTGCTCCAGCGGGATCATAGGCCCTCACCCCGATGTTTACGGCTCTGCTGAAGCGCAGGTCTTCGCCAGTCTTGCACTGGACCACTCGCTGCACAATAAAATCCTCAGCGCGGTCACTGCTAGAGCAAAGGCCGTGAGGAGCATGAAAACGTCGGCGGATGACAAACTCGTCGCGCTCATACGCGCCGCACGCCTTCTTGTCCCCATCAGCTACAAAGACGCAGAGAGTTTGTTCAATGAGGCGATCGAGGTGGCGGGTGAACTCAACTCGGAGGCCGTTCACGAGATTGCGTTGTTTGCGCCGCTGGCAGAGCGTGCCGTGGCCCGCATGCACGCAGATGAAAGACGAGTTGTGGCCCGTAGTCTGGCAATCGTTATCGCCGACGCAGGCGTCCGTCTCGCTGGGTATGACCACTTCCCTTGGGAAGAGTCCGCGCGGGCACTCGCGACCCTTGATATCGGTATTGCGCTCGCTGCGACAGCTAGATGGGAAGATTCGAACATTGTTGATCGGGCTTCCTTCCTTCCATCTATTTTGGACGCAGCCCTATCCCGCCACGAACTGTCACCGGTGCAAGTCTCTAGCCTTTCCTCGCTGCTCGATGAGTTCAGCATCGATCTGATCGGTCGGATCGTAGAGGAGGCGATCAGACAACAAAATGATTTTGACCCGAAAGCGTTGGCCGAAGAGCTCGCACAGGAAGAATTGTTGTGTTTCGGTCAGGGCATTCGACAACAGGTATGCGAAAAGCTGAAATTGCTGCCGATAAAAGACGGCCCTGGCTTTTGGATGGATCGACTCGCACGCGCTACGACGTTTCATCAAGTCATGAGAGCAAGCCGAGCCTCCTTCACTTCTGAGCGGGAGAAAGCGCGCCATTACCAGTGGGACATAAAACGATCTGATCCTCTGGCCTGTATAGACTGGACAGCGCATCGCTTCGTGTCAACCCCAGAGATTGACGAGGTTATCGCACGTGCTTTCGCCGCCGCGAGAATGGCTGACACATTCGTATCCATGTCGGACATCTTTGATCGAATGCGAAATCTAATCCCGCTCAGCGATCGCGTGGCCCATCTCGAAACTTTGAGCCGGAGCGAGTCTCGCGAGGCGACGGACTATGAACGTGTCCAAACTATCGCCAAAGGCGTCGCTGAGTGGTCTGAAGCGCCATCCGTTAGTCGGTGGTGCCGTGAGCGTCTCATGGAAGTCATAGTCGATCTGTTGCCTGGGTTTAGTTATTGGATTGGCAATACGCAGTCTCCCCTTCCAGCGTTGCTTGAGAAATCCGGAGCGTTGGATAATAAGATCTGTGCTGCACTGATCGAGGGCATGGAGCGTCACGTCGATTCGCTCCCCGTGCGAACTATATACGCGCTCGTGGGACTGGCGGGGAGCTATTGCTTACCCAACGAAGCAGCGCAGGTCATTGCGCGCTACGCTGATCGGCTGCTTCGGCGCATCCCAACACATGAACAGGACGAGTGGAATCTTGCTGACATCCCTACGGAACCTGCAGCAGGCATTGCGCGGCTCCTCTATGCTTTCATGGGGGATGTAGACGTCTGGATCCGGTGGCGGGCAGCGCATGCTCTACGGCGGCTCGTTCGGCTTGGAGACACCTCGACTCTAGACAAACTTGTTCGCCTCTACGACAGAACGAATGAGTCTAGTTATCGCAAACCGGACGCGCCATTCTATTGGATTGCGGCCCGGCTCTGGTTAGTGATGGCGCTGGACCGTATAACCGATGAGACGCCGTTGGCGGTAAGACGTCACGGGCCGCGGCTATTAGAAATCGCGAGGGACGACAAGTTTCCCCACATTCTCATCCGCTCGTTCGCGAAGTCGGCTGTCTGCAAACTTGTAGAGAGAAGAGCGTTGGCGCTCAACCGAAGTCAACGAGATGCGCTGAAGCGAGTGAACAGGAGTCCGGTGCGCCGAAAGAAAGGCCGGAAGTCGTACACGGTCGGCTTCGATAGATACAAATACAGGCAAAGCGAGGATCGTCGCTTCCATTTCGACACGATGGATACTCTACCTTACTGGTACAGTGGGGCACTAAGACGTTTTGCAGACCTCGACGTAGAAGAATTCCTTGACGCCGCCGAGCACTGGATCGTTGACCGTTGGGGAGTGCAGGGCGAAACCTGGCGCTGGGACCAGGAGCCGCGGCAACTCCGCTTCTCCGACCGCTCGGTCTCCTCAATGCATTCGCACGGATCGCTGCCGATACTGGAGCGCTTTCACACCTATCTCGAGTGGCACGCAATGTGGTGTGCGACAGGCGAGCTGATGCAGCGGCGCCCGCTCGTAAAAGGCGAGGAGGATGACTACGATACGTTTGAACATTGGCTCAGGGGAGAAGGCCTGACTGCGCCCCCATTGTGGCTTGCTGATCTCCACGGCCCGAAGCCTCTTGAGGACCGGCTATGGTTTGCGCCTACGACTGACTTCGATGTTTGGATAGAAGACATTAGTGATGATGACTTCCTAGCAGAGCTGGGGTTGAACAGTCGCGACGGATCAATCGTTGTTGACGCCGATCACGACACACAATCGCGAGGCTTTCAGTTATCGGCCCGGGTGCACACTGCACTAGTCTCCCCTGACACAGCGGGAGCTCTCGTGCGGGCACTCCAGACGATTGAGGACTCCTGGGATTACAGGATTCCGACAGCGGAAGATGAACTCGAACTAAATGTTCCGCGTTACAAACTGGTGGGCTGGCTCATCGATGACAGGCACGATTTAGGAATTGATGAGCGCGATCCTTTCCGGTACGGCGTCCGCGCGATTAAGTCCCGTCCTTCGAATAAGATAGCGACAGCTCTCAATATCGAGTTTGTTTACGATGATCAGGCGAGATGGGTGGAAAGGAGTCGGCGGAGAACGGTGTTCGTATACGAAGCTTGGGGAGATACCGGCGGCGACGAGGCCGAAGATAGCTTCCGCCATAGTGACTATGTCCGCTCCAGCGGCTCGCGCCTTCGAGCTGACAAAGAGACTTTGAGGATTCTTCTCAATAAGATGGACCTTGATTTGATTGTCGAGATCGAGATAACACGAAAGAACAAAGGCTATGAATATTCGCGACGTGACGAAGAAGAGGCGAAGGAGTCCAAATTCGATAGGGTCGTCCTCCTCCGAAGAGACGGAACCATCGAAACCGCCGAAGGATGTCTTGGGTCTTGGACGACACCTCGTCCGTGAATTGGGTTTCCATGATGGAACCGATACCCTGGGCCGCTGGATGGCCCACCATGTGGCTGAACTCATACAGAAGTCGAAGAACGGATCGACAGCGGCTGAGCGCTCAAAGGCACGGAACACTGCAACTGAGACGATCCTAAAAATATGGCAGCACCGCACATCGCTGCCAGGTGACGCCTATCCTCTTACATCATACAAGGGTATTTCAAAGGTCTTAGATCTACTCCGGCCAGACGATAATCCATTTAAACATTTCGGACATCATCCCAACGCCAAAAGGGAAGAGCTGGCTGGGATCCTATTCGATCGCCTGTCGCGCTTGATCATAGCCCTTCTATTGATGAGTTATCCGCTCGACAGAAGTTCCAAAAAGGTAAACGCTGCTGCGTTCAAAGCTCTCAGTAGGAAAGAACAGCATGTGTTAAAAGCACTCCAACAATGGGGCGAACTATTCGCGTCGACATCCGAAGGGTCCCAGGACGCTCGAAAAGGCAAAAAAGGTGGCGGTGCCAAGGTAACTCTCGATGAAACGGCGGTCCAATTGATAGATAGTATATCGAATACCCTCATCGGGCTGCGGGAGGAGATTCAAAAGGCAAGCGAGGCAGTGCGCTCATGAGTTTGGAAAGCGGGAGTTCTAGGACCTTGATCTTTTATGGCTCAGGCACCAAAGCTTAAGATTCCGGTACCGGCGAAGCCTCCGTCGAAGCGTTCAGCAGGACCGTTGCCGCCGAGTTGAATCGAGTACTGTGCGGGCATAGAATGATTTCTATAATGAGTGAGAAAAAGAATATTCAGCTCCCGCGCGATAAAATCGCCGAGTTCTGCAGACGCAATCGAATTCGCAAACTATCGCTTTTCGGTTCAGCGCTCAGGGAAGATTTTCGGCAGGACAGCGACGTCGATCTACTGGTCGAATTCCAAACGGGGGCAGCGCCGAGTTTTCTCGGTCTAGCGCGCATGGAGAGGGAACTTGCCGGCCTGCTCGGCGGTCGCAAGATTGATTTGCGCACGCCTAAAGAACTTAGCCGATATTTCCGTGACGACGTGCTCTCGTCGGCCAGCGTCCAATATGCGGAAGGATGACCGCCTCCGGCTACATTCACCGAACGGTTGATCCCCAATCCCCAAATTCCCGCTCACCAAAACGTCAACAACCTCGACTCCGCCCTCGAACCATTCCGCGAAATCGTCGCCGATTTTGATGCCGTGCGCAATTGGGTTTCCCATTGCCGGTCTGTTATACTGAGCCGCCGAGGAGGTTGCCGCTATGAAAGATCAGTTGACTGCGGTATTTGAGAAGGTTCCTGAAGGATATATTGCTTTTGTGGAGGAATTGCCCGGGGCCAATGCGCAGGGCGATACTCTTGACGAAGCCAGATCCAACCTCCAAGAAGCGGTTCAGCTCGTTCTCGAAGCGAACCGCGCGCTGGTTGAAGAAACCTTGCGTGGCAAGCTTAGATGAATCGCCAGAGTGGAAAAGTCTCAACGGTTCCCCGTCATCGCGAGATCAACGAATTTCTCGCCCACAAAATCTGCAGAGACCTAGATTTACCCAAGCCGTAAAATGGCGAAACATTGACTCTTCGCGCTGAGCTTTCACAACTATTTCCTGATTCCTTCAAAGCCTTGATCCTGGACAACGAGGTGACGGTGGGAGAATTCGTCGCGAGTCCGTCACTCCCCTGGGCCCGTTTCGTCCAGCGCGATGGAGTCTTTCAAGTCGCTCAAGGATATCCCAACGTTTTGACGGCGGCGCAGGCCAAGTTCGAGATGACAAACTGGGACGAGGTTTCGTTGCCGGCCATCATGCGCGCGTTGGAAGATCCTATGGATGGCGGCGTGGATTACGTGCTGTTTGGCAACAACGCCGGCCAAGGATTGCCGCTCGCTCAAAGCCTGACGCCGAACATGATCGCCGGCCGCGCGGCGATCATCTACGCGATCAGCCTGCCGGAGAAAAGGGCGTTTGAGCAAATCGGTTACCGGATCTTTTTTCGCAGGAGCGAAGCGGTTTCCCGTTTGCTTCAACAAGCAAACAACGCGGGCCGCCCTTTGGCCCTCTGCTTCATCAACACGATTCAACACAACGAGTTCAACTACCACGACCCGTAAAGCCGGAAAGAATGGGTGGCAACGGCTGGTTTGAATTTTATAGTGTGAGGACTTACGGCGTGCGGTCGCTGCCGGGCTCGAATAAGGGGTGGGATAATGGCGAAAGCGAAGATCGGTTTTCTCGGCTCGAGCTCGCCGTCGAGCCCGCATCACGATAGCTTCAGGGCTTTTATTCCCAAGGATATCGACTTCACCTTTGTGCAAGAAGCCGGCGCCGACGGTTCGCTGTGGTCGGCAAAGGGCAAGCTCGATGCGCTGATGCAGCAATCTCGAGAACTGATCGAGCAATACAAATGGGACGGGCTGATCATCAGCGGCGCGCCCAAGGAGGTGCTCAATCCGAACATGTCGGCTCGCCTGGCGGCGGAGCTGCCGGTTCCGGTGGCCACGGCGTTGCGCTCATCTGCGGCGGCGCTGAAGGCTTTCGCCGCCAGGCGTATCCTGTTGATGACGCCGGTCGATGACCAATTGAAACGATTGTACCGCGACTATCTTACGGCGTTTGACTTCGACGCGGTCTATCCGCCGCAGACCTTGCGCGCTCACACCGATGCGCAGAGGCTGACGCCCGAAGACGTTGCAACCATGACGCGGGAAACTTTTGCGGCGCAGCCGAATATCGATGCGATCTACTTTCAAGGCGCCCTGCTCGATCCGTTAAAGGTCTTGGACCAATTGGAGTCTGAGCTGCAAGTGCCCATCGTTGCTAGCAATCCCGCGATGCTCTGGGTCATTCTTTCCAAGCTCGGGCTCGGCGACAAAATTCCGGGGTACGGAAAACTACTCGCAGCCTGGCCGGCCTTGCCCGCCGGCGTGTGGTGAGTGCGCATTCTAGGGTTTGGCCAGGCTGTTTCGGCCCTTCGACTCGAGTCACGGCCTTGGCCGGGGGCTCTGGCTCAGGATTCCGCCCCACGGGCTTACTGAAGATGCCACGTTCTTGGCCGTGGGGCTCCACTCGGCGGCGAACTCGGCAAGCGGGCGGTTCAAGCGATGATCCAGTCGCGTTCCTGAAATGTTTATACGAATACCTTCCGCTGCGATTGAAGAACGCGGTGCGTCGGTGATAAATTAAGACAACCAACCCGAGGATGCTGCGACCTAATCGTGACGACGTTCGATCTCAGTGAATATCTGGCGGCTCGGCGAGCGGCCATCGACCGCGCGCTCGACCGCTATATCGGCGCGCAGCCGGGCCACAACCATACGGTGTGGCGCGCCATGCGCTATGGGCTTTTTCCCGGCGGCAAGCGCATCCGCCCCATTTTAACTCTTGCAGCCGGCGAGCTCTTCGGCGGCAAACAACAGGACTTGCTGCCGTTTGCCTGCGCCGTCGAAATGATTCACGCCTATTCGCTGATTCACGACGATTTGCCGGCGCTGGACGACGACGACCTGCGCCGCGGCGCGCCGGCGGCGCACAAAGTCTTTGGCGAAGGGATGGCGTTGCTCGCGGGCGACGGTCTATTGACCGAAGCGTTTTGCTTGTTGTCGGCCCCGGATGTCAGGAAAGCGCTGGCGCCGGATTTGCTCGCCGAGCTCATTCATGAGATCGGTTGCGCGGTGGGCGTGGCGGGACTCGTGGGCGGTCAGGCTGCCGATCTAGAGGCGGAAGAGCGGGAGGTCGATCTCGCCGCGGTGGAATATGTTCACGTGCGCAAGACCGGCGCTCTGATTCATGCGTCCGTGCGCGTCGGCGCGCGGGTCGCCGGCGCCCAGGGCGCCGAGCTGCGGCAAATGTCGCGCTACGGTGAATACCTCGGGCTGGCCTTTCAGATCGCCGACGATGTTGTGGACCACCAGGGAGACGCGCCGGAGCCGCGTGCCGAGTCGGGGCGCAAGGAACGCAGAAAGGCCACCTATCCATCCATCGTCGGAGTGGCCCAGGCGAAGGAGCGGCTTGCGGAATTGTTGCAACAAGCCGTAAAACAATTAAGTTCCTTCGGCGCCGGCGCGGAACCCCTTCGCGCCGTCGCTACGCAAGTGGTGGGAAGGGCTGTGTCAGAAAAATT
>Ga0184639_10000749_pt1 | contig 13158 bp, 12 predicted proteins | sample PLM31_170_b2_FD_133155 | JGI IMG/M metagenome (GOLD analysis project Ga0184639, IMG submission 133155) | Groundwater sediment microbial communities from an aquifer in East River, Colorado, USA - PLM3-1_170_b2 | ecosystem: Environmental > Terrestrial > Soil > Riparian zone | place: USA: East... | reverse complement strand
GGCGTGCTGCACGGCAGCAAGAGCTACGTGCTGCAGGACGATCAAGGGCAGATTCGCGAGACCCATTCCGTGGCGGCGGGGTTGGACTATCCCGGCGTCGGACCCGAGCTGAGCTACCTGCGCGACCGCGGCCGGATCCATTTTGATTCGGCGACGGACGACGAAGCCGTGAGCGCGCTCAAATTTCTCGCAGAAGTCGAAGGCATCATCCCTGCTTTAGAAAGCGCCCACGCCATCGCCGCGGTGGTGCGGCTGGCGCCGCGCCTGGCGAAACGGCGCACGATCATCGTCAATCTTTCCGGCCGGGGAGATAAAGACATGATGACCGTGGGAGATTATCTGGGAGTAAGGCTCTAGAAGCCAGTTCAAAGTTCAAGGTTCAAGGTTCAATGTTTGTGAGAGAGCGGAGACGGGATAACCTTGAACGTTTAGTAAGCCATGGGCCGCATTGAAAAAAAATTCGCCGAGCTGAAGAAACGCGGCGAGGCCGCGTTGATTCCGTTTGTCACCGCGGGGGACCCGGATCTCGCGGCCACGCTCAAGATCATGCGCGCCCTGGAAAAGGGGGGCGCGGATTTGATCGAGCTCGGCGTTCCTTTTTCCGATCCGACCGCGGATGGGCCGACGATCCAGCGCTCGTCCCTGCGCGCCTTGAAAAATGGCCTTTCCTTACCGCGGATCTTCGACCTGGTGCGCGAGTTCCGCCGCCGCTCCGAGGTGCCGCTGATTCTCTTCGGCTACTTCAATCCATTTTTTCACTATGGGTTGAAAGCATTTTGCCGCCGGGCCGCGCGGGCGGGCGCCGACGGCATACTATGCGTCGATCTGCCGCCTGAAGAGAGCGGGGAGTTGAAACGCTGGGCCGACGCCGAAGGAATGGACGTCATTTTTCTCCTGTCGCCGACCAGCGGCGCCGATCGGGTCCGGCTCGTCGGGCAGGAAGGACGCGGGTTTATCTATTATGTTTCCGTGACCGGGGTGACCGGCGCGCGACGGTCCTTTGACGCCCGGCTGCGCTCCCAGGTGGGCCAGGTGCGCCGATCGACCGCTTTGCCGGTGGGCGTCGGTTTCGGCATCTCGACTCCGGGGCAGGCGGCGTGGATCGCCCGATTCGCCGATGCGGCGGTGGTGGGCAGCGCGCTGGTGGCGACCATCGAGAAAGCCAAGACAAACAGCGAAAAGGCGCGCCGCGCCGGCTTGTTCGTCGGCCGGCTTAAACGCGCGATGAAACGGATCAAGAACAATAAGGGAGCGTAACGTCCCCCATAGCGGTTGCAAACCGATAATCTGCTGAGGATAAACGATCCGCCGTGAAGTCCTATTCGGAAACGCTAAATCGCATCTATAACCTGCTCGGTGGCGTCATCGATCTTCGTTTAGACCGCATGGATCGGGCGCTCGCGCTCTTCGACCATCCCGAGAAAGCCTTTCCCTCGTTTCATATCGCCGGTACCAACGGCAAGGGCTCCACGGCGGCGATGCTGCACCGCGCACTTTCCCTGGGAGGCTACCGGACGGCGCTTTATACCTCCCCTCACTTGGTATCGTTTACCGAGCGCATCCGGATCGGCGATCAAGAGATCTCTCCGGACGAGGTCGTCGCGCTGGCGGCGGAAATTTGGCAACGTACTCTGGTGGCCGGCGTCGAGTTGACCTTTTTTGAATTCGTCACCGTCATGGCCTTGATCTATTTTGCGCGGCAAGGAGTCGATGTCGCCGTTGTGGAGGTCGGTTTGGGCGGGCGGCTCGACGCCACCAATTTGGTCACTCCCGTGGTTTCGGTGATCACGACGATCTCCAAGGATCACGAGGCGTACCTTGGCTCGGATCTCCGATCCATCGCGCGCGAAAAAGCGGGAATTATTAAGCCGGAGGTTCCGGTGGTGCTCGGGGCCCTGCCTGCCGAGGTGCTCGACCTTTTCGACGAGATTGCCTCGGGGCGGAGAGCGCGAACCTACCTTTTTGAGCGCGAATTCAGAATTTTCTTGAAAAATCAGGGCCTTTTCGATTATATTGGCATCCATCAGAGCGTTCCTGAACTCTCGTTGGCGCTACGCGGGCGCCATCAACGGAACAACGCGGCCGTGGCGCTCGGCGCGCTTGAAGTTGCGCGCGGGGCCTTTCCGGTCAGCGGCGCAATCCTAAGGGAGGCATTGGCGACCGTTTCATGGCCGGGCCGCTTCGAAGTGATGCTCGAGCGGCCTGCGGTGGTTTTAGACGGCGCTCACAACGGCGAGGGAGTCAAGGCGCTCGTCGAGGCGATCGAGGATTTTCGCGAGGGGAGGAAGGTCAAGCTGCTGTTCGCGTCCATGGAGGACAAAGATTGGCGGCTCATGTTGAACATGCTTGTGGGCGTGGCGGATGAAATGGTCTTGACGCGCGTGTCGATGGCACGAAGCGCGGCTCCCGGAGAATTGGCCGGACATATTGCCGGTCGCGTTCCCCATCGCGTGATCGATGATGCGCGCCAGGCCCTCGGTTCTTTGCTCGCCGATGCCCGGCCCGAAGACATCGTCTTGGTTGCCGGTTCCCTCTACCTGCTCAGCGAAGTGCGGCCTGTGGTCCAGGAAGTGCGCCGCGCCAGGCGCGCCGATGTCACGCCTTCAAATCCAGCCCTCTAGACGAAAATTATGAGATTCACAGCCAATCCCAGCATCCTGATCGTCTTGGCCGCCGCCATGTTGTGCGGGGACGCGCCGTCGTGGGCGCAGTTTGTGCAGCGTGGGAGTGGGACTCGGATCGTAGATCAAGAAACAAGCCAGGAACTCAATGTGACCGCCGACAAGCTGGGGCTCAGCGCCGGCGGAACTGAAATCGAAGCCAGCGGCAACGTGGAGATCAAACGGCAGCAATCCACGTTCAAAGCCGATGAAGTTCGCATGAACCGAGTCACGCAGGACTTGGAAGCCAAGGGCAATATATCGATGACGGACCCGGAATGGAAGGTAAAATCAGCCGACGCGTTGCAATGGAACCTGGAAAAGGAAACCGGCGAGATCCAAAAAGGGGATATCTTCCTTGAGCAGGGGCATATCAGCATGAGCGGGAGGCGGTTACAAAAATTCACCGGCCAGAGCTATCATATCGACGAAGCTTTTTTCACCACCTGTCTCTGCGAGTCAGGCGCGCCATCCTGGCGTATTTCCGGCGAGAGCATGGATTTGAGTCTGGAGGGCGCGGGAACCATCCGCAACGGTTATTTTTATATCTTGGATGTCCCGGTTTTTTATCTTCCCTATGGATATTTTCCTTTGCGATCCGAACGGCAGACCGGCTTTCTTTTCCCCAAAATCGGCAACTCGACGAGCGACGGGTTTCGCTTCCAGTTGCCATTTTTCTGGGCGATCTCCAAAAGCGCCGATGCGACGGTCAGCGCCGACTTCGAGTCCCGATCGCGAGTCGGGTTCTTGAGCGAGGTGCGCACCAAGATCGACCGGGACTCCGATTTTCAACTGCACGCGGCGTATTTCAACGAAAGCTTTCGCAAGAATGAAAACGACGACATCGTTGACCGGACGATCGCCGATCAAAATATTCCGATCAATCGATGGAGCATCAACGGGACGCATCGCTATCTGATGGCTGCGGGCTGGCAGACCTACAGTGATATCGCCGCCTATAGCGACGATCTGTTTACGCGGGAGCTGGTGGTCGATCGGTTCGACCTGCCGGGGACCCGGGAGATCGACGTGCGCAGAAGCCGCTACGGCGAGTCGCGCTTCGGTGCCTTCAGAGGCTGGAGCGATACCTTTCTCAAAGGAGAGTGGAACTTCTATCAGGATTTTATTCAGTACGATAAGAACACGCTGCAACAGACGCCCCAGATCACTTTTTGGGGCAGGCGGTTTTTTCCGAATTTTCCACTCGAGTTTCGCTGGCGCGCGGAAGGAGTCAATTATCTTCGCCGGGGTGGCGACAAAATCAACTGTGGCATAGCGACTTCGCCTGTACAACGTGCGAATTGCGTCGACGCGCTGGGTTTCGACCGCGGCGATGGTTTGCGATTCGACCTGAGGCCGGAAGCCGTGCTGCCCTTTCGCGCCGGTTCTTATCTCTTCGGCTCGTTGAGCGCTGCGCCGCGGGGGACGTTTTATCATCTCTACACGCCCGTCCAGTCTTCGGATCACAACGTAGCGCGGCCGAGCGTTGAAATCCGCGGCAACCTTGGCACCGCGCTCAGCCGGATTTTTGCCGTCGATGGCTTGGGACTTGCTGGCATCAAGCATGTGATCGAACCCGAGATCAGCTATCTGTTTGTGCCGAGTAGCGATCAAAGCCGAATTCCAATTATGGATGGGACCGACCGGATCAATCGGCGCAACGTTGTCACATTTGCCGTTGCCAACCGCTTATGGGGGAAGTCTGCAGGCCCGATCGGGACGGCGACCGGCGACAAGGACATCGAAGCGCTGAATTCCGTAAGCGGCGGCGCCGTTCGAGATTTGGCAACCCTCAAATTGGCATTGAGTTACGATATCGATAAAGAGAGAAAAGGCGGGGACAGCCTATCGGACCTGGATATCAAGCTGAGAACATCTCCGACGAGCTTTTTATCGTTGACTCTTGACGGCGGGATCAATCCCGGTGCGTGGCAGATGACGCGCACGCGGGCGAGCCTCGCTATTTCGGATCCCAGGCCGATGACGCGGCGAGTATTGGATCCCGATTTCAACCGGCCGAATTCCATCGGTTTTGCCTATTACTATTTCCGGGGCGGGTCATGCACGCAGACGGAGGCGCTGACCAACCCTTCGGCCTGCAAGAACGGTTTCTTGGGGGAAGACGCGAACGTCGACCTGGATAAACCGTTACCTCCAGCGGGGGCTGCGCTGGACACGTACTGTTCGATTAGTCATCCCGACGATCCTCGTTGCCTAAATGCCTCCAATAAAAACGTCGCCTCGCATCTAGCAGGACATCTTTTGTACCATCTGACGGATCATCTCTTGTTTTCGTTCAATTCGCTTTACGATTTCGGCAATCATCGCTTTCCCGGTTTTCGCAGCGCCCTGAAGGTCCTGTCCGGATGTGAATGCTGGTCCGTCACGCTTTCCCTCAGGAAAGACATCAATCCGGCGAAGACCACCTTTAACTTCGACTTCAATCTGCTGGGCTTGGGCGCGCAGAAGAGCACCGTGCGATAGCCCGAATTTTCTTGCCCAATAGAATCCCTGGCGGGCCTTGGTAGAAGAAAAACAGATGCGTTTCAGCAACCCGGGGCCGTCGCGATGCGCTTGGTCGATGGCTCTGTGACCCGGCGCCATTAGCTCTGTAAATTCAATGAACCCCAAACCCTCGGTCATTGCGTACCGCGAACTGATTAAAAATTTGGTATTGAAAGATCTGAAATTAAAGTACCGGGACTCGGTTCTCGGTTTCCTGTGGTCTCTTGCCAACCCGCTTCTCCTCATTCTGGTTTATAGCTTCGTGTTCCAGCATATTCTTCGCGCCGGGACCCCGAATTTTCCATTTTTTATTCTGGTTGGGATTCTGCCGTGGAATTTTTTCTCTCAGTCGCTGATGATGTCGACCGGATCGATCTTGGACAACGGCGCCTTGATCAGGAAGGTGGCGGTCCCGATGGAGGTCTTTCCTCTGGCCACCGTGCTCTTCAACTTAGCCCAATATCTATTGGCCCTGACGATCTTTTTTCCTGCCGTGATTTTTCTTTTTGGGGTTTCCATCGGCTGGTCCTGGATCGCTTTTTTCCCTGTGCTCGCACTGCAGGTGCTTTTCACTTTGGGATTTTCCTTCCTGCTCTCCGCGGCGACGGTTTTCTACCGGGATATACGTCATTTTACCGAAGTGTTGTTGACGCTGCTCTTTTGGCTGACACCGATCGTCTACGATCTCGAAACGGTGCCGCAATCACTGAAGGCGGTGCTTTACGCGAATCCTTTAACTTACTTCATTCTCGCCTATCAGGATATCCTCTACCGCGGCGAGTTCGTCGCCCTGGACCGACTGCTGGCCGTTATTGCCTTTACCCTGCTAAGTCTCGTCTGCGGTTACTTTCTATTCGCTGCTTGTAGAATTCGCTTTGCCGAAGAGGTTTAGGGGCGTGGCCGCGAAGATAGAAATCGCCACGGTCTCAAAAGCCTTCACGATTCGGCACAACCGGGCCCAATCGTTGAAGTCCAGGTTTATCGGCATTTTTCATAAACGTTACCGGGAGCAGAGCGAAACCCTTTGGGCGCTCCGAGACGTGAGCTTCACCATCTCGGCGGGGGAGACCTTCGGTCTCATCGGAAAGAACGGCTCCGGTAAAAGCACGCTGCTCAAAATCATCGCGGGAATCTATCCGCCGACCCAGGGAGAGGTGCGGTTCCAGGATCGTTCCCGAGTCGGCACCATGATTGAACTCGGCGTGGGCTTTCATCCGGAATTGACGGGCCAGGAAAATGTTTTCCTCGGGGCGTCCATTCACGGCCTCACTCGGAAAGAAATCGAAGCGATTTACGAAGCCGTTGTCGATTTTTCCGAATTGGGAAACTTTATGGATACGCCGGTTAAAAATTATTCTTCGGGGATGCAAGCAAGGTTGGGCTTTGCACTAGCGGTCAACCTGAATCCGGATTTGCTGCTCGTGGACGAAGTCTTGGCGGTTGGCGATGAGGCGTTCCAGGAAAAGTGCATGAATCGAATGCAGCGCTTTCGAGCCGGCGGCAAAACCATCGTTTTCGTTTCCCACGATCCGAGCCTGGTAAAGAGTATCTGCGACAAAGCTTGTGTCTTGGACCATGGAGCGATGATTTTTATCGGTGACGCGGAGCCGGCGTTGGCGCGCTACCACGAGCTATTGAAACGGCCCGGAGCCTAGCCCGCATTATTCGTAGTAGACAGTGACCGAGGGGCAAACCCTTCCAGGAGAAGGCAATGGACTTCTGCCTTGAAGTGGGTTGCGAACCGCCTGTTCGGATCAAACGCCAGTGAAAAAAAGTAAGCGAGTGAGCGAGTGCAAACAAGTCAACGCAACGTTGCGTCTGGGTGCCTTCTCCCTCCAGGGCTTACCCCTCGGTCACCGTTGTGTTGGCGTTTTACCTGGATGCATGAATAATCCAGGCTAGCGACCTGCGGCTCGCCGGTGCCGGCGCCGGCGGCCGCGCCCAAGCCCGTCGGGCTCGTTCACCGGGGGTACCCCGACCCAGTCTCCGTTAAACAAGTCGATTAAATCAATGGAGCGCGTCGAAAACCCTTCTCGCCATTGCGGCGATGTTTGATTTTTAACCTGGGCTGCTATACTTGTCTTCTGTGAAACGAGTCGATCGCAATTCCGGGTTCACCCTCATCGAGATCCTTATCGTCGTCGCCATCATCGGTCTTCTGGTGTCGATCGTCGCGCCGAACCTCCTTGGACGGTTCGAAAGTTCCAAAGGAGAAATTGCCAAGGCACAGGTCGAAACTCTCGCCTCCAGCGTTCAGTCCTTTTACCTCGATGTGGGTAGGTGTCCGACGAGTTTAAATGAGCTCGTGTCGTCCTCCGACAAGAAGTGGAAGGGGCCGTATCTGTCAAAGAAAACGGTCCCTTTGGATCAGTGGGGCAGGGAATATCAGTACAAGTGTCCTGGCGAGCACGGCGTTTTTGACCTCTACTCGTTAGGACCCAACGGCAAGCTGGACGAGCAAGCCATCACGAACTGGTAGAGTGTTAATCGGTCAAATTTTAAAAGACCGTTTTGGCATCAGAGAGGACGATGTCGAAAACGCCTTGCGGATCCAAAAAGAGCTGGGCGGGTATATCGGCCAGATCCTGATCCAGACGGGAGTCATCAACGACGCCCAGCTGGTCGAAGCGCTCTCCATTCAGCTCGATCTCCCCCTATTTACCCAAGAAGAAAGCTCCATCGACGTAGAAGCGATTCACTCGTTGCTTCACGACAAGGCCGATCTCAAATACCTCGTCAAGGAAAGTTTCATCCCCATCGCCATGGACGCCGAGAAGAATATTTTGTTCGTGGCGACCAGCGATCCGCTGAATTCCTGCGCTTTGGATTATCTCACCAAAGCCACCCGGTGCCGAATTCAATTCTCTCTGGCGACCGAGAACCGCGTCAAAGAACTCGCCAAGTTGTTTCTACTCGATGAGGCACGGTTCGTCTCGCTGGCGGGGAGCGATGATCCCGAAAGACTCAAGGAGATGGCCTTCGAAGCGCCGGTCATCAGGTTTTTGAACCACCTGCTCAACAACGCAGTGGAATTGAGATCTTCCGATATACACCTGGAATCGACCGACAAGGGCTACCGGGTCCGGTTCAGGATCGACGGCATTCTCCATGACATGGAGCCGCTGGAGGCGGTGTTCGGCCTTGCGGTCATCTCGAGGATCAAGCTCTTATCCGGACTCGATATCGCGGAGAAAAGACTTCCTCAAGACGGCAAGTTTACGACGCGGATCGCATCCAAGCTCCTCGATATTCGGGTTTCCACAATTCCCATGGTCCGGGGCGAAGGGGCGATGTTGCGGCTGCTCTATCGAGAGCGGCTTTCTTTCGACATCGCCTCGTTAGGTCTGGAGACGGACCACGTCAAAATGGTCCTAGAGCTTATCGCCAAGCCCAACGGGATCGTGCTGGTCACCGGGCCTACGGGCGCGGGAAAAACGTCGACGCTCTATTCCTGTCTTACCTGCCTCAATAAAGACGAGCGCAAAATCATCACCATCGAGGACCCAGTTGAATATCAACTCGAAGGGATCAACCAGATTCACGTGAGAAGCGACATTGGATTGACTTTTGCCCATGCCCTGCGGTCCATTCTCAGACATGACCCCGATGTCATCATGGTCGGTGAGATCCGCGACCGAGAGACGGCCGAAATTGCCATACAATCGGCGCTGACGGGGCACTTGGTGCTGTCCACCTTGCACACCAACGACGCCGCCGGCGGGCTTTTTCGCTTGATAGACATGGGTATCGAAGGCTACCTGATCAATGCCGCCGTCATCGGCATCGCCGCGCAGCGGATCATCCGCAGGAATTGCCCGTCCTGTACGCGCGAGGACCATCTGTCGCAAGAGGTGTTGACCGTTTATGAAATGGGCCGGGTTTACGATCGGTTCAAGGACCTGTTGAACGGAGGGCGGCAATTCAAGAAGGGCCAAGGGTGTCCCAAGTGCGCCGGCACCGGCTATCGAGATCGCATGGCGATTTTTGAGATTTTCAATTACACCGATGAGCTCAAGGAAGCCTTCATCCGGGGAAAATCCCTCGAGCAACTGCGCCATCAATTGCAGCAACAGGCTTCCTATAGAACCCTGCGCGAAGACGGCTTCATTAAAGTTCTCAAGGGCGCCACGACCATGGAAGAGGTTTTGAGGATCAGTTGAACGATTTTGCTTACAGGTGCGTTGACGTTGGCGGGAAAAACGTTCGCGGCGTGATTGCCGCCGTGGATCCGACCGAGGCCAAGCTCAAGCTCAAGGAGCGCGGCCTTCTGGTCCTGGATCTGGCGCAAAAGCGGCAGGCCGGAAAGAGGTTCCGGCTCGGCGGCAAAAAGATCAGCGACGACGATCTTTACAATCTCTCGCGGGAATTCTGCATCCTCCTCGGCTCCGGCATGAAGGTCGATTTTGCTTTTAGAACCATTATCGAGTCGACGTCCAACCCGGGATTGCGCGACGTTCTTATCAAGATTCTTCAGGATGTGAGCTCGGGCAAAAGCGTGACCCAGGCCTTTGTCGACACCGGCAAGTTCAGTCCTTTGATGACGGCGACGATTCACGTCGGCGAAAGCGTGGGGGATCTAAGAACCGCGTTCGATAATTTTGCCGCTTACATGAGGTTTCAAATCAATTTTAAAAACGAGATTCGTAACGCCATGACCTATCCGGCGTTTCTCTTGTTTGCCAGTTTCGTCACTCTGATCGCGATCTTCAAGCTGATCATTCCGAGATTTTTCAGCATCTTCGGCGAAGGCTCCCTCGGGTCGCTTCCCCTTCCGGCAAAAATTCTTTACTCGATGAGCAACGCCCTGAATTGGTTTAGCCTTTACCTGGTCGTGGGGGTTGCGGCGTTATTGTGGCTACTTAAGAAAGCGGGATACACGGCGGCCTTGTATACCCGCCTGCGCAACTCCATCGTCTTTGTGCCGCTGCTGGGGCGGTTGGTCTTGTATTTGGAATTGTCGCGGTTTTCGTATTCGATGTATTCCATGCTTAAAAGCGGCATTGAGTTCCTCAAGGCGTTGAGCTTATCGGTCGGGCTCATTCAGAATCAAAGTCTGCGTGAAGCGATCGAACCCGCGGTGGGGCAGATTCGCGAAGGCAAGAAGATCGCGGAAGTATTTTCGCACATCGCCTTGTTGCCGAAGCTCGTACCCAATATGATCGCGGTGGGCGAGGAGGGCGGCAACCTGCGGGAAATTTTCTTCGAGATTCACCAGATGTTCGACGAACGATTCAAAAACACCGTCAAACGGCTGCTCATCCTCATTGAGCCGACGATCATTACGGTGATGGGTCTGGTGGTTGGGTTTATCGTGATCTCGTTGATCCTCACGGTCATGAGCGCCAGTAATATCAAGCTCTAGCTCGGTTGCGCACGCCGGCGCCTCCAGCCGCATTGCCCTGCTGACACGTGTCGATGACGCACCGCAAATTCATCCGGAGCCGGGGCTTCACGCTGATTGAGATTCTCCTGGTGATCTCGATTATCGGACTGATCCTCGGGGTCAGCGTACCGGCGTCTTACAACATGTATCTTAACTATAAAAATTCTCTGCGCGCCGAGGAGGTCTTGACTTTCGTTGCCAACGTCCGCAGGGAGTCCTTTCTTTACGGCGAAGAGTCCGTCCTATCGTCGACGCAGGGTCGCATTCAATACGGCGAGGGTCGGCTCGCAAGTTTTGCCGATACCTTCGTCCAGATCGATGCGCCGATTAAATTCTACAAAAACGGCACGACCTCCGGAGGGTTATTGAAGATCCGGGCAGGGGATTCCCTCTACTGGTTGAAGGTCACGGCACCGTTCGGCAACCTGTTAATGGAGCCGCAAACTTGAAAAACACAAAGGGCTTTCTGGTGCTAGAAATGTTGGTGGCGGGGCTGATCCTCACCGCCAGCATCGCGGCTGCCATGTACCTGTTCAGGATCGGCGCGCAAAACCTGGAACGGGTCGAGAATTCAAATATCATTTCCGCCAAGCTGCCTCAGGTAATGAGTTTGCTCCGGGAGCTCGATTTGACCAAGCCCGGAGGCGTTGAAGCGCTGGGGGATGGGGTTTTGTTGAAATGGGAATCAAAGCTGATGGACAATATTGTGCCGGGACAACCGGAGGCCAAGGGCGCGCGGCTGGCGCAAGAGATCGGTCTATACCAAGTCGATTTTAGCGTGGAATATGAAAACCGGCTTAAGCGGGAGTATTCGATTCATGTATTTCGCTCCAAGGGCTCGGGGTCGCCGTCCGAGGCGCTGTCGCTCTTCTAACGGTTATACCCTGATCGAAGTCTTGATCGCCGCGGCGATCTTTAGCTCCATGGTGAGCCTGGCGGCCATGGCCCTCAACCAGGGGCTAAAGCAGTATCAGGGCTTGATGGAAAAGGGCTTGAACTTTTGGCACTACGCTCGTTATGTCTGGATTCAACGGAGTTTTAACTCGGCCACGGATTACTATATCTACACGAACCTGGACGGTTGGACGCCCTATTTTATCGGCAATCAGGACCTGGTCTCCTATGTTTCATTGTCGCCGTTGGCTGGGGAACGGCCGGTGGTGGTTTGGCTCAGAAAGGAGCAAGAAAGCGACGGGAAACGCTCCCTCGTTTATTACGAGTTGCCCGTCGATACCAAGACCGTCGAGGCGATCGAGAGGGACGCCATTTTTGCCGATTACAAAAAGGGCAGCTCGGTGAAACTCCTGGAAGGTCTGGACGCTTTGGAGGTAAGCTATTACGGCTACGATGTCGGTCAGCATAGGTACGTCTGGTCGCGTGATTTCGATGCCAGGAAAAAAAAATTATTACCGACGCTGGTGAAGGTCGGCTATGGCAACGGTGAAGCCAAAAATTTTCTAATTTTCGGCATCAACGTGAACTCGACGATGAAGATGAGCTACAACGAAACGTTGCCGGGTTTATGAACCAGCAGGGTTCTGCTACCATTCTGACGCTCCTGGTGTCGGCGGTGATTCTCACCGTAGCGATCGGTTTTAACTGGATCGTGAAGGAGCACCTCAAGGCCGCTGAGGGGCTCAAAGTCAAAGCGGAAGCGATGATGGAAGCCCGCTCCACCTATGATAGCTTGATGTATTACATCCTGACCGGTCAGTTGACTCAAAAAGAAATCCTTTTCTCCCGCGAGCAGAATGTGCTGGGTGTCCAGCGGATTCCTTTGGGGAGGACCGGGATCAAGCTTGGTAACGGGGTTTTCGTGAGAGTCCAGGACAGCAGCAGCCTGGTTTCCCTCGTGGGTTCCGATGTCGAAGTTCTCAAGCGGCTGGCGGCCGTGCTCGGCGCGAAACCGGAGACCGTGAGCACGCTCGCAGACAGTTTTTCGGACTGGATCGACCCGGATGATCTCTCACGGTTAAACGGCGCCGAGTCCTCCTACTACCGCTTCGAAGGAAAAGCCTATGGTCCGAGAAATTTTCCGCTTCAGTATAAAGACGAGTTGGCCCTTATTAGAGGGATGGACGCCGAACTGTACGCGAAAATGGCGCCCTACTTGACGGTGTTACCTTCCCTGGGCTTCAATCCCAACGCGGCGGACGACGCGACCTTGATGGCTTATCTGGATATCGACCAGGAGGCTCTTGATAAGCTCAAAGGCTACATCACCCAGCAGCCCGTCGGCACAGACGCGGAAATGCTTACGCTCACCGGGAAGTTAATGAAAAGACAAGACTTGGGCGTCAATTTCTTTCCCTCGCCTTTTTTTGAGATCGCCATCGAGGTCGGCAGTCCGAGAGTCCTCTACCGGCTCAATGCCGGCGTGGACGTCCGGCCGAAAGCTATTTCCCCCTACGGCGTCGTTTACTGGACGGAAGGCTAAGCAAAGATGATAGCGGGTGTCGCGTCGCGCCTCGGACGTAAAGGGACAGTCCCTCTAAAGAAGGCTTTTCCGGGTTTCCTGTGGGTAAAATGCTGAAAAGAGTCTCCACCACGAAGGCACGAAGAACACGAAGTTTAAAATCATGGTTACCCGAACCCTTCGTGCCCTTCGTG
>Ga0184639_10000748_pt1 | contig 13164 bp, 7 predicted proteins | sample PLM31_170_b2_FD_133155 | JGI IMG/M metagenome (GOLD analysis project Ga0184639, IMG submission 133155) | Groundwater sediment microbial communities from an aquifer in East River, Colorado, USA - PLM3-1_170_b2 | ecosystem: Environmental > Terrestrial > Soil > Riparian zone | place: USA: East... | reverse complement strand
TGGCGGTTCAACCACCGCTTCGACTTGGCGGGCATGCTCGAGCGGCTTGCCGTGGCGGCGGCGCAGACGCCACCGATGCCCTACCGGCTCGTAAAGCTGGCTGAGGCTCATTGGTAATCAAGAAGGGTAAAGGGAAGTCGCGGGAGTCCGCGTCGAAGCGTCGCGCGGCGCGACCGGCTGGACTCGCGGCAGCTCCCTCGCCTCCCGGAATGTGGGTCGAACGGGACCCCACGGGCCGAGTCACGATGCTGCACCATCCGACCCGTCCGTACCGGGAGCATTGGGAGGACCCCGGCCAGAAGCTCGATGGACTGTTCGAGATCGCGGACAGGTACCTCAGAGCCGTGAACGAGGTATTGCAGCTTCCGGAGCCGTGGCTCGACGACCTGGTGGACGAGGGCGCCGAGGTCGCGCCGCCGTTCAAGTTGCAATGGTTGCGCGATCAGTCCGATCCTCGGCAGTCGTACCGGTCGGGAGGCGCTGCGGGAACTGCCGTCCTGCTCGCCGGGCTGTGTGCGCCATCCAAGGCGATCGTTCCGCTTTTTGGCGGGCAGGGTCTGCGCGTGATCGTCCACATCGACCCCAACGCGGCGGACGGCAAGAATGCCCGCATCACAGGCGTGACGTCGACGTTGCCGCTCTGGTCCGGCACAGCCCGCGATGCGCTCGAAGCCTGGGGCGGTCTCGGCGAGAGGGTCAACGAGGACTTCCTCGGCCGACTCGGTCGGAACGTTCTCGACGTGTGCGGTCTCGGCACCGGTTGGGGGGTCGCTGACCGCGGACTGCGTGTGCCCGATGCGTGGCAGGGAAAGCGTCCGTCGCCCACGGCGTTCTACGCGCTCGCCAAGACGGTCCCGAGCGAGGAGGCCGCGGAGAAGATCTCTTACCTGGTAGTGGGTCGCTTGACGCAAGACCTTGGCATCGAGCAGGTGTCAATCGAACCCCTGGTCGCGGGCGTCGACGCAAGGGCGCAGGTGTTCAAGCGGGACCCGATCTCGAAGAACGGTGCCGCGGTGTACGCGCGGCTGCGGCCGAGTCGGTCGTGGAAGGTCCTCGACGGCGAGCGGGAACCGGTCGTGTTTCCCAATCTGAGCGCGGGCGCGAAGCCGGGAACGGTCAAGCTCGAAGATCCCGACGGCAACTTCCGCGTCACCAACTCGCGGTACGCGAAAGATGACCACGGACTAAACGAGCACGACCCCAAGGAAGTCGATAAGACGGTCGCCGCGCACGTCCGTACGAACACTTTCGCCGCGGTCAATGCCTATTACCACACCAGCGAGCTGTTCCGGCGGATGAAAGACTATGGTTTTGTGCCGGCGAGCTACTTCGCGTTCGTGAACCGGCCGATCTCCGTCCGTTACCGCGCCGGGATCCACCCTGGGGCGCAGGACGGGCGGACCATCAACGCGCAGGTGCGCTGGACGTTGCAGCCGGCCGGCGCGCCGGGGGACATCGAGGTCTGCTTCGCCCTCGCCGATCTGCAGAGCTCCGTGGCGAAGTCGCCGCTCGGCATCGCCAGCGATTCGCGCTGGTGCTGGCATGAGTTCTCCCACGTCCTCCTGATCGCGGCGACCGGCCAGAAGGAGTTCTCGTTCGCTCACAGCGCGGGCGACGCGCTGGCGGCGATCGTCTGCGATCCCGACTCCCGGCTCGCGGTAAAGGCGGGCGGCGACGCCGACAACGAAGGTGCCTGGCGCGGGGTCACTTTCCCGTGGGTGTTCCAGTCGAGGCGTCACGACCGTGACGTCGCCGACGGCTGGAGCTGGACGGGCGCGCTGTATCAGAAGGAGCTCTTCTTTGCCCCGCCTCAGCTTTGCAACAAGCGCGGCTACTGGGCCGAGCAGCTTCTCTCGAGCGCACTCTTCCGGCTCTATCGGGGGATCGGCGGGGACGCGGTGCGGAAGACGGGCCAGCCCGTCCCGGATACGGACGCCAGGCGGGCAGCGTCCGACTATGTCGTGTATCTGATCATGAAGGCGATCCAGCTTGCCGGCAAAGAGTCGACGTATACGCCGATGAGTCCCGTCCAGTTCGTGGACACGCTGATCCAGGCCGAGATTTCAGTCCCCTCGGTGCCCGTCGCGACACTGAAGTACGCGCCTGGGACGGTGCACAAGGTCATTCGCTGGGCATTTGAGCAGCAAGGCTTGATCGGCAATCCCGTCCCGGGGTCGCTGGTCGTCGGTCCCGAAAGCGACATGCGGGTCGATCTCCACATCGACGACCGGCGCGACAAGAAGCACGGTCCCTACACTCCGGTCACCTTCCGCGACGACAACTGGCAGGCGCACCCCGACGCGGTGTGGGTCCAAAACGCCCAAGCGGGGCGGAAACGGGACGAGCTGCCTCGCCCGGGACAGGACAACTTTGTTTACGTAAGAGTGCAAAACCGTGGGCCAGACCCCGTAGCGAACGCGAGCGTCGACGTCTGGTCGGCGGAAGTCGGAGCGTCGGGAGATCCCCCGCCGTTTCCCGACTCGACGCGATGGCATCACCTCGGGAACGCCGCGGCCAACGTGGCCGGGGCGGCCGGAGGCGTGCCTGGCGAAGCGCCCCCGCTGGCGTTCAAGTGGCCGGCGTCCGCGGCGCAGCCGCCGCTCGTGAAAAACAAGCGCTATGCGATCCTCGTGTCGGCCACCTGCGTGGACGACATGTCGAACCTGGATCCGTCGACGGCCTTCGCCTGCGCGACCGCGCCCGGGGCAATCGGATTGAGCTATGTCGTGGCGTGCGACAACAACCTCGGCTTGCGCGTCGTGACGGCAACGTGACAGGGAGCCTTACGTCCACTCCTTCCTGGCCCAGTTGAGTAGCCCGTAAGTGGCCTCCGGCGGATTGGGGGCGGGGTTAAAGAACTCGTCGCACCGAAGGTCGATCGCGGCAAATGCAAACTTCCCGAACCTGTCGGTCGGGTCGGTGGGGACCGGCTCGAAGACGCCCGTGCGAACAGCGTTCTCGTTCTGCCAGTTCATCAGGCCGGTGATCACGCCCAGGGCAAGATGCATTCCAGCGGTGCTGTCCGACCGGTAGTGCACGCCGATTCGCTCTCGTCCGATGGCCACACGCCGCGCGAGCCAGACGAGTTCCTCGTCGAACCGTTGCTTGACCGCCGGGATCTGCGAAAGGACATAGCTCAGCACGTGGCACTGCGTGGAGTGGCCGCTCGGGAACGAGGCATGACGCGGCGGCCCGAAAGGCGGGAGCAGCCCCGGACAGAGGGTCGACGGGCGCACCCGGCTGTATGCGGGCAGGCGCTTGAAGTGCATCGCGACGAACTCGCTGGCCTGCAGCGCGAAGGCCATCAACGCGCGCGTCCACGGCTTGCTGCTTGGGTTCATGTCGAGCAAGCCCATGTAGTAGAAGAGCACGCCATCCGCCTGCGCAACGGTCTCGGGAAGGTAGCGGTCTCGATCGTCCTCCATTAGGGCCTGCACTTCGGCGATCTCGTCCCGGACGAACTGCTCGCCCACCGTAAACGCTCCCGGTCCCGGTCCCGGCGTGTTGTCCAGCCAGGTCTTGTCCTCGGCGGTGATCCAGTTGTCGAGCGCAGCCCAACTCCCAGCGGTGTTGACTGTGCACACGAACTGCATGACCGCTTCGACTGCTCGTAGGGACGGATCCCAATCGCCAATCGGATAGGTCTTCCGCTTAAGCGGCAGGACGCCCGCGACATACGGGCTGCGGATCTTTTGCGGAAGATCAACGTTGCCGAGCGCGTCGGGTGTGTAGTCGAGACACCACGCCTTGAGCCCCAGTTCCGCGGGGGTGTTGCCGAAGGAGCTCCCAGCTCCCGCTCCCGCCCCAGCGCCTGCTCCCGCACCTGCTCCTGCGCCAGCACCCGCTCCTGCGCCTGCCCCTGCCCCTGCCCCTGCTCCTGCGCCCATGACTTACCCCCCTCCTTCAAGGTTCGCGCCGACGGATCGGCGCGGGTTCACGATCATTCGTACAACGGCTAAGAGCTAAGATGCCTTGTGCCCTCGCGGGACCCGGTCAATCCGGCAACCCGGCTTTGCGCAATCCCGCGAGATACCGCTCCAGGTTCTCCGCAGCGCGAAGGGGGTACCACGACGCGAGCGTCGACACGGAGAAGGTCGGCACCAGCGCCAGCAGTTCCGCGGCCGCCGCTTGCGCCTCCTCCATGCGATCCGCATTGGCAAGCGCCGCGATCAGATGACGATGCCCCGGAAGAAACCGCGGGTTGACCCGGATGGTCTTCCGCAGCCATACGACGGCCTGGTCATACCGGCCGGCGATGAATTCGGCCATTCCGGCCCCGACTAGGAAAAAGTAGTTGAACGGGTCAAACGGGCTGAGGCGCCAGGCCCTGTGAAATCGCTCGAGCCCCTCCTCCGCCTTACCGAGATAGCCGTAGGTGATTCCACTCATGCCCCAGGCGAAGGCCGAGTTCTCGTCGAGCTCCAGCGCGCGGTCGTAGAGCTCAACGGCGAAATCGAGCTGCTTGTGCAGGAAAGCGAACACGTGGGCGGCGACCGCCAGCACGAACGCGTCCCTTGGGTCGGCGTCCATCGCGCGCTGAGCGTGCGCCTTCGCGTGGGCCGCGTCGCCGGGGATGTCCTTGGAGCGGGCTTCGCCCATCAGGAGCACATAGTGCCAGGCCTTGTAGGCATGCGCGCGGGCATAGCTTGGGTCGAGCGCGATGGCGCGATCGATGTAGCCCAGCGCCTCGTCGAACTGCGTGCTGTCAAAGGTGTGCACGAGTGGCAGGGCGCGCAGCAGGCAATCGTAGGCGTCGAGGCTCTCGGTTGGTTTGGAGCGGGCGCGTTCCGCTTCGGCTTCGTAGACCCGCGGCTCGATCGTCGCGACGATGCTCGAGGCGATGCGATCCTGGAACTCGAACAGGTCGTCGTTGGCGCCGTCGTACCTTTGCCCCCAGAGTGTCCTGCCCCGGGGTGCGTCGATGAGCTCGGAGGAGATCCGCAGCTGCGTCGCCTGCCGGCGGACGCTGCCCTCGACGACGTACCGGACGCCGAGCTCGGAGGCGATCTCCCGCAGGTCGAGGCGGCGATCGCGATATCGCAGCGTGGAGTTGCGGGCGATCACCGACAGCGTTCGGCTTCGCGACAGGGCCGTGATGATGTCCTCGGTAATGCCTTCCCCGAAATAGTCCTCCTTCGGGTCGCTGTTGAGGTTCCGGAACGGCAGCACGGCGATCCAAGGCCGCCTGTTCAAGGCGAGGTACTGCAGCGCCCGGGTCGCTGCTCCCTCGCCCGCCCCCGAGGGCTCGAGCCGGTAGAGCCGCGCCGGCCGGCGGATGTTCTTGAGCTCGTGTTCGCCGATGTCGGTGAGGCCGATGCCGACCTTGTTCCACACGTACTCATAGACGGCGGAGGTGAGCAGTGTCTCCCCGGGCTGGGCGAGCTGCTGGATCCGCGCGGCGATGTTGACGCCGTCGCCGTGGAGGTCGTCCCCGTCGACGATGACGTCCTCGGCGTTGATGCCGATCCGCACCTGAAGGGTCTCCCCGCGGTCGCTCTCCCGGAGCTGCGCGATCTCGCGCTGGACCTCGTACGCCCATTGCACCGCGTCCACCGCGCTCCGGAATTCGATGAACAGGCTGTCGCCGATTACGCGAATCAGCCGCCCGCGAAAGTCGGCAATCTTCGGCTCGAGCAGATCGAGCTGCAGGGTCTTCCACTTTCGCATGGTCTGGAGGTCGTCCAGCTCCATGAGCTTGGAAAAGCCAGCGACGTCGACGAACGCCACCACTGCGAGGCGCCGCTCGATGCTGAAGCGCTCTTTCATGGCGCGGGATGCGCAGCCGCGGCGCTGGAGCCGCCGGGCGCGGTCGCACAGCGGTCGAGGACGCGCGTGGCAGCCCGATTCCCCGTCTCGAGCCGCCGCGTGCCGTCCGGGCGGTCCATGAACGTCGGCACGGCTCTCGTGTTTGTGTTGTGGCGCAGCGTTCGCGCTCATGACGGAGGGTCCTGCGCGGCGACGCTCCCCGAAGAACCACGGCCCATCCTCTGTTACCCGGAACGGTTGTGGCAGCGCGCGAACTGGCACAGTCTACACAACTGAAGCGGCCGCAGGAAACGAGCCGGAGCACCCGCGTTGACGGTCCGAGGCCAAAAAAAGCGCCCGTGCGTCAATCGCACGGGCGCCGAAGAAACCCGGCCTCAAAGGGGGGAGAAGGCCGAGTCAGAGGGTGAGCGCGGGGTTTCGTCGAAGCCGACTGCTCGGCTTCGACGCCGCGCGAACCGGCACGCCTTGCAAGGCGTGCCGTGGTAGGGCTAGCCGATCTTCACCGGCACATAGATGGTCGCCTCGTCGCGCTTCACGAGCACGGCGACGCTGCCTTTCGACTTGTCGACGAGCTTGCGGAGCTGCTCGGCGTTCTCGACCTTCTCGTTGCCGAAGGCGAGGATGACGTCACCTGCCTGGATCCCGGCCTTGGCCGCCGGGCCGTCGACCTGGTCGACCACGACGCCGCCGTCGATGCCGCGGCTCTTCCGCTCCTCCGGCGAGAGCGGGCGGACCACCACGCCGAGCTTCCCGGGCTTCACCTCCTCGCCGCCGGACACTGCCGCGACCTTCTCGGCCGGCATCTCGCCGACCGTGACGCGTACGTTCTGGGTCGCGCCCTTGCGCCAAACGTTCATGCCGAGGGTGGTGCCGGGCTTCGTCTCGCCGACGAGGCGCGGCAGCTCGACCGACTGCTCGATCGCCTTGCCGTCCACCGACAGGATGACGTCGCCAGCCTTCAACCCCGCCTTCTCCGCCGGGCTGCCGGCCTCGACCGCGCTCACGAGCGCGCCCTGAGGCTTGCTCAGGCCGAACGAGTCGGCGAGATCCTTGGTCACGCCCTGGATCGTGACGCCGATGCGGCCGCGGTTGACCTTGCCGTACTTGACGAGGTCGTCCCTGATCTTCATCGCCGTGTCGATCGGGATCGCGAACGACAGCCCCATGTACCCGCCGGTGCGGCTGTAGATCTGCGAGTTGATCCCCACCACCTCGCCCGCCATGTTGAACAGCGGCCCGCCGGAGTTGCCGGGGTTGACGGCGACGTCGGTCTGGATGAAGGGCACGTAGTTCTCGGACGGCAGCGCGCGGTGCTTGGCGCTGACGATGCCGGCGGTCACGGTGTTCTCGAGCCCGAACGGCGAGCCGATCGCCGCGACCCACTCCCCGACCTTCACCCTGGACGGATCGCCGATCTTCACGGTCGGGAGGCCGGTCGCCTCGACCTTCACGACCGCCACGTCGGTGCGGCGATCGACGCCGATGACTTTGGCCTTGAGCTCGCGCTTGTCGGTCAGCCTGACCGTCACTTCGGAGGCGTCGGCGACGACGTGCGCGTTGGTCAGGATGTAGCCGTCGGAGGTGATGATGAAGCCCGAGCCCACACCGTGGCGCGGCATCGGCTGCGCGTCCGGCATCGGGATCTGGAACCGGCGGAAGAACTCGTACATCGGATCGCCGGGCTTGAAGGGGAGCTCGCGCGGGCCGGAGGCGGTCCGCTGCGTAATGCTGATGTTCACGACCGCGGGCCCCTGGCTCTCGACGAGCTCGCTGAAGTCGGGGAGGTGCCGCCCCGGTTGAGCGGCGGTCGTCGCGGGCGCAGCCGCGTGGGACTTGGCGATCGGGTAGTACTCGGCCCCCAGATAGCCGAGCGTTGCGGCCGCGGCGAAGGCTCCGGCAACGGCGATCGCCGATGCCCGTTTGCTGAACAGCATGACCCCTCCTAGTGGTGGTTGTTCTACGTCGGCTTGGTCCGACCATCCGGTCCCCCGGTTCCGCCCGCCAACACACCGTTACACCGGAAACAATCTGTTACAGAGCCGGAGAAGGGGAAACCGGGTCGGGTAAGATCCGGCCCGCCCCCGCTCCGATGAGACAACAAGAACCCGGTCTGCCGCTGCGGCTGCTCGCGCGCGTCTTCGTGCCGTTCGCCTGCGGCTATTACTTCTCGTACTTCTTCCGCACCGTCAACGCGGTCATCTGGCCCGATCTCGTGCGCGACATCGGCGTCGACGCCAACCGCCTGGGCCTGCTCACCAGCGCGTACTTCCTCGCGTTTGCGCTGTTTCAGCTGCCGCTCGGCGTCCTCCTCGACCGCTTCGGCCCGCGCCGCGTGAACGCGAGCCTGCTGGTCATCGCCGCGTGCGGTGCGCTCGTCTTCGGCGCGAGCGCGACCCTCGCGGGGCTGATCGCGGGCCGGGCGCTGATCGGCCTCGGCGTCTCCGGCTGCCTGATGGCCAGCATGAAGGCGTTCGCGCTCTGGTTCCCGATGTCGCGCTTCGCCACGCTGAACGGCTGGCTCCTGGCGGCCGGAGGGCTCGGTGCTCTGTCGGCCTCGGCGCCGGTCGAGGCGCTGCTGCGGCTCACCGACTGGCGCGGCGTCTTCGACGGCCTCGCCGCGCTCACGTTCGCGACCTCGATGCTGATTCTCTTCGTCGTGCCCGAGCGGGACCCCGGCCAGACGCGGGCGAGCGTACGCGAGCTCGTCGGGGGTTTCGGCACGATCTACGGCGACCCGGTGTTCTGGCGCGTCGCGGGCGTGAGCATGACGGGCCACGCCGCGTTCCTCGCCACCCAGGGGCTCTGGGTGGCGCCGTGGCTGCGCGACGTCGCCGGCTTCGACCGCCCCGCCGTCGCCGGCATGCTGTTCGCGATGGCGATCCTGACGACGATCGGGTTCGCATCGACCGGAACGGTGAGCGACGCGCTCGCGAAGCGCGGCGTGGCGCCGCTCGCCATCTTCAAGCTGGGCGCGATCGCGAGCGTGATCCTGATGGGCACGTTCGCGCTCGGCATCACCGGCGCAGCGGCGGCGACCTGGGGTCTGTACGCGTTCCTCGCGCCGATCGCGACGCTCTCGTACGCGATCATTACCCAGCGCTACGACCGGGCGCTGGTCGGACGGGTCAACACCGCGGTCAACTTGCTCGTGTTCGTCTCCGCATTCGCCGCGCAGTGGGGCATGGGGGTCATCATTGGCCTCTGGACGCCCGAGGCGGGGCGTTATCCGCTCGCGGCGTACAGCGCCGCGTTCGGCACAGTCGTCGTCCTTCAGGCGCTGGCGCTCTTGCCGCTGCTCACCCTGCGCGAGGTCGGCCCTCGATAGCGCTATCATCTCGGCGCGCGGCCAGCGCCGTCTCACCGGCATGAGCAAGGCTTTCACCAAGGAACCCGATGCGCTCGAGGAGGACGATCTCGAGCCCGAGCAGGCGCTCGAGCAGCCGATCGTCAAGAACTACATCACGCCGGCGGGCCACCGGCGCCTCAAGGACGAGCTCGCCCACCTCTGGGAGGTCGAACGGCCAAAGCTCGTCGAGACGATCGCGTGGGCGGCGTCGAACGGCGACCGCTCGGAGAACGCCGACTACACCTACGGCAAGCGGCGGCTGCGCGAGGTGGATCGCCGGATCCGGTTCCTGTCGAAGCGTCTCGAGATCGCGGCGGTCGTCGACAACGCCGGCCAGGACCACAGCCAGGCATTCTTCGGCGCGACGGTCACCTATGCCGACCGGTCCGGACGGGAGCGGACGGTCAGCATCGTCGGGATCGACGAGGTCGATCCGGCCCGCGGGCGGGTGTCGTGGATCTCGCCGATCGCCAGGGCGCTGCTCAAGGCGCGCGAAGGCGACACCGTGACGGTGCTTGCGCCGGCGGGCGCCGAGGAGCTCGAGGTGGGCGCGATCCGGTACGACCCGCTGACGTAGGCGGGCTACTTCTGCGCCGCGGAGGCTTTGGCGGTTGCGGGCTTGAAGTCGCCGGCCTTCACCACCGAAAGCTTGCCGAGCTGGAGGTGCCGGTGCAGCGCGTCGCGCACCTGGGCCGGCGTGAGCTCCGCGATCCGTTTCTCGAACGCGATATCCCAGGCGAGCGTGCGGTCGATGGCGCTGTAGCCGGCGAGCCGTCCGGCGAGCCCGGCGTCCGAGTTCCGCGCCATCTTGCGGGCGTGCAGGAGGCTCCTGCGGCCGTCCTCGATCTCCTGCACTGCGAAGCCCTCGTCGAGCGCGCGGCGGAGCTCCTCGGCGATCGCCGCCTCCACGCGCGGACGGTTCTGCGGCGCATAGATGGCGTAGACGCCGAACGCCCCGGCCTCGTCCTGCGAGCTGGCGGTGAGCCATGAGCCCACGCTGTACGAGAGCCCTTCCTTCTCCCGGATGCGCCGCGCGAGGCGCGCGTCCGAGGAGCCGCCGAGCAGATAGTTGCCGAGCACGAGCGCCGCGTAGTCGGGGTGGTCGTCGCGGAGCCGGAGGTTGAGGCCGGCGCGGAACACCGCGTTCGCCTTGTCCGGGGTCTCGATGACGTGGTCCATCGGCTGGACGTCGAAGTAGCGCGCGGGGATGCGCCGGTAGGGCCCCGGGCTCTTCCAGTCGCCGAAGAGCGTCTCGGCGAGCCGCGTCACCTCCTCGGGGTCGAAGTCGCCGACCACCGCCAGCTCGCTGTGCGACGCGCCGACGAGGTCGCGGTGGCAGCGGCGCGCCTCGTCCAGGCTCACGGACTGGAGGCGGTCGGCGCGCTCTTCGAGCGTCGGCGTGTATTCCCAGTGCTCGGGCGGGTAGGGATGGAGGTGGCGTCCGATCGAGAGGCCGGCGAGCGACTGCGGGTCGGTGCGCTGCGAGTCGACGCTCATCAGCGCCTGCCGCTTGGCCTGCTCGAACTCGCTCTCCGGGAAGGCCGGGTCGCGCAGCATTTCGGCGGCGAGCGCGAGCGCCGCGGGCAGGTTCGGGCGCAAGGTCTGGATCGAGGCGCCGTCGCCGGCGACGCTGACGCTCGCGCGCAGCCGGTCGAGCTCGTCCCGCAGCTGCTCGCGCGTGCGCTGGTGCGTGCCGCGCGAGAGCATCGCGCTCGCCATCGAGCACGCGGCGCTCCGGCCCGCCTTGCTCGCCTCGTCGCCCCACCGCAGCGAGAGCTGCGCCACCACCGTGCCGCCGCGGGTCTTCTTCGGCAGGAGGGCGAGCTTCATGCCCGACGGGAGCTGCCGCCGGATGACCCGGCCCTCGATGTTCTCCGGCGTCGGATCGAACGCCTCGCCCGCGGCGACCTCGGCTGCGCCTGCGAGGTCCCGGAGCTGCGCAGCGAGATCGGGCGCGGTCGGGATCGCCACCCGCTCGGGCTGCGACGTCGGGTGGAACATTCCGAGCGTGCGGTTTGCCGACTTCAGGTAAGCGGTGGCGACGCGCTGCACGTCGTCCCGCTTCACCTTGTCGAGCCGGTCCCGATAGAGGAAGAGGAGCCGCCAGTCGCCGATCGCGACCATCTCCGTCAGCGTAAGCGCAACCGAGCGCGAGCTCGTCAGGAGCTGCTCGACGTCGGCCCTGAGCTTCGTGCGCGCGCGCTCGACTTCCTCGTCGGTCACCGGGCTCGCGGCGAAGCCCTCCAGGGTGGCGAGCAGCGCATCGCGCGCCGGCTCGAGCGGTGCATCCCGGCGCACCGCCACGCCGAAGTACACCGAGCCGGGCTCGCGGGTCTGGCGCTCGGCGCCGAAGACGGCGGCCGCCTTGCCGGTGGCGACGAGTGCCTTGTGCAGCCGGCCGGAGGGCTGCGCGATGAGGATCTGGGTGAGGAGGTCGACCGCAACGAAGTCCGGATGCGCACCCGACGGGACGTGGTACATCGCGTTCGCGAGCTGCACCTCGCCGACGCGCCGCAGGATCACCATGCGCTCGCCGTCCTGCGGCGGCTCGACGGTGTACGTGGCGCGGAGCTGGCGGTCGGGCCGCGGGATGGCGCCGAACGTCCGCGCGATCGCCGCGAGCGCGCGCGCCGCGTCGAACTTTCCGGCCACGACGAGCACCGCGTTGTCGGGCTGGTAGTAGTGGCGGTAGAACGCCTGCAGCCGCTCGATGGGCACGTTCTCGATGTCGGACAGCGTGCCGATCACCGAGCGCCCGTAGTTGTGCCAGAGGTAGGCGGCGGCGTTCATCCGCTCGCGCAGCAGGCCGAACGGGCTGTTCTGCCCGGCTTCGAACTCGTTGCGCACGACGGTCATCTCGCTCTCGAGATCCTGCCGCGAGACCCTGGCGTTGACCATGCGGTCGGCCTCGAGGTCGAGCACGAACGCGAGCAGCTCGTCGGACGCGGGGAAGGTCTCGAAGTAGTTGGTGCGGTCGAAGGACGTGGTGCCGTTGTAGCGCGCGCCGCGCTTCAGGAGCTCGCTCTTCGGGCTGGCGTAGCGCGGCGTGCCCTTGAACAGCATGTGCTCGAGCAGATGCGCCATCCCGCGCTCGCCGTAGCTCTCGTGACGCGAGCCCACCAGGTAGGTGACGTTGACCGTGATCGTGTCCTGGGAGGAGTCGGGAAGGAGCAGGACCTTGAGCCCGTTGGGCAGGTTGTACTCGGTGATGCCGCCCATCGATGGGCCGCGGGCGACCCCCTCGGGCAGCGACTGGGCGGCCGCGATCGGCGCAAGCGGGACAAGGAGCGCTGCAAGGAGCGCCCGGCGGATCAGCGACATCGGTACCCTCTACCCCTGGTCAAGCGACCGGGGACGCCGGCCGCGTACGGCTATTGTATCTAAGCGGGCGTTGGACTCGGCCGCAAAGAAAAGTTCCGAGGGGGCGGATTTCACGGGGGCAACATCGCTCTGTCAAGGGGGGGCCGCGAACGTGGTTCTCCGCTTACCGAAATCCCTGAGAGATTCTCAGTAAACTCCCCGATGCCCATATTGCGGCGAGAGCCTTGATCTCGGCAAAGCCCGTCCCTATCTCTGGTCGCGAATCGAACGAACGAGGGAGGAAGGCCCATGACGGACGCTGCCAGGCAGACGCTCGGCTTCCAGGCCGAGGTGAAGCAGCTCCTGGACCTGATGGTGCACTCCTTGTACAGCAACAAGGAGATCTTCCTGCGGGAGCTGGTCTCGAACGCGTCCGACGCATGCGACAAGCTGCGCTTCGAGGCGATCTCGAGTCCGGCCCTCTACGAGTCGGATCCGGACCTCAAGGTACGGGTCGCGTTCGACAAGGACGCGCGCACCATCACCGTCTCGGACAACGGCGTCGGCATGTCGCGCGACGAGGTCGTCGCGAACATCGGCACCATCGCGAAGTCCGGCACGCGCGAGTTCCTGGGGTCGCTGACCGGCGACCAGGCGCGCGACGCCCGGCTGATCGGCCAGTTCGGCGTCGGGTTCTACTCGTCGTTCATCGTCGCCGACCGGGTGACGCTCGTCACGCGCCGGGCGGGGCT
>Ga0184639_10000747_pt1 | contig 13167 bp, 7 predicted proteins | sample PLM31_170_b2_FD_133155 | JGI IMG/M metagenome (GOLD analysis project Ga0184639, IMG submission 133155) | Groundwater sediment microbial communities from an aquifer in East River, Colorado, USA - PLM3-1_170_b2 | ecosystem: Environmental > Terrestrial > Soil > Riparian zone | place: USA: East... | reverse complement strand
GCCACGCTCCTTCTCCTCCGGCGCCTTGTCAATCTGATCATACGCCATAAACTGCGCCAGCTTCTTCGACGCTAATACCTTCGTGATCGCCGAGGTCAAGCTCGTCTTGCCATGATCCACATGCCCGATCGTCCCAATGTTCACATGAGGCTTGGTCCGCTCAAATTTCGCCTTCGCCATGGCCTACCCTCCCCCTAAAAGCGGTTATACGATGTTCATTAATCGGTAATCGTTATTCGTGAAGCGCCTCACGATGGACAGATTGGTGTGCGTTTCAACGAATAACGAATAGCGATTAACGTTCAGTCTATCCGCCCTGCACCTTAGCTATAATTGCATCCGCAATATTTTTGGGAACCATATCATAGTGAGAAAACTGCATCGTAAAGGTGCCCCTTCCCTGGGTCCTCGAACGCAGATCGGTGGCATACCCGAACATATCGGCTAAGGGCACCTGCGCAGTGATGACCTGGGCACCGGCCCGGACCTTCATCTCCTGGATCTTTCCCCGCCTAGCATTCAGGTCACCAATCACATCGCCCATATACTCCTCCGGAACAATCACCTCCAGTGACATGGTGGGCTCCAGAAGAACAGGACTCGCCTGACGGGAGGCCTGTTTGAATCCCATCGAGCCCGCAATCTTAAATGCCATTTCGGAGGAGTCTACGTCGTGGTAGGAACCATCGATTAAGGTCACCTTAATGTCCACCATAGGATAGCCTGCCAGGACACCGTTTTCCAGGGCCTCGCGGATCCCTTTCTCAACCGCCGGGATATATTCCTTGGGCACAGCCCCTCCCACGATCTTGCTGATGAACTCAAAACCCTTCCCGGGCTCTTGGGGTTCAACTTCTATCCAGACATGGCCATACTGACCGCGTCCACCCGTCTGCCGGATATATTTCCCTTCGGCCTGGGCCTTGGACCGAACCGTCTCTCGATAAGCCACTTGGGGTTTTCCGACATTCGCCTCCACATTAAATTCCCTGCGCAAACGATCCACGATAATCTCAAGATGCAGCTCCCCCATTCCGGAGATAATGGTCTGCGCGGTCTCCTCGTCAGTGGTAACACGAAGCGAAGGATCCTCCTGGGTCAACTTCTGGAGTGAGAGGCTCAGCTTTTGCTGATCCGGCTTGGTCTTTGGCTCAATCGCCATAGAGATCACCGGCTCAGGGAATTTCATCACCTCCAGCAGAATGGGATGGGCTTCATCACAAAGAGTATCCCCTGTGGTGGTATTTTTCAGTCCCACCGCTGCTGCGATTTCTCCGGTAAAAACTTCTTTAATCTCCTCCCGTTTGTTGGCATGCATCTTGAGCAACCGCCCGATCCTCTCCGTGGTATCATTGGTGACATTGTAAATATAAGAACCGGCACGAAGGATCCCGGAGTAGACCCGAAAGTAGGTGAGTTGCCCTACAAATGGATCGCTCATGATCTTAAAGGCTAGGGCTGAGAAGGGCTCCTCATCGCTCGGGCGACGAATCAATTCCTGGCCCTCGTGCCTGGGGTCCATCCCCTTAACTGGCGGAATATCCATGGGCGAGGGGAGCAGATCCACCACCGCATCAAGTAGCAATTGTACCCCTTTATTCTTAAATGAGGCCCCACACAGGACTGGAAAAATTTTCATGGAAAGAACCCCCTTCCGGAGTGCCCGTTTAATCTCTTCAGGGGTTGGTTTCTGTCCATGAAGGTATTTCTCCATCACCGCTTCGTCGAAATCAGCGATGGCCTCTATCATCTGCTCCCTGTACTGATTGGCCAATGGGAGTAGATCCTCCGGGATATCGCCCAGGACAAACTTTGCTCCCAATGTCTCGTCATCGAAAAAGATTGCCTTCATGGTGACCAGATCAATCGGCCCGCGGAATACTGACTCTTTACCCATCGGGATTTGAACAGGGACCGGTTTGACTCCGAGTCGATCCACCATTGACTTGACGCTTTCATAGAATTCCGCCCCGATACGGTCCATCTTATTCATAAAGGCAATACGCGGGACATGGTACCGATCGGCTTGACGCCAGACTGTTTCGGATTGAGGCTCAACCCCCTGGACCGAATCAAATATGGCAACCGCCCCATCCAAAACTCTGAGGGATCTTTCCACCTCGATGGTAAAGTCCACATGGCCAGGGGTATCGATGATATTGATCCGGTGGCCCTTCCAAAAACAGGTCGTGGCCGCCGAGGTAATGGTAATCCCCCGCTCTTTTTCCTGTTCCATCCAGTCCATCGTGGCTGTACCCTCATCCACTTCCCCGATCCGATGGGTCATCCCAGTGTAATAGAGGATCCGTTCAGTCGTGGTGGTCTTACCCGCATCGATGTGGGCCATGATCCCGATGTTTCGAGTCTGCTCTAAAGGGTACTGTCTTGGCATTGATCCCTCGAAAACCTAGATACGTTAAACGTTATCCGTTAATCGTTAAACGAAAGAGATGGGGAACGAATAACGAGTAACGTTTAGCGAATAACGATATCCTTACCATCGAAAATGCGCGAAAGCTTTGTTAGCCTCTGCCATTCTGTGGGTATCTTCCTTCTTTTTAATCGCAGCACCGGTTTTATTGGCGGCATCGATTAACTCCGCCGCCAATTTTTCCTCCATGGACTTCCCGGTTCTCTGATCGGCATATTGGATAATCCAGCGCAGGGCCAAGGAGATCCTGCGCTCGGGGCGCACATCCACCGGTATCTGATAAGAGGCCCCTCCCACCCGACGTGACTTGACCTCCACCACTGGTTTTACATTGTCCACCGCCGCTCTGAAGAGCTTCAGCGGCTCGCTCCCCGTCTTTTGCTGGACCATCTCGAAGGCTCTATAGCAGATAGACTCCGAGATGCTTTTCTTGCCCTTCCGCATGACAAGGTTGATCAGTTTGCCCACCAGCCGGTCGTGGTATCTTGCATCCGGTTCAGTCTGTCGACGCTGAACGACCCGACGCCTTGGCATTACATACCTCCAGAAGACGTTAATTCCGCTGTGTCCGTCGACTCGATGAGCTGCATCAACGAACAAACGGAAGTAACGGACTCAACGATCAACGAACTCACTTGGGACGTTTCGCTCCATATTTGGATCTCCCCTGGCGCCGATTTTGTACCCCTGCAGTATCCAACGTCCCCCGGATGATGTGGTATCTTACGCCCGGCAGGTCCTTGACCTTCCCGCCTCGGACCAGCACGATCGAGTGTTCCTGGAGGTTATGACCCACGCCCGGGATGTAGGTGGTCACTTCCATACTGTTCGTCAAACGAACTCTCGCCACCTTTCTCAGCGCAGAATTCGGCTTCTTGGGCGTGGTCGTATAGACCCTGACACACACCCCGCGTTTTTGGGGTGACCCCCGCAACGCCGGACTCTTAGTCTTTTGCAGGGCCTTGGCCCGGCCAATTCGTACCAGCTGATTAACTGTGGGCACTCTCCAGGTCTCCTCCTCTAGCACCATCCACCGTACCACCCATCATCGCTAAGCCACTCCAGTTCCACCCGATCCGGCTGCGGCGGAGGACGACTCGACGGACTGGTCTGGGACCAACGCCGTCTCCATTCCCTCTGATTCAGCGATCACCGGAATAGGCTGGGGTATCTTCACGAATGTTTCCCGATACTCGGCCAGCCCTGTGCCAGCCGGGATCAATCTCCCCACAATCACATTTTCTTTAAGCCCCAACAGCTGATCCACTCTACCACTAATGGCCGCTTCAGTCAGAACCCGCGTGGTTTCCTGGAATGAAGCCGCAGAGATGAAACTGTCAGTCGAGAGGGACGCCTTAGTGATCCCAAGTAGGATGGGCTTACCCACCGCCGGCCTTTTGCCCTGGGACATCACCCTGTCATTCTCCTCAGCGAAGGCAAATTTATCGAGTTGACTGCCGATGAGAAAATCGGTGTCCCCAGGATCCTCGATCTTGACCTTTCTGAGCATCTGCCGAACAATCACCTCGATATGCTTGTCATTGATGGAAACCCCCTGGAGCCGGTAAACTTTCTGTACCTCATCCACCAGATACTTTTGGAGCTCCTTGGGACCCAGTACATCTAAGATGTCATGGGGATTGGCTGAGCCGTCCATCAGCGGTTCCCCGGCCTGAACCCAGTCCCCCTCGTGGACATTGACATGCTTACCCTTGGAGATCAGATATTCACGCGTATCCCCCATTTCATTTTTCACAATGACCTTGCGCATGCCCTTCACAAAACCACCGTATTCCACAATCCCATCAATTTCGGAAATGACCGCTTGTTCCTTAGGCTTTCTGGCCTCAAACAGCTCGGCCACCCTGGGAAGACCCCCGGTAATGTCCTTGGTCTTGGTCGTCTCCCTCGGGATCTTGGCCAGGACATCGCCCGGGAACATGTGCTGTCCCTTCTCCACCAGGATATGGGCACCCGCAGGCAACAGGTATCTGGCTACAGAGGTCGAGCCGGGGACCTTGGCTGTTTTTCCGGTATCATCCTTGATCGAGATCCGGGGACGCTTGTTGGAACCTGGGAAGTCGATGACCACTTTCCTAGAAAGTCCTGTGACTTCGTCAACCTCTTCATGTATCGTGTCCCCCTCGTCCAGCTCCCCATAGGCCACTCTGCCCCCCACTTCAGTCAGAATCGGCAGGGAGTAGGGATCCCACTCCACCAGTTTTTGGCCTACATCGACACGGGCCCCGTCATTCACCTTGATGCGGGCCCCGTAAACCACTGAGTATTTTTCTTTCTCGCGGCCCGATTCGTCATAGATGGCGATCTTCCCATTCCGGTTCATCACGATCCTGTCACCCCCCCGGTTCTGAACCGTACTGAGGCTGAAGTACTTTAATTTCCCAGCATGCTTGGCTTCTAGGACAGTCTGCTCCACAACTTTACTGGCGGTTCCTCCAATGTGAAAAGTCCTCATGGTCAGCTGGGTCCCTGGCTCTCCAATCGATTGCGCCGCAATGACCCCTACGGCTTCACCTTTTTCCACCACCTTTCCACGTGCCAGATCTCGCCCGTAACACCTCGAACAGACCCCCCGGCGCGACTGACAGGTCAGCACAGACCGGATCTTAACCCGATCAACACCCGCCTCGATAATCGCCTTGCACCTGGCCTCATCGATCTCCTCCTCCGCCTTGCAGATCACATCACCGGTCAGGGGATCACGGATGTCCTCCGCAGAGATTCGGCCGAGCAGGCGTTCCTCGAGCGGCTCAATGATCTCTCCTCCCTCCACCAGGGCCGTGACATAAATGCCGTCCGGAGACCTGCAGTCAAACTCGCTGGCGATCACGTCCTGGGCAATGTCCACCAACCGTCGGGTGAGGTAACCGGAGTTTGCCGTCTTCAAGGCAGTATCCGCCAGGCCTTTTCGGGCTCCATGCGTCGAGATGAAGTACTGTAAGACGGTGAGCCCTTCTCTAAAATTTGCCGTGATCGGAGTCTCGATAATCTCCCCGGAGGGTTTGGCCATGAGGCCCCGCATTCCGCCCAACTGACGGATCTGCTGCGTGCTCCCCCGTGCTCCCGAATCGGCCATCATAAAGACAGAATTAAAATCCTTGCGGACAGTCGTGACGGCAGCGGTCTTCTCTTTAACAGGCTTTGCGCGGCCTTTCTTAATGGCCTCCTCCTCGGACGCCAACTCCTTCATCATCTCGCTGGCAATGAACTCGGTCTTATGCGCCCAGATATCCACGACCTTGTTGTAGCGTTCCCCGTTTGTGATCAGCCCCTCTGCATATTGCTTCTCGATCTCCAGGACCTCCCGCTTGGCCTTTTCGATGAGTTCTTCCTTCTTCGTTGGGATGCGCATATCATCGATGCAGATCGAGATCCCAGCCTGGGTGGCATAATAAAAACCAATATCCTTGATCCGATCCAACAACATCACCGTCTCACGATGGCCGGCTTCCCGATAGCAGACATCGATCAGCTTCATGAGCTCCTTTTTATTCATCTCACGATTGACCTGCTCGAAGGGGATCGTCGGGGGGAGGATCTCGCTCAGGATGGCCCTTCCCACAGTGGTCTCCACACGATCCCCGTTGATCCGGACCTTGACTTTGGCATGCTCCTCCACCTGTTTGGCATCGTAGGCAATTCTCACTTCAGCGAGGTTGGAGAAGGTCTTGCCCTCCCCTCGTGCACCAGCTCTTTCCTTGGTCAGCCAGTAGCAGCCCAACACCATGTCCTGGGAAGGGGTCATGATCGGCTTTCCACTGGCCGGCGAGAGGATATTATTAATGGACATCATCAAGACCCTGGCCTCAATCTGTGCCTCGATTGAGAGGGGAACATGGACCGCCATCTGGTCCCCGTCAAAATCAGCATTAAAGGCAGCGCACACGAGGGGGTGAAGTTTGATCGCCTTTCCTTCTACCAAAACCGGGTCAAAGGCCTGAATCCCCAGGCGATGCAGGGTGGGGGCCCGATTGAGCAGGACAGGATGCTCCCGGATGACTTCTTCCAGGACATCCCAGACCTCCGGCTTTTCCTTTTCCACGAGCTTCTTGGCACTCTTGATGGTGGTGACAAAGCCCTTCTTCTCCAGCTTTTGAAAAATAAAGGGCTTGAAGAGTTCCAGGGCCATTTTCTTAGGCAGGCCGCACTGATGGAGCTTGAGCTCAGGTCCCACCACAATGACAGAGCGACCTGAGTAGTCTACTCGCTTACCCAGCAGATTTTGCCGGAACCGGCCCTGCTTGCCTTTGAGCATGTCACTTAGGGACTTCAGGGGCCTCTTGTTGGGTCCGCGAATGGCCCTTCCCCTGCGGCCATTATCAAAGAGGGCATCCACCGCCTCCTGAAGCATGCGTTTTTCATTTCGAATGATCACGGCCGGGGCCTTAAGCTCGATCAGACGCTTGAGCCGGTTATTTCGATTGATGACCCGGCGGTATAGATCATTGAGGTCGGAGGTGGCAAACCGTCCCCCGTCCAAGGGGACCAGGGGTCGCAGTTCAGGGGGAAGGACAGGGATGACATCCAGGATCATCCACTCCGGTCGATTCCCCGATTTTCTGAAGGCCTCTGCTACTCTCAATCTTTTGGTGAGCTTCTTTTTGACGGCCGTGGAATTGGCCTCCCTAATTTTTTGATGAAGAGATACCGCAATCTCCTCCAGATTTAGGCGCTTCAGAAGCTCCCGAATCGCTTCAGCCCCCATCTCCGCCTTGAATTGACTGCCATGTTGTTGCACAAGCTCCCGGTAACGCTCCTCCGTGAGCAGTTCCTTTTGCTTGAGGGGGAGATCTCCCGGATCCATGACAACATAATTTTCGAAATAAAGGATCTTTTCCAACTGCTTTAGGGTCATATCTAGAAGAATCCCGATCCGGCTTGGAACTCCTTTCAGAAACCAGATGTGTGCGACAGGAGAGGCCAGTTCGATGTGACCCATGCGTTCCCTTCTGACCTTGGACTGGATCACCTCCACCCCGCATTTATCACAGACAATTCCCCTGTGCTTCATGCGCTTATACTTGCCACAGTTACACTCCCAATCCTTAATAGGCCCAAAAATCCTGGCACAGAAGAGCCCATCCCTTTCCGGTTTAAATGATCGGTAGTTAATGGTCTCCGGTTTTTTCACCTCCCCATAGGACCAGGATCGGATCTTCTCCGGGGAGGCGATGCGAATCCTGATGGCATCAAAGGCGATGGGTTCCTTTGGCTTTTCAAATAGACTATAGATACCTTCCAAGGCTTCCTCCTTACAAAGCTAGCTGATTCGAGCGCTGACTTAAAGGGTCATGGGAGCGCGAGAATGAGCTTTTGTTGTTACGCTGATTTTGTCACTGTTTTGCCTTGACCAGCTCTACATCCAATCCCAAACTCTGAAGTTCCTTGATCAAAACATTAAACGACTCTGGCAATCCTGGCTCTAAAAAGTTCTCACCCTTGACGATGGCCTCATAGATACGAGCCCGTCCCGGGACATCATCCGATTTCACCGTTAGAAATTCCTGCAAGGTAGATGCTGCTCCATAGGCCTGCAATGCCCAAACCTCCATCTCCCCGAGGCGCTGTCCACCAAACTGTGCTTTTCCGCCCAACGGCTGCTGTGTTACCAGTGAATAGGGCCCGATCGAGCGGGCATGTATCTTATCATCTACCAAGTGGTGAAGCTTCATCATATACATATAGCCCACCGTGACCGGCCGGTGAAAAGGCTCTCCAGTCCGGCCGTCATAGAGAACGGACTGGCCAGAGGTTGGCAAACTGGCCTTTTTGAGCATCTCCTTGATTTCCTTTTCAGTGGCCCCATCGAAGACTGGACTGGAGACATACAATCCCAGGGTCTTTGCTGCCCATCCTAGGTGAGTTTCCAGAATTTGCCCCACGTTCATCCGCGAGGGCACGCCTAAAGGATTGAGGACGAGATCCACAGGGATTCCGTCTGGAAGATAGGGCATATCCTCTTCTGCAAGCACGCGGGCCACCACCCCTTTATTACCATGGCGTCCGGCAATTTTGTCGCCTACCTGCATTTTTCTTTTCATCGCGAGGTAGACCCTCACCAGCTTAATCACCCCTGGAGGAAGTTCATCTCCTCTCTTGAGGCGCCCAATCTTTTCATCGTAGAGCGTTTGCAAGACCTCAATTTCCTCCTTGGCATTCTGTTCGATTCCTTCCAGCTTCTCTTGCTCTTCGGGGACGCTGAGGACCACATTCCTGATTGCATCCTCCGACAGCTTTTCGAGGATCTCCTTGGTCACCTTTGTTTTTCGCTTGAGTAGGACATCTCCCGTTTCAGAGTCCAAGATGTCTCTTCCCACCATCCTGCCCAGCAGATACCTTTTGATCTTCCTGTTCTTCTCCTCCCCAATAATCCTCAATTCATCCTGATGTACCCGATGCTGTTTTGCGATGTCATCGTTCTCAATAATCTTGGCTCGCTCGTCTTTGTCGACTCCCTTCCTTGAGAAGATCTTGACGTCCACCACAATCCCCTCGATTCCCGGCGGGACGTACAGGGAGGCATCCTTCACATCCCCTGCCTTCTCGCCAAAGATTGCGCGGAGCAGCTTCTCTTCAGGGGTCAACTGGGTTTCCCCTTTAGGCGTCACCTTCCCCACCAGGATATCGCTGGGTTTGACCTCCGCCCCCAGTCGAATGATCCCGCTCTCGTCAAGGTTTCTTAAGGCGTCCTCACTCACATTCGGGATGTCCCGGGTAATTTCCTCCTTACCCAGTTTGGTATCTCGGGCCTCAATCTCAAACTCCTCGATGTGGACTGTGGTGAACTTGTCCTCCTTGATCAACCTTTCGCTGACCAGGATGGCATCCTCAAAGTTGTAACCTCCCCAGGGCATAAACGAAACCAGTATGTTACGGCCCAGGGCTAGCTCCCCATGATCCACCGCCGGGCCATCCGCGAGGACTTCACCTTTCCGGACCCGCTGACCCACCTTCACGATCGGTTTCTGATTGATACATGTATTTTGATTAGAGCGTTTGAACTTGATCAGGGTGTACACATCCAGTGCCGCACCCTGCTGGTTATCTCCGCCTGCGGCGGATGCTTCTTTTTCCTTTTCTTTCTTAGTCTGATCAGCCCTGATCACGATTCGGGTGGCATCGACGCTCTCCACCACACCGGAACGCCTGGCCAGTACCACATACCCGGAATCGCGAGCTACCACATTCTCCATCCCCGTCCCCACGATGGGGGCCTCCGTCGCGATGAGCGGCACGGCCTGCCGTTGCATGTTCGATCCCATCAAGGCACGATTGGCATCATCATTTTCCAGAAAAGGGATCAGGGCGGTGGCAACACTGACAATCTGTTTCGGCGACACATCCATGTACTCCACCTTTTCGGGAGAGACCATCACAAAGTCACCAGCGTATCGAGCCGAAACGGTGTCCGCCACAATCTTCCCTCTCCCGTCGACCTTGGTGCTGGCCTGTGCGATCACGTACTTGTCCCCATCAATAGCCGAGATGTAAACCACCTCATCGGTTAGTTTTCCATTCCTGACTCTCCGGTAAGGGGACTCGATAAATCCAAATTCATTCACACGGGCGTAGGTCGCCAGCGAAGTGATCAAGCCAATATTTGGGCCCTCCGGAGTCTCGATAGGGCATATTCTCCCGTAGTGAGAGGGATGGACATCACGCACCTCAAACCCCGCGCGCTCCCGGGTCAGTCCCCCGGGCCCAAGGGCAGAAAGCCGACGCTTGTGGGTGATCTCCGCCAGAGGATTGGTCTGATCCATGAATTGGCAAAGCTGGCTGGAACCGAAGAACTCCTTGATCACGGCAATCACTGGCTTCGCGTTGATCAAGTCATGGGGAAGTGCCGACTCCACATCCAGAAGGTTCATCCTTTCCTTGATGGTCCGTTCCATCCGGACCAGCCCGACCCGTAATTGATTTTCCAGAAGCTCACCGACCGAACGGACTCTCCGATTGCCCAAGTGATCGATATCATCGATCTCCCCCTTCCCTGTTTTGAGATTGATCAGATATCGGATCACCTCTACAGTGTCCTGGGCGGTGAGCGTGCGCTGCTCAAGAGGAAGGTCTAAACCCAATTTTTTATTGAGCTTGAGCCTTCCTACGGGTGATAGATCGTAGCGTTTGGAATTAAAAAAGAGATTATCAAAAAGTAGACAGGCTGTCTCTATCGTGGGGGTCTCCCCAGGTCTGAGCCGCTTATAGATTTCAACGATGGCCTCCTCTTTCGAGGCCACTTTTTCGATGGCCAGGGTATCCCGTATCACAGGCAGGACCTGGATATTATCAATAAATAACAAAGTGAACTTCTCCACCCCGGAATGGAGTATTTTGTTAATGATCTCCTCAGTCAATTCATGATTTCGCTCAACCAATACCTCCCCTGTGGTTGGATCCACCACATCGTTGAGGACAGCTCGACCTACCAGTTCGCCCTTGGTCATGGGGATCTCTTTAATGCCCAAGGATTTTAGCCGTTTGACAACTGCTCGTGTTAGCTTGCCGCCCTCTTTGACCACCAATTCCTTTGTCTTCTTATCGCTCACATCCATAGGGCTTTTAATCCCGCTGTGGATCTCTGGATCAAGCTGGCGCGAAAATTTTCCTTTGCTGGCTAATACCTCCTCAATGGGATAGTACATCTTCAAAAGGTCCTCTGTCGTGTAGCCAAAAGCCTTGAGCAGGATGGTTGTGGGAATCTTTCTGCGCCGGTCGATCCGCACGTATAGGATGTCCTTCGCATCGAATTCGAAATCCAACCAGGATCCCCGATAAGGGATAATTCGGGCTGAGTAGAGCACCTTGCCACTGGCATGGCTTTTGCCCTTGTCATGGGTGAAGATCACACCCGGGGAGCGCTGTAGCTGGCTCACGACGACGCGCTCTGTCCCGTTGATGACAAAGGTTCCATTCTCGGTCATGAGAGGCAATTCTCCGATATAGACCTCCTGTTCTCTTACATCCCGAACTTTCTTGGTGCCGCTCTTTTCATCCTTTTCCCAGACGATGAGCCGGACGCGGACCTTGAGTGGGGCATTATAGGTCATCCCCCGATCCAGGCACTCAAAAACATCATATTTGGGATGACCAATCGAGTAGTCGATGAATTCGATTCTGGAGGTTCCATTATAATCATCAATTGGAAAAACGCTGGTAAAGGCTGCCTGCAGTCCGATCTCCTCACGTTGCTCTGGAGCCACATTCTTCTGGAGGAATCTCTCATAGGACTGCTTCTGGATCTCGATCAGATCTGGGATTCCGGTCTGGGCATCGATCTTCCCAAAATCCTTCCGTTCCTGAATCCCATTACTCTTGACTATTATGCTTTCGGTCATACGAACTCGCTCCTTATTTTAAGACTCATTTCACCTCAACCTTGGCTCCGGCTTCCTCAAGCTTTTTCCGGATTGTTTCAGCCTCTTCCTTCGCCACACCGGTCTTAACGGGTTTAGGGGCTGTTTCCACTAAGTCCTTAGCCTCCTTCAGTCCCAGGTTGGTGAGTTCCCGCACCGTCTTGATAATCTGGATCTTCTTGTCCGCAGCCACGCCGGCTAGAATCACATCGAAACTGGTCTGCTCCTCTGCCTGCTGCACCGGAGCCCCCGCTACCCCTCCCGGGGACACTGAGGTGGCAATTGGCGCTGCTGCAGTCACACCGTACTTCTCCTGCAGATTCTTCACAAAAGTCGCAAGTTCCAGAACTGCCATATTGTCGATCAGCAGTCCAGCCAATACACTGGATCCCCCGCTTATCCGAACAGCCTCCGCCAGTTCCTGTAGACTGCCTGATTCCAAGAGTTTACCTATATCCTCTTTCATCGCCTTAGACTCTTCCTTGGCCTTCACCATGGTGTTTCTCCTTTCCCGTTTCCTTTTCTCTAATTTCTCTAACCGCATCCAAGACAGAGACAAACCTTCGAATAATCTCCCTCAATCCTCCTACCAGATTGGCAGTCGGTGCCTGCAGCTGCTGCACCAAGCGGGCACGAAGTTGATCTCGGGAGGGAAGCCCTGCCACGGTCCGGATTGTCCGCTCATCAAGAAGCTGACCTTCAAGCACTCCGATCTTGATCTTGAGCTTCTCCTCGCGATCGGCAAACTCCTTGAGGACCTTGGCGGCAACTACCGGATCATCGTACCCGATGATGACGGCTATTGGGCCCTGAAAGTGATCTTTAATGCTCCCCAGAGGGGTCCCGGGAATCGCCAGTTTCGCCAGGGTGTTTTTGACCACCCTGAATTCTCCTCCTACCCCTCGCAGCTTATTTCGGATCTCCCGCAGAGCTTCTACCTGCAGCCCAGCATATTCTGCCAATACAGCAAGCCTTGCCCTGGTAAATTTTTTGTGAAGTTCCTGGATGATCTGCTCTTTCTCATTCTTCTTCATAGGATCAACCTTTATCTATGGGGGCCCGTGCGGCAACACAAAGGGAAGGGTCCTCCGACATGCCCGCCGGCAGGCAGGTGCCCCCACACCCCGAGCCTCTCGCGGCAGAGCCGCGAACCGGCTCCTTTATGACTCCACCAAGACACTCATTGCATCCAGATCCAGCTTCACCGCCGGCCCCATCGTGGAAGAGAGGGAGGCACTTTTAAGGTACTGGCCCTTTGCCGACACCGGCTTTGCCCTGATGATGGACTCCAATATCACGTTTAAATTCTCATGTAACTGATCAACTGTGAAGGAGACCCTCCCCACACAGGCATGGATGATT
>Ga0184639_10000746_pt1 | contig 13168 bp, 11 predicted proteins | sample PLM31_170_b2_FD_133155 | JGI IMG/M metagenome (GOLD analysis project Ga0184639, IMG submission 133155) | Groundwater sediment microbial communities from an aquifer in East River, Colorado, USA - PLM3-1_170_b2 | ecosystem: Environmental > Terrestrial > Soil > Riparian zone | place: USA: East... | reverse complement strand
TCGAGGACGTCAACCGAGCCGCCCATGGCCTGCCACCAGGCCTGGATCTCGTCGAAGACTCCCTGGAGCATGGCCTGGCGGAGCAGCATGACCGCCTCGCCTGCCCAGGGCGTTGCGATGATCACGTCGGGTTTCTGCGCCATCACGGAGGAGATGTGCGGGGAGAAATCCATTGTCCAGAAGGGTGACCAGACCGCGGCGACGAACTCGGCGTCCGGCCGAAACTTCTTCATGGTGTCCTTGAAGAGGCTCCAGGTCGCATAGCCGTACTCGTAGTCGGCTCCGATGGTGGCGAAGCGCTTGAGCCCCGGCTGATCCTTGAAGACCAGCGCCGCCAGGATGGCGTCCTGATAGACCGGGACGCTGACCCGGACGATCTCCTGGATCCCTTTGCCGGCGACCAGCTCCTCGGTCAGCCGGTGAGTGGCCGCGTGGGTGAAGAAGTTGATCCGCTTCAGCTCGGGCAGAACGGGCCCTATGGCCATGGCGGAGCCGCTGGAGTCCACCCCGTAGAGGAAATGTGCCCCCCACTCCGTCACCAGGTACCGGACGTTCTTCACCGCCGTGGCCGGCTTCAGCTCCTCATCCATGAACTTCATCTCGAGCTTGCAGCCGAGGATGCCGCCGGCCCCGTTGATCTCCTCGACGGCCATCGTGGCGCCCATGCTGATCTGCCGGCCGTAGTCGGCGTGGGCTCCCGACGACGAGCCCTGGACGCCCAGCTTGATGGCGGGGACGCCCAGCTGGCACTGCGCCTGGGCCGGCGCGGCGGGGAAGACCAGAAGGCTTGAGAAGACCAGGACGCTCAGGATCCCTATGCCCTTTTTCATCGCGCGCCTCCTCCGGTTCGAGAGAATTGCAGGATGACTCTAGAGGGGATCGATGCCCCTGTCAATAGGCCGACCCCGAGGGTCACGGCACCAGCACGAGCTTGCCGAACTGCTTTCCCTCGGCGAGCACCCGTTGGGCCTCGGCGCCGTCCTTCAGCGGGAAGACCCGGTCCACGATCGGCTTGAGGCGGCCCCTGAAGAACTGGGTCATGACCTGGTTGAACTCACGGCGATTGGCCATGGTGGAGCCGATGATCCGGAGCTGCTTCCAGAAGACCACCCGGATGTCGGTTTCGCCGATCGGCCCCGAGGTCGCTCCGCACGTGACCAGTCGTCCCCCCTTGGCCAGCGCCCGGAGCGAGCCTTTCCACGTGGCGGCACCCACATTTTCGAGCACTACGTCCACGCCCCGCTTGCCGGTTCTCTCCGAGACTACCTTGACCCAGTCCTCCTTCGTGTAGTTGATGCACTCGTCGGCGCCGAGGGCCTTGGCGCGCTGGAGCTTATCGTCGCTCGAGGAGGTCACCCAGACCCGGGCGCCGCAGAGCTTGCCGATCTGCACAGCCGTGGACGACACCCCGCCGCCGACGCCGAGGATGAGCAGGTCCTCACCGGCGCGGAGCGCGGCTTGCGTGACCAGCATCCGCCACGCGGTCATGTTCACGAGGGTGAAGGCCGCGGCGCCCTCGTAACTGATCGCATCCGGCAGCTTGAGGACATTTCTCCCGTCCACCTTGACGTACTCGGCGAGCCCCCCGTAGGTGTGTTCGCCCACAATCCCGTAGCTGATGCAGAGGCTATCCTCCCCTTGGATGCAGTACTCGCAGCGGCCGCAGTTGAGGTTCGGGTTCACCGCCACGCGGTCCCCGATTTTCACTCCCTGAACGGCAGCGCCCACCTCGGCGACGTCACCCGCGATGTCGCAGCCTGACCAGAAGGGCAAGGGGAGTTTCAGGCCCGGGATTCCTTCCCGGACAAACAGGTCCAGGTGGTTCAGGGCGCACGCGCGCACCTTGACCAACACCTCTCCCGGGCCGATCTTCGGGTCGGGAACGTCCTGATAGTTGAGCTTCTCCAGGCCACCGTGCTCGTTGAATGCCAGGGCTTTCATGGCGGTCTCCTTAGCCGTTGAATTGCTTGACGAGCGCCGGCCAGCGCGGGTCGTCGAGGCCGGGCTGCCAGGGCTGGTAGAGGTTGCAGCGGTCCAGGAGCCCGGCGTACCGCTCCTGAATCAGCCGGGCGATGGTGGCGTAGGTGCCGGTGACGGCGTAGGCGTCCACCATCTCGTTGGTAATCAGGCCGGCCATCCCCTGCCAGTCTCCCTCGACGGATTTCCGGTGAAGTTTGGGCGTCAGATCCTGCCAGCCGTGGGCGGCCAGGACGGGCTCGTACGTCCGGGTGGAGGCGTAGAAGGCGATTTGCTGCTTGACGGACTGTCTGGCCTCGGCGAGTTCCTTTTCGGTGTCGCCGACCACGGCGAAGACGGAGGCGGTGAACGTGAAGTCGCTCCGCTTTCTCCCCGAGTGTTGAAGTCCTCGGGCCACCGCTGGATGGACGAATTCCCGGAGGTACGTCGGGCTGTTGAAGGGGTGGACATGGAGGCCGTCGCACAGCTCCCCCGCCAGCCGGCACATGTACTGGTTGACACCGGCGATGTAGATCGGGATCTGCGGATGTTTGATCGGGCCCGGGTTGAAGAAGGGGGTCATGAGGGTGAACTGGTAAAACGTCCCCTTGAAGTCGAGCTTGGTGCCGTTCTGCCAGCAGTCCCAGATGGTACGGAGCGCCAGGAGCACCTCGCGCAGTCGTGGCCCAGGCGCCTCCCACTTGACCGAGAAGCGGCGCTCGTTGTGTCCCTTGACCTGCGTGCCCAGCCCCAGAAGGAAGCGCCCGTCGGAGGCGGCCTGGAGGTCCCAGGCGGTGTGGGCCAGGATCATGGGGCTGCGCGCGAAGGCGACGGCGATGGAGGTGCCGAGTTTGATCCGTGATGTCGCTGCCGCGGCGACGGCCAGAGGCAGGAACGGGTCATGCTTGGTCTCCGACGACCAGAGGCAGTCGAACCCCATTGCCTCGACCTTGCGCGCGTAGTCGCCGATCCTGGCGAGGTCGTGGGTGAGCATCCCGACGTCGAGCCTCATGGGCGATCTCCCCGGATGGCGCGGAGCTCCGATTCCACCTTGCGGGACTCGTCGGCCAGGCGGAGGGCGCGGAACAGCTTCAGCGCCTGATCCAGCGCGAGCTGGGCGCCGGCCCGGTCGCCGGTCTCCAGTGCCAGGCGGCCCAGGTGCCACTGAGCGTACGCCAGGAGCGGCCGATCGTCCATCGCCGAAGCGAGCTCGGCCGCCTCGGCCAGCGAGCGCCGGGCGGCCTCACGATCTCCCATCCCCCAGGCCGCGAGCCCCTCGTTTTGGACGGCGGTAACCAGCGGGCGGCTGAGGTTCTGGCGCCGCCCCACCTCCGCGGCGTCGCGGGCCAGTCCGAGCGCCTCGGCGGGGCGCTGCTGGGCCAGGCGGATCGCGGTGAGGGCGTTCAGCAGGTTCGCGACGCTTTCGGCATTCCCGGTCTGGCGGGTGGCGGCGAGCGCGTCGGCGTAGTATCCCGCCGCCGCCTCCATCTGCCCTTGGCGCCGGGCGGTGCTCGCCATGTTTTCCAGGATCACCGCCGCGTCGCGAGGCGTCCCGGCCCGGCGTGCCAGGCTGAGCGCTTCCTTGTAGGCGTCCATCGCCGCCTCGTACCGGCCGGAGAAGCGGTGGGACTCGCCGATGTTGTTGAGCGCGGTCGTCTGGGCCCGGAGATCGCCGAGGCTCCGCGCCAGCTTGAGGGATTCGGCCGAGACTTCGAACGCGCGGTCGTAGTCGCCGATGTCGAGGAGAACGTTAGCCAGGGCGTTGAGCGAGCGGACCCCGCGCGGGCGATCCCCGGAGCGACGGCTCAGGTCGTAGGCGTGGACGAAGGCGTCGGCGGCCTGGCGCGGCAAGCCCTCCTGCACGAAGATCTCGCCGAGAAGGAAGTCGGCGTCCGCGGCGAGGTCGTTCCAGTGGCTCCGCTGCGCCGCCGCGAGGGCCTGGCGTACCGACGCGCGCGCGAACGGGAAGTCGCGCTTGGCGCGCCTTCCACGCGCCTCGTCCAGCAGGGCCACGATCTCTTCTCGTGCGAGGACCGGGCCCTGAGGGGGAGAAGGCTCGGGCTTCGGTGCGAGGGCGGCGCACCCCGAACCCAGGGCGAGGATCAGCACCAGCGCCGAGGCCCGAAGGGAAGCGGTCACTATTCCACCTTGAACAGCCGGGCGGCGTTTTTGTAGGCGACCTTGTCGGCGACCTCGGGGGGGAGTTCACCCAGAATTCGGCGGGTCCATCCCATGAGTCGATCGAGCGTGGCAGGCTCGAACAGACGCGGCGCCCACACGTCGATCCCCATCAGAAAGCGATCGGGCATTTTCTCGATGAGCGTTTTCCACGCCGGGGCGAGCGGCCCCGTTTCGGACGCGAGCTTCGGGGTCCTCAGGTAGTGCATCCCCGAGAGATCCACCATCAGGTTCGCGTTCTTGCCGAGCAACCGCTCGAGCACCGCCGGCTCGGCGCTCCCCCCGTGGGCCAGGACGATGGTGGTCTTTGGATGTTTTTGGAGCGTGGCCTCGAGCCCCCCGGCCGCTTCGACGGTCAGCTCGGCATGGATCACGACCGGAACGCCGTGCTTCGCCGCGACCTCCAGCACCTGACCGAAGATCGGGGCGTCGGCCTTCCGTTCGATCTTGCGCGAGACCTGCCGGAGGTGGACCTCGCCGGCCGCCCGGTATTTCCCTGAGGCCAGAAGCGCGTCCAGTCTCGTTGCCTGCTCGGGGCTCAGCGGGTCGGGGACCGGCGCTGCCTGGATGATGCGGTCCGGGTAGCGTTTGGCCGCGGCGGCGATCCATTCCACGTCCTGCTTTTGCACCCCGCCCACCCCGAGGAGGAGGACCCTGGCCACGTTATGTCGCTTCATGGCCTCCACGTAGGCGTCCAGCACTTGAAGATTCGGCAGGTGGGAGTGGGCGTCGATGAGCGGCCCCCGGTACGGCGCCTGGGCGAGCGCCGAGCGCGCGGCAGGCACAGCGATGCCGAAGAGAAGAGCGAGCAGGAGGACCGCGCACGCGCGCGACAGGTTCATGCTGAAGGAGGAGTCGGTGTCCCGCCGCGCTGGAGGTGCAGTTCCAGCGCGTCGAAGAGGCGCGCCAAGGCCTCATTCTCGGTGCGGCCGGTGGCACCGACGCCCGGATACTCCACGGCCGACGCCACGAACTCACCGGCCGCGTTCTGCTCGACGATAACCTCGACTCGCATGCTCAGGCTGGCGCTACGGGCGGCGCGGCCCGCCCGCCTTCGTGCCTCCGAACCGCTGCCGCCAGAGCGTGACCGCCTGGGCATTCACCGAGTGCGTGGGCACCTCGCCCTTGAGCGCGGTCAGGGTGGCCTCGAGGGCGAGCTTGAGACTGGCCACGCGTCCCGCCTCGGTGTGTCCGATGTTGTGGGGGGTGAGAACCCCCCGTTCGGGGTCCAGCGCCCGGAGCCGGCTCTCCATGGGGAGGGGTTCCTGGCCGAAGGTGTCCAGCGCGGCCCCGGCGATCCAGTTCTCCTCGATGGCCCGGCAGAGGGCATCCTCGTCCACCAGCTCGCCCCGGGCCGTGTTGATGAGGAACGCGGTCCGCTTCATGGCCCTCAACTCCTTTTCTCCGATCATGCCGCGGGTCTTGGAGGTCAGGGCCACATGCAGGCTCACCACGTCCGACTCCGCCAGGAGCGCGGCGAGGGTCACGAGCGCGACTCCGAGCGGTCGCGCCTTTTCCGGGGAGACATAAGGATCAACCGCCAGCAGGCGCGCGTCCCATCCCTGGAGACGTCGCGCGACCTGCGTGGCCGCGCGCCCCAGGCCCACCAGCCCGATTGTCTTTCCGGCGAGCAGAGAGCCGCGATCCACGCGCTGCGCCCATCCGCCGCGGCGGAGCTTGGCCTCGTTGCGCTTGATGCGCTTGAGGAGCGTGACCATGAGCCCGATGGTGGCCTCCGCGGCGCCCACGAACTGCTGGGGGGCCGGGCTGTTGGCGACGATGATGCCGAGCTCGGTGGCGGCGGCCACGTCGATCTTGTCCATTGCGACAAACGGCAGGACCACCAGCCTGAGCTGCTCGGCACCTTCCAGCACCGGCCGGCTGATGGTGTCCAGGTGGGAGGCCATGATGACGTCGGCATCGCGACACCAGTCGACCAGTTCCTCCTTGGTATACGGCTGCCGCCCAGGCTGGTCCACCGGTCGGCCCAGCACGACCTCGTGACCGGCCTCTCTGAGTGAGTCGAACTCCTGAGATGGGCCGTAAGCACCCGTGACGATGATTTTCATGGACTCTTTGGGATGTTAATCGTCCACGTACCAGCAGGCGGCTTCGTACCCGTCCCGCCGGAGCTGCCTGGCCTTGAACTCACAGAACAGGTCTCTCGCTTGGTCAGACGATCCCGGCGCCCATGCCGCCGTCCACCGGCAGGGCAATTCCCGTGACCCAGCGCGCCTCGTCGCTGGCCAGATAGACGGCCGCGTACGCCACGTCATCCGGCTCTCCCAGGAAGCCGAGCGGGTGGCGCCTGACCACTTGGTCGTACTCCCCGGTCCGGCGCAGCCCCGCCAGGAACTCACGGTTGATCTCGGTTTCGACGAAGGCCGGGCAGAGCGCGTTTACGCGCACGCCGTGGGGGGCGTAGTCGAGCGCCATCCCGCGGGTCAGGATCAGCAGGGCGCCTTTGGAGGCGCCGTAGGCCGCGCGGTTGGGCGTTCCCATGAGCCCCGCGATGGAAGAGAGATTGACGATGTTTCCCCGGGACTTGATCAGCTCCGGGAGCGCGTGCTTGGAGCAGAGGAAGACGCTCGTGAGGTTGGCGTCGATGGTCCGCCGCCAGTCCTCCTCGGGACAGTCCACCACGTTGGTGCGGGAGACCATGATGCCGGCGTTGTTGACGAGGATGTCGAGCTGGCCGAAGGCGTCCACGGTCGTCCGGATCAGTCGCTGGATATCGGCGGTGATCGTCACATCCCCGGAGACGGCGAGAGCCCGGCCGCCCGCGTCGGTGATCGTTTTCGCGGTGGCCTCGATCGGTCCCGGTCGCCGGCCGTTGACGACGACGCTGGCGCCCTCCCGCGCGAACATGAGCGCGATGCCCCGGCCCAGGCCGCTCCCGGCCCCGGTCACGATCGCCGCCTTGCCCTTCAACCGCATCGGATCCTCCCTCACGCCACGACGCGCTTGTCGCGGAGCTGCCGGATCTCTTCCGGCTTCATCCCCAGCTCGCTCAGCACCTGGTCGGTGTGCTCGCCCCGGTAGGGGGCCGCGCCGCGGACCCTGCCCGGTGTCCCCGACATTTTGATAGCGACGCCGACCTCCTTGACCTTTCCGATCTCGGGGTGCTCGGTCTCCACCACCATCTGGCGCGCCCGGATCTGCGGGTCCTCGAAGACCTCCTCGACGTCGTACACCTTCCCCACGCACACGTCCTGCTTGACGAGGAAGTCATACCACTCGTCGCGCGGCCGGGTCCGGATGATCGCCTCGATCTCCTCCCGCACCCTGATTTCCTCCGGGTTGGCGGCGCGCACGAACTGGTCCGCGAGGCGGCTGTACTTCGCGAAGTCCGGGCGCCCGATCGCCCTGCAGAAGTTCTCCCAGAGCCAGGGCTCCGTGCAGGCGATGCTGAGGAGCTTCCGGTCCTTGGTCTCGTACACGGCGTAGTACGGGTAGGAGCCGCCGAGGAAACCGGCGCCGCGCCGGGGGGCCAGGCCGTCGCTGAAGAAGAAGCGGAGGTTCGGCGTGGCCCCAAGCAGGGAGAGAGTCGCGTCGAGGTATGCCACGTCCACGTGTTGACCCTTGCCGGTTCGCTCGCGCGCAAACAGCGCGATCATGATCCCGAGGGCGCCGTGGAGGCTCGCCCCGCCGTAGTCGGCGACGAGGTTCAGGGGGATGGCGGGTTTTCTGTCCGCCTCTCCAATGAGCCCGAGGACGCCCGACAGCGATAGATAATTCAGGTCGTGGGCGGGATAGTCGCGGTACGGGCCGTCCTGCCCGAACCCCGAGAGCGAGCAGTAGATGATGCGCGGGTCGATCTTCCTGATCGTCTCATAATCTCCCCCAAGGCGTTTCATGACCCCGGGGCGGAACCCCTCGACGATGACATCAGCCGTCGCGGCCAGCCTATGGAAGATCGCTTGCCCCTCGGGAGTCTTGAGGTTCAGCGCCAGGCTCCGCTTGTTCCGGTTGACGTAGGCAAAGGCGGCCCGGCGCTTCTCCTCGTCGGGTTCGGGCTTGCCGTCGGCTGCGGGGGTCTCGACTTTTAAGACCTCTGCACCCATGTCGGCGAGCAGCATTGTGCAGAACTCGCCCGGCGCCACGCGCGCCAGCTCCAGGATCTTGATACCGTCGAGGGCTCCCATCATCAGCCGGACCGAGCCTCCAGCGGCAGCCCCGCGTTTGCCCAGCCCCCCAGGCCGCCCTTGAGGATCCGGACGTCCTTGAAGCCGACCGTTCGAAGCTGCTGCGCCACACGGGCGCTCGTGCCTTCGTCGGGTCAGGAGCAGTAGGCGACGACGGTGCGGTCTGCCTCCACCTTGATTCCGGTTTCGCCCCGTTCCAGTGCGTCCGGCGTGATGTAGATCGCCCCCGGAATCTTCAGCGGGCTGGATTTTTGGGCCGACTCCTTCCGGACATCCACCAGGAGCGGGTTCAGCCCCTCCTCGAGCATTCGGACGACCTCACCGGCCTTGACGCGGAAGCGGTTGCGCTGCCAGCGGTGATACCACATGACACCGTAGCCCCCGCCGCTCACCAGCGCGAGGCCGAGGGCGACCCAGGCCCATGGGAAGGGGCGCGGCGGCGGGTTCTTGATCTTGAACTCGGCCTCGGCGAGCGCCCGCTTGACGTCCACGAGGCCGGGGAGAAGCTTATCCACCTCGGCAAACTTTGCCGCGGCGCTCCGGTAACGCTCGTTCAGGAGATCGTTGACGCCGCCGGCCCAGACGGGGTTGAAGCGGCTCTCGCCCGGCTTGGTGACCTCGGTGCCCTCGAGAAACTTCTTGATGTCGCGGGCAGGGATCAGGAAGTTGAACCCCTGGACGATGCTCCCCCCCGAGGGCGACAGGGAGACGAACGTCAACACGCCGACGACAGCGCCGCTCCCGCCGACGGCGGGGCCGCCGCTGTTGCCGGGGGCGGCCGCCGCGTCGGTCTGGATCACGTCCTGGCCGATGGCGTCCATTTTGAGTCCCGAAACCGTGCCGCTGGTGACCGAGGCTTCCAGGGCCGCGCTCCGGTTCAAGAGCTCGTGGCTCAGCACGACGCCCGGGAACCCGAGAATGCGCAGGGGATCCCCGATCTTTGCCTCCTCATCGGCCACGCCCAGCGCCGGATACACGCCGGCCTTGACGCGAAGCAGAGCCAGGTCGCGTCCGGAGTCGGCCACGGGTTTGCCGGCCATGTCCAGCAGGAGCGGCGGGCTGAATTTTTTGATCTCGGCGGGCAGCACGGTGCCGTTGGAGAGCAGCACGGTCACCTGGGGGAGGGGCCTGAGCCGGATGCTCGCCATGTCCACGCGGCGGCGGATCTGGTCTTCGACCTCGGGACGCTGGCCGCGCGCCAGTCCTTGCTTGATTAAGATTGGATCCACGCAGGCCTGATCCACCGCGTCTTTCTTGAGCTCGTGGGTGACCCACGGCGGGAGCCGGTGGGCAGGATCCACGACGTGTGCGTTGGTGATCAGGTAGCCCCGGCCGTCGATGAACCAGCCGGTCCCTGTCTCCAGGAAGGGCGAGGGCTTGACCGTGACCGGGCCCGCGCCGCAGTTCAGCGTGGCCTCGGCATCCACGCGCGCGGTCACCAGGGCCACCGCCGGCTTGACACGGAGAACCAGCTCCTGGACCCCCACAGCTTGGTCGGCCAGGGCCGGCGCCGGGGGCCAGAAGAGCGCCAAGGCCGCTACAATCCGTGCTAGCTGCTTCATGATCCGCATCCTCCTCGTCCGATTCCCCTCACCCCACTCATAATCCCCTCACCTGCATCCTCTCCCCTCCGAGGGGGAGAGGGCAGGGTGAGGGGGGAGAGGAGAAGAGGCGAGGGGCGTTGTCTAGGGTGGGGTGAGGGGGAATTCCTCAACGGACCGGGGGGCGGGCGACGCTTTCCCGGACTGTCCCCAGGTACGTTCGGGCCGCGCGCTGGACGTCGGCCGGCGTGACGTCTCGCACGGCGGTCACGTACCGGTCCAGAAATTCGTAGCCGACCCCGGCCAGCTCGAAGGTGGCCAGATACCAGGCTTGGCGGGCATTGGTGCGCCGGTCCATGGCCAGGTTGCCCAGCAGGTACGCCTTGGCCACGCGGAGCTCTTCGGCGGAGGGCGGCTCCTCGCGGATCCGCTCCAATTCTTTCTTCAGACTCGCCTCCGCGCGCGGGAAATTCTCGGGCGCCGTGCCCAACTGCGCGACGAAGTACCCCGTGTCCACCAGCGACGGGTACAGCGCTGCCGTCGAGTAGGCGAGCGCCTGTTTGTCCCGGAGCTCGGAGAAGAAGCGGCCGGCCAGGCCGCCGCCGAGCACCGCACTCAGAACCTTGACGGCGGGGTAGTCTGGATGCGTGAGTGAGGGAGCGAAAGCCCCCATCAATATCTGAGCCTGAGCGCCCGGCACCTCGTTCACCGAGCGCGAACCCACTGGCATCGGAGGACGAACCGAGGTGGCCGCAGGAGGCTGTCCCGCCGGCACAGCGCCGAAGAGCCGCTCCGCCTCCGCGATCACCGCCGGGGCGGGGACGCGGCCGCTCACGGCAAGGACCATCCCCCCGGAGACATAATGGCGGCGATAGTGGGTGAGCAGAGCGGCCCGGTCCAGGCGTTCGACGCTCGCCCGTCTGCCGAGGTAGTGCCATGCATACGGATGAGGCCCGAACAGAGATTGCATGAGGGTGTCGAAGCCGACCGGATACGGCTGCTCGCCGCGGTTGCGGATCTGTCGCAGGAGGTACTCCTTGACGCCGTCAACGAGCCCCTCCGCCAGCGCTGGATGAAGGGCCACGTCGGCCACCAGCTCGAGGAGCGTCTTCCAATGGCGGCCGAGCGCGGTGGCGGAGATCTCGGACCAGTCCTGGTCGGCCGTCGCATCGATGCGGCCTCCCAGCCGCTCGGCCTCCTCAACGGTCTGGATCCCGCTACGGGAAGCAGTGCCCCGCACGACCATGAGCTGGAGGAAATTCGAGATCCCAGCGGTCTCGGGCGTTTCCCAGCGAGTCCCCATGCGCACCCCGAGCGAGATGGCGACCACGGGGGCTGTCGGGTTCTCGCGGACGAGGACCGTCATGCCGTTGGCGAGCCTGGTGCGCGAGATGGCCATGGCGTCCCTGGCCATGGCCGGGGAGGCGAGGGCTGCGAGGAAGAGGACGCCCCACAGGGCGAGTCCGAGGCGTCTCATCGCCGCTCCCTCCGTTCGGGGACGAAGACCAGGCGGGCGTAGTCGGTCCTGGACAGGTATCGGCGGGCGGCGTCGCGGACCTGCTCCCGGGTCACCTGGCGGAGGCGCTCGACGTAGGTGAGCTCAGCCTCGAGGGTCCACGTGGTCTCGGCGACGCCGTAGGCGTTGGCGAGGCCTTCCGCGGTCTCGGTGTCGAAGGCGTGCTCCGCCTCGAAGAAGATCAGCGCAAGCTGGCGTTCGTCCTCCGTGATTCCGCCTTCCTGGATCCGCGCGATCTCCTCCAGGATGCGGCGCTCGACCTTGTCCACGTCGCCCGCCTCGCACTCGCCCCGGATGCTCACGATGCCGGCTCCTTGAAGCGAGGCGTAGGTCATCGTGATGCTCGAGACCAGCTGATCGCGGTCGCGGAGCGTTTGGGCGAGGCGGGAACTCTCCCGGCCCCCCAGGATCGAGGCCAGCAGATCCACGGCGAAGCCATCGGGGTCGTCGGAGCGCGGCGCGAGCCATCCGAGAGCCACATAGGCCTGTTGCTCCGGGCGCTCGACCGCGCGGCGAATTCCCCCGGTCAGCGGGCCGGGAGGCGGAACGGCAGGCCGACGGGAACCGGCGGCGGGGATTCGGCCGAAGGTCTGCTGGACGGCCGCCTTCACGGTCTCGGGCGCCACCGGGCCGGCCACCACCAGCGTCATCTTGTCCGGGACGTAGTGTTGTCTGTAGTAGGCGAGCAGGGTTTCCTGGGTCGCGGCCTTGAGCGTTTCCGTGGTTCCCAGAAGGGATTGGCTGTACGCATTGCCGCGGAACACGAGCCCGTAGAGTCCCCGGATCAGCGCGGTGCGCGGGGTATCCCGTTCGAGCCGCGCCTCCTCGAGGATCACCTCGCCCTCGCGGCCGAGCTCCACCGGGTCGAACTTCGAGCGGAAGGCCATGTCGGCCAGAATCTGGATCCCGTTGGAGGCTTCGGCGGTGGGAACGACGAGGGCATAGAAGGTGTAGTCCAGCGACGTGTTGGCGTTCGTTTTCCCTCCGACGCCCTCGATCGCGCGGTCCACGAAGCCGGGGCCCCGGGTGTCGGTTCCCTTGAAGAGCATGTGCTCCATGAAGTGGGCAAAACCGAGTTCCGTCGGTCCCTCGTCACGGGCGCCCACCGCCACAAACAGATAGAGGGCGACCACGTCCGCTGCCCGGTGATCTTGGATAATCAGGCGCATCCCGTTGGGGAGCACCTGGCGCGTCGGCGGGGGGAGCCCTGCCTCGTCGGCTGAAACGGATCGGCTCGTGCCCACGGCGCTGCAGCCGGTGAGCAAGACCGCCAACAGGATCAAGCAGAGGTGGCGCCTCAGCACTTGTCTGACCCAGGGAGGCCTCATCATACCCTATCGGAAAAGGTCGCGCGAGGGATCACGGAGCAGCCCCTTGGACGTTTCCTCTCCGCGCTCGAACGCGAGGCCGCGGATGAACGCCGCCGGAATCCGATTCAGCTTGCCCATGACAGGCTCCGCCGCCCCCGCGAGCTCGTCGGCGGTGGCGAGCAGGGTGGCCTGGAGCCTGTGGCCGGCCGGGTCGCGGTCTCCCAGGTAGCTCTGGATCGGCTGAAGGCCCGCGATCCCGATCGCCACGTTCGTCAGCCCTTCCCGCCATGGCCTGCCGAAGGTGTCCGAGATGATGACCGGCATGTCGATCCCCGTGAGCTGGCGGATCCCCTCCCGGAGTCCCTGGGCCGAGCGATCGGGGTCCTCCGGCAGCAGCGAGGCACAGTCCAGGTCCACGTTCGACTGGTCGACCCCGGCGTTGGCGCAGACCCAGCCGTGGCGCGTCTCCACAATTAAGACTCCCTTATCCATCCTGACGATTCGCCGTGTCTCGCGAAGGAT
>Ga0184639_10000744_pt1 | contig 13176 bp, 13 predicted proteins | sample PLM31_170_b2_FD_133155 | JGI IMG/M metagenome (GOLD analysis project Ga0184639, IMG submission 133155) | Groundwater sediment microbial communities from an aquifer in East River, Colorado, USA - PLM3-1_170_b2 | ecosystem: Environmental > Terrestrial > Soil > Riparian zone | place: USA: East... | reverse complement strand
GCTGGTCGTGGACCGCATCGCCTTCCTGCTCGGTGACTGGCTGGCGGTGCTGCGGTGACCATCGGCAACCCTGAGACGATCGCCGGCCTGGCACGGGCCGAGCTGTCGCTCCTGATCGACATCGGCTCGGCCTGGACCAAGGCCGCGGTGGTCGGTCGGACTCGGGGCCGATGGCGCATCGCCGCCCATGCCGCACAGCCGTCGAGCTGGGACGAGGCAGAGCTGATCGCCACCCTGGCGGCTCGGCTCGCCGGGTCCGCGGACCCACGCGTCTCCGGCCGCCTCGGCGTCCTGCTGGCGGACGCCCCGCGGATCTCGGTCCACACACCCACGCGCCCCGGCCGCATCGCCCTGGCCGCGGTCTCCTCGGAGCTGTCGGGTCGCGCGGCTCGTCTTGCGGCCGAGGCGGCCGGCTGGGTGGTGGTCGAGGCGGTGACGGCCGATGACGGTCGCACCGTCGCCGAGCGGCTCTCCGCTCTGCAGTCGGCGGAGGTGGATGCTTGGCTGCTGGCCGGCGGGTTCGACGCCGAGGGCGGTGAGGGAGCGCTCGAGATGGCCGGCCTGGTGGCGGCGGCCCGCGGCGGCGGGCGGTCGCCGGTGGTCTGGGCCGGGTCGGCTGCCCTCAGAGACCAGGTGGCAGACTTCTTCGACCCCGGCGTCCTGCGCCCCGTCGCGAATCCGCGACCGTCGGCAGACCGCGAGAACCCGCTTCCCCTGCGACGCTACCTCGACGCCCTGATCGAACGGCTGGTCGAGCGCGGCGCGGCGCGGCAGCTGGCGCCGATCGGCTTTGGGCGGGCCGTGGCAGAGCTGGCGCGCGCCGCCAGGCTGCGCATCCTGGGGGTCGACCTTGGCGCTCGCTATGCGACGTGGGCCAGCGCAGACGAGAACGGCATCGCCGACAGCCGAGTTGTGGCCTCCGGCGGACTCGCCTCGCCTTCGCTCACGCTGCCCGGCCGGCCGGCTCGCATCGCGCACAGCCTGTCGGTGGCGATCGATGGGCTGGCCGTGGCGGACGCGTTGCAGAACCTGCGGGCGCGGCCTGGCTCGCTGCCCCAGACCGACGAGGAGCTGGCGATCGTCCACGCGGCAGCGCGCGACCTGCTGGGCGAGCTGGCGGCCAACGGACCCGCGACGGGGGGTATTGATCTGCTGATCGGCTCAGGCCGCACCATTGCGGCGGCACCGGTCCCTGCACAGGCGATGCAGGTGCTCCTCGACGGGATTCGCCCGATCGGCATCCTGCAGCTGGCGATCGATCCGGCCGGCGCCCTCGGGCCGCTGGGCGCCCTGCGTGACGACGAGATCGTCGAGGGGTTGGGGATGCTGCGCGACGATGTGCTGACGCCGCTCGGTGCCGCGGTGGTGTGCCAGGGCGGTCGCCCGGGCCATCCCGCGATGCGCGTGGCGGTCAGGCGCGCAGGCTGGCCTGCGCTCGGCCCGATCGACGTCCGGCCCGGGCAGGTGGAGGTCGTGCCCCTGGCGCGCGGCCAGGTCGCAGAGCTGGAGATCGAGCTCGATACGTCGGCGACGCTTGGGGCGCCCCGTCGCACCAGACGGTTGCGGGCCACGGTCTCGGGCGGCGCCGTCGGCCTGGTGCTCGATGCACGCGACGTCCCGCTCCAGCTGCCGCGGCGCACCGACGACCGACGTGCGGTCCTGACCTCGTGGCGCGAGGCGTTCACGCGCGAGGCATCCCTTTGACCGAGGGCGCGGTATGAACGGCGTATCGCTGCATCGCGTCCATCTGCCGCGCGGCACGCTGGTCAGCGTGCGGGTCGGCGCTGCGATCCGGCCGGATGAGGTGATCGGCCTGCGGCGCGGCGCGATGGCGCCAGTTCACGTTCCGCTGACGCGCCCGCTGCACCTGCAGCCGAGCGAGGTAGACGCAGTCCTGGTCGTGCGTCCGGGGGAACGCGTCGAGGTCGACCAGCCCCTTGCGCTGGTCGAGGGCGGTAGGGCGGTCACGGCGCCGCTGGCGGGCCTGGTGCTCTCCGTCTCGCGGCGCGACGGGACGCTCCTGCTGGCGCCGCTCGGGCCGGAGCAGCCGGTGATCAGCCACGTTCGCGGGCGGGTCCGCACGATCGAGGAGGGGGCCCTCGTGATCGAGGTACCGGCTGCCCGGCTGCGCGGCGTGGGCGGCAGCGGCGACGCGGTGCACGGTGAGCTGGTGGTCGGCGTCCCAAGCCCCGAGGACGAGCTTCGCGCGGCCGCGATCGACTCTGGCGCGACCGGCAAGATCCTGGTCGGCGGCTCCCGCGCCTCGGCCGAGACGCTCACCCGCGCACGGGCGATGGGGGTCGCCGGCATTGTGCTGGGGGGGGTGCTCGACAAGGAGCTGCGCGACTTCGAGGCGATCCAGCGGCGACGGAGGGAGTCCGGCGGGATGACCGGCTCGTTCGGCATCCTGCTGGTGGAGGGGTTCGGCAAGGTGGGGATCGATCGGGGGCTCTTCACCTGGTTCCGAGCGCACGCGGGCCGGGTGGCCAGCCTCTTCGGTGCCGATCGCCTCCTCTACGTGTATGACGCCGCGCCGCTGCCGGAACGGCGAACGCTGGCGCGGGTGGGGGACCGAGTGATCGCGCATCGGCGGCCGTTCCAGGGGCGAGGCGGTGTGCTTGTGGCCCTCCTCGACGACCTCCACGCCGCCCAGTCCGGGATCCCGGCGCGAATGGCGCTCGTGAGATTCGAGGATGGCCGCCTGGCACCGGTCCCGCTCGCCAACATCGAGGCCACCGTGGCGCCCACCGCTCACTGAGCGGGCGCTCCCGTATCCTTCGTGGCGATGAATCGATCCGGCGCATCGGCCGCCCCTGCCGCCGGCAGCCTCGACAGCCTCGCTCCCCAGGAGACCAGGGCGATCGGCCGGGCACTCGGGGCAGCCGCCCGGCCCGGGACGCTGCTGGCGCTGGTCGGCCCGCTGGGGGCGGGCAAGACCGAGCTGGCCAAGGGGGTGGCGGAAGGGCTGGGAGTCGAGAGCGTGGTGAACAGCCCAACCTTCGTGCTGATGAATGAGCACGCCGGCCGCCTGCGCCTCTTCCACGTGGATGCCTACCGCCTCGATGATCCGGAGGAGGCCTTCGCCGCCGGCCTGCTCGACGACCGAGCCGCGAGTGGCGTGACCGTGGTGGAATGGGCCGACCGGCTTCGCCCCCTCCTTCCCGCCGAACGGTTGGAGCTGACTCTTCAGCCAGATCCGAACGGCAGCGAGCGACGCCGCATCGGCTGGCGAGCAAGCGGCGAGGCGCACGTTCGGCTCGCGGCGGAGGCCCTCCCAGCCCGATGATCATCGCCCTGGAGAGCGCGTCGAGCGATCCGTCGATCGCCCTGGCCGCGCCCGACGGCACCGTCATCGCCATCGATGGCTGGTCGAGCGGCGGACGGCAGGGCAGCGACCTGCTGCCCCGCCTCCTCGCGCTGCTGGCTCGCGAGGGGCGCGAGCTGCGGGGGGCGACCGCGGTGGCGGTCGGCATCGGGCCCGGTTCGTTCACCGGCCTGCGGGTGGCGATGAGCCTGGCCAAGGGGTTGGCAATGGCGTTCGCCATCCCGGTGAGCGGCGTCCCGAGCCTCGAGGCCTGGCTGGCTGCGGAGCCGGCGGCTGACGGAGCGGTGGCGAGGGCCGGCGCTCGGGAGGCCTTCCTCCTCGTTCGCGCGGAGGCTCATCCACAGATAATCTCGAGCGCCGACCTTGGCATCCTCGTCGAGGGACGGCGGGTCGTGGCGCCGTCCGAGCTGGCCGAATCGTTTCAGCTGATCGACGCGATGCCTCCCCATCGCGCGGCGGCCGCGGTCGCGGCCATCGCCGTCGCTCGGCTCGCCGTCGACCCGGCCGGGGACGACCTGGAGCGGATCGAGCCAGCGTACCTGCGGGCGCCACGCGGGATCGGCGCATCGGTGGAGGTCGCGTCGTGGCCGTGAGCTTGCCGGTACTGGTCGACGTCATGCGCCTCACCGACGTCGCGTCGGTGCTGGAGATCGAGCGCCTCAGCTTCAGCTCGCCGTGGCCCGCCTATGCCTTCGAACAGGAGCTGACCGCGAACCGCCTGGCGCATTACCTGGTGGCCCGCCGCGGGGAGCTCGTGGTCGGCTTCGCAGGCGTCTGGCTGATGGTCGACGAGGCCCACATCACCACCTTCGGCGTCCACCCCGACCATCGTCGACGCGGGATCGGACGCCGGCTGCTGCTCCGCCTCGCCGCGCTGTCGGGCGAGCTTCGTGCCTCGCGGATGACGCTGGAGGTGCGCGTCAGCAACCTGCCGGCGCAGGAGCTGTATCGGTCCTTCGGATTCGCGATCAGCGGGCGACGGATCGCCTACTACAGCGACGACGGCGAGGATGCCCTGGTGATGACCACGCCGGTTCTCTCCGATCCGACGATGCAGGCGATCCTGGCCCATGAGCGCGCGCGCGCCCTGCAGGAGGATGCGCGTTGAGCGCCGTGCGGGTACTGGCGATCGAGACGAGCTGCGACGAGACGGGCGTCGCCCTGGTGCGCGGCGGACGACGGATCGAGGCGAACCAGGTTGCGACCCAGATCGCGCTGCACGCCGAGACCGGGGGGATCGTGCCGGAGGTGGCCGCCCGTCAGCAGCTGCGCTGGATCGTGCCGACCATCCGCGCGACGATGGCGGAGGCCGGCGTCGGCTGGGACGACCTTGACGCCGTCGCGGTGACCTACGGGCCTGGCCTGATCGGCTCGCTGCTGGTGGGTGTCAACGTGGCCAAGGCGCTGGCCGTTGCGCACGATCTGCCGCTGGTCGGCATCAACCACATCGAGGGTCATATCTACGCCAACTGGTTGACCGATGTCCCCGCCGGCGACCCGCTCGCCGCTGAGCCGCCCTTCCCGCTCGTCTGCCTGGTGGTCAGCGGCGGTCATACGCAGCTTGTGCTGATGACGGGTCACGGTCGCTATCGGCTCCTCGGCCAGACGGTCGACGATGCAGCGGGCGAGGCGTTCGACAAGGTTGGCCGGCTGCTCGGCCTGCCGTACCCCGGTGGCCCGGCCATCAGCGCCGCGGCCGAGGGGGCCACCGCGGCAACGCGCTTTCCGCGCGCGCGCACCGCCGGTCGCTACGACTTCAGCTTCTCCGGACTGAAGACCGCGGTCCTGCGCGAGGTGGCCGGCTACCGGGAGCGCGACGAGCCGATCCCGGTCGACGGTCTGGCCGCCGCGTTCGAGGAGGCCGTGGTCGACGCGCTGGCCACGAAGGCGGTGGCCGCGGCGGAGGAGCACGCGGCGGCCGCCGTGGCGCTGGGCGGTGGGGTTGCCGCCAATCGAGCCCTCCGCGCCGCGCTGCGTGAGCGGCTCGCCGCGATCGGCGTCCCCCTGCTGGTACCGCCCGCGGTCTGGTGCACCGACAACGGGGCGATGATCGGGGCCGCAGCCGGCTACCGGCTGGCCGCCGGCGATCGTGCAGGGGCGGAGCTGGAGGCGATCCCCAACCTGGCCCTCCCATGGCTCGACGCATGAGTGGACCGCTCGCGCCGGATCGCCTGCTCCCGCCGACCCCCGGCCAGCTGCGCCGCCTGCTCGCGGCCGAGCGGCTGCGTCCGCGGAAGGCCCTCAGCCAGAACTTCCTCACCGATCCGGCTGCGCTCGACGCCATCGTGGCGGCGGCCGAGCTGGTACCCGGCGACCGCGTGGTGGAGGTTGGCCCCGGCCTCGGCGTGCTCACCCGTCGCCTGCTGGCGGAGGGTGCATCGGTCCTGGCGGTGGAGCTCGACCCGAGGCTGGCGGCCTATCTGCGTCGCGAGCTTGGCGAGGTGCCGGGATTCGAGCTGATCGAGGCCGATGCCCTCTCGCTCCATCCGCGTGACTGCTTCCCGGGGAGCGAGTTCAAGCTGGTGGCCAACATCCCGTACCACATCACCAGCCCGCTCCTGCATGCCTTCCTGGAGGGGGAGCGACCGCCGCAGCTCACCGTGATCCTGGTCCAGGCCGAGGTGGCCGAGCGCGTGGCTGCCCCGATCGGGCGCATGAGCTACCTGTCGATCTTCGTCCAGAACGTGACCGAAGCCGAGCTGGTCGAACGCGTGCCGGCGGCGGCGTTCGAGCCCGCACCCGATGTCGACTCGGCGATCCTGCGTCTGCGGCGGCGCGCGTCGCCCATCATCTCGGTGGGCGAGGGGCGGGAGCCGTTCTACCGGATCGTGCAGGCCGGCTTCCGCCAGCGCCGCAAGCAACTGCACAATGCGCTCGGCCGCGAGCTGCCGGTGTCGCGCGCGGCACTCGAGGCAGCCTTCGCGGCGTGTGGCATCGACTCCGAGCGGCGTGCGCAGACCCTCTCGCTGGACGAATGGGCGTGCCTGAGCGGGCGCCTGGGCGCGCAGCTGGGCGACGCGACCGGTGGGTGAGTCGTGACTCCGCTCAGCCTCGAGGCGCCAGCCAAGCTCAACCTGTCGCTGCGGGTGGTCGGCCGGCGGGAGGATGGCTATCACCTGCTGGAGACCGAGATGGTCCTGCTCGAGTTGGCAGATCGCCTGCTCCTGATGCCTGGCGCGCCCGGCCTGAGGGTCGAGGCGCCGGCGGGCGATGAGATCCCGGTCGACCGCCGCAACCTCGCCTGGCGCGGCCTGCTGGCCGGGCTTGGCCGCGAGCCGGAGCTCGTCTGCCTGGCGCTCGAGAAGCGGATCCCTGCCGCTGCCGGCCTGGGCGGCGGCTCATCGGATGCCGCCGCCGCCTGGCGCCTCGGCCGGCGGGCCGCCGGCGTCGACGATGCCGCCTCGGCCGCCGATCTGGAAGCGCTGGCGACGATCGGGGCCGACGTCCCCTTCTTCGCGGCCGGCTGCGCCGCGGCCATGGTCGAGGGAATCGGCGAGCGGGTCACGCCGCGCGATCCTCCTGACGGCGCGCGCCATGTGCTGTTGGTGCATCCGGCGTTCCGGCTGGCAACCGCCGATGTCTTCGCCGAGCTGCGGCCGGGCGACGTCGGGGATCCGCGGCCCGAACCCGGCCGGAATGACCTGCTGGCCCCGGCCCTGCGCCTTCGCCCCGAGCTCGCCGACGTGCTGCGCCGGGTGGCCCGCGCCGGCGGTGATCCCCGCCTCACCGGCTCGGGATCGACCGTCTTCGCGCTCAGCGACGATCCCGAGCGCGTCGTCGGCATGGCGCTCGAGCTGCGGCGCTCCGGGCTGCGGGCCACCGAGACGCGGCTCAGGTCGCGGCCCGCGGCGATCGGCGAGCTGCCGGCCGCGCCGATCGATGGTGGCGCCTCGCCGTCGGGCATGGGATGATCGGAGTCGATCTCGAGGAGGATGCATGTCCGGACGCGTCGCGGTCCTGACCGATGCGGCGCCCGCCGCCATCGGGCCATACAGCCAGGCGGTCCACGCCGGCGGGCTGATCTTCACTGCCGGCCAGGTCGGTGCGGACCCGCAGACCGGCGCCCTGGCCGACGGCGTCGGGGCCCAGGCCGATCGCGCGCTCGGAAACCTGGCGGCCGTCCTGGCAGCGGCCGGCTCAGGGCTCGACCGGGTCGTGAAGACGGTCATCTTTCTCGTCAACATGGACGACTTCGTGACGGTCAACGAGGTCTACGCCCGCCACCTGGCGGCGCCCTACCCGGCCCGCTCGACGGTCGCCGTCAAGGCGCTGCCCAAGGGCGCGCTGGTCGAGATCGAGGTCGTCGCGCTGGCGGGCGATGGCAGCGAGGAGCCCGAACGATCGTGATAGCCACCGCGGCCGTCGTGCTGGCCGCAGGCCAGGGAACCCGGATGCGTTCCCGGCTGCCGAAGGTGCTCCACCCGCTGGCGGGGGTGCCGATGCTCGAGCACGTTCTCGGCTCGCTGGCAGCGGCCGGCATCGAGCATCGCATCGTGGTCACCGGGCACGATGCCGAGCTGGTCGAGGCCGCGCTCGCCGGCCGCGTGCCGACCGTGCGCCAGGAGCCGCAGCTGGGGACCGCCGACGCGGTGCGCGCCGGCCTCGCGCTCGTCCCGCCGGAGGTACGTCAGGTCGTGGTCACCATGGGCGACGCGCCGCTGCTGCCGGCCGAGCTGTTCGCGCAGCTGGTCCACCAGCAGGGTGCCGGGGACGCATGTATCGCCGTCCTGGCGGCAACGCGTGAGAATGCCATCGGCTACGGCCGGATCGTGCGCGGGACCGATGGCTCGGTGCAGGCGATCGTGGAGGACCGCGAGGCGGACGCCGCCATCCGCGATGTCGACGAGGTGAACGCCGGCAGCTACTGTTTCGACGCCGCCTGGCTGCGTGGCGCCATCAGCGAGGTGCCGGCATCGCCGTCGGGCGAGTACTACCTGACCGACCTGGTGGCGGCGGCCGCCGCCGGTGGGCGTCGCGTCGTGGTGGTCAGCGCGCCGCGCGGCGAGCTCGCGATGGGCATCAACGATCGCGTTGAGCTGGCCGTCGCGGAGCGCCTGCTGCGGGCGGAGATTGCCGAGCGCCACATGCGCAATGGCGTCACGATCGTCGATCCGGCGAGCACCTTCATCGACGCGACGGTCGAGATCGGGGAGGACGCGCGGATCGAACCATGGACCGTCCTTGCCGGGATCACCTCGATCGGCGCCGACGCCGTGATCGGCCCGCACGCCCAGGTGATCGGCTCCCGCATCGGACCACGGACCACGGTCGTCGCCAGCGTCATCGAGGAGTCGAGCGTGGCCGAGGACGTCCAGATCGGGCCGTACAGTCACCTGCGTCCAGGGTGCGAGATCGGTCCGCGCTGCCGGATCGGCAACTTCGCGGAGCTGAAGCGGGCGATCGTCGGGTCCGGCACGCAGGTGCACCACTTCAGCTACCTGGGCGACGCCGAGCTGGGGGAGGGCGTGAATGTTGGTGCGGGGGCGGTGACGGCCAACTTCGACGGGGTCGCCAAACACCGCACCACGATCGGTGACGGCGCCTTCATCGGCGTCGACACCATGCTCCGAGCGCCGATCAGCATCGGCCCGGGTGCGCGCACCGGCGCGGGCGCGGTCGTGACACGCGACGTGCCTGCCGGCGTGACGGTGGTCGGCATGCCGGCGCGCAGTATCGGCGCCCGGCATCGGAAGCCGCAATCGGGAGGTTCGCCGGCCGGCGACGATGCCTGAGACCAGCGCAAGCATCGGGACCGGCAACCCGATCCTGGACCTCGCGATCGTGATGGCGCTGATCCTGGTCGGCGGCTTTTTTGCCGCCAGCGAGATCGCCCTGATCACGGTCAAGCGGCATCGGCTCAACCAGCTGGTGGGGGAGGGGAGCCGCGCCGCGCGGGTGGCGCAGCGCCTCACCGAGGACCCCAGCCGCTTCCTGGCCACGATCCAGATCGCGATCACATTCCTGGGCTTCCTGGCCTCGGCGGTGGGGGCGATCGCTCTGTCGGGCTCGCTCGCCGAGGTCGTGAGCCTCATCCCGCTGGAGCCGATTCGCGACGCCTCCGGGACGATCAGCTTCGTGCTCGTCACCCTGCTCATCGCACTCGCCTCGATCATCATCGGCGAGCTGGTGCCGAAGACCCTGGCGCTCAGCTTCCCGGACCGATTCGCCCTCGTCGTGGCGCGACCGATCGGCTGGTTCGATCGCATGCTGCGCCCGATCGTGTGGCTGGTCTCCACCATCTCGAACGTGCTGGTGCGAGCGTTGGGCGGCAAGGACCGGCCCCAGGCCGGCTACCTCTCGACCGAGGAGCTCAAGATGCTGGTCGAGACCGGCAGCGAGCAGGGCGGCATCGAGGAGGAAGAGAAGGAGATGATCCACGGGGTCATCGAGCTGGCCGAGACGAAGGTCCACCAGGTGATGGTTCCCCGCATCGGCATCCGCGCGGTCGAGGCCGATGACCCGATCGATGAGGTGCTGCAGATGGTCGTGCGTGCCGGGCACTCGCGCGTGCCGGTCTACGAGGAGAGCCTGGACAACATCGTCGGCATCCTGTACGCCAAGGACCTGCTGCCCTACCTCAGGCACGATGCACTACCCTCCGATTCGATCGACATCAGGGCGCTGGCGCGGCCGGCGACATACGTGCCGGAGACGAAGCCGGTCGATGAGCTGTTGCACGAGATGCGCGTCAATAAGGTGCACATCGCGATCGTGGTCGACGAGTACGGCGGCACCGCCGGGCTGATCACGATGGAGGACGTGGTCGAGGAGATCGTCGGCGAGATCCAGGACGAGTACGACCGCGAGGAGTCACTGGTCGAGGCGATCGAGGAGGACGGCCAGGTGGCCTACCGGGTCGACGGGCGGGTCAGCATGGATGACCTGCGCGACCTGTTCGACCTCTCCGACACCGAGGAGGAGGACGAGGACGAGTACGACACGGTCGGGGGATACATCGTGCATCGGGTCGGGCGCATACCGCTCCCAGGCGCCGTCGTGCCCTTCCGCGATGTGACCCTCCGCGTTGAGTCGGCCGAGCCACGACGGATCGCCAAGGTGGTCGCGACCCGCCTTCGCGAGCCAGCGGCGGACACCGATGAGGACCCTCCCCCCATCGTCGCCTAGGCGCTGATCATGCTCTCGACCAGTGCACGCAGCTCGGCCACGCCCTCCGCCGGGACCGGCAGCGACCGCGCCTCGGCGAGCGCCAGGTCTCGGTAGCGGCGTGCCTCTTGCTCGGTGCGGTCCCGTGCGCCGCATCGCTCCAGGATCTCCAGCACCTCGTCGATCAGCTCCTGGGACATCGGCGCATCGCCGTCGGGTGGGCCCGAGCCATCCGTCGCGCGGATGACCGGCTGATAGATGGCGATCAGGCGCTTGACCTCCGCCGGAGCCGCATTCTGCATGGCCCACACCACCGGGAAGGTCTTCTTTCGCTTGCGAATGTCGCCGGCCGCCGATTTGCCCGATTCGGCGCTGGCCCAGAAGCTGCCCTTCAGGTCATCGGCGATCTGGAAGGCCATCCCCAGGTCATGTCCCAGCCGATGGTAGGCCTCGACCACAGCCGGGTCGTCGCTGGCCATCATCGCCCCGGTCTCAATGGAGGCACCGATCAAGGCGGCGGTCTTCTTGGAGATCATCTCGAGGTATTCGTCGACGGTGACGTCGGTCCGACGCTCGAAGCTGATGTCAAGGTACTGCCCTTCGCACAGCGCCAGGCAGGTCTCGTCATAGACCCGCATCACGTCGAGCAGCTTCTGCGGCTCGTATTCCTCCTCCTTCATCAGGCGGTACAGCGCCAGCCGCGAGAGCGCGAACAGGGCGTCCCCCGCGTTGATCGCCAGCGGCACGCCCCACAGGGCCCACAGGGTGGGCCGATGACGTCGCTCTCGATCGGAATCCTCGATGTCGTCGTGCACCAGGCTGAAGTTGTGCCCCAGCTCCACCGCCGCCGCCGCGGGCAATGTCTTGCGGTAGTCGCCGCCCAACGACTTGAAGGCGAGCAGGCCGAGCAGGGGCCGCAGGCGCTTGCCGCGCGGGCCCTCCATCTCGTCGAGTCCCAGGTGATAGGAGAGCATCTCGTAGAGCGGGCGGGTATGGCCTTCCTGTTCGCCGAGCACCGACCGCATCTCCGCCTCGATCTCGACCAGCAGGTCGTTAAACTGGGCCGTCATGTCCACGTCGCAAGGGTACCCGAGGTCGCCGGGATCGTGAGCCGAGCGCGCCTCTACAAGACCGAGGGAATCGTGCTGCGCAGCATGGACCTCGGCGAAGCCGATCGCGTCCTCACCGTCCTCACCCCGCGGCTCGGCAAGCTGCGGGTGATTGCGAAGGGGATTCGGCGGCCGCGCTCACGGCTCGGCGGAGGGCTCGAGCCGTTCAGCGACGTCCACCTCGTGCTGGCGGTGGGCCGGACCTTCGATGTCGTGACCCAGACTGCTCTGGAGGATCCACACCTGGGCCTGCGTGACGACCTGCACTCCACGGCCGCCGCCTGGTACCTGGTCGAGCTCGCAGACCGCTTCTGCGAGGGATCCGCCGAGTCGCGCGCTGCCTTCGAGCTCCTCGCCCAGGGGCTCGCCGCGCTCGATGCATCGCCGGCCGAGGTCTCGCGCGAGGTCGTCACGCGCTGGTTCGAGCTGCACCTGCTCGACGCCATGGGATTCCGGCCGGAGCTCTCTCGCTGCCTCGACTGCGGCGCGCCGATCGAGCCGGACGGGAATGGCTATTCGCCGGTTGCCGGCGGCGTGCTCGGCCCAGAGTGCACGAACCAGGCGCTGGGCGCCCGCGCCATCTCCGCCTCAGCGCTGAAGGTGATGCGTCACCTCCAGCGCTCGCAGCTGACCGAGGTGCTGCGGCTCGAGCTGCCCGTGGCGATAGAGCGCGAGACCGAACGGTTGCTGCATGCCACCGTCTCCGCGGTCCTGGAGCGCGAGCTGCGAAGCCGCGACTTCCTCGACGAGGTGGCCCTGCGGGATGCCGCCCGCGCCGACGTGGGCGCGCGAGGCGTTCCCGCCTAGCTCTCGCCGGCCAGCTGGAGCGCCTCGAAGCGGATGGCGGCCGGTCCGGCGAAGTGGGCATACTCGGCCGTCTCAGACGAGAATCGGGCGTTGGCCATCGCCTCGAACAGGTTCCCGGTGACCGAGCCGCCGCTGATCGGCCGCGGGCCGTCCGGCCCCCACGTGTAGCCCATCCGAATCTCCATCCCGAAATCGCCGCTGACCTCTTCGACGTTGGACGCCGAGAAGTCGAGCACCTCGACGACATGGCCGTCCCCCGCGCGAAGGGTCCGGGTGGAGGTGGCCCCGGCCCCAATCTCGGCGACCCCGGCCCGCCCCGTTGCCGGCACGCCAAGGTAGTGGGCGTACCGCTGGGTGGCGGGTCGCGCGCGCAGCACCCCGTTCTCGATCACGAGCAGATCGCGGCCGGGCAGGCCATCTGAGTCCCAGCGGTAGCTGTCCACCCCGTAGGGCCGCAGCGCGTTGGCGCGCATGGTCAGCAGGTCACCCACCGGCGCCGCCTCGCCATACACCGATTCATCCAGCTCGAAGCGCGACAGGTGCTCGTAGGCGGTCTGCGCCATCGTATGGAAGAGGTACGCGCCCGGCAGGCCGGTGACCTGCCCGGTCATCAGCTGGTTGAGCGCCTCGCCGGCGATCATGACCGGGCCCCGACCGGTGCGGGGCATCGAGGCTCGCAGCTTGTCGCGCGCCAGCTCGGCCCCCGCCCGGATCGTCTCCGCAAGCCGAAGGTCGGTCAGCTGGCGGCCCTCTGCCTGCCGAAAGTACTCGGTCTCGTCCTCCGTCCCGCGAGCCAGCAGGGTGACCTCCGCCAGGATCCGGGTCGAGGTG
>Ga0184639_10000743_pt1 | contig 13177 bp, 13 predicted proteins | sample PLM31_170_b2_FD_133155 | JGI IMG/M metagenome (GOLD analysis project Ga0184639, IMG submission 133155) | Groundwater sediment microbial communities from an aquifer in East River, Colorado, USA - PLM3-1_170_b2 | ecosystem: Environmental > Terrestrial > Soil > Riparian zone | place: USA: East... | reverse complement strand
TCGTTCTCCTCTGGCTCCACCTGCTCGTGGGCCTCCTTCAGGGCTTTCCCCTTTTCTCCTTTGATTTTTTTGGCTACCTCGCCAATCAGCTCCCAGTTCAAGTGGTCCTTGGTCTCAGCTTCGACCACGCACTCGGCAGCGACTATTTGGGCGGCTTCGGGCTTGCCGGATACCAGCGCCATATCCATAGCCTTCACCAGCGACTCTCCGATATGACGCACGACGTGGCGTCCTGGAGTTTCCAACTCGGGGTCCAGCTGTAACTTTCCCAAAAGTTCCCGGAGGATTTCTTCATGCCTACGGGTCTGATCCAGGTATTTTTTCCACTCTTCTTTGAGGTCCTCGTTCACGGCGCAGCGTATTGCCGTCTCATAGACCTTCACACCGCCCATCTCGGTTTCTAATGCCTCATAAAGAAGCTGAATCAACTGATCCGTTTTCATAGTCCCCTCCTGTTAATGTTATGATGCTTCATGACCTTTTTCCGAATCCGACGACGTTTTTCCGACTGGCCATTTGCGACGAGGGATCAAGCTGGCACTTGGCCTTTCATCTCTCGGCTCCAATGGCGATGTCGAGCGATAGCTTTGATGAATTCCGACGCAACTTTTGCAGCTTGAGCGTCGTGACCGATGATGACTCCCTCTTCTGCAACGAGTTGATTTCCTTCGGCGTCATTCTTGGCCGTGTCCGCGCCGACATAAGGCGCGCGTACTAACTCGATCCCTGCGCCGCTTGCAGCAATCGTCTTGCAATGTTTGTACGCCTCTTTAACGAAGTGGAGAGCGGCAGCCTCACTCTTGAGAGCTTCAACGCTCTTTTCTCCTCCAGGGATATAAACAGCATCGAACATGACTGAACTGGCTGTGAGCAAACTGAAATCTATGTTGACTTCAGCGCCCTTCGCGCTCGTCAAAAATCCGAGTCTCGGTGCGACGACCTTGGCCTGGCCTCCGGCTGCCGTCAACGCTTGCTTCATGTTGGAAAGAGCGGAGTCATCGAATCCGTCAGCGGTGAGGACGGCTACCTTGCGGGTTTTGATGCTGTCCTTGACGGTGTTCGCCATACTCAGGGCAGGCGAGTTGCCGATTGATGTATTTGCTGGCTTTGGTTGAAACTGCTTTACATTGCCGTCTGCCGGCACACTCATGTTCAAAGGAGTGTCCAGCTTCCCTGGGACGCTGATGCCGAGACCTTGGGCGACACGGCTGGCCAAAGTTTTGTCAACATGAGCAAGCATTCCGACCATCCGTTTTCTGATGTCTGTGACTTCCACCTTGCCTAATTCGAACCGCAAGGCCTGCACGATATGTTCTTTCTCCGGATCGGATTGACTGTTCCAAAAAAGCGCCGCCTGGCTGAAATGATCGAAGAACCTTTCACTCCGCTCCCGAACCTTCGGGGCGTCAATATGTTCGGCGTAGCTGACAAAGCCGCCCGTGCTTTCTTTCGATTGCATGGGACAGCCCCCGCCAATCGCATTCGGCTGATAACTGACGCGGCCGCGATTGATCGTTTGACGCATATGGGCGTCGCGTTGATTGTTGTGAACGGGCGCCAAGGGACGGTTGATCGGAATCTCGTGAAAGTTGGGGCCGCCCAAGCGAATCAGTTGCGTATCCGTATAAGAGAAAAGCCGGCCCTGCAGGAGCGGATCATTAGTGAAGTCAATTCCGGGCACAATGTGGCCCGGATGAAAAGCGACCTGCTCCGTCTCGGCGAAAAAGTTGTCGGGGTTGCGGTTAAGGGTCAACTTGCCGATGCGTTTGACGGGAACCAATTCCTCAGGAATGATTTTAGTTGCGTCTAGCAAATCGAAGTCGAACTTGTGCTCGTGCTCTTCCTCAATGATCTGGACGCCGAATTCCCATTCAGGATAATCGCCGTTCTCGATTGCTTCCCACAGGTCGCGTCGGAGAAAGTCCGGGTCTTGACCGGAAATCTTCTGCGCTTCATCCCAAACCACCGAGTGAACGCCAAGTAGGGGCTTCCAGTGAAACTTTACAAAACGCGCTTTGCCTTTTTCATTGATGAAGCGGAACGTGTGGACGCCGAAGCCTTCCATCATGCGGAAACTTCGCGGAATGGCGCGATCGGACATCACCCACATAATCATGTGCATGGTTTCCGGCATCAATGAAATGAAGTCCCAGAAGGTGTCGTGCGCTGACGCCGCCTGGGGCATTTCGTGTTGCGGTTCCGGCTTGACGGCATGGATAAGATCGGGAAATTTGACCGCGTCTTGAATGAAGAAAACGGGAATGTTATTGCCGACCAGATCATAGTTGCCCTCTTCAGTATAGAACTTGACGGCGAATCCGCGCACATCACGCGCCAGGTCGGTTGACCCACGCGACCCGACTACGGTAGAGAAGCGCACGAAGACCGGCGTCTTGACTGACGGGTCTTGGAGAAACTTGGCTTTTGTGTAGGGGGCCAGGGATTTGTATACTTGGAAATAACCGTGAGCCGCCGCGCCGCGCGCGTGAACGACCCGTTCGGGAATGCGTTCGTGGTCGAAGTGCGTGATTTTCTCACGGAGGATGAAATCTTCCAATAACGACGGCCCGCGAGAGCCTCCTTTGAGTGAGTTCTGATCGTCATTAATGCGTAAACCCTGATTAGTGGTGAGGTATTCCCCCGAGCCGTCTTCACGAAATCTCGCCAAGTCATTTACCTTGTCATTATTGTCTTTCTGTTTGCCTTTACCCATTGAAATCCTCTTTTTCTAACTTATTCTGGGTCTCAAGCGAGAGTCTCTGTGCATTTTGGGCTAACATTATAAGCCGTACCACTTAACGAAAAATGCCAGTAGCCTGCTGGCCCAAAAATTAACTGAAGTCGTGCTATTTTTTTTGGACTTGAAGGTTATTGACTACGTTATTGACGCCGCTTGCCTGCGATGCGAGTTGCCCGGCCCGTGCCTTCTGATCAGCAGATTCGACTACACCGTTTAGGTAAACGGTGCCGCTGGTGGTATCGACGTCCACCCGTGTGAGACTCGAAATCTTATCCGCCGCAAGTTTTGACTTCACTGAAGCCGTAATGGCGGCATCATCAATGTTCTGCCCGGCGGTTCTGCCTGTCATAGCTTGGCAGCCAGCGAGCGAGAGAATCAACACCATAACTACAAAAGACTTTAATACCTGCCGCATACGTACCTCCCTCTATCTGGCTTTCTTTTAACTAAGGCCAATCGTTTCCGTTACGTGCAACCGCGCAACAGAAAGAAAACGACTAACACAGGTATGGGCACTCCTATCGCCCATAGCAGGATCCAACCGATCTTACCTTTCTCTTCTTTAAAAAACTTCATAACTCTCCTTCCACGCGTCTCGGGTTCGAGAAAGCTTTCGCCTTCCTAAGAGTCGTCGAACCAACCGGTAACGTTTTTGATTCTCTGTCTGCTTCACCCGCGAGAGGTTTTCACCCTCAAGGCTCTATCCGAATTGGTTGTCCTTTTACTTTTGAACTGGAAATTGGTGCCGGATTCTGCTCCGGCCTATCGATGGGCTGACGCCCCGGCTTGGTCATTGCGTTATTGACTTGTGCGGCTGGCGCCAGCAGGGCCCGCTTGAGCATTTCCCGCAGCGTGCTCATCACAGCGCCAACGACTATGATTTTGAGAGAGAACGCTGCACCATTTGTGGAGAAAGAAGAAGACATTCGGCCGCCACGCCGGCTTCCGAGCATATAGCCCACGACGAGTGACCCGCCAAACACTAGCCACGGATGCCGGTCCACTTGATAGCGTAGATCAAAGTTACGCTTCACCCCTTCGACGGTCGTGTCCACCGTCCCTTTCACTTTCTGCACGATATCTTCCACCGATGATTGTACGCCTTCAATGGTCTGCCGTGCACGCTCTTCCATCATTTCTAGCTTCTCCGTCATTGCCAAACGGGTGTCGTGGATGTCTTGGCGGGTGCCTTTTATGTCTTGTCGGATGTCGTCCGCCTTGCGAGCCATTGCGTATTCTCCTTCATTGTCTCTACCGTTGTTGGGGCACCACGTCGAGTTCCTCTGCTTTGGTTTTGCCGATGGCGAGCAGCACCCCGCCGATAGCGACAAGCGCGGTTCCAACTATGCCGAAGCACCCCCAGAGTGGAATCTCCGTGAATGCCGCCAGCGCCTGGACAAGCATGTGCATCAGCAACAGTCCACCGACCGCGACAATCCCTATCGCGATGCCCAGTGTTATCGCGGCGGTTTTGCCTTTGCGCAGTTGGTCCTGCACTTCTAGCTTTCCCAGCGCCATTCCTAGTGCCAGCAAACTCTTGGCATCGTTAATAATGCCTCCAAGCAGAGCTACTATGCTCGGCTCAGAGGCGTGTTGCGACTTGTTGTCCATGCGTTACCGGTGGGTTACCGTTTCGTGCTTCGCGCCAATAAATAGCCAAGGCCGACCCCGACCAAAATCGATTGGACGGGGTAGCTGCGAACCAAGGAGGTTAGGTCTTTTGCCAGCTCTGCGAATTTTTTTTCTTGTAAATAAGAGCTCGCCGATTCCAGCCCACCCGCTACTGCTGTTGCAGCTCTGGCGATCGCGCCTTCGTGCGGAGCATTTTTCCGAATCACGCTCGCCAGCGATCCTATCTTCTCACCAACGACTATTGCAGCCTCGCTGGCCTTGCGTCCAGCAGTCGCGCCGACCTCCTGTGCCTTGGCCGTCATGCTGCCGACAGTTTCACTTGGCTCCGGTATTCCGCTGCCGCTGCGACTGGCCATTTTGTCGCTATATTCTTTTAAGCGCAGCTCAACCTCTTGCTGGGCCTGATCGCGAGTAGATCCGTATTTCTCTTGTATCAAGCCGATCAGTTTGTCTTTCTGCCCCCCGATCTTGTCGAAGTCATCATCGGCAAGTTTGCCCCACCACGATTTCACCACGCCGCGCATTTGCTTCCACTGGCCCGCAAATATTTCTTGGTTCATAGGGTTGTCCTCCATCGTCTTGTTCATCTGTTACATAGTCAATTATCTGCCTCTGGGTTAGCGGTTTTCTTTATTACAAATCCTCCGGGATGGGGGACCGCTAATAAATGATAGAGCCAGTCTCTATTTGCTTTTTCCGTGATTCATATTCTTGACGTGATATTCTGTCGTTTCTAAGATTCTCCTCAAGCATATCCATCTGTCGATTGGCGTTATATTCGTATGCTCCTCCTGTCGCGAGGCTTCCTACCGCCGCTCCTCCCAAAAACCCGCACCCTCATATTCACGGGGGTTTTCTAGTCCTCACTCAAGGTAAGGTTATAATCTTTCTGTCTCGCTTTGCGGTCCCTCTTTCTTATTCGAACCGGTGGTCGTGTTTCTTTTCCTTTCTGAGTCAATCAAAGGAGTTTCTACTACTCTTGTACACTCCTTACAGACTATTCGATAATCTTGCAGGACCCTGTAGGTCATGACGCTTCTTAGGTTAATTTCTTTTCCACATCTACGGCAGGTCGCTATCACAAGGTTCGCCATTTTGGATTTTCCTCCTTCTGAGCCCTCTGGCTCGGGTTGAGCGGCCTGCTCTCCAAGAAACTTCCAAGGCATTGGCCTCTTACGGCTAATGCGCTCCCTGAGTTAGTAGCGCAATTCCTATGCCACCAAAAAAATATGTTTTGAATGCCCGATAGGAGCAGAACTATAGGATAAAACTAGACCGGCAATTCCCTTGAATGTGTGTTGCTGTGGACAGTGTCTACCGGAATAGACAGCCGCGTTCCAGGTCGGTCGATCAGTGAGCGAGGTCTAGGACCCTAAGCTTATTATAGAGCGCGGATCGGCTAATACCTAGCAGCTTTGCAGCTTCGGATCGATTACCTTTTGCCCTTTCTAATGCGTGGGCAATTTTTTCCCTCTCTACGATTTCCCTAGCCCCGTTCGTCGCCTGACGCAGGGATATCGGAGATTCGTCTACTGCGACCGGACTAGTGAACAGGGAATCGGTATTAATCTCAGGACCTGGATTGATCAGCACGGCGCGCTCGATGACGTTCTCCAGCTCTCTCACATTTCCAGGCCAAGAATGATCTAGCAAGAGTCTTAGAGCGTTTGGGGAGATTCCTTTCGGCTCCAGCCGATTCCGCTTACAGTGTTTACTGATGAAGTGGTTGACTAAAAGTGGTATGTCCTCTCTTCGATTTCTCAGAGGCGGGATAACGATCGGCACTACGTTAAGGCGGTAGAAGAGATCCGCACGGAAAGCCTGCCTCTCCACCTGGTTCTTGAGATCCTTATTCGTTGCGACGATTACCCTGACGTCGATATTGATACTCTTATTGCTCCCCAACGGCCGAATTTCATTCTCTTGGAGGACTCTCAATAGTTTGGACTGAAAGGCCGTGGTGGTATCTCCGATTTCGTCGAGCAGGAGCGTTCCCTCATGAGCTTCCTCAAAGAGGCCCTTTTTATTGCAGATGGCCCCTGTAAAGGCGCCGCGCACATGCCCGAAAAGCTCGCTCTCGAGTAAGGTCTCCGGCAGAGCGGCGCAATTGATAGCGACAAAGGGCCGATTATTCCTTTGGCTGTGGTAGTGCAGGGCTCTGGCTATCAGTTCCTTACCCGTGCCAGATTCCCCTTGAACGAGAACCGTGGCATTGCTGTTGGCCACCATCTTGATCAGGCGGAAAACGCCCCGCATCGGCTCGCTATGGCCGACGATTTGTTGAAAGTCCGGATCGAGATCCAGTTGGCTTCGCAGGCGCTCCAACTCGCGGGTAAGCCGATGCAGCTCCAGGGCTTTTTGCACCACGATCTTGAGTTCTTCAGTATCGATGGGTTTGATAAGGTAATCATAGGCTCCTTCCTTCATAGCTGTCACGGCCGAATGAATTGTTCCGAAAGCCGTTAGCATGATAAATGACATGCCCGGGTTCGCCGCCTTCCCCTTTTTCAACAACTCCAACCCGTCCATCCCCGGCATCTTCAAATCCGTGATAACCAAGTCGAACCATTCCGCCTCCAGCTTCTTCAGCGCGTTTTCGCCGGAGGAGGCGCACTCAACCTCGTACCCCTCCTTTTGCAGGATCCTCCTAAAAAGGGCCAGGACGTTCAGTTCATCGTCTACGATGAGGATCCGTTCATGAGGCTCGTCCATAGTCTCTTACCTCCATCAAAGGGAAATGAAGATAGAAGGTGGTGCCTTTCCCCCGCGCGCTGTCCACGGTGACTCTGCCGCCATGGGACTTCATGATCCGTTCGCAGATTGATAGTCCCAGCCCCATACCTTTCTTTTTCTTCGTAGTGAAGAAAGGGCGGAAGATGTTAGGCAGCGCCTCGCGATGTATACCCGTGCCCGTATCAGACACCGCAATAGTCAACTCCTGGCGACTTGCCTCGCGGTTTTCATCAGCCTGGACCGAGGACGCAGGATTAGCCGCCGCCCGAATAGTCAGCGTCCCGCCTTTGGGCATTGCATCTGCGGCGTTAAAAAAGAGATTTATCAACACCTGTTGCAGTTGGGTAGGGTTTGCGTAAATCTCGGGTAGATCAGGCTGGGCATCGATCTCGACTTTGATTTTTGACTTCTCCAGGTGGGCGAGAGTTAATTTAATACTGTTCCGGATGATAGGTTCAACCACCGACAATGATAGATCATGGTCCGGACGGGCAAAATCCAAGAGATTTCTAATAATCTCCCCGCATCGGTGGGTTGCCGTCTCAACAATCTTTAAGATTTCGTAGTGAGGTTGAGAGGGGTTCAGCTCACTGAGAACCTCCTGTGTAAAGCCCAGGATGATCTGCAGCGGGTTGTTGAATTCATGGGCGATCGACGCCGCCAGCTCGCCGATCGAAACCAGCCGGTCCGAGGCGATGAGCTGCTGCTCCAAACCTTTGGCGAGATTGCTCAATTGACGCTCGCTCTCGCGCAGTTGCTCCTCGACCCGCTTGCGTTCCGAGATCTCGGTCTTGAGAGCGTCGTTTGTCCTGGCCAGCTCAAACGTTCGCTCACGCACTCGCTCTTCCAACTCGTCGTGGGCTCTCTCCAGTTCGACCGCCTGTTTTATGAGCTGCTCGTAGAGCCGGGTGTTGTGAATGGCTATGGCCGCCTGAACTGCCAGGGAAGAAAGGAACTCGATTTCTTCTCCACTGAATTCGTGTTCCTCCCGGGTGTATAAGGACAGGATTCCCCGGACGTCTTCCTTAACGCTCAACAGAACGGCAAGAGAAGATACCAGGCCCATGCGGCTGTAGAAGTCGGGTCTGTGGGAGCGCGGGTCGAGTTGAACATTACGGACGACCACAGGAGCCTTAGTCCGGATCGCCTCTTGGTCCCGACCGCCGGGTGAGCTTTGTGCGCCGGCTTTCCATTCCGCCGGGTCGATATTCCGGCAGAATAAACGCTCCAGCTCGCCGGTTTCCCGGTTGAATAACCTGACCGTCATCGCTGTCGGATAGGGAAAAAAGTCTTCGAGTTTCTCCAGCAAAAGGCTCAGCACCGATTGCAGATCCAGAGTTGACGTAATGGCAACGTTGATATCACGCAGGGCGGTGATGCGGTGGAGATTCTCTCGAATTTGTTTCTCGGCCCGCTTACGATTGGAGATATCCCTATTGATGGTTAGAATCGCTATCGGGAAGCCATCTCGGCTCTTCTGCAATACCCAACAGCTTTCCACGACGATACGTTCGCCGTCGCGTCGGGTGTGGATCACTTCACCTTCCCAACTTCCATTTCGAAGAACTGTAGCCTTGATGATTTCTAAAGGCTGAGGGAATACTGTTTGGAGTAAAATGTGAACCTCTTTCCCCAGCGCTTCATCAGCTGTCCAGCCGTAGGTTTGCTGCGCGGCGGAGTTCCAAAAGACAACCCTGTTCTCCAGGTCTCTTACGATGATCGCATCATGGACCAGATCCAAAAGCTCTGCTTGCCTACGCAATTTATCCTCGGTATTCTTCCGCTCTGTGATATCGCGCGTGACTTTTGAGAAGCCGCCTAGGCTTCCCGACTCGTCTCGCAATGCCGTTATGACGACGCTGGCCCAGAAAAGGGATCCGTCCTTGCGTAAACGCCAGCCCTCATCTGCAAACCGGCCTTCGGCGGCAGCTGCCTCTAGGCCTCGTTGGGGCTTGCCGAGCTCCATGTCTTGCGGGGAATAAAAACAGGAAAAGTGCTTGCCAAGGATTTCTTCTGGCCGATAACCCTTGATCCGTTCCGCCCCCGTGTTCCAACTGACGATAACTCCCTCGGGATCTAACATGAAGATGGCATAGTCTTTGAATCCCTCTACTAGCAAGCGGAATTGCTCCTCGCTCTGGCGCCGCACGTTCTCTGTCTGAACGACACGATTTGTGATGTCACGCACAAGCCAGCGCAGGCCGACCAACGAGCCCGTTAAGGATTCAGAAGACCAATCGGATTGACCGTCGTGGATCGTAGTGATAGTCACCGCGGCAGGGAAGGGCGGGCCTTCACGCGGCGCCATAAGCATCCCCCACTCCCTTACTTCCTTTTCCTTTTTCTGGGACAAGCGGGTCAGCAGGTCACAAAGGTCCTTGCGCTGTTCTGCGGCGACATAGAGGGAGAGTGGTTTGCCGATGAGAAACTTGTGGCGCACCTGGAGCAGGGCCCCTGCGGCGCGATTAGCCTCGCGGATGACTCCCTCGGGGTCTGTCACCAAGTAGCCGTCCGGGGCGTGGTCCGACAACTCGGTATAATGCTGTCGCTCTCTAGCCAACGCCTGGGATGTGCTGGCCAGTTGTTTGTTCCGCTGGCGCAACTCCTCTTGGGATAGTTGTAGTTCTTCGAGAGCTAGGCCGAGTTCTTGAAGGGTCTCCGCAAATAACTCTTTCTGTGGTTCGGGCGATTTCTGGATACGTTGCCACAAAGATTCCAGGCGATGCTGTGCGACCTGAATTTTCCGCTCCATGGTTCCGTGTTTCATCTCTCCATTTTCTCCGTCAGCAAAGACACTTTTTACTAAGAGATATGGTAGTTGTCAATAAGGGAATTCACCTATTCGTGCAACCAGGTGCAGAATATACTTTGTCCTGCGCGAAACAGTTGCAACCTACCATTTCTGTTGTCGTTTCGATCATCGCAAGGTGTCACTTATGCGTGCCCTCATTAACGTCGTAACACTCATTGATTCATCGTTTGGCATGTTTTCCTTGGTACTCCTTTTTCTGGCGCGGATTGCCGCTCGAGCTCCTGCTTACTTACTCCCGCTTGTAATTCTTCCTAAAGCGTTAGCCAGTCTCCTCTGTTTATATATCCGGACACCGCGCGTCGGCATTTTCAATCTTTTTTAGTGCACGAACCAAGCGGCGCATCGCCTTTTCGTATCCCCGCCAAATTGTCCAACCATCGATACGCTTGTCTCCTTGGCGATACAAATTTTGCAACAAACCGGTCGCGCTCCTTATCTTTACGCGAGCGACAACAAAGATATCAGAGAAAAAGATGAAGCCTGCAGAGGCAATGAAGAAGTGAAGGCTGGTATTTTGTCAGTCAAGCTTCTCGTTGGCGCATCCTTTGCAGATCGGTCAAATATATATCCCGTCGAAAGTAGCCCGATAGAAGGGAAGGATGAAAATGCAAAGGTACAGATAAACACCTTTTGGCATAAGCATTGCTCTAACAACTCGTGATGGAGGATATCCAAAGGAATAACCACCAACGAGCGCCACCCGATGCGAGCACCCGGTAAATGCAAGTCCGAATTCTATTTTGGTCAGCCTTAAAGGAGGATTTTATGAAAAATATGGGGAAAATACTGGCATTGATTTTGATGCTGGGTTTTAGCTCTCTTGTGACAGTTGGACCTGGTGGTGGACAGGAGAAGAAAGCAAAGCAACAAAACTTATCTAGCGGAAAAGAACCTGGCGTATTAAAGGCCAGTAATTTAATCGGCAAAAATGTAAAGAATCCCGAAGGAGAGAATCTGGGGGAAATCAAAGAACTTGTGATCGATCCAGAACAAGCCCGCATCGCTTATGCGGTCGTTTCTTTCGGAGGCTTTTTGGGAATGGGTGATAAGCTCTTTGCCGTGCCTTGGAAAGCTTTGAGAATGGATCGTGACAAGGATGTCTTAGTACTTAACGTGGCTAAAGAGCGACTCAAAATGGCTCCGGGCTTCGATAATAATAATTGGCCGAATCTGGCCGACCGTAAGTATGGATCTGAGATTCATTCCTTTTACGGTGAGAAACCATATTGAAGATATGGGGCCGTCTTACTCGTTCATGAAACCTGAAACGTCTAAATTCAATTCATCAGGAAAGGAGGTGAATAGCATGGCAAAGGAGAATCCCCAAGAGGATCAGCTAAAGTGTAGCTCGTGCGGCAAGACCTTTAAATCGGAAAGCGAGCTTCGTGAGCACGAAAGAGCCTGCCCAGGTCGGCAGCAAGGAAAGGAATAGCCGGGTGCGGAGGGCCAAGCGGTGGGAGCCTAAAGCTCCCACCGTCGGCTCTTAGCTCTATAATGCATAAAAGAAGATCGCTGTGAGCACTGCCGCGGCCATTGCTAAGCATCCGATCCATCCGATGTTGGTGGTCTTTCCCATCGGTTTATGGATTTTTTCTCTTATCAACGATCTCGTTTTAGTTACGGGTTTAAGAACAACCCTATGGAATGATCTCGCCTTCTACACGATGGCGGGCGGATTGGTTGGCGCTCTTTTGGCGGCGATACCTGGATTTTTCGACTTACTATCGACTTCCGATTCTAAAGTTTGGAAGATCGGCGTGTATCACTTGATTCTAAATTTTATGGTCATCGCGATCTTCACCGTCAATTTATATCGCCGCGCGACCAGTCTTCCTGGAGATCCTCTTCCTATTGCGCTCTCGATCCTTGGGGTTATTCTTCTCGCCGTTTCCGGATGGCTTGGAGGCGAAATGGTTAATGTTTGTGGCACGGGCGTTCAGCCGCCACCGCGTCGCCGTAGCACCGAAAACCAGCAGCCGCCTCGGGACAGACTGCGTTAGGACTAGGTTTACACAGGTCGCCGCCGAAATGGAGATGCACCGGGGGAACGTGGACGACAAGGGGCTGAAGCCGCCCCAGCAACGCTGTCAGATCTATGCCTCGCGTGAGCAAGCCAGAGCGCTCCAGGCCGGTGAGCTCGTCCGCTCCAGTCGTGAATAGAAGGGGAAAAAGAATCCCCGGTGGCGATTGCCTGGAGGAAGAGTCCGGCCATGGTCGCCATCTCTGGGAAATCACCGCGGTCCGGGACCTTTTCTCGCTTACTCTCGCAGTCGTCGCACTCTTTCTGGTCTATTATCTGCGCGACGTCTTTGCGCCGATTCTCATCAGCCTCGGTCTGGCCTATCTTTTTGACCCGGTGATCGACTGGGCCGAGCGCCATTGGCGTATGCCGTGGCTAATGACTAGGTTGCTGCTCCTGGTCATTTTTGCTGTAACCGCGATCGTTATGGTCGCGTGGCTTGGTCCGATTTTGGCGAGGCAGGCGGTCAGTTTCGTACAAAATCTCCCCGGCTATATCGATCGCTTATCCAAACAATACCGATCTTCGCATGGGCGATCTGCCCGCGCAGATCGCGAAGGTAGGCGAAGCGATCAGGAAGGATCCCATCCCCACGTTTCAGACGCTGTTTACGGGGACGGGCCGCTTTTTCGGCGTGTTGGGCCGCGTTATCGGCATCACCACGTCGGTTGTGCTCTTCTTTCTTCTGGTGCCAGTTTATTTATTTTTCTTCGCCTGGCGGTTTCCCGACATTGTCGGATGGTTCGCGCGCTTCGTGAGGATGAGCCTTAGAGACCCAAAAACTTGAGCGTCCGAATTATCCCAGTAAACTCAGTACGTGGCAGGGGAGCGCTGACTACAATCTCCGATCCAAGCTCCTGTATTGTATCGCCTCGGACACGTGCGACGGCTGGATTTCTTCGGAGCCTTCCAGATCGGCGATGGTGCGGCTGACTTTGAGGACGCGGCTGTAGGCGCGCGCGCTGAGTCCTAATTTATTGATCGCGATTTCGAGAAGTTTTTCCGCTTCGGGCTTCACGGCGCAATATTTTTTGATGTCTCTCGTCCCCATCTGCGCGTTGGCGTGGAGGCCTCTCTTCTGAAAGCGCGCGAGCTGAATGGTGCGTGCGCGATTCACTCGCTCGCGTATCGCGGACGACGGCTCGCCCGCGTCCTTGCTCGCCAGCTCCTGGTAGCGCAGCGCGGGAACTTCGACTTGAATGTCGATGCGGTCGAGCAGCGGGCCGGAGACTTTGGAGCG
>Ga0184639_10000742_pt1 | contig 13177 bp, 10 predicted proteins | sample PLM31_170_b2_FD_133155 | JGI IMG/M metagenome (GOLD analysis project Ga0184639, IMG submission 133155) | Groundwater sediment microbial communities from an aquifer in East River, Colorado, USA - PLM3-1_170_b2 | ecosystem: Environmental > Terrestrial > Soil > Riparian zone | place: USA: East... | reverse complement strand
CCGGGTCCGGGCGGCGACCCCCGCGGCCTCCGCCAGCCTCTCGAGGTCCGCCCGGAGCGGGCCCGCCCCGCCGAGCAGGAGCGTCGCCTCCGGGAACGCCGCCGTGACCGCGGCCATCGCCCGGATCAGGTCCTCCAGGCCCATGCGGGGGACCAGGTTGCGGACCGTGATCAGGAGGGGGCCGTCCGGGGGGACGTCCAGGAGGCGGCGCAACGCCGCGCGGTCCTCCGCGGGCCGGAAGACGGCCGGATCAACGCCACCGGGAATCCGGAGCACATCCGCCGGGTCCAGGGCGTGGCAGCGGGCGAGCTGGTCCCGGCTGAACTCGCTCAGGACCACGACCCGATCGGCTCGTGCCAGGACGCGCCCCTCGATCCTGTGGAGCAGGGTGGAGGCCGCCCGGTGGATCGGGCCGGCCAGGTGCCGGGTCCGGTACTCCTCTGCTGCGGAGGAGAGGAACACGTAGACCAGCGGGGCGCATCCCCTCCGTACCACGCCCGAGGCGGTGATGGGCTGGTAGGCGATCGCGACATCCGCGGCCAGCCCCGCCGCCAAGCGGCCGGCGCGCCGGGCCGGGCCGAACACCCACGCCCACGGGCGGCTCCGGTCGGCGGGCAGGTGGAGGACCTCGACCCCGTCGAGCCGGACGGCATTCGGCGCGTCCGGCCGGGGGGCCCGGCAGAGGACGGTCACCTCGTGCCCGCGCTTCTGCAGGCGGAGGGCATGCTCGCGGAGCACCCGCTCCCCGCCCCCGAGGACGACGACGGGGGACACGTCGGCGACCAGGAGAAGCCTCACCGCCTCTCCCCTCCCGGGACCACAGCCTCGCCCGAGCCCCCTGGTCGGAGCACGACCCCCGCCCCGGGGGCCCCGTCGAGCACGCGACGGCACCAGGCCTCCAGAACCATGAGGGCCCAGAGCTGATCCGCCCGGCTCCGGCGGCCGGTGAGGTGCTCGACCTTCAGGGTCTCCACCGCCTCGGGCCGGAACCAGCCGCGCCGCCGGACAGCGGCGTGGGACAGGAGATCCTCCATCCGGTCCCGCCAGGAGGTCTGGAGCCAGCGGCCGATCGGAAGCATGAAGCCCCGCTTCCGTCCGCGCAGGACCGCCGGCGGCAGCAGGTCCGCGACGGCGGCCTTGAGCAGTGCCTTCAGCCGGAAGCCCCGCGTCTTGAGGTGGGGGGGCAGACCCAGACTGAACGCCACCAGTTCGTGGTCGCAGAAGGGGGCCCGGACCTCCAGCGATGCCGCCATCCCCAGCCGGTCGGCCATGGCCAGGAGATCGTCGGGGAGGTATCGCATCAGGTCCCACCAGACGGCGAAGACCTCGGGGTCCGTCGGAGGCTGCGGGCCGGACGGATCGGCTGGGACGAGCGGGAGGGGCGGACCCGCCCCCCGGACGCAGTCATCCGTGAGGAGGTCGGACAGGTGCTCGGCCGGGAAGAACTGCATCCACCTTATGTACCGAGACGCCGGGTCAGCCTCCGGGTGCGCCGTGAACCGGCGGATCCAGCTCCCCAGATTGCGGCTCCCCGTGGTTTCCGGGATGACCGCCGCGCCCGCCCGCGCCACCGCCCGCCGCGCCGCCATCGGAAGCCGGTCGTACGCCCTGGCCAGCCGGATGCCGAGGTAGCGGGGGTAGCCGCCGAACAACTCGTCCCCGCCGATCCCGGCCAGCGCCACCTTCACGTGGGCCGAGGTGGCGCGGGCCACGAGGAGGGTCGGCACCGCGGACGAATCGGCGAACGGCTCGTCGAAGGCGTCCAGGACGTCGTCGAGGAGCTCGGGACGGTTCGGATCCAACATCAGCTCGGTGTGCGCGGTGCCGTGGCGGGTCGCGACGGCGCGGGCCAGGTCCCGCTCGTCGAAGTCGGGGGCCCCCTCAAACCCGACGGTGAACGTCAGCACCGGCCGGTCGGTGACCTCGCGGACCAACCCGACGATGCTGCCGGAATCGATGCCCCCGCTGAGGAACACGCCCACCGGGACGTCGCTCTCCAGCCGCAGGCGGACCGCCTCGCGCAGGCGCTCGCGCGTGGCCGCCGCCGCCTCCGCGAAGGTCGCGGGGGCCGGGCCGGGCCGGGGCTCCCAGTAGCGGGAAGTGGTCAGGGCGCCCCCTTTCCAGAGCCCGACGTGGGCGGGGGGGAGCTTATAGACTCCACGGAACAGGCTCCGGTCCCCCGGCGTGTAGCCGAAGGCGAGATAGTGCTCCAGTGCCACCCGGTCCGGCTCCGCGGGCAGGTCCGGGTGGCAGCGGAGCGCCTTGATCTCGGACGCGAAGAGAAACGCGTCGCCGACCCGGGCGGTGAAGAGCGGCTTCTTCCCCAGGCGGTCCCGGCCCAGGAGGAGTCGCTTCTCGACGCGATCCCAGCACGCGAAGGCGAACATCCCCCGCAGGGCCTCGACGCCGGCCAGGCCTCGGATGGCCAGCGTGTGGAGGAGAACTTCGGTGTCGCTCCGGGTCCGGAAGCGGTGGCCGGCGGATTCCAGGTCCCGGCGGAGCGCTCGATAGTTGTAGATCTCCCCGTTGAACACCAGCGTGTAGCGCCCGTCCGCGCTGGTCATCGGCTGCTGGCCTGTCACGAGGTCAATGATCGCCAGTCGAGTTGCCCCCAAGGCCACGCCGGGGCCCTCCCAGCCCCTGGTGTCGTCCGGTCCCCGGTGCTTGAGGGTTGCCAGCATCCGGGAGAGGAGACCCGGCGGCGCGCTGCCCACGTACCCCGCAATCCCGCACATCAGACGATCCCCCGGCTCGCCGCGAGCTGCTCCAGGACCGCCAGCACCCGAGCCGCGAAGCGAGCGGGGCTGAACTCGGCTGCGCGCGCCAGCCCCCGCTCCCGCAGGCGGGCGCGGGTGGCGCCCTCGGTCAGGAGGGCCTCGAGAGCCGCGGCGAGCGCCTCGGGGCGCCGGACGTTGACCAGGGAGGCGGCCTCCCCCACCACCTCCGGAAGGGCGGCGGCGTCGCTGCACAGCACCGGAGCCCCGCACGCCATCGCCTCCAGGGGAGGAAGGCCGAAGCCCTCGGCCAGGCTGGGGAAGCAGAAGAGGGTGGCGCCGGAGTAGAGGGCTGGCAGGTCAGCATCGGGGACCGGGCCCAGGAAGCGGACAGCCCGCGTGAGGCCGCGCGCCGCCGCCCACGCCCTGAGCGGAGCGGCGCCCGTCCCCGGGGCGCCGGCCAGGACCAGGGACACGCGGGCCCGCAGGGAAGCGGGCAACGCCGCGTAGGCCTCCAAGAGCCCTCCCACATTCTTGTGCGGCAGGAAGTTCCCCACGTAGAGAACGTAGTCCCCCGCGAGGCGGTAGCGGGCGGCCACGGGGCGGGCGCGCTCCGGCGGGATGGGCCGGAAGCGGGGGGAGACACCGAGCGGGGTGACGACCACTCGATCAGCCGGGAGGCTGAAACGGCGGAGGATCTCGCGGCGGGACCACTCGGAATCGGTGAGGATGGCGGCGGCCCGCCGGGCCATGAGAGCCGCCCCCACCCGGAAGAGGACACGGTAGAGAAGCGTCGCATGCCGGGGGGTCGGCGGGTATTCCAGGAAGAGGAGATCGTGGATCGTGATCACTCCCGGGCACGGGCACGTCAGGGGCATCTTGTAGTAGGGGGAGAGGAAGACCTCGGCCCTATCGGCTCGCACCCCCCTGGCCAGGCTCACCTGGTCGAACCAGAGACGGAATGGCTCCGCCAACCGCCGCACCGACAGCACCCCACTCGAGGGGAGGGCCGTGTCGGCATTCCCGTAGAGCAGGAGCTGCAAGCCGGGGCGCTGCCGGGGCGCCTCGCTCACGAACATCTCCAGGAACGTCCCGATGCCGGTCCGCCGGCCAGGCTCCCACTCGCGGATGTCCACGCCCAGGCGCATCGTCTGAACCCCGATCCCCGCGGCCACGGTCCCCACCCTGGCCACCCTACGTCTCCCGTGCGCCCGCGGACGCGATCGCCAGGCAGGGGAGCTCCGCCGCGGCCCGGGAGACGGTGAGGGCCGCCCGGTCGCGGCTGACTGCGGTCCGCGCCAACCCTCGCCCGGTCACCCCTCCACCCGCTGCCGCGACGCCCCCGGCTTGCGCGCGATGAGCTCGAGGCCCATCCCCCAGTGAAGCCCCGTGAGCCGGAACCAGACGTAGGCCAGATCGTTGACCATCCGCTTCCCCCACACGGCCGCCGCGCCCCGGTCGAAGCCAACGTCGACGACCTCGAAGCCGGCCGAGGCCACCAGTGTTCGGAGGGTGCGGGCCGAGAAGTGAAACAGATGCACTTCGCGCCCGTCGGGCTCGTAGAGGCGAGGCCGGCGACCACGCGCGAGCACGTAGGCGGCGCGGAAGATGTGGTCCTCCAGGTTCGGCGTCGCGAGGACGAGCCAGCCACCGGGCCGCACCACGCGGTGAATCTCCTCGATGACCTGCCGCGGCCGGGATGCGTGCTCGATCACGTGCCAGCAGGTGACTATGTCGAAGGCTCCGACGGGGAGCCCGGCCTCCCACACCTCGCCCTCAAACACCGTCAGCCCCTCACCCTCCGCCGCTTTGGCGGCGTACGGGGAAAGCTCCGTCCCGGTCACCTCCCACCCCCGCGTTTGCGCCAGGCGGAGGAAGGTCCCGGTTCCGCACCCCACGTCCAGGAGCCTGCCGGGCGGCGACGCATGCCCCTCCACCCGGTCCATCCGCTGCCGCCAGATCCACGCCCGGTGGCGGGCCTGGCCCTCCCACGGCCTGTAGTACGCCTGGTCGTAGGCCCGCTCGAGCACCGGCCGCGGCGGCGGCGGCGTGACAAATACCAGGCCGCAGGCACAGCGGACCACGCGCGTCGCCGCAACCTCCTCCAAGGTCTCCCACCGCGTGCCGCCGCAGAGGTTACAGGCGTCCACGATTCGCTCCCAGGAGCACCCGGTAGAGCGCCTCCACGGCCTCCACATGGCGCGGGAGGCTAAACTCGGTCTCCGCACGCCGGCGGCCGGCTGCCCCGAGCCGCGCCGTGCGCCCCGGATCCTCCAGGAGGGCGAGCACGGCTTCGGCGAGCGCCTTGGGCTGTGCGGGCGGCACCAGGAGACCCGTCTCGCCGTGGAGCACGATCTCGGGGACCCCGCCCGCGTCGGTCGCCACGACGGCCCTGGCCATGGCCATGGCCTCGATCAGTACCCGACCGAAATGCTCTCCCAGAGACGGGAGGACGAAGAGATCACACAGCGCCAGGACGTCCGGGATGTCCTCGCGCCAGCCGGGAAAGTGCACCTGCGCCTCCATGCCAAGGCTTCGACGCTGCCCCTCCAACTCCCCCCTCAGCTCCCCGTCCCCCACCAGGACCCAGTGGACCCCTGGCATGGCCGCCTCGACCAGCCTGGCGGCCTCCAGAAGATGGGCGTACCCCTTGTACGGGACGAAGCGGCCCACGCTCCCGACCACGGGCGCGCCCTCCGGCAGACCGAGGGACGAGCGGAGCCCTGGCGGCGGCCGCCGGGGGCTGAAGTGGGCGAGGTCCACCCCGTTGTAGATGCAGCGGACCTTGCGGGGCGGCGCCCAGGCCAACCGGCGCTCGACCGCCTTCGAGTTGACAATCACCGCGTGCGCCAGCCCGACGAGCAGCCAGTCGAGGAGGTCGTCGCGGTCGGCGACGCGGACGTGCCAGATCACCGGTCGCCCGAGAAGTCGCCCCGCCAGGCCCGCGTAGAACATGGCCCGTGAGCCGTTCGCATGCAGGAGGATCGCGCCGCTGTCCCGGGCGAGCCGTCGGAGCGCCACGATGCTCCGGAGCATGGCGGGCCCCGGCCAGCGGAGGCCCGGCAGGGGAATCACGCGGGTGGGGAGCCCGAGGGCGCGAGCGCCGGCTGCCACCGCCCCCTCGGATGGCACCACCGCAACGGGGGCCCAGCGCGAGCGGTCCAGGCCTTTCAGGAGCGTGAGCAGGCTCACCTCGCCGCCGCCAACGATCTCGCCGTGATTCGACAGCACGAGCACGGTCCGCGGGGTGGTCATCGGTGCTTTCCCAAGAGCAGCGCCTTCCACCGGCCCACCTCGGTTCCGAGATCCATGGTCACCTTGACGATCGGGACTAGCCACCAAGCCCGGCGGTGGGAGGGATAGGCACGGGCGAATCTGAAGCGCCAGAGGATGGCGCCGTAATACATGATCGCCGCCGCCGGAAGGAGGGCGGCAAGCCGGGGCCACCGCGCCAGGACGATGACGATGACAAGCGCGCGCACGGTCCACGAGCTTCGCACGAAAAACCGCGCCAACTTCCCCCGATCCGCCGTGGCCGTGAGGAGTCCCATTTCACTCTGCCCCCGGCGGAGAAACCAGCGGAAGATGGCGCCCAGGCGGCCGCGGGGCCGATGGTAGACCACGGCGCCCGGCGTGTACACGCACGGGCCCAGGGCGGTGATTCGCTCGGCCAAGAGGAAATCTTCCCCTCCCAGGCGCGCGTCCTCCGGGAAGCCCCCGACCCGGAGCACGGCGTCCTTCCGGTAGGCGCAGTTGCAGGTGGACAGATAACGCGTCGGGACCAGTCGTCCGCGAGCGCCGGCCAGATAGCGAAGGCCACCGCCGGGAAAGCCGAGGATATTCTCCGCGTACCCGATCGGGCCGCAGTCCCTGACCATCACGGCACCAGCCACACCCAACACGCGCGAGTCGCTCCGGAGGGACGCGGTCAAGGCTTCAATCCAGCCACGTTCCGCCTCGCAGTCGTCATCCATGAACAGCAACAGCTCGCCCCCCGCGGCCCGGATGCCGGCGTTCCGGGCGTAGCCGAAGCCACGCCCCTCCCGCGGGAGGTGGACATAGCGGACGCCCGGGAGCGCTTGTGGACCGTCGGCTTCCTCCACCACGACGATCTCCGCCCCGCGGCCGGCCTCGCTGGAGGCCCGGATGGACGCGATGGCGCGCGCCAATTCGGCGGGCCGGTCCTTCGTACAGATGACAACGGACACGTCACCGGCTCCCGCGCTGGCGCCGGACGCGGCGGCCGCCACTACGCGGGCGGGCTTAGAAGCAAACGGCGCCATACTTCACCGATCCCCACCAGCGGCCCGCGGTCATGGCGGCCGACTTGAGCAGGAGCAGCCCGGCGAGCCCGACCGCGCCCACAGGGGAGACGGGGATGCCGGCCCGTCTCGCCCGCCGCGCGGCCGCCGCCGCCAGCCACCCCGCGTAGAGCGGCAGCAGGAAGAGGGCGGGGGGGGACAGCGCTCCCAGGAGGCCGATCGCCAGCACCTTCTTGTCCGCCGAGGCCAAGTCCAGCCAGGCCGGGAGCGGGCACCCCTCCCACCGGACGGCCTTCCCGGGGATCTCGAGCCAGAGGCCGCGACGGGCGTGGCGGCGTAGGAGGTAGGGATGACTCCGTCCGAACCCGAAGGCCTGACGGAGCAGACCGGCCAGGGTTGTCCGGTGTTGGTGGGCGACCCGGGCTTCGGGGACATACACGATCTCGGTCCCGAGCGCGTAGAGGCGAGCGCAGAGGTCGTAATCCTCGCCGTAAATCCCCACGCTCTCATCGAACCCCTCAAGCTCCTGCGCCAGCGCGCGCCGGATCGCGAAGTTCGCCGTGGGATACCCGCCCTCCCACGGCATCCAGTGCCTCCTGCGGGCGGGCCGGGCCGGCAACTGCAGGGTGTAGAGGGCGCTGAACAGCTCCAGCGTCGAGGCTGCGGGAGCCGCGACCACCCGGCCGGCCACGGCGCCGACGGTCGGGTCCACAAAGGGTACGGTCAGGTGGCGCAGCCAGGCCGGGTCCGGGGCGCAGTCAGCGTCGGTGAACGCGATCACCTCCCCCTTCGCGACGCGGATCCCTGCGTTGCGGGCGGCGGCGGCTCCCCTCCGTGGCTCCTCGAGGACCTGCGCCCGCTCGGCCGCCCGGTCCCGGGCGAAGGCGCGAAGGAGCTGGAGGCTCCCGTCGGTCGAGCCGTTATCCACCAGCAGGATCTCCGCCGGTGCCGGCTGGAGCCGCTCCAGGGCCGCGAGGCAGACGGTGAGGGTCCTGGCGGCGTTCAGGACGGGAACGGTGACGGAGACGCTCAGCATCGGGCGGCCCTCACCGGCAGGAGGCCAGCGTAGAGGGTCTCGAGGGGGGCGAGGCAGCGCGACCAGTCGTAGCGCTCCTCCACGAGGCGGCGGGCCGCGGCACCGAGGCGCTGGCGCTCTGGCGGGTTCGCCAAGAGGTGTAGAACCGCGCTGACCGTCGCGGGAGGATCGTCAGCAATGTGGAGTTCGCGACCGTCCGTGGCCTCGATCCCCTCGCACCCGACGCGGGTGGTCACGATGGGCAGACCCGCCGCCATCGCCTCCAGCAATTTGGTCCGGGTCCCCGCGCCCGTGAGGTGCGGCGCCACGTAGACCGTGGCGGCGTGAAGGTGGGGGGTCATGTCCGGCACCTCGCCCGTGACCGTGACGCCGGGCCCGCGGAGGGCGAGGAGGCGGGGGTCGGGGTTGCGACCCGCGAGGCGCAACTCCGCGTCGGGGTGGAGACGGCGGACCTCGGGGAAGATCCGGGAGGCCAGGAGGAGGGCGGCGTCCACGTTCGGGGCGAAGCCCATGTCGCCGGCGAAGAGGAGGACCGGGGGGCCGCTCGGGTGGAATGGCCCCGGCCGGACGGCTGCGCAGTCCACGCCGTTCGGGACGACCAGGACGGTCCGACCGGGGCGCGCACGGAGGCAGCGCTCCCGGTCCACCTCGGAGACCACCAGGATGCGATAGGTGTCCGGCCAGCAGAAGGCGTCAAACGCGCTGAACCGGGCCAGGCGGAGCAGGTTTCGGGCGCGGGTGGCGATTCCCCGCTCGTGCCGCAGGGCCCGGACAGCCCCCCCGAGGCCGAAGGCCCAGGTATCGAGGATGATCGGGATCCGGGTGTCTGCCGGCACGTGCGGGAGCATCGCCGGCTTCTCGACCTGAACCGCCGCGTAGCCGCCGCCGGCGAGGCGGCGCCGGATGGCGGCGGCCAGGGCCGGATCCTTCTCGTAGGGGCCCAGGCGCAGCAGACGCCGCCGCACGCCGCCGGGGCTCGGTGGAACGAATTCCATCCCGCGGCAGCTCCCGCGGAGGAGCCGTTCCGCCTCCTCTGCCCCCTCCAGCGCCGGGGCGACCAGATCCAGGTCAAACCGTTTCCCCAGATACCGGACCATGTGGAACATCCGGAGCGATCCGCCGCCGGTCCGGGGGGACGGCGGGTTGGGCGCCAGGAAGAGCAGGCGCATCAGCGTTCACCGTGGGGGTCAGATGGCTTGGTGGCGACCACCAGCGCTACAGCGCGGTCAGGTCCGTTCCAATCGATGGAGATGGCCTCTGCCTCCGTAGTCGGGGTCCAAAGTCCGGCCCTGCTCAACGCGTACTCGATCCGGTCGTTGCACAGAGGCGCCAAGAGCTCGCGAAGGCGCGGCGAGTCGTAAACCCGCTTCCAGTCATCGGTTAGGGCCTTGCCAAAAGGGACCGTGATCACCGCCCGCCCACCGGGCCTGAGGACCCTCGCGATCTCGCGGACTGCTGAACGGTCCCCTGTTTGCGCCAACGGGTCCGTGTAGTGTCCGATGCCGATGTGCTCAATCACTGAGATCGCCAGGACTGCCGCGAAGGTCCCTGTGGCAAAGGGGATGCGCATGACGTCGCCGCGAACGGCCCGCAAATTCGGGTGGGTGTATCGGTAGGGATTGAAATCAATCCCGACGACCCGGAACCCCCGGGAGGCCAATGCGATAGGCAGCCTGCTGTGGCAGCATCCGATATCCAGGACCCTCCCCGTCACTCCGTGCAGGTTCTGGAAGACAAACGGGTACTCGATCACTCGCTCGGTCGTCACCATGCCGGGTTCGAAAACTTGCGTCAGCGCTCTGCGAACGAGGTCGGCAACGGAGCGCTTGAGCCTCGGGAACCGATCCAGGACCCGGACCAGGCCGCGCCAGCGGAGGTGGTACTGGGGACGGTAGGTGCCCGGGGGCTCGATCTCAGGCACGGCCACTCCACGCCGGTGGGCTAAATCCAGGCATGAACCTCAAGCCGCCTCCACGTTAGGGCTTGGTCCCCCACGCGAAGTAATAGAAGCCCAGCCACGTGGCGAGGTGGGTTCCGTCAAGACGCTTCCAGAACGCCTGGGTCCGCTCCACCAGGCGTACCTGCCACTCCCGCAGTCGCCTGGACCGGTACACAAGTGGCAGATAGGGCGGAATCACGCCGGCCGGGAATACCCTTGCGCAGATCAGGCCGCAGCTTTCCAGGAGGTCAAGGATCTCCCGGGGCGTGAAGGACCGCTCGTAGAAGGATTCGAGGGGCTCTCCGAGCAGGGCGCGCTTCAACTTCCCGAGCCAGTCCAGGGACCGGAAGAGGGAGAACTTCTTGGGAACCACGTCAGAGTAGAAAAGGCCTCCTGGCTTCAGGACGCGGACCATCTCGCGGACGATGGGCGACGGACCATCGAAATGCTCCAGCAGCCCGGTGGATAAGACCACGTCGAACCTTCCGTCGGGGAACGGCAGTCGGAACCCGTCTCCAGCCACGAACAATCCGCGAACCCGCCCCGCCGAATAGTTCGCCCGCGCCACCTCCAGGGCCGGAACCGACGGATCGAGACACACTGTTTGGTACCCGGCCATTGCCAGGAGACAGGAAAGGCGACCGGACCCGGAGCCCACCTCAAGAGTGCGCCCCGCCCCGGGGAGTATCGACTGCAGGTGCTCCAGCTTGATGCGGTCGAGGACCTGGGTCATCGTCCGAGCAGTCAGCGTGGGGGACTGGCCAGCCCAGTACGCGTCCCAGAACCGTCTGTCATCACCGGCCATCGGCTCCCTTCCGCAGGAGGAACTTGTAGTCGGCCGGGGTCCCGATCACGGCCCACTCGCGCCAGCGGCGGACCAGCGCCTTCAGCCGCTCCCGGCGTCCCCGCGACGGGGCGAATTCGGACTCGTAGAGCCGCTCCCAGGCAAATCCGGCCTGACGGAACTGCCGCCGCCAGTAGGACAGCGGCTGGACGTTGACGTGGGAGGGATCCCGGCGGGCGTTGGGGTGGCGCGGGTGGCAGATTTTCAGGTAGGCCACGCCGGCATCGCTCAGGACCCGCCGGATCTCCTGGAGCGCCGCCCCAGGGTCCTCCAGGTGCTCGAACAGGTCGAGCCCGCTGACCAAGTCGCAGGATCCCGACCGCAGGGGAATGCCGGCCTGGACGTCGGCCACCATCAGACGGCCACGGGTGGCAGCCTCCCCCTCCGACACTGCGTACAGGCTAATGTCCACACCGAAGGCCGCCTCGACACCCTGCGCCCGGAAGGCCTCAACCAGGAATCCCTTGGCGCAGCCGATGTCCAGGACCCGTGGCGGCTGGCATCGGCGGCAGAGGTAGCCCGCCGTCCGCACGGCCAGCGGATAGATCAGTTCCCGAGTATGGGGAGGGCTCTGCCGCGTCCTCCCCTCGAAGTAGTCCCGGTCGTAGAAGGCCGAGCCCCTCGGCGGGCATGGCGCCTCCGGCGTCCGTGCCGTCAGCATCCCCGATCCGTTCCGGCCAGACCCGGGGCACGAGCTGCGGGGGCTCCGGGCGACCTCCCGGAAGAGGGCCAAAAGGTCGGCCGCGCTCCGCGCCCAGGAAAAGCGGGAGGCCTGTTCCAGGCCGGCTGCCGCCATCCTCGCGCGGACCCCGGGCTCACCAACGATCCGGCACATCGCGGCGGCGAGGGCGGCCTCGTCATCGGGGTCCACGTAGCATCCCGCCTCCCCGGCCACCTCTGGGAGCGCGCCCCGGTCCGCAACAATGACGGGCGCCCCGCAGGCCATGGCCTCCAGGACCGGCAGGCCAAATCCCTCGTATCGGGAGGGGAAGACGAAGGCCTCGGCCGCGCTGTAGAGGGCGGGGAGGTCCTCGGTGGGGACCGGTCCGGCAAGCAGGATGGCGTCACGGACGCGCAGGCTCTCGAGGACGCTCAGCGTCTCCCGCCCCCAGCGCGGACTCCCCACCACCACGAGTTGCGCCGCGAGGCCCCCCTCCAGGCGCGCCCGCTGGTAGGCGCGGAGCAGCGCGGGGACGTTCTTGTGGGGGCCGAGGGCGCCCACGTAGAGGACGTACGGCCCGTGGATCCCCAGGCGCCTCGCCACCTCGGCTGCCTTCACCGGCGGGACCGGGCGGAAGGGCTCGCTGCAGCCGGGGTAGATGACATGCACACGGGCCGGGTCCACCCCCAGGAACTCGACCAGGTCCCGCCGCGTGCACTGGGAGATGGCGATGAGGGCCGCCGACCGACCCAGCAGGCGCTCGACCTGACTCCGGAACCGCCCGTGGTCGGCGAAGAGCTCCGGCAACCGCAGGGGGATGAGGTCGTACACGATGGAGATCACCTGCCCGCGGGAGAGGACCGGAGCCACCAGGCAGGTGGCCAGGAAGAGGTCCGGGCTCCCCCACAGCGCGCGCGGCATCTGGAAGGAGAAGAGCAGGCGATCCGGCACGCGCACGCGGGTGACGGGCGCCAGCCGATCGAGGCCGCTCGACCCCTCGTGATCCTTCCAGCCCCGGCGGAGGATCAGGTGATAGGCGGTTTCCCGATCGGTCGTGAGGAGGGTGCGGACCAGGGGGCCGACATAACCGCTGATGCCCCCGTGACCCAGGAGCGGACCCGCATCAATCCCGACCCGCATCCGCCCGTCCGCCATGTTGCGCCCGCCGTCGGGTGTCCGTTCGCCTGAGGCCCGGAGCACTCAGGCTTAGCCACGGGGCCACCCCGGAGCCGCCTGCCGAACCCACCCGATGACCAGGGCGGCATCCTCGGCGGTCACGATCCGGAAGAGGCTCAGGAGGCCCCCGTAGACGAGGAGCGCGGCCAGCGTCGCCGGGACCGCTCCGACAGCCCCGAGAACCCAGAGGACCGCCCCCCCGGCGGCCGTGGCGCCAAGGCCAACCAGGACGGCGCGGAGGGAGGGCAGGACCCCCAGCTCTCGTCTTACAAGAACCGCGCCAAAACTCAGCAGGGCCACCTCCGACGCCAGGGTGGCAGCGGCGGCGCCGAACGCGCCCCAGCGGGGGATGGCCCAGAGGTTTCCTCCCGCGTTCAGGGCCAGGCCGCCAGCCAGGCTCGCGAGCCACCAGCGCTCCCGCCCGCGGGCCTGGAGCGCCACCCCCAGCGGCGCGTAGAGCCAGTTCGCCGCGGCCGACCAGGCCAGGAGGATGACGATCGGCGCGGCCGCCGCAAACTCCGTTCCGTAGAGCACCCGGAGCATGG
>Ga0184639_10000741_pt1 | contig 13189 bp, 9 predicted proteins | sample PLM31_170_b2_FD_133155 | JGI IMG/M metagenome (GOLD analysis project Ga0184639, IMG submission 133155) | Groundwater sediment microbial communities from an aquifer in East River, Colorado, USA - PLM3-1_170_b2 | ecosystem: Environmental > Terrestrial > Soil > Riparian zone | place: USA: East... | reverse complement strand
TGTAGCTGCGCGAGTCAGTCAGAACATTTCCGGCATTGTCCTGGGCCGTGACGTCGACGGTATGGGACCCGGCACTCAGGCTCTGACTCCCGGAGCATACCGTTGAGATCTGTATTGCGTCCACCTTCACGCCACAGGAGCCGGGCTTGACGCCCGAGCTCACGCCGCCCACGGTCGGATCGGTGATGTTCCAGCTGACGCTGAAGGGCGCGAGGACCGTACCGCTCGCCGGGCTTAGCCCACTGGTCGGCGCGGCGTTGTCCACTGTGAGGGTGTTCGAGCTGGTCGGGCCGGCGGAAACCGTGTCCCCGGTGTTCTCGTCCGCGCCGCTCGCCGAGGTGCTGAAGACGAGCGTGCCGTCGCCGGTGATGGTGCCGCAGCTGTACGTGTAGGTATGGCTGGCGGCAGCCGCGATATTCGCCGTCGTGGACGCAGCGCCACAGGTCGCCGATGCGGTCCCCGTCGGCGTCACGGTGACGGCGGATCCCGCGACACCGTTCGCCGTGGCCCTCGGACCGGCGCCGTTCGCAACGGTGAGCGCCAGAGCGATCGTGTCCCCTCCCCTGACGGTGACGTCACCGGGCGCGCCATGCTGCTGGGCGGTGAAGGACGTGATGCTGAGCGCCGCGGGGTTGACGAGCGCAATGCCGTTGACCGACGCCGTGTCGCTGCACTGATTGCCTCCGCCGCATCCGCCTCCTGACGGCGTTCCAGAAATGTTGACTGTGACGTTGTTACTCGTCGAGGTCGCGTCGGGCGGAGTGACGATCCACGAGAAAGTACAGTTCGTCGTCGTAACACCGGGGCCGCATGCGCTCGTGCCGCTCACGGTCGCGTTTCCAAGCGTGGCGCTGCTGAAGTCTGCGGTCTTGCTCCAGCCAGCGGGCACGGTCAGCGTCCCGCTGATGTTGCTCCACGTCTTTGGCTGGTCGCCGCTGTTGTTGTTGTTAGAGATCGTGATCCGCACGGTGAACGACTGCGCGCGGTTGATCGTCTTGTCCATCGCTCCGGGCGGCGCAATGATCGACAGCCCGCCCGTCAGCACGAGCCTGACGTTGGCCGCCAGATACGGCCCCACGAACGGTCCGCCGTCGCCCACCGGCGCGGCGCCCGCCGGCTGGATGAAATCCGTGCCCGTGTCTGCCAGCGCGCGCGCCATGTTGATGCGGCCGTTGCCGGTCTGGTCCTGGGTGCCGGCGGGATCGGCCATGCGGGCAAGGCGGCCGACGATGATGCCGTTCGTGAGCGTCGGGTCCACCGCCTTCATGAAGGCGGCAGCGCCGGCGACGATGGCGGCGGATGCCGAGGTCCCACTGATGACGCTGTACGCGTCGCCGATCTCTGTCGTCTGGATATCCGTAGCCGGTGCGGCAATGAAGACGCTTTGTCCGTAGCTGCTGAAGGGCACCAGGGTGTCGCTCGGATCGGTCCCCGAGACACCCATGACGCCGCGGTCGCCGGCGGGGAACGTCGGCGCGTTGAGGGCGTCGTTGCCCGTGGCGGCCACCAGGACGACGTTCTTCGACCACGCATAGTCGATCGCGTCCTGGAGATTCTGGCTAAAGCCGGGGTTGCTGAAAGGCCATCACGATGACGTCGGCGCCATGATCCGCGGCCCAGATGACTCCGGCGATGACATCACTGTCTTGGCCGAGCCCATTCACGTCGAGCACCGTCACGGGCATGACCCGCACGCCGGCATAGGCAACGCCGGCAATCCCCTCGAGCGGCGCCGCATCAGTGCGCGCCGCAACGATTCCGGCCACCCAGGTGCCGTGGCCGTTCGGATCGGTCGTGCCCGGGGAGCCGTCGAGAATCGACGTGCCGGGAATCACGTTCCCGGCGAGGTCGGGATGCTGAGCGTCAATGCCGGTATCGAGAACCGCCACGATCGCCGAGCCCATCGGCGTGACAGTGCCGAAGACCAAGTCCCAGCCGATTTTCGGCAGTGACCACTGATTCGGATAGAGCGGATCCGCCGGGAACGTCTGAGACTGGCGCGTCTTGTTCTCTTCCGCGTTGACGACCTGGGGATCCGCCTGGTAGCTGGCCAGGACCTGGGGGAGATCAGCCGGCGCAACCTGGATGACGTGCAGCCGAAGCGCCGGGATCGACGAAATCTCGACGCCGCCGTTCCGGGCGATGACCTGGGCTTGCTGAGCGAGCGTCAATCCCCCGATCAGCTTGACGAGCAAGGAGGAGGATAAAGAGGTTTGGGCAACGCTCGCGATCGGAACGCTGACGACGGCAAGAAGCGTGAGCGCAGTTGCCAGCAGTATGACGCGCGTCGTACGTGGGCTTCTCACAGAGATCTCCTCCTGGCAAGCGACGCGCCTGAATCCGGAAACTGCGCCGCCGTGGCCGGAACTCTAGGTGCGTTTCAGAGGGGCAAGACCGATGCCACGAACGCCCAGGGAGAGAGATTCGGCGAGCGCCTCAGCACGTTCTTGTCGAGCAATGATCCGAAATTGTTGAGCTGTGCGAAGGCTGCGACCGGACAGTCAATCGCGCGCGGCGGGTCAGAGCGTAGCGCTTACCTCAAAGCTCGAGAGCTTCGATTCAGAAATCTCTGCGCGGAGATTCTGAAATCTTTGCGCACCTGATGCCACCTGATGCTGAGAACTACCGAGAATGGGCCTTTATGTTCGCCTAGCCTCACGACACGGGAGTGTGCTACATGGAGCATATCGACTCAATCGAACTCCGCCTGGCGCCGCTGGTCGGGCGGGATGCCGTCGATGAATTCGACCAGAACCACCCTGATCGTCGCCCTCGCGCTCGCGATCCTCGCCGCCAGGCTCGTGGCCGAGGCGCAGGAGGTGGGTCCGTCCAAGCACGACCCGCTCCAGGGGATGGAGCCCAGCGGCCGGATCCCGAAGGTCCCGCTGCCGGACGATCTGCCCAATCCGGAGCGCTGGCGCTACTTGCCCGAGGGGCGCATCAAGCCGGGGAATATCTTCGAGCGATTCCTGGTTTCGAGCTTCATCGCCCCGCAGTTCTTCTTCGAGCAAGACATCGGTGCCGGTGCGGGAATTGCGCTCACCGATATCGACTTTCGAAGCGAGCGCCGCCGGGAGTTCCTGGGCGCGTTCTTCTCGTACACGACTGAAGGTCAGCAGAAGTACCGGCTGATCTGGCGCCGCTGGCTCCACCATCGGGATCTGCCTGAGGGCGGGGTGATCGTGGAGGAGCGCAGCCACGTCGACGCGTTCGGTGGTTACGAGAAGAGCCTCACCCGGCGGTTCTTCGGGTTGGGGCCGGATACCCGGGCCCGCGACGAGACCAGTTACATCGACGAGGTCACCGACCTCGGCGCCCGTGGCGAGTTCGCCGTGCCCCAGGCCGGGGGCAACTGGATCGCGACCATCGGCGCGCGGGGGGAGTACCACAACCTGGCGCCTGGGCGGGTGTCGGGCCGGCCGACGACGGACGACGTCTTCCCAGAGCTGTTCGTCGCCGGCGATGGTCACGGGAGCTTTATACTGAGCGCCGGGCTCCGCTACGACACCCGCGACAGCCAGCACCAGCCCTACGCCGGGTGGCAGGTCGGCGTGTTCGTGGATGCGCCGCTATGGCAGAGCACCGGCGACACCGGGGCCGTGGCCACTGCGTTCGGGAATGGGGCCCTCCGTCTGCCTCCGCTCTTCCACCGAGGTGGCGACGAGCGCGAAGAAAACCCGCCCACCGACACTCTCGCCCTCGGGGTGGCCGTGCAGGCCAGCGCCGGAACCCTGCCGCTTTACGAGCAGCCGAGCCTCGGCGGCAGCGATACGCTGCGCGGTTACATCGCGAATCGCTTCACCGACAACTCCACCTGGCACGCGGTGGCCGAATATCGCTTCTGGATAATTCCCCGGGGCTTCGCGCTCACCGACACCATCCGTATCGAACGGGTCGGGATGGCGCTGTTCTACGAGGCTGGCACGGTCGCGGACAGGCTGGACAGACTCCCGGCCGCCCGGGTCCACACGAGCTACGGGGTCGGGTTGCGCTTCAGCCTGGAGCGTACCGCGGTCTTCCGCGCCGACGTGGGTTTCTCGAGGGAGGGCGTCAACGTCACGGTGGGCTTCGGGCTTTCCTTCTGAACTTGATCCCGAACCGAGCAGCGCAGCGTGGTGACCTTGATCAGATGATCTCCCGGTGCACCAGGTCCGCCGGTCCAGGAGGTAGTTGTTCTGTCGATTGGCCTTCGAGCGGAAGGTCGTCTGGTCCACGTGGTCCGGGCCGTTCCCCGAACGACGCTCGGCGCGAACGTCGTCGTTGAGCGGCTCCTCGGTGGTGCTGTGATGCCAGTTGTAGACCATCGTGTTCCCGTCATCCATCGGCACCCAGATGTGGCCGGCCACCGCCGGGAAGCCCTTGCTCGTCTGGTACGGGCGGATCTGATGGAACGGCATGACGAAGTGGTAGGTGCGGATGTGCATGTCGGCCTTGTCGAGAGGCCGGATGTCGGCGTGCCGAGCCACGTGCGGACAGCCAGGCCTTCCTCTTGACGCCTTGAAGCTGGCGAAGGGCCGACGGTGTTCCGGCGCGGCAGCATGATGAGACGGTCGGCGACGTTGTTGGTCCGGCCGCGGCTCACCTCAGCATCAGCACGATGACCACACCCCAGACGATCAGGAGCATGTTGCCGACCGCGTATGTGATCGTGTAGCCGAGGGCGGGGACGTTGCTCTGCGCCACGTCCTGGATGGCCCCCAGCGCCGCCGTCGTGGTGCGCGCTCCCGCGCAGGCGCCGAGCAGGACGCCGGGATGGAACTTGAACACGTACTTCCCCGCGAAGATCCCGACGATGAAGGGCATCACGGTCACGAACATGCCCCACAGAAACATGCTGATTCCGGCCTCCTGCAGGCCCTTGAGGAATCCGGGGCCCGTGCTGATGCCTACCACGGCGATGAAGATCGTGAGCCCCATGTTGTTGAAGGCCCACAGGGTGGGCTCGGGGATGCGGCCGAAGGTGCGATTGACGGCTCGGAGATAGCCGCCCACCAGACCGGCGACGAGGGCGCCGCCGCTGGTGCTGAGGCTGAGGGGCACGCCGCCGATGAGGATGCTGAACGCCCCGACCGCGACGCCCGCGAGGATGCCTAGGCCCATGAAGACCACGCCGGTCTTCCCAGCGGACCGATCGGCATAGCCCAGCACCTCGACCGCCCGCTCGACGTCACGCTTGGCGCCCATGACCTGCAGCACGTCGCCGCGGTCCACCGTGGTCCCGGGCGTGAAGGGCATCTCCTGCCCCTGGCGGATCAGCTTGCGGAGGAACACCCCGGGACCCTGGTGGTCATGCGCCGCAGCGATCTGCCGAAGAGTCTTCCCGGCCACGGTCTTGTTCGTGATGACGACATCCACGATCTCGAGCGGGGAGGCGAGCAACTCGCGGTCGTCCACCTCGGCACCGAGGTCGGCCTCCCTCCTGAGGAGCGCCTCGCGCGCGGCCACGATCGCCAGCACGTCGCCGCCCTGGATCGGCCAGTCGGGATCGGCGGTCACGATATGGCCGCCCCGCCGGACGGCGTCGACGAAGGCGGGGACCCCGGGCTCCCCGAGGTTCTCCTCGAGGTCCGAGAAGCGCTGGCCCACGAACTTCGAATCCGACGCGATCTTGTACGCGCGGAACGCCACCTTGGCGTCGGTGCCGAGCCCACCCTCCTGGGCCTTCAGTCCGCCCAGCCTTCGCTCGTAGTCCTTGCATTCCTCGACGAGATCGACGCCGAGTAGCCTGGGCCCGATGAACGCCAGGAACCACGCCGAGCCGGCCGTCCCAAAGAGGTAGGTGACCGCGTAGGCGATGGGCATGGCGTCGGTCCACGCTTTCGCGCGGTCCGGTGGGAGACCGAGCCCGTTGATGGTGTCGGCCGCCACCCCGAGCACCCCCGAGCTGGTGGCGGCCCCTGAGAGGAGTCCGGCCGCGAGGCCCGCGTGGTACCCCGCCAGGCTGGCGGCGACGTACGTGGACAGGAGCACGGCGACGCACAGGACGCAGGCGAAGATCACCTGGGGCAGGCCGTCGCTCTTCAGTCCGCGAAAAAACTGCGGTCCCACGCCGTAGCCTACCGCGAAGAGGAACATCAGGAAGAACACCGATTTCACGCTCGGCGAGATCGTGATGTTCAGCTGCCCGATGAGCACCCCCGCCAGCAGCACCGCGGTCACGTTCCCGAGACTGAACTTTCCCAACTTCAGCGGCCCCACGCACAACCCGATCGCGAGCGCGGCGAGGATGGCGATCTCCGGATAGTCTCGGAGCGTCTGGGCGACCCAGTCCACGCGTCCCCTTCGTCAGCCGTCGGTAAGCGAACGCGCTCGTGGCCGGGCTCGCCCATCGCCTCGCGTCGCCGCCGGCAGCGTCAGCGTGAAGACGGCGCCGGTCACCTCGCCCGCCGTGACCGTCAGCTCGCCGCCGCTCAGCGTCGCCAGCGACCGCGCGAGGGCGAGCCGGACGCGTGTGGCGCCGTCCTCGCCGTTGGCGGCGAGCGGATCGAAGAGACGCGCGCCGTCCGCGACGGTGAGGTCGGGGTGGGCGACGCCGAGAGCGACGAACTTGCCAGCTGGGCGGGCCGACAGCACCGTCTCGGCGGCGCCCCCGCATTGGACGAGGGCGGCCAGAATCTGCGCGAGGCGAGCCCGGTCGGCGAGCACGAGGGGAAGGCCCGGCTCGGCCGCGACCAGGAAGTCGCTGAGCTTGCGCTGCGGACGCTCGGCCCCCTCCCGCGCCGCCTGGCGAAGGGCGCTTTCCACATCTACCGCCTCCGGCTCCAGCACGAGCGCCTTCGCCTCGGCGCGCGAGAGGTCGTGGAGATCGTTGACGAAGACGAGAAGGCGCTCGCCGGCCACCTCGAGCGCGCGCACGTCGTCCTGCTGATGGCGGCTCTCGGCGTCGCGCAGCGGCAGGCGCGAGTAACCGGAGACGGCGTTGAGTGCTCGACGAACCTCGAAGCAAAGCGACGCGAGCGCCCCGCCGTACAGCCGCCTGGCCTCCTGCTCGATCAGCCCCTGGGGCGCTGGCAAGGCGGTCGACGCCGAGCGGGCCCGCTCCAGCTCTGCGCGTAGTCCCACCGCCTCTGCCTGGAGCGCCTCGGTCTCGTGGGTTCGCCGCTCCAGCTCGCGCATCGCGTCGATCAGCTCGTGCGCGCGTTGGCTTGCCTCCAGCGTGCCGCGCATCAGCTCGCCGGACAGCCGCATCTGCTCGTCCGCGGACCGGGCGCGCTCGGCCTGCAGCTCGGTTGCAACCCGCTCGTACTCATCGCGCCAGCGGTCGGCGGCGGCCTGGGCTTTGTCGAGGCGGGAGGCCACGGCGGTTCGCTCGTCCGCGAGGCGGTCCATGTCCACGGTCCGTGTCAGCAGGAGCTCCCTCACGAAGACCAGCTGCTCACTCTGCGCCGCCAGCTGGCGGTGCGCCTCGTCAAGTCGGGCCTCCAGTGAAGGGTCCGGGGATGGACCCGGGCTCGGACGAGCCGGGGGCCCAGCCGAGGGGCGCCGGGCCCTCTTGACGAGCGCCCAAGCGGCCACGAACAGGACCGCCACCCCGAGACCCGCAGCGGCGACGAGGGCGTCGACGGTGAATGTCGTCATGTCGGGAACCGCGGGCAGATCGAGCAGGCGGCCGATGACCAGCCGCGTGGCGAGGGTGCCCAGGATCAGCCCCCAGAAGAACGGCCGTCGATTCATTCTCGCTTCGGCACCGAGAGCATAGCCGGCATAACCGGTGTCTGGGGGAGCCTCGACCGGGGTGGCGGTCTTCGGTTCGCGGGCAACTTGACCGAAGCTGCTATATTCCGACGTGTTCCGCCTCCCCAGGAGCCGATGGCACAGCGCACACCCGAGGCGAGAAATCCTAACCGGGTACAGCAGCACCGTCAAGCGGCAGACGGACCCCCGCCGGACCCGCGACCCGCGGACACCTGATGGCGCGTCGAGCGGCGGAGAGGCTAAGCGATGAAGGCCGTTCTCGGCAGCGCGACGGGGACGAAAGTGTCCAGCGAGATGTGATAGCAGAACGCCCGCTGCGGATTCGGCGACACGCCCTTGTCAGACTCCTCGCCTCTAGCCTTCCCTCCCACACGTCCAGACGAGACGGATCTACACCGTCTGGAGGATCTCGGCCGTTGCCATCTCAGGAGTCAGGACTTCCCGCCAGTCGGCGTCTCGCGGCAGCACGCCTTCCGACGCTCGGAGCGGATAGTAGGACGGGCTGATGCCACGCGGCGTGCCGCCCTCCTGAACCGTCTTGATGGCCCCGAGCAGCAGGCGACGGGCCTGGATGATGGCCTTGTCGGCCGGCCCGAGGTGCTCCTTGCTGCGATCGACGACGCGCCCCATGCTCTCCTGGATTCCCCGGTCCTGGGTGTTGATCCCGTCGATCCCGGTGAACGATTCCGTCTTCTGTACGCGCCGGTCCAGCAGGTAGTTGTTCTGTCGGTTGGCCTTCGAACGGAAGGTCGTCTGGTCCACGTGGTCCGGGCCGTTCCCTGAACGACGCTCGGCGCGATCGTCGTCGTTGAGCGGCTCCTCGGTGGTGCTGTGATGCCAGTTGTAGACCATAGTGTTCCCGTCATCCATCGGCACCCAGATGTGGCCGGCCACCGCCGGGAAGCCCTTGCTCGTCTGGTATGGGCGGATCTGATGGAACGGCATGACGAAGTGGTAGGTGCGGATGTGCATGTCGGCCTTGTCAAGAGGCCGGATGCCGGCGTACTGGTAGCCCCAGTCCGTCAGGTCGACGACCAGCGCGGGCGCTTTCCCACGAACGAACGGGTTCGCGGGGCTGATGCCCGCCCGCTTGGAGTTGGTCGTGATGAGCCGGTGCAGGATGGGGGCATGCGAGGTGTCGATGCCGCCTTCCAGCGCCTGTAGCCAGTTGCACTCCTCGATCACCTTCGACACATGCCGGTGCGTTGCCGGCGACTGCGTCCAGGCGAACTTGGGCTGGGGCGGCTCGAGCTCCGGCGGTCCCATGTAGGCCCAGATGAGGCCACCCAGCTCGACCGTGGGGTAGGACTGCTGGCGGATCTTGTTCTTGAAGGTGAGCTCTTCCGGCTCGTTCATCATGTCCACACATCGACCGCTGACGTCGAACTTCCAGCCGTGGTAGACACACCGCAGCCCACACTCCTCGTTGCGTCCGAAGAACAGCGAGGCGCGCCGATGCGGGCAGAGCTCGTCGAGGAGTCCGACGCGGCCCTTCGTGTCACGAAAGGCCACCAGGTCTTCACCCAGGAGCTTGACACGCACGGGCGGACAATCGGGTTCCGGCAGCTCCGACGCGAGCAGCGCCGGGACCCAGTATCGGCGCATGGTGTTGCCCATCGGCGTGCCGGCACCAATGCGTGTGATGAGTTCGTTTTCCTCGTGTGTCAGCATGAGTCGTCCCTCCAAAGCTGAACCCTTCGCTGCACGGCGCCCACCAGAGCTCCGGCCGATTATACTGCGGACGGTCGTCCCGCGGCGCGGTGCCTTGCGTCCCGCTTGACCGCCTCTGCGAATCCGGCCGAGGCGCGACTATAGACTATGATCCGGCCATGACCGAGCCCGCCGGTGTCCCCGTGTCGCTCGTGCGCCTGAAGACTCGCGATGGCGTCTGGCTCGACGGCCTCGTCGCCGAGCCGAGGCGCCGCCTGCGCACGGCGCTTGTCTGGGTGCACGGTCTCGGGTCGGTGTTCTCCTCGGCGCAGCCGTTGATCCGGGAGATGTCGACGCAGCTCAACGCCGCCGGCATCGGGTACTTCAAGTTCAACAACCGCGGCCACGATGTCGTCGCCCGCCGGGGCAAGCATCTCACGGGCGCGGCCTTCGAGCGCTTCGGGCAGAGCGTCGAGGACATCCGGGCGATGGTCGCGTTTGCCCGCAAGCGTGGATACCGACGCGTCATCCTTGCCGGGCACTCCACCGGCGCCAACAAGGTGCTGTACTACGGGGCCCGCGCCCGTGACCGGCGCATCAGCGGGCTCATCCTCCTCGGTCCGGTCTCCGACGTGGCGGCCGAGGCCAAGCGTCTCGGCCGGCGCGAGCTTCGCCGGCGCGTGGCCGCCGCCGAGCGGATCGCCCGGCGCGATCCCCAGGCGCTCGTGCCGCGGGCCTGGGGCTTCTGGAGCGCCCGGCGCTACCTCAGCCTGTACCGGCCCGGTGGACACGAGGACGTGTTTCCCTACTATCGACCGGGCGCCCGGTGGACGGCGCTCCGGTCGGTGCGTCTACCCGTCGCGGCGATCGTCGGCAGTCGCGACGAATTTCTGGACCGCCGGCCGCAGGACGTGATCGATGCCCTTCGGCGGAACGCGTCGCGCGCCCCCTCGTTCACCGGCACCGTGGTCTCGGGCGCTCGCCACGGCTTCCAGAACCGCGAGCGCGAGCTGGCGGATCTCATCGTCCGCTGGGTCCACTCATCAAGCCGCGATGAGTGAACGCGGAGAGAGCGATCAGACGGTCGTCGGCTGGAACTCCAGTGTGTTGCCGTCGGGGTCGTTACACAGCATCTGAATACGCCCGCCCGGCTGGGTGTTCTCGATGTACTTGATCCCCTCGCGCTCCAGCGTGGCCTTCATCGCGTCGTAGTCGGCCACCTCGAAGCAGGTGTGACGGGCGCGAGGGCTGATCGGCGCGCCCGGCCCCGGCGGCACCAGCTCCGACTGGATGATGTGGATCTGCGGAAAGATGCCCGCTGTGCCGAGCCAGTAGCCGCCGGCCGAGAGCGCCGGGCGCGGCAGCACCTGGAATCCCAGCACGCGGCAGTAGAAATCCTTCGACCGCTCCGCGTCCGCGGTCACGATGCCCTCGTGCTGCACGCGGACCACGTGCGTCCCCGTCACCGGTCGAATTCTCTCCTGCGACGACGTCCCCAGCGCCATGGTGGGCCTCCTGCGCGCCACGTGCACGCGTCAGCGATTATACTCGGGGACAGCCGCGGCGCCGACAGGGACGCAACGAAGGGAGAAAATCCGCCATGACGACACGATCGAAGAATCACGACTGGCTCGCGTTGACGGTCGAAGACCCGCTGGACCCCGACCTGCCCATCTGCGACCCGCACCATCATCTCTGGGACCTGCAGCCCGCCCGCGTCGCCCCACGGTACCTGCTCGATGAGATCGTGGCCGACGTCGGCGCCGGCCATAACGTCGTGTCCACGGTGTTCATCGAGTGCGGGGCGATGTTCAAGAACGACGGTCCGGAGGCCCTGCGACCCGTCGGCGAGACCGAGTTCGTGAACGGGGTCGCGGCGATGAGCGCGTCCGGTCTCTACGGCAAGACGCGCGTCGCCGCGGGGATCATCGGCACGGCCAGTCTACGCCTCGGCGATGCCGTGGCCGCCGTGCTCGACGCGCAGATGGCCGCGGGCGGGGGCCGGTTCCGCGGCATTCGATTGGGAGCGGCCTGGGACCCGAACGAGTCCGTGCCCAGTCACCGCACCAAGCCCGGGGCCGGCCTGTTGCTGCGCGACGACTTCCGGGCGGGGTTCGCCCATCTGGCGCCGCGGAAGCTGACGTTCGAGGCGTGGCTCTACCACCACCAGATCCCGGACGTCACCTCGCTGGCGCGCGCGTTTCCCGGCACCACGATCATCCTCAACCATTTCGGCGGGCCGATCGGTATCGGCCCCTACGCCGGCCGAGCCAAGGACATCTTCGCGGAGTGGCGGAAGTCCATCAGCGAGCTCGCCACCTGTCCGAACGTCGTCGCCAAGCTCGGCGGGATCAACATGGAGATCAACGGCTTCGGCTGGCACGAGCGGCCGCGCCCGCCGGGAAGCCAGGAGCTCGCCGACGCCACTCGGCATTACTACGAGTTCACCATCGAAAAGTTCGGCGTCGATCGCTGCATGTTCGAGTCGAACTTCCCGGTGGACAAGGCGAGCTGCAGCTACACGGTGCTGTGGAACTCGTTCAAGCGCCTGACGTCGGGCTTTTCGGCGGCGGAGAAGGCCAAGCTGTTCCACGACACGGCGGCCCGCGTCTATCGTCTTTAGGACCGCGGCAAGGCTCAGGAGCGAATCACCCTATTGCGGCGCGAGCGGCGCGACCGAAACGCCCTGGACGGCGTTTTTCGCGATCGCCTCGGCCACCAGTCCCGAGCCCTTCACCTCCTCGACGAACGCGCGGAGGAACTTCGCGCCGGCGTCACGCGCTTTCGGGGTGCCGATCGCCTGCTGGACCGCCGTGAACTGACCGTCGAGCACCCGGGCGCCCGGAAGCTTCTTGACGTCGGTGAGGAGCGCCGGTCTGAGCCCGGCCAGCGCTTCGAGCTTCTCGGCGACGAACACCTCGAGCGCGGGGCCCTTGGTGAGCACCAGACGTGCGTGCTTCACGTTGCGGCTCAGGAACAAGCCGTAGGCGCTCTGCTCGGTCACCGCGATGCGCACGCCCTCCCGGTCCACGTCGGCGACCGAGCGGATCGGCGATCCGGCGGGCACGATATACGTTGCCGGGATCTCGAGGTAGGCGGCGGTGAACGCGATGTCCGCCGCGCGTTGCGGCTCGGCCCCAAGGAACGCAACGTCCCAGGCGCCGCTCTTCACCCCGTCGCCCAGCTTGCCGGCAGTGTCGAAGCGGATGAACTCCACGGGCACGCCCAGCCGCCGGCCGAGCTCCCGCCCGAGATCCGATGCCACGCCGCGAGGATCCGTCCCCGACGAGCCGGGCGTAACGAGCAGGAAGTTTCCATGGTTCAGTCCGATCCGGAGCTTGCCCGTCGGAGCCAGCTCGGATCGCACGGCAGGAGTGATTTCAGTGGCCATGGCGCCGGACGTTAGCACGAACAGGCCCACGCAGGCTATGCCCGGTCGCAGCATCCGGGTATCCTCCCTGATGAGGAGCTGCCATGACTGCCATGCCGCCGTCTCGCCCGCCCCGGCCGACCACCCTCGAGATCGACCTCGATGCCGCCGCCGCGAACGTCCGTGCGGTGCGCGAGATGGTGGGCCCGGGCCGGAAAATCTTCGCCGTGGTCAAGGCCGACGGCTACGGCCACGGCGCCGCCGAGCTGGGGGCCGCCTTCGTCGCGAATGGCGCCGACGCCCTGGCGGTGGCGGCGGGGGTTTCGTCGCTGACGCTGATGGAAAATACCGGCCGCGCCGTGGCCGAGGAGATCGTCCGCCGCTATGGCGCGCGGGCGACCCTCGTTCTTTGTGGGCCTGGCAATAATGGCGGCGACGGGTTCGTGGTGGCGCGATATCTCAAGCGCTGGGGCT
>Ga0184639_10000740_pt1 | contig 13192 bp, 22 predicted proteins | sample PLM31_170_b2_FD_133155 | JGI IMG/M metagenome (GOLD analysis project Ga0184639, IMG submission 133155) | Groundwater sediment microbial communities from an aquifer in East River, Colorado, USA - PLM3-1_170_b2 | ecosystem: Environmental > Terrestrial > Soil > Riparian zone | place: USA: East... | reverse complement strand
CAAGTGAGAGAGTTGCCGCTGACTGTAGGGATAGTGTTGGAAAACCCACTAGATCGCCGATTCAACACCACGAGGCAGATTAACCCTACTATGGGTGGCGTCCAGCTTGTATTGCTATAACTGGAGGCAGAGACAGTTCCATTTATATCTGGGTTGGCGCTTGCGCCTAAATTAAGAAAAGTGATCGCCATACTCAACTCTGCGACAGACTCACAGTGTCTGGGAGTGAGTAGGAATCTCGGATGTAGAAGGGCTGGCCTACTTCCTCGGCTTTGAACGCCACCGTCTCGGCAATGTTGAAGAAGCTGTCACCTGTAGCGGTATCGGCAGCGTTGAACTGAAGGTCACAGGTGCGTGCGCCGTCCATCGTGCCGATGTTCGTGATATAAACGCGCAGAAGTATCCGATCATTTTCCGCGAACGCAGTATCAGTTACATCCCCCAACCAGATCATTTCAGTAATAGTCGTGTCGAACTCTATCCCATCATCGAAGGGACCGCCACCCAACTCTACCACTACCCCAGCGGAGTATTTGAATACCCGATAGCGCCCGCCGCAATTAGCCAGCATGTTAGACTCTCGGCACCACACAGAAATGTCCGTCGCGGTGAGCGTAAAACCACCTGCGGGAACACGACCACTAATCCAAGCAATGGATTGATCGTTAGTCGTCTCCTGAGTCCACTGAATCTGAGTCCCCGAGGCCGCCGTGTCTACTGTGTCGGTATCCACTGCCGCTCCAGCGGTGGTAATCATGTCATACAAAATAGTATCCCCAGAGTCAGTGATAGGATTCTCTCTGGTGTTCCTCAAAAAGAGTTTAGTCGCCATACCAGCGGCCTAAGCCATAAAGTTTCCACCCCTGAAGCCACCAAAGAAGGCGTTTCCAGGGCGGAGAGTTGAGGGTATCTAAAAGCTCAGTCAACATTCTCACTTCGCGTCTCAGACTAAGCATCTGGCGTTCTAAAACATCTAAGCGTTGCTCCAAGGTGGATTCCGACATTTATTTTCTCTTCGAGCTACGTTTCATCTTCTTAGGCCGACCCTGAATGTCCCGCTCGGTGACTTCCATCTCCACTACCTCTTCGGCAGGGAGCATCACCTGGTTGTCCACCTGGATATTAGGAGCAGGCAGGTTGACGATGTTCTCCACCCTGGGCATTGCCAGCTCGGGAATGTTGACAATGTTCTGAACTACCGGCACCGAGATAATGTTCTCGACCGAGAGTTGAGGCACATTGATTTGAACCTGGGGAGCGAGTTGCTCAGGTACATTGATTGTGTTCTGGACAATTGGGGCAGCAATCAGGTTCTCCACTCGCACCTCAGGCATCAAGGCCGGAGCCACCTGGATCAGGTTCTGAATAGGGGTTTGCTCTGAGGGGAGCAGCCTTAGTTCAAGGATTGTTCTCCCATCCCCTATCCCGTTTTCCCCCCCGCCTCGTAAAAGTGCTTGGCGTGTTTCGCGGATGGTGTCAATCGCCTGGCTCACCAAGGTGGACTGCCCCTGAGAGAAATTCGACTCGGCGGAGATCAGGCGCTGCTCTAGCGCACGGGTAGAGTTCATAAAGTGAGTCTCGACTTGGTTCAGGCGGTTGTCCACCTTGGAGAGCAAATCCTGGAGTGGGAACCAAAACTCAGAGGGAGGTTGAGCCTGGGTGGGCGGCTGAATAAGGTTGGATTCCAAAGACTCTAACCGATGTCCAAGGTGGAGTATCAGCTCGCGTAAAGCACCCATGGCGTCCCGCTGGTCTAGCATCGCCTGGAGTTGGTTAGGGTTCACCACATCAGCGGGTCTTCCTTGGGGCGCGTTCTCAACCGTCTTTTCCGGGGTGGAGGGGTTGACGGTTTCCTGAGCGTAGGTGGGCTTAGGCCCAAATAGAGCAGCGTTAGCCTCTTCCTCTTGCTTGTTCACCAGCTCGATTTCGTAGTTGTAACCCGCCTTTTTCAGGAGTGTCTGAGTCGAGAGCGAGCCGAACATATACAGCGGTTGGAGCTCAGATTTGATAAGCTGGCTAACCTCCAAGAGAGATTTGGAAAACGTCACCTGCGATTTGCGAACAGCGTTCTCTAGTTTAGAGTCGTTTTGGCGCTGGGCCCACCTCAGCCTAAAGCTGAGTTCCCACTTAAGTATTTGGGTGCGGATGAACTCCAGGCGTCGAAGCCAGAGCGTCAGGTCAATCTCAATCGAGGAGTCGCCACGCGCATTAGTAGCAGCCTGGTTGCCAGTCACTAGGCGGATGTTCGAGCCGAGCATACGGAAGATTTCCAGACTGAACATCTGGGAGGTCTCATTACCCAGCATCCCGTCTATAGACTCGGGGGCGTGTTGCTCCACCTTGAGTCCACCACGCCAGGCCAGATAGCCGGTGCGTTCACCCGCCATGCCCGCAATCGAGCTTTGGAGGGCCGCCATTTCTTTGGGGGAGGGCGGATGGTCCACGTCCCCTAAGAGAAACACCCAGAGTTGGTTGCGGTATCCCTCAATCGTCGCTCGACGCATTTCCTCAAAGACTGAGCGAGTAGCAATCGAGCGGAAAGCACGGGAGATCGGCGGGAGTGGGTAGCGGTTGTAAGACAGCGCCTTAGCCCGGACCGGGTGTAGGAACTCGGGGTTGAGTGGCACTCCCCACCCCTTGAGAATTTGCTCGTTCCAGTTAGTGGAAAACGAGTTGTAGGTCATAGGCATCAATTGGGCGTCCAGCAAGTCCTGAGTCCAGGCGCTAGAACCATCCAAGGGCTTAAGCGCGTAAGGCGAGTCAAAGCCCTCGGGATAGATACCCAGGTGCTCACCAAAGGAAAGCCAATAGCCTACCCACATATACTTGGGTGGGAGCAAGATGACTTTGAGCGGGTCCTTGCGGTTGTAGACCTCCACCGGATAAGCCGAGCCATAGATACCGGTGGAGAGCATGATCTGGAACAGGATCTCCCCCATGTCCAGATTCTCAGGCGAGTAGAGCTGCTCTAACTCTTTCTTGGCGGGACCCGCGATGTCCAGGGGGGAAAGGCAAACGTCAATCGGGGCTTCGATGTGCTGGAAGACATCCCCCTCGGTGTTGCAGTAGTATTCGGCCAGGTTCATTGCCGCTCGGATAGCGGTGGGGATGGGTTGTGCCGTTTGTTTTGGATCTTGGGGTGGAACAAAACCAACCAGTTCGTTGTAACGCTTGCCCGCCTGGAGAAGGAGCGGGTCTTTACTCAAGTCCTGGCCCTTTTCAGCGCCACCAATAAGGCGTTCAATCTTGCCCATGATGTCGCTAAAAGGGGTCTTGTTCAGGTTGAATGAGAAACCGTACCGCTCCTGGTCACTGTCTGGACCAATGTCTTTATCTTGTTGCAGCCCAAGAAATTGAGCCTTAGAAATTTTACGACCCGACGCCTCGCGGTAACGACGCTTTTTGGGGTCGTAACCAGCAACTTTTCCCGGTCTGTAAAGTGTGAGTGGAGTCGCCATGGCAATTGCAATCCAATTGCAATTGGATTGCAATCCAATTGCAATTGCTCGGATTGTAACGAGTTTTCAATCCAATGTCAACTGGGCGTAGCCGTATAGCTCAAAAAGAAGGAGTTTTAGCTCTTCGCGGGTGGGGGAACGACCGGCGTGGTTGCCCGCAATATGACACCGATGGCAAAGTGAAATACACAGTTCGTGGCGATCACCGCCTGGTTTCCGTCCTAACAAGTGGTGAACATCAGTGGCAAGCATAAGAGCCCCAAGCCGATATTTGTGCCAGAGACAATGGGGACCGTCTCGCTCAGCCGCTTGGTTCTGGGCTAGGGTTCGCATGGAGTTTGCAGAACATCCCCTGGGAGAGCGGGATAAGCACCCGACAGGAGGCACAGTAGGTGAGTTGAGGGAACATGAGCGAGAGAGGCTCACCTGGGGAGGAGACGAAATAGACAATCCCAAAACGGTTTCGAGCTACAAAGAAAGCGGAGCGAAGATTATCTAAAACGTCCTGGTCAGAGACGTGCTTGTTATCAGGTTGCATGAAGGTAAGGTTGAACCTCAGAAGTCCTTTGCCGTGCCAACTGGATATAGTCCCATTTCAAGTCCAAGCCTACAAAGGAACGGCGATGCTTGAGCGCCACCTTTCCCACGGTGGCTGTTCCCATAAATGGATCAAGCACGATGCAGGGTTGCGGTGGCGCTTCGCAATTACATACGCATGAGGAACTCCAACCAAGAGTCGTTGCCCTTGCTGGCTTGACCATCGTTCCGCTTGTACGTGTCCGTCCCAGCTCATGAGTCCTTTCAGAGCGATCAATTATCATCGATTCGCGCTCTACTATCCTCTTCCAAGGCTTCCCGCACTCTGCACACATACCCGCTTGACTTGTTCCCGCCAGTACACACGGTTCGACCAGAGCCTCAGGGAAGGTAGCAAAGTGGGCACCAGAGAATGACTGAGATGGGATGTGCCAGACAGTGCGGCGGTTGCGTTTATCTACCAATAGCACCAAGGCGGATTCCATCGAGCGATTTGCCTTTATTCCTGATCCAGCCTCAGCGAGTTTTCGTGTACTACCTCGTAAGACAGCCTTCATTGGTCCATTAGTTTTGTTGCCACCATTGGCACGGAAAGAACCAACTTGTTTAGCCAAGTCTTGGCTAATACGTGCGTGAGTGTTACTGCTCACAGGTTCACATATCGCCTCCGCATCATAGTAATACCGCTCTGATTTCGTTAGTAGAAACACGTACTCATGACTCTGTGTTGGTCTATCTGTGACACTTTCAGGCATCGGGTTGGGCTTTGACCAGATGATGTCGCTTCTTAGATACCACCCATTGGCCTGAAGTGCTAAGGCGACTCGCCAAGGGATTCCAACCAAATCTTTCGGTTTTAGCCCAAGCAGGCCCCGATGTGAAGTGGGAGGACGTTGCACATACTCATCCCAAGCATGGCGCACATATTTTTCGACGTGGCGTTCCCGTTGTTTTCCCGCCCGGGCACCATAATTACCCCAACTTCCAGCATAGGAGTCCCCAAGATTTAGCCAGACCGTACCATCGGGTCGCAAAACCCGCCAGACTTCTCGGAATACCCCTACCAGTTTTTCAATGTACTCCTCAGGTGTAGACTCAAGGCCAATCTGACCGTTCACGCCATAATCTCGGAGAGCCCAGTAGGGAGGACTGGTAATCACCGTTTGAACACAACCGTCCACCAATGGAATGTGACGAGCATCACCTTGGAGAAGAGAAATCATGGGCTGGTCCCCCACGGAACTGCCCACTCCACCCCCGTCTGTGCCCAACCCATTACCTCGATTAGATCATCCTCCCGGTCTTGCGCTTGAGACTCTTGTGAGCCTACGTAGATGGCGTGGCACAGGTAGATGAGACCCTCACGGTTGTGGTCCAGCATCCCACCCCGGATGTTGGGGTCCGGCAACCCGTAGTAGACAATGTGCCCTGAGGCTGTTTTCTTTTCCCGGGTGGAAATCAACTCGTTGACCACCAAAGACTCTTCACCCAGGTAGAGTCTACGCCCTTCGAGCGGGATGACAGCGTTAATCATCCACCCCTTGAGCAGATCGGTGTAGAACTGCTTGTTGGGGATGTTGGCGACTTTCTTTTTCTTTTGCTCCTCGGTGAGGTTGCGGTAAAGCTCAAATTCTAAATTTTGAATTTTCTCTACCTCAATTGGGGTAGCGCCCCCTGGATTTGACCATAAGAAGCGGTTGGGGTCTACTTTCATGAGGCTCGCCAAGGCTTGGAGTTGCTGGACGAGGCCCATGTTGTCACAGGAGAAGTCTAGGAACTCGCCAATCATTATGTTCATAATAACATAGCGGATGATTTCGGCCTGGTGAGGCAAGGCAACCCGGCGCATCTCGATTCTAAAATAGCATTGCCACTCGTCCTTGTCGTCGTGCTGGTAGGCGGCCCACAGGACTGAGGGATCGGGGGAGTAGCCATAGTCACAGCCGAGAGCAAAGCGTTTGCACCTGAGAGCGGGGATGCTCAAGAGGAGCGGGAGCCGGCCCATGTCCTCCTCGGTGAGCACAATCAGTTGTTTGGTGAAATAGGGGACTTGCCTCACCGCAATCGACCCGGGTGGGAAAGAACTTACTAACTCCTCACCCCAATCACCCAGCACGTTGTTGACGTAGCCTTGAGTCGAGACACCCTGATAGTCCTGAGCAAGTTGCTCTCTGGACTCTAGACTATCGTAGATGGGATTGATAAAAGTGTTGTATTTGTGGCGGCTCCAAGAATTTCCAGAACTCGTTTGATCTAAAGAATAAAAAGGCGAAGAACGAACACCGTTAGGAACGCCAGCGTAAAGCCAGCGAGCGCCAGGCAGCGCGGTTTGTAACCGGGCATTGTGACAAATTTGATTTCCAAATGCGAGCTCGTCACCTACAATGAACTTGGCTCGGATGCCCACCATATTCGTTTCTCTGCCCATCATACCTTCGATGCGAAAATACCAACGCAATCCAGTGGCAAATTCCAAAACAGTGTTATCTCCCCTGCGCCTATCACGTACCAAAGACTTGAGAAGCGGTGAGCGATCTAGCCGACCAAAGATTCGATCCACCAGTGGAACTAAATGTACGTCAGACGGAGTAAAACACAAGGCCTCAGTTACCCCTGAGTCTTGGCAGAGCACCCCTTGCTGGATTACAAAAGCCTCAATATGAATCGTCTTGGCTATTTTTCTTGCGGTACAGAGTAACTCCTTCTCTGACTCGTCCCCCATAAACAGCTTTTGCTCACAAGACAACTCCAAGGTAAGATCGTCCTTAAAGAAAAACTTGCGGAACAGGATCGGATCGAGGAGTACCTGGCCCGCCGTAAGCTCGTCTGGGGTGGCTTTCCTATGCTCAGTGAGACTCAAAGATCACCTTGGCCCGATTGCGACTGGCAAGACGAAAAAACGCGCCGTTCCTCACCACGAAATAATTCTGGCCGTCAGACAGGATTACTTTCTGGCTCATGTCGCCTCGACTCACCGCTCTCAACACTTGGCGCTCCGTCCAGCCTTGGGTCCCCTCCAGGCTCAGGGGTATGTCCTCGTGGATGATCTTGTAGGTGCCCATTGCCGTCGAAGTCCCTGACACCGACGATTTGGGTGATTTTCCCACACTCGGAGCGCGGACACTTGAACCTAAATTCATAAGGCACGTCTTGTCTAAAGTGAAATAGAATGTAGCCCATGTCGAGTCTGACACGACAGTGTGAACACCTGATAGTGATGGTCTCTTTCTCAATAAACTCCCTTGCCTCGTCCACGAACCGCTTGATCTCATTGGCCGCATCGAGTCCAGTCTCCCGATTGGTACGGTCAATCCCCAGGCTCACCTGGAGCTGGCGGTGTTCCCGGGAGAGTGTCGTATAGATTTCTGCAAGTTTGTTGAGTTCGTTGGTGTCTTTTGCCTGGTTGCGTTTGGCGTTCACCTCGAACATCTGAATTTCCAGGTCCACCATGGCTCGGATAGACTGAACATCATTCGGGGTGGGACTTTCAAAATGTTCCAAATATTTCTGGACACGGTTTTCGTGGGACCTGAGAACGTAAGATGCTTTGCCTCTGTGATCTTTGTGCTTGGCTTTGTCTTTAAGTCTTTCCCGTTGCTGGATGTAAAGGATAACTTCCTTTACCCCCCACTGACCAACCCCATATTGTTTGTTTAGCGCCCTCTGAGGACCAAGGAACTTAGACCAGGCTACTACCGTACCTTGCTTCAATCCTTCTGGCAACTCCACCCCGGTGAAATCCAGAATGGGGTGATCCTTCATTTAAGCCCCCTAGACTCGCTTTTGGCCTCGTCGCATTTGCATAGGAAACAAGTGCAATGGTCCCCTTGGGATAGCATTCTACAACCACCTGAATAAAATCCCCTGTATATTTCCTTGGCCCTCTCTAAACCTATACAATACCCTGAGATAGAGAATTCATCCACTAATTTAGAGAAAATCCCAACATCATCATCTGTTGCTTGACCACCAAACCTGCTTGTAAAGAACAGCTTGGTAACAGAAAAACTGTTCATTTAAGCCCCTCCACCGTGATTTCGACGTAATCTGACCGGTCCCAATACTTGCCGCAGGACTCAAAATATATCATCTCGTCCTCTTTGAACAAAGCATCACATACCCCCTTGTAAATGTTGTCGGCGTCTGGTTTCTCACGGTGTGGTTTCCCCCATAATTCCTCGACTCTCGTCCTGAACTTCGCCACCACCATCAGCCTGTCCGCCCACAAGAATCGGTTCATCAGTGTTATCCCAAACGCCTCCCGAATTAGGTCGCACTGCTGCCAATACCTCTGTACCCTGGGCCTCTTCTCCCACTTGTCGCTCTTGCTCATGGTAGGCTTGCCCATCACCTTGATCGGTATTCTTACGCACAAGGTGCCCTCGGATGGGAAACTCCGCTCCACACCTTGGACAGTGAGCAAGCCAGTGGGTAGTAGGTTGATCTGGTTGGCGATTGCCATTAGGTTGTGTCCTTTGCCCTGCCCTCCACGCTCGGTTTTGACACAAATTGTTGCAATAAACTTGATTCTTGATGGTGAAGAATTTCCACTTCCCACACTTCAGATAAGAACACTTGCGCCACTCTCCCCCGGTGGCTACTAACTTTCCAAATGGCACATACCTAATCGAGTGCTTGCTCTCTCTTATTGGGTGGAGTGTGTCTGGTACTCTGGGTAGTAACCCGGACGTTACTTTTATAACTACCGTCTGTAAATTGGCTGCGAAGTTTTTGCTGACTGCTCGTCTCCCACCCTCAACCGCTAATATGTGTTGCCTTGTGTACCCCATCATCCAAGCTAGATTCGATTTCGCTAAATCTGCCGATTCCCTCCACCGCTTGATGACCTCTGGGGTTATCTCCCCACGTAGTATCCTCTCCCCTGCCTCCCGATCTAGCCTGCTCTGGTAGTGCTCGTTGACTATTGCTATCTCCCCCCCTATGGTGACACTGCTTACGCGGTTTGAACCCTCCATAACTGCCATCCTATATCGTTTTTACCGCCCTGTCAATATGTTTGTTACTCTTTGTTCCTGTTGTTTTCCTGTCCTAGGTATTTTGAATGGTCAAGTTGTGTGGAAGGCTACCTATGCTCCGACCGACCTGCAAGCACTTATGTCAATGCACAAGTGGGGGGTAGTGTTCTACCGGTGCTGCTCGACCATAGCGCCGACAATGAGACCTCTCCGACCTATGCTTTGCCCATACATAACGCTAATTATAACTATCGCAACATAACACATCTACCTGTTTCCTAACATAGTTGGAATAGCGATATGTAGGCTGTGGTCGATCCACAGCCTACTTGATTCAAGGTGTATTTATCGGCTTGACTAACTACCACGGCGTGGTATGCTGTACTCAACTCCCTGGCGCGGCGACCTTGCCGCGTTGCGGCGGTACCGGCGGTTTGCGAACCGTCCGGCGGGGAGGTTTCATACGCGCAGCCACCCTGGGCAATCCCAAGGTGGGCATACTATACATAAGAGAGGAGTCTAGCTATGGCTACGTACTTCCCGGACAAAGACAAGCCTTTCCCGCTCATCGGGTTGGGTGTTGTCATCCGGCATGCCACCGGGGGTGCAAAGCAAGTGCTGGCCTTGAGGCCAGGCGCTTGGGCTGAAATCCGCAATGCCAAGCGCGAGAAGACCGGGTATGAGCAAACCTTCGCCGGGTTGTTTGAAACCGGTGACGGGATGGCCGTCTCGTACAAGGTGACGGTAAACGTCAGAGGAGCCGAGTTTTCCGCCGAACCTCCTGCGCCTTTCGCCGTGGGCGCAATCGAGGGTTTTGTCCCCAGCAACGCCAGCATTATGATAAGGTCGGCTTTGCCGGATGGTAGCATCATGGGTCAGCCGCTCACCCTCAAGGAAAACGGCAAGCTTAATGGCCGGCTTGTTGAGCACTACGGCTTGAGGGACGTTGGAAACAAGGAATGCGGCTTAGGCTACAGCAACGGCGTTGTAGTGACCGTTTCCTCAGCCCAGATGATTTACGGCAAGCGCAAGGCGAACGGCAATGCCACTGGGCTGACCGGCACTGAGTTTGAGTCAGTTGCCCCCAAACCCGAAACTGTATTGAGTCCAGAGACTGTGAATCAACTAGTTGAGGCATTAAACGCCCGTTACCCTGACTCCAAGTAGTGTTTTAACGTAACAACCGAACAGAAAGGCTGGCTACCAGATGAAATAGACTGGTAGCCAGCCTTTTGTTTTGTCACCTAAGGAATGGAGTGAGGCACATGATAAAGGACAATAGCGCCAGGCGATTAGTGCGTCTTGAGCGTCACCGGATTATCGAGGTGTGGGCGAGGCGCAATCTGCCGCTCATCCGAGCGGAGTCGGCTAAACTAGCCGACTGCATTGAGTCGAACATAAGACTCAATTGGAAGTCCTGGCATACCCGGCAAGCAATGAGGGCTGGGGAATACCTACTTGCTGGGGACAGGAGGCAAGCCGGGATAATGTACGCTAACCTCACGGGGATAGACCTCGACTGGAATATAGAGAGGCCAGAGAGAGGCTATCACCCTAAGTTCAAGAGTAAGAGGGTTGAATTCTCAGGCGATATTAAAGCGATGTGGGAGTAAGGCCACCTTAGGATTCAAGGTGGTAGCAATTATTCCAAATTTAGAATAACCCGTGAGATCGGGTCATGGCTGAGTCTTTGACTCATCTGGCCCGCCTCTGAGTTTAGCCCAGCACCTATATCGGATGGTATTCGCGCTGGGCTTTTTATTTAAGTTGAGGCACCTACCGACTCGAAAGGGTTTCAGGCAGTAGGCTAACAAGCCGGGTAACGGGGTTCGATTCCCCGAGGTGCCACTTATACAGCCCGTATCCAAGTTTGGGGATACAAGATCGGTTCGACTCCGACGCGGGCTAATAGCCCACTATCCGGCATCAGGAATAAGCCTGAGCCTAACCCAGGTGGGCAAGGAGTCCAAATGAGCATTATCGAGATCACCAAAGAACCCGGCGTAAGCGATTTGCCTTTGCGTGCAAAGGCGCACTTCGCGCGCGCTCTGGCGGCTGAGCGTAATGGCGGCAGTTACATTACCAGGACGGCTGAGGAGTGGCTTAAGGAGGCTATCCTGGCTGAGGCCAATCCCAACTAGCCGAATTGAACGGCGACAATTGAATAACCGTTCTATCCCGGAGTCTGGCTGGCTCCGGGATAGCGGGTTGCTCAATTGAGAGTGACATCACCAAGGAGTCACACATGATAGGAAAAACCTACCAAGGCAGGCCAAACCTAGCCACCGTAGGGCATGACCTTACCGCCTTAGGCGTGAACTGGGTTGCCTGTGTATCCGAGACAGGCAAAGAGCTGTATTTCGAGGAACGCGGTACTTACCGCCGTTGTGCGGAGATCGTCAACACGGGACTAGGGGAATTCACCTTGGTCATACACATCAAAGAGAAATGAAAGGAATCAACATGAATCAGGAGTACAAAACGGGCAAGTGCTATGAGGAGCACCAGCGAGGACCAGGATTGATCGCGTCGTTATGGCCCGGCCTATTCGCCGCACTCTCGATCCTGGCCGGGATTGCTTGGTTGGTTGAACACCTGGGAGGATAGCCATGTACGTTTACCTCGTAAACATTGACAATAGAGTCCAAGCCGTAGCCGCCCACCTGGTTTTGCTATGGCTAAATGTTGGAGTCCTAACTCTTGAGGACATCAGGAGCGGGCCGTATCACGTTATCACCTAGAAAGGAGTCATGATGACCATCACCATTGGCGACACCGAATACCGTTCCACCTCAGGCACACTCCGCCGCCTATCCCCGCGCCGTTTCAGGCGTGGGCACTCCATCCTTAGGTGGAAATACCACCAAGAGAGGAGATAAGTCGTGTTCACCATCCATTTACATGGTGATCGGGGTCATCCTCTTATCCGCCTTGCCAGAAAACTTAGGTTGCATTTTCCAAAACTTAAGGAATATCTTGGAGTCGCCCTTTGGGATGGATACCAGCTCGTGATCTATATCCATCGTGACGGGAAACAGATATTGGCCTTACACCTATAAGGAGCCACCTATGTCCCTCCAAACCCTGGATCGACTCTCGGACCCACTCCGAGAGCTTATCTGGGCCGCGTCTATGACAGACCGGCCCATTTTCTTTTCCCGACTCCAAGCCTACATCTTGGACGAGGCCGAAGTCTGGGAGGCGGTTCAGGCCTGCCAGGAGGCCGGAGTTCGAGTTATCGGCGTGATCCCCAAAGTGAAAGGAGTAGAAAGGCGTGTATAGATTACAAAAGCACCAAGGTCATCTAAGGTAGCTCACCCTCAAATACTTCGCCTCGCTCACCGAGGCGATTTTGTTTGTGGAAACACACCGTATCCGCCGCTGGCGTGTGTGCCAAGGCCAGCTAGTTGTTCTGTGAAAGGAGAACACCATGAAAGCCGAAGTCAAAGTATCTGTAACTCCCCACGAGTTGCAGATCATTGTGGACGCGCTCAAGTTATATTTGGCTGAGATGAGCAACCAAGAACGTCCAGACGCAGGATTCAAGCACACGCTCACGGTGTACGGATCTCATGCGGATTGTGTTCGGAACGCAAAGACTCTCATCGTCAGCATCGGCATGAAATAGAAAGGAGACAAAAATGGGCTGGACGTTTTTTCACCGGGAGCCAGGACTGAAAACCCTGGACGTGTTCAAGAAAGAGTTAGGCGAGAGAGTCTTGGACGGAGCCGCCAATGGGAGAGAGTTTTACTTGCTCTATCAAGGCGTAAAAACAGGTGAAACCAAGGGTGGCAAGCTGGCGATTGTTTGTCTGACGCAATGTAAAAGTCATGACTTCTTCAACTTTGGGTACAAGGACATGAGCGAGGACATGGGGCCGTATTACTACAACTGCCCAGAGAGGATCCTAAAACAACTCGACCCCCTGGAGCAATTATGGGAACCTAACTCCTACGCTTACAACACGGCTAAGAAGTGGCGCGAAGAGTGCGGGAAGAATATCAAAGGATGAAAGGAGAAACACCATGGGTTGGATGGGGCCAATGGGCCAAATCAAATGGACACTCTCAGTAATGGCAGCCGACCAAGATGAGGAAGGCAACTACTTTGTCGGCGGAACCATCGCCAGTTTTATGGGAATGCCCGGCGATGATGTTGAGGTCGTAGTAGGCGATGACGCCTTTTACATGAAAGATGGACACAAGGTCATGCTGGCACCT
>Ga0184639_10000739_pt1 | contig 13206 bp, 14 predicted proteins | sample PLM31_170_b2_FD_133155 | JGI IMG/M metagenome (GOLD analysis project Ga0184639, IMG submission 133155) | Groundwater sediment microbial communities from an aquifer in East River, Colorado, USA - PLM3-1_170_b2 | ecosystem: Environmental > Terrestrial > Soil > Riparian zone | place: USA: East... | reverse complement strand
CTCCGACGAGGATCACCTCTCCACCTACTGCATCCTCGACGGGACGCTGCCGATGCGGCGCTACGTCGCGACGGTGCAGCTGAAGCGCGTGACCGACGGCAACCGGACGTTCTGGCACTGGCAATCGACCTTCGAGGCGCCGCGGGGCCGCGAGCGCGAGTTCGCCGAGCTCGTCGGCAACGGCGTGTACGAGGCCGGATTCGAGGCGCTGCGGACGTATCTTCGCCAGTCGCGCCCCACCAGCACAGCGGTGCCGAGGCCCTCGACGCGCGGCGCGATCCGGGGCCACGCGATCGTGATCGACCGCCATGGCGGCGCCGATGAGCTGAAGTGGCGCGAGATCCAGGTGGCGCCGCCCGGCCCGGGCGAAGTCCGGCTGCGCCAGACGGCGATCGGCGTGAACTACATCGACGTGTACGTTCGGTCAGGCCTCTATCCGCTCCTCTCGCCGCCCGGCACCCCGGGGATGGAAGCGGCGGGGGAGGTCCTCGACGTCGGCGCGGGCGTGACCGGGATCCTGCCGGGCAGCCGTGTAGCGTACGCCTGCCCGCCGGTGGGCGCCTACGCGCAGTACCGCACGATGAAGGCCGACCAGCTGGTCGTGCTGCCCGACGCGATCGACGACGAGACCGCCGCCGCGCTGATGCTCAAGGGAATGAGCGCCGAGGTTCTGCTCCAGCGGGTGCACCGCGTGCAACGCGGCGACACCGTGCTCGTGCATTCGGCGGCGGGGGGAGCGGGCTCGCTCCTTTGCCAGTGGGCGAAGCACCTCGGCGCGACCGTCATCGGCACCGTGTCGAGCGAGGAGAAGGCGCGCGCCGCACGCGCCGCCGGCTGCGACCATCCGATCGTGACCACGGCTGGCGACTTCGTCGCGCGCGTCCGGGACATCACCGGCGGTCGTGGCGCGGACGTGATCTACGACGCCGTCGGCAAGGACACGCTCGCGGGCTCGCTCGAGGCGCTCGCGCTCAAGGGCCATCTCGTAAGCTACGGGGAATCGTCCGGCGCGCCCGAGCCGCCCGGACTCGCGGCGCTGTCCGCGAAGTCGGCGACGTTCTCTCGCCCGGTGCTGTTCCATTACACGGCCGACCCGAGGGTCCTGCGCGAGATCGCGGGGAACGTGTTCGACATGGTGGCGCGCGGTGCGCTCAAGGTCGACGTCCGGCAGCGCTACCCGCTCGCCGAGGCGGCGCGCGCGCACCTCGACCTCGAAGCGCGCCGGACGATCGGCGCGAGCGTGTTGCTGCCCTAACGACGTATTACCAAGAAACGTCCACAGAGAGCACAAAGACCGCTCACGCGCAGGTGGCGCGAAGTACAGAGCCCGGAGTTGATTCTCCTGTCCTTCTTCGACGACGGAACGAACCGCGCAGGCGATCCCGCCGGCTATTTGCCCTTCAGCGCTCGAGTTGGGGCTTCAAGGGCTTCCGATATCGTAGCCGGCGGTGACGCCTTCGAGATGGACGAAAATGTTCGGCTTGCGATAGACGGCCAGCACGACCGCGCCAGTCTCGCTGGCATTTTCGTGAAACGATCCCGCCTTGCGCCAGACGTATTCGCCGGCATTGCAGGTTCCATCGTGGTCGCCCATCGAGCCTTCGAGCACAAAGGCCTGCTCTAACTCGGGATGCTTGTGCATCGGGAGATGCGCGCCGGGATCAAGCTTGATCAGGCAGGTCATCTCGCCCTTCGCCTTGTCCTCGTAAAGCACCTTGATCCAGACCTTGTCGAACTGCGTCTTGGCCCATTCCATCGCTTGCGGCCGCACATAGACTGAGCCACCGATCGTCGGTTGCACCTTCGGCTGACGCCGTGGAGCGTGAGCCATCTTCCTCGCTGCCTGGGCCATGATCCGCCTCCTCGATTCATGAATCGAGGGCAAGATAGCAATTCTCGGCCGTGGCCGCAAGATTGCGGCCAATCGCCCACCGCCCATGCCGATGCCCGCCCTGCTCCGGTTGCGACTTCGACTTCTATTGCACATCGCTGGCTGTTAAGCTTGTTTTCCCACCACTGGTTCAAGTCAATACGAGGAGGAAGGACAAAATGACTAAGGGCCTTGAGGCTACACGCGGGATCGATCGCCGATCGTTCATTCGCATTGCAGCGGGCGGCGCGGCCCTGATCGCGGTGCCGGTGGCGCCGGTTTGGGCGCAAGCGGCACGGCACGGCAAGATGGAATATGGCGTTGCCAGCATCGATTCCCTTTATTCCGCGATCTACGTGACGTTGAAGCAGGGCTACTTCGCGGCGGAAGGGCTCGACGTGAGTTACATCAATTCGCAGAGCGGACCGCGGTCGAAACAGATGCTTGCGGCCGGCCAGCTGTTCATCACGACGACGGGCGTCAACGATTCAGTGGCGCTCAGCCTGGCCGGAAAGGCGTCGACCGTGGTGTTCAGCTTGGACCGCCGCGTGCCCTTCGCCAATATATTGGTTCACAAGGACAATTTTGGACCGGGCAAGCTGCAGGCCGTGAAGGACCTAGCCGGCAAGAGCATCGCCGTGACCCAGCCCCAGGCGGCAACCTGGCTGATGGCCATATACATCGCCGATCGCGCGGGGATCAAAGACAAGGTCACCGTCAGGGGCCTGGGCGATTTCGTCACCATGCTCGGGGCGGTCAAGAGCAAGCAAGTCGAGGCCACCATCGCGACGATCTCGATGATCGATGCGGCCAAGCAGGAGGGATGGGGCGTGCCCTTGTTCGACGTCACCGACGAGAAAACCTGGAACGAGACGTTCGGCGGCGACGTGCCGGGCGTCGGCTGCTATGTCCTCAGCGAAAACATCGCAAAGCGCGCACCGGCCATCCAGGCATTCGTCAATGCCATGGTGAAGGGGCAAGATTGGGTCAAAGCCAATTCGACGGAAAAAATCGTCGATCTGATCTACCAGGACTATCTCAGCGGGTTCCCGCGCGAGGCGGTGGTCCGGGCCGTCAATGTCTACAAGGGCAGCCTGTGGAACTACACCAACGTCTTGCCGAAGGAGACCTACGACCGCTTGATTCGGATCATGGGCGACGGCCGGCAGTTCAGCAACGAAGAGCTCAAGGCGGTGCCCTATGAGAAATCGGTCGACATGAGCTTCGTCCGCAAGGCGCGCAACCTCTAGCCTTCGACTCTTCCCAATCCGAGGACGCTCCGCAATGTCAACGCGCGGAGCGTCCGATCGGTCTCGCGTCCCGATCGGTGCGACCGCATGATCGAAATTGACCGCGTCGGTCAAGTCTATCTCACTAAGACTCGCGACATCTGGGCCATCGCCGAGATCACGACGACAGTCGCGACCGGCGAATTCGTTTCGATCGTGGGTCCGAGCGGATGCGGCAAGAGCACTTTGCTCAACATCATTGCCGGTTTCATTGCGCCGACCGCCGGAGTGGTGCGGGTGGCCGGCGTCACGGTCGAGAACGGCATACCGCCCAATCTCGGCTATATTTTCCAGAAGGACACCGTGCTTCCCTGGTACCGTGTCCGCGACAATATCGCGCTGGGACTGCGCTATCGCGGCACGCCCGAACGCGAGATCAAGGACAGGGTGGCGGCGCTGCTGGCGCTCGGTCATCTCGATGGCTTCGGGGACGTCTACCCGCATGAGCTTTCGGGCGGAATGCGCCGGCGCGTCGCCCTGCTGATGACCCTAGCCTGCCGTCCGACGATTCTGCTGCTCGACGAACCGTTCGGCGCGCTGGATACGCACACCAAGACGCTGCTGCACAAGGAGCTGATCGAGATCTGGCGCGAGATGGGCCAGACCGTCGTGCTTGTGACCCACAATCTCGACGAGGCGGTGACGCTCTCCGATCGGGTGCTAGTGTTGTCGGCGCCGCCGAGTCGCATCTTGCTCGATCACCGAGTCGACATGCCACATCCGCGCGACGTGTTCACAGTCCGCGAGACGCCGGCTTTCGCCCATCATTTCCAGACCATCTGGAAGGTCCTAGGCGAACAATTCAGAACCGGCGCGGTCGAGGATCTGGCGCCGGCAAGGCGCGGGCCGTGAGCGCCCCGCAAAAGCCCAACATCGACCGGGTCGCGCGACTGCGCGAAATCGCGCGGGCCGCCCGCCGCGAACGTCTTAACGTATTGGCATGGCAGGTATCGCTTCTCCTGCTGCTACTGGCGATCTGGGAATTCGGCACGCGTGTCCCTTGGCTGGCGCAGAACGTCAACGTTCTCGACCCGTTTTTCGTGAGTCAGCCGTCCCGCGTTCTCAGCAAGCTTTACGATTGGACGTTCGGCGTCAAAGCCGGCTATTTGTGGCCGAACTTATTCTCTACTCTGGGCGCGACCTTCCTCGGCCTAATCGTCGCAGTCAGCACCGGCTTCGCCGTCGGTCTCTTGTTCAGTCAGCGTCGACGGCTGGCCGAAATCTTGTCGCCCTTCATCATCGCCCTGAACTCGCTGCCGCGCATCGCCTTCGTGCCCTTGATCACGATGATTCTCGGGTTGGGCATGGCGTCGAAGGTCGCCACCGCCTGGTTCATCGTCTTCTTTCTGGTGTTCTTCAACACTTTCAAAGGCGCCCTCAGCATCGAGCGTGAGCTCATGGACTTCTGCCGCACGCTCGGCGCCAGCGAACGCCAGATCACCCGGACGGTGCGCATACCCAATGCCTTGGCCTGGACTTTCGCCGCGCTGCCCAACGCCGTGAGCTTCTCGCTGATCGGGGTGGTGCTGTCCGAATTCGTCGGTTCCACCACCGGCATGGGCTATCTCATCATCGTCGCCCTGGCCACGCTCAATTCCGCCGAGATGTTTGCCGCGCTGGCGGTCCTGTGCATCGTCGGTGTGGTTTTGGTGATGATTTTCCGGCTGCTCGAGCGGCGCGTCCTGCGCTGGGCGCCAGAGTTCCGCGAAATCTGACGGACTTTGTTGGGGCTTGCGGAAGAGTCCCTCGCCACATCCGGCCGGGATCCAAACCTGCGTCGATGGTGCGGGGTCCACGCGTCATGGAGCCATTGCGCCTGACGCCGCGGGACCTGCGCGAGATCGCCGGGAACGTGTTCGACATGGTGGCGCGCGGCGCGCTCAAGGTGGACGTCCGGCAGCGCTACCCGCTCGCCGAGGCCGCGCGTGCGCACCTCGATCTCGAAGCCCGCCGGACCATCGGCGCGAGCGTGCTGCTGCCCTGACCTGAAGCCCGCGCTTGCACTGGTCGATTCTGGACCGTATAGTACGGAACAGAATCCCCCCTGGTTCCGCCAATGGCCCGTCCCCGCGAGTTCGACGTCGATGCCGCGTTGGAGCGCGCGATGCAGGTGTTCTGGGCGAAGGGCTACGAGTCGACTTCGCTGGACGATCTCTGCGCGGCGACCGGCCTCGGCCGATCGAGTCTCTACGCCGCATTCGGCGACAAGCACGGCCTCTATCTCCGCGCGCTCGACCGTTACGAAGAGGGATCGGCGGTACGGATCAATGACGCGCTGACGCGCCCGGTGCCGGTCCGCGAAGCGATCGCCGGGTTCGTCCATCACCTCATCGACGGCATCGTCGCCGGCCCCGGCCGCCGCGGCTGCTTCATCGGCAACTGTGCTGCGGAGCTCGCTCGCGACGATCGCGAGGCCGCAGCGCGCGTTCGCCGCAGCCTGGAGCGGATCGAGACCGCGTTCCGCGACGCGCTGGGCCGCGCCAAGGCGCGCGGCGAGATCGTGCCGAGCGCCGACGTCGGCGCACTGGCGCGCTTTTTCACCGCCGGGATTCAAGGCTTGCGTCTGGTCGGCAAGGCCAACCCGGACCGCGCTGCGCTCGCGGACATCGCGGGCGTGATGCTGCGCGCACTGGACAGGTGAGCCGGGTTGGCTCATTATGGAACGATCAGTTCATAACAGCTCGAGTGGAACTGCCACCCCAGGAGGCCACCATGACAATCAAACCGAGACAACCCGTTCCCGGGCTCGAATTCGACACCCTCGACGGCGGCCGCTGGTCGCTCGCCGCGCAGAAACCGCAGAACTTCACGATGGTCGTCGTCTACCGGGGGTTGCACTGCCCGGTGTGCCGCCGCTACACGTCCGAGCTGAACGGCATGATCGATGACTTCACGAAGCGTGGCGTGTCGACCGTGATTACGAGCACCGACCCGAAGGAGCGCGCGGAGCAGGCGAAGACCCAATGGGGGCTGCCGAAGCTCACCATCGGCTACGGCGTCTCGATCGAAAAGGCGCGCGAGTGGGGGCTGTACATCTCGACCAGCCGAGGCGTCACCTCGGCCGGCGTCGAGGAGCCGCCGCTCTTCGCCGAGCCCGGGCTCTTCCTGGTGAAGCCCGACCGCACGCTGTACTGGGCTTCGATCTCCACCATGCCGTTCGCGCGACCGCACTTCGGCGAGATCGCGCAGGCGATCGATTTCGCGGTGAGCAAGAACTACCCGGCGCGGGGCGAGGCCTGAGCCGGAAACCCGAGGAGACTGCAATGGATCAACGCGTCAAGCCCGCGCCGCGCCTTGCGCCGCTGTCCCCCAACCCCGAGCTGAAAGAGACGTTCGCCGTCTACGAGAAGGCGCTCGGCTTCATCCCCAACAGCGTGCTCATCATGCAGCGCAAGCCCAATATCGTGCGCGCTTTCGCGCAGCTCAGCGCGGCGATCAACGCCGATCCGGACGCGCAGGTGGATCGGGGCTTCAAGCGCCTGATCGCGCACGTCGCGAGCCGCGCGGCCGGCTGCCGGTACTGCATGGCGCACACCGCCGGCGGCGCGATGCGCTTCGGCGTCGACGAGGCGAAGCTCGCGGCGGTCTGGGAGTACCGCACGAGCCCGCTGTATTCCGAAGCTGAGCGCGTCGCGCTGGATTTCGCGCTGGCCGCCGCCTCGGTGCCGAACGACGTGACCGACGAGATGTTCGCCGAGCTGCGCAAGCACTGGAACGACACGCAGATCGTCGAGATCGTCGCGGTCATCGCCACGTTCGGGTTCCTCAACCGCTGGAACGACACCATGGCGACACCGCTCGAGGCCGAGCCGATCGAGGTCGGCGAGAAGTATCTCGCCCCGCACGGCTGGCAGGCGGGCAAGCACCTGCGCTAGCCGCGCGGTGACCGGCCCGGCTCAGCGCGCCGGGTCCGCTTCAGCGCTTCGTCGCCTCGGCGGCGAGGCTCTCGAGAGCTTTCTTCAGGTTCGGGACCACGGCGCAGTTCGGCACGCCGTGACGCACCGCGATGAACTGCGGCTCGTTGTAGCCGAGCCACACCTGGCCCGCGTCGTCCTGCCACGCGAGCGCCTTCAGCGGCAGATCGATGCCGACCGATTGCGCGCACTCCATGAAGGGCGTGCCGCCTTGCGGGTTGCCGAAGATCAGGAGCTCGGTCGGGCGGATCGTTCGACCGATCTTCTGGGCGCCGGCGGCATGGTCGACGCGCGCGAAGATCACGAGGTTGCGCGCCTTCGCCGTCGCCTCGAGGCGATCGATCGTTTCCTTCACCGTATACGGGCTCTTTACGGCGGCGAGGCCGTCCGCAGCCCGCGCCGGCGCGAGCAACGCGAGAGGCAGAACGAGCAGAACGGAGAACAGCGTGCGGCGCATCGCAGACCTCCTTTGAAGGTGACGAAAATCGTAGCCCGGGCCGGCGGCGCCGGTCATCGCGCCGGATCGCCTCCGTAAAGCTCGGTCTTCGGGAAGAACGCGAACCACCCGAACCAGTAGGCGAGCTGCCCGGAGATTCTCGGCAGCCGCTCGCCGCGCGGACCGACCAGCGCGTCGCCGGTCGCGCGCCACACCGCGCCCCGCTCGTCGACGAGGGTGTCGCGGGAGTTGCCGGGGCGGAAGCGGTGGCCGCCGCGCTCGTAGGCGCGCGTGTCGCCGATCAGGCCGCGGCTCGCGACCTCGTTGCGCAGCCGCGGGTCGATCAGGTCGTCGCCCCGGAGCGGCGCGTGCCGCGCGTCGGCGGTGAAGTCGTCGAGGAGCGGCAGCCGGGTCGCCGTCGGCATTGCGAGCAGCGCCTCCGCGGTGAGGTCGCGCACGACCGCGGGCTTGCGCGCGATCGCGGCGCGCGCGTCGGCGAGCGCTAGATCGTTCGCCAGCGTGATCGGCCGCCGCCCGACCTCCGCGAGCGCCGCACGCCAGCTCGCCGCGAGCGGCACCCGGCCGACCGCGTCGCGGTAGTGGACCACGAGCGGCTTGCCCGCGAACGTGTCGTTGAGCACGCCGCCCGCGCGGTCCAGCGCCTCGAGCGCATACGCCTTCGCCTGCCCGTCGAGGACCAGCGTGAACACGCGCGCCTTCTCCGGCAACGCGCGGCTCTTCTGCCACACCGGGAACATCGTTCCGGGGCTCGCGAAGTAGGCGCCGTACGCCGCGCCGGCGCCGTAGGGGCGGTTGTGGCCGGTGTTGAGGTCTACGACCCTGGTGTCGGGATGCTCCCGCTTCCACTCGCCCCAGGAGGTCACGACGACCGGGAGCCGCTCGAGCCGGATGCCGCTCCCCACCAGCGGCCCGATGACCGGCTCGCCGGTCATGTGGTTCCAGAGCGTGCGCGTCTGCTGGTCGTACATCAGCTTGTTCGAGCGGAACAGGAACCCCGAGGAGCCGAACTCGAACCTGCGCCCGGCGGCGGTCGCGTCGTAGAGGACCCCCGACCCGCAGAGGGTGCAGTAGGCGAGCGCGACCGGCTTTCCGCCGACCACGTCGTTTGCCATCTCGTGCCAGTCGAGGATCCGCAACGGATAGGCGCGATGGTCGTTGTTGATGCTCACACCGAACACCGCGTCGCGGTTGTCGAGCCAGGTCGCCGCGCGCGCGGGGACCATTCGCGGGTTCACGAGCGCCGGGATGCCGTCGACCGGGACCCCGCCCCATTGCACCTCTTCGATCCGGACGATGGCGGGTGCGCCTTCGCGCAGGAATTCCGCGAAGCGCGGGTCGATCGCCGCGTGCAGCTCGCCCTTCCAGCCGACGTAGCCCGGCGGGGCCTTGAGCTCGGGGCGGCTGCCGAGCCAAACGACCATGTCCGCCCAGTTGGCGGCCGGGGCATCCGCCCCCGCGAGCAGCTTGAGCGTCTCGACGATGAGGAGAAGTTCGTCGCGCGAGCCGACGAACCGCATCTGGTCGACCAGCGGCGCGATGAAGCGCGCGTCGCGCGCCCGCGCGACCTCCCGGATCGCGCGCTGGCGCGTCGCGGTGTCGGCGTGGGGGGCGAGCAGCCCAAAGAGCCGGGCGACATCCTTGTCCGGCAGCGGCGCGGCGGGCGCGAGCTGGGCCATCCCGCCGAGCAAGACGGCGGCGGTCAAGGGAAGCCATCCGAGCCGCGCCACGGTGCCAGATACGCACCGCGGCGCCGCGTGGATTCGGCGCCGGACGCGCTCGCGGCTGACTCAGCGTCGCGCGAGCCGTGCCCGCGCGGCGGCGGGTGCCTCCGCCGCCGCGTACGCCTTGATGCCCGCCGCGCGGTCGGGCGCGTGCGGTTCCTTCGCACCCGGGGGCGGCGACACCGACGGCGGGAAGAACGCGAGCACCTGGCCCTTCGCGCGCTTCGCCGCCTCGAAGTCGAGCCCGCGCGCGTTCACGCCTTTGGGCGCGACCGAGACGCCGTCGACGATCTCGAGGTCGAACCACCACTTCTTGACCGGGTTGATCGAGCCGTTGCCGACCTTGTCGTCGAGGCGCGCGATCCAGCCGCGGGTCCAGGGGACGTGGATCGCGAGCCAGAGGAAGAACCGGTGGGTGAGCAGCCCCTCGGTGTTGTAGGGGCAGGTCTTCATGCAGCGCCCGCACGCCGAGCCTTTGAAGTTGTTGACGCGGTATTTCGTGCACTTGTCGACGTCGGGCTTCCACATCTCGTAGCCGTTGAACATCACCTTCGGCCCGAACGCGATCGCGTTGCACGGGCACTCGCGCGCGCACTTGTTGCACTGCCCGCAGAAGTCCTGCAGACCGAAATCGATCGGCAGTGAGTTTAGCCGAGCGGCAGCGATATACTTCGCGGCTCACGCCAGAGGGAACCATGAACCAGCTCGACTTCAAGGACCGCACCGCGATCGTCACCGGCGGCGCGCAGGGCATCGGGCTCGCGATCGTCAAGCGCCTGCTCGATTCCGGCGCCACGGTGCGCATCTGGGACCGCGACCTGAAGCTCCTCGACCAGGCGGTCTCCTCGCTCCCGGGCCCGGTAAGCGGCGCGGCGGTGGACGTCACCGAGGCGCCGGTCGTGACCAAGGCGACCGACGACGCGATCCGCGATCTCGGCAAGCTCGACGTCCTCGTGAACAACGCCGGCGTCGCCGGGCTGAACGTGCCGACCGTCGACTACCCGGTCGAGGAATGGGAGCGGGTGATGAAGGTCAACCTCACCAGCCAGTTCCTCTGCTGCCGCACCGTCGCGCCCCACATGGCGAAGCGGAAGTACGGCCGCATCGTCAACATCGCGTCGATCGCCGGCAAGGAGGGAAACCCGAACGCGGTGGCCTATTCGGCGTCGAAGGCGGGCGTGATCTCGCTCACCAAGTCGCTCGGGAAGGAATTGGCGCAGACCGGGGTCCTCGTGAACTGCGTGACGCCCGCCGCGGCGAAGACCGCGATCTTCGACCAGATGACGCAGACCCACATCGACTACATGCTGGCGAAGATCCCGATGGCGCGCTTCGTGGCCGTGGAAGAGGTCGCGGCGCTCGTCTGCTGGCTCGCCTCCGAGGACTGCTCGTTCTCGACCGGCGGGGTGTTCGACATCTCCGGCGGGCGCGCGACCTACTAGCCCCGCGAAGCGCGGCAGCGCTCCGGATCGTCGACCCCTTTCTCCCCCTGGCAGGACCGATGCGGAGCAACCCGATCAAGGCGCGGCTCGCGGCGGGCGGAACGAGCTACGGCACGATGGCCTTCGAGTTCTTCACCGCCGGCCTGCCGCAGATCGTGAAGACCTGCGGCGCGGAGTTCCTGCTGCTCGACATGGAGCACAGCGGGATCGGCATGGAAACGGCGAAGGCGCAGGCCGCGCTCTGCCGCGGGCTCGACCTCGTGCCGCTCGTCCGCGTTCCCGCGGCCCAGTATCACTTCATCGCCCGCGCGCTCGACGTGGGCGCGATGGGCATCATGGTGCCGATGGTGGAGACGGCGGAGGAAGCGCAGTTCATCGTGTCGTGCACCCGCTACCCGCCGCGCGGGCGGCGCGGCGCGGCGTTCGGGGTCGCCGCGCACGACGACTACGCCGACGGCGCCGTCACCGACAAGATCGCCGGCGCCGAGGCGCGGACGATGGTGATCTGCCTCGTCGAGACCGCGAGGGGAATCGAGAACGTCGACGCGATCGCCGCCGTGCCCGGGGTCGACGTGGTCTGGCTCGGTCACTTCGACCTCACCAACTTCCTCGGCATCCCCGCCCAGTTCGACCATCCGCGCTATCTCGCGGCGGTCGACGCCCTGCTCACCGCCTGCCGGCGCCACGGCAAGACACCCGGGTTCATGGCAGGCGACGAGCGCTGGGCCCGCGACTACCGGGCGCGCGGCTTCCGGATCATCGCCTACGGCGTCGACGTGCTGCTCCTCCAGAGCGCACTGAGAAGCGGGATCGCAGCGCTGCGCGAAGCAGACGGGCGCGGCTAAGCCGCGCACCGTCCGGCCCGAGGAACGGCGGGCCGCAGGCGCCCGCCTCACGCCGTGCGCAGGCCTTCCTTCAGCCAGGCCTTCACCCGCGGGTGCGAGAGCGCCTCGCGGTTGACGACGTTCGCGGGCGCAGCCCCGCGCGCGAGGGACACCAGGCCGGCGAATCCTTCCCGCGCGATGTTGCCGAAGCACTCGTCGGTCCAGCAGAGCGCATGCGGCGTCACGATGACGTTCTCCATCGCGAGCAGCGGGTTGTCCGGCTCGACCGGCTCGTTGGTGAAGACATCGAGCGCCGCGCCCGCGATCCGGCGCGCCCGCAACGCCTCGATCAGCGCGGGCTCATGCACGATCGGGCCCCGCGCGACGTTGATCAGGTAGGCGCTCGGCTTCATGCGCGCCAGCCGCTCGGCGTTGATCAGCGCGCGCGTGTCGTCGTTCAGCAGGCACGCGATCACCACGAAGTCGCTCTCGGCGAGCAGCGTGTCGAGCGGCACAAGCTTCGCGCCGAGGCGCTCGATGTCGGCCGCCGGAACGTAAGGATCGGCAACCGTGACGCGCAGGTCGAATGCTCGCGCGAGCGGGATGAGCGCCTTGCCGATCCCGCCCCCGCCCACGATGCCGAGGTTGCGGCCGGTGAGCCCGGTGCCCATGTAGCTCGTGCGCTCGTGCCAGCGGCCGCTGCGCGTCAGCCGATCCTTGGTGAAGAGATGCCCCGCGAGCGCGAGGATGAAGGTCATCGCGATCGTCGCCACCGGCCGGCGGATCGCGAACGGCGTGTTGGTCACGACCACGCCGGCCTCGGTCATCGCGCCCACGTCGACCGAGTCGTACCCGACGCCATGCCGCGCGATCACCTTCAACCGCCCTTCGGCGACGTGCGCCACCGTGGCGCGCGTTACCCGCGACTGCGTAAGGTAGAGGGCGTCGTACTCGAGCGCGAGGGCAGCGGGGATCTCGGTGTGCCGCTCCGCCAGCCACACCCGCTCGATCTCCGGCGCACCGTCCAGGACCGCGAGGGGTTCAGCGCCGAACGTCGGCTTGCCGGCGGCGTCGAGCAGGTCGGGCACGAGCCCGACGCGGAAGCGCGCGCTCAAGAGCTAGATCGCCGCTTCAGAAGTGTGGTCGAAGAAATGCAGTCGCGCCGGGTCGAGCGCGAGGCGCACGCGGTCGTGCATCTTCACGATCACGGCGGGATCGACGCGCGCCACCAGGGCGTTCGTGCCCGCGGTGAGGTTCAGCAGGATCTCCGAGCCGAGCGGCTCGACGACGTCGACCGTCGCATCGAACACGTACTCGGCGGGGTCGGCCCCGTTGGCGAGCCGGAGCGCCTCGGGGCGCACGCCCAGGGTGGCGCGCTTGCCGGTGAGCGGCCGCAAGCCCTCCGCGCGGTCGGGCGGAACCTTGATCCGCATGCCGGCGGTCTCGGCCCACAGCCCGCCGCCGGACGCCGCGATCGTGACCTCGGCGAAGTTCATCGCCGGGGAGCCGATGAAGCCGGCCACGAACCGGTTGGCCGGCCGGCTGTACAGCCCCATCGGCTCGCCGACCTGCTGCACGACGCCGTCCTTCATCACGACCACGCGGTCGCCGAGGGTCATCGCCTCGACCTGGTCGTGGGTCACGTAGATCGCGGTGGTCTCCAGCCGCTCGTGCAGGCGCTTGAGCTCG
>Ga0184639_10000737_pt1 | contig 13224 bp, 13 predicted proteins | sample PLM31_170_b2_FD_133155 | JGI IMG/M metagenome (GOLD analysis project Ga0184639, IMG submission 133155) | Groundwater sediment microbial communities from an aquifer in East River, Colorado, USA - PLM3-1_170_b2 | ecosystem: Environmental > Terrestrial > Soil > Riparian zone | place: USA: East... | reverse complement strand
TGAAAAACCCTAAGAATGCTTCGACAAGCTCAGCATGAACGGAAAAATCTCCAATGATTTCGATCGCTCCCCCGTTCGTCCTGAGGCTCTCGAAGGATGAACGGAGGGTTTTTCAGCAGAATCTTTTTCGAAGACGAAAAAGTAGCCAGTCCCCAGGTAGATTCCCGCGTGCGCCGGACTGACGCCGGAGGCCTTCCGACTTTATTCATTGAATATCCGCGACAGCACGGCAGAGCATGGAATTTGACAAGCAACGGGGCGTCCTATAATTTTTGAGGTCATCAACGAGTCGATATTAAATTAGGAGGAACGATGAGCGATTTCTACAGTGCGTGGTTGGAACGGTCCAAGGCCAACGATGCGAAAGTCGCGGACTCGCCGCGGGTTGCGCGCGGCAAAGATCTCAAATGGGTACGCACGCCGCAGGATTACAAGGCCGCCTTGATGATCGCGCCGGAGCTGGGTTTTCCGACCGGCGGCAGTTGCCTAATGCGGGCCGAAATTCCGGTGGGCTACCATTCCGGCAGGCATCTGCACGGCGAGGAAGCGATCTATGTCGAGAGCGGCGAAGGTTTCATGATTCTCGACGGCAAGCGCTACGATTTTTTGCCGGGAACGATTTTTCACGTACCCTACCGGTCGACGCACCAGTTGTTCAACACCGGCAAAGTGCCGGTCGGTTATCTCTCCGGCCTCGCCTGGCATCTCGAAGCCGATGTCTACATGGGCAAGATGGAGCAACTGGAAGAATGCGGCGAGAATGATCAGAAAGTATTGGCCGCGTTTCCGAAGGAAGAGTCGCAAAACTGGCCCGAAGACGGCCGCCGCATTTCGATGCACCAGAGGCAGTTCGAGAAATCCGACGAATCGAAGCATGGCGCGACCTATTTTCTCATGGGCCGCAGCGGCAAGCAGAACGGCTTCAAAGCCACCGGCGCGGCGATCAGCTCGATCTTCGTCGATCTGGCGCACACCAAGAGCCACAGCCACGCGCATCCGGAAGCGTATCTCTATGCGCTCGAAGGCGACGGTTACTCGGAGATCGGCGGCAAGCGCTACGACTGGAACCAGGGCGACGCCGTGCACGTGCCGCCGGGCATGATGCACCATCAACACTTCAATCCCTACGACAACGACATGAAAGAGCTACGCTTCGAGTTCGGCGTCCGCTACTGGCTCGTCGATCAGTGGAAAGGTTACACGACCGTCGACAAGCACCTCAAAGCGACAACGCATATGACCGACTGAGTAATTAGGAAATTAACCGATTTGCTCGGAGAGCGTCCAATGTTGAATACACTTCGCCGACGGCTGGTGATACTTTTCACCGTCGCCGCACTCGCGTTGCGCGGTGGCGAAGCGGGCACTCAGGATGAATTAGCGCCCACCAATGACCTGCCCAATCCGTACCAAACCACCGCGCCTTGGGGGAAACTGCCGCAGGGAAGAACATGGGGAGCGCTGAACGCCGTCACCATCGATAACGACGGCGAATCCGTCTGGGTCGCGGACCGCTGCGGCGCCAATCCCGATACTCCGCCCGGCGCCTCCGCGTTCCAATACGACAGTTGCGCCGGTTCTACCCTGGCGCCCATCCTCAAGTTCGATGTATCGGGCAACCTGGTAAAAAGCTTCGGCGCGGGCATGTTTATTTTTCCGCACAAGATCTACATGGATCGCGACGGCAACCTGTGGGTCGCCGATCAACGCTCCGCCAACGAACGGGAGCTGGCAAAATTCCCCGGCGAAAAGAACAAAGGCCACACCGTCGTCAAGTTTAGTCCCGACGGCAGAGTTTTGCTGACGATAGGCAAGCCGGGTGTTGCCGGTGACCCGCCGGAAGCGCTCACGCAACCGACCAGCATCGTGATGGCCCCGAATGGCGATGTCTTCATCTCGGAGGGACATAACCAAAATCCACAAGCTCCACCAGAGACCGTCTCACGCATCTCCAGGTTCACCAAGGATGGCAAGTTCATCAAGTCCTTCGGCAAACTCGGATCGGGGCCGGGAGAATTCAGGGGACCGCACGACCTTACCATGGACGTCCAGGGACGATTGTTCGTTGCCGACCGCGGGAACATGCGCATCCAGATCCTCGATTAAGATGGAAAGTACCTCGGCGAGTGGAAGCAATTCAGCCGCCCCAGCGGCGTCTACATCCGCAACGACATGATCTATGTCGCCGATTCCGAATCCAATGGTGTGGCGCCGCACCCAGGATGGAAAAGAGGCATTCGCATTGGCAGTCTCAAAGACGGCAAGGTTCTGTACCGCATTCCCGACCCGCTCGAAATGAAAGGAACCAGCGCAGCCAAAGGCCTGGCGGTGGATGCCAAAGGCAACGTCTACGGCGCCGAAGTCGGCCCGCGGCAACTGGTGAAGCACGTCAGGCAGTAGGAACGCGACTTCGCAAGATGTTCTTCGACGATCACAACTCCCGGCATTAAAGTGGCGCCAGGTCTTTGTTGTTTGTATTAGCCTGAACCTCAGCAAAGAAATGCAACCGAACGAAAAAGAATTTTGGTTCCCTGCCAAGAAATATGGTTGGGGCTGGGGAGTGCCCAACTGTTGGCAGGGATGGTTGGTGCTTACAGTTTACCTAGTGTCGCTCTGTGCCGGGACGTTCCTCATATCGAAGCATACGGAGCTCTTTCTGGCCTATACCGCCGTCCTCTCCATTGTCCTGATAGTCATCTGCTACTTTAAAGGAGAGAAACCTCGCTGGCGCTGGGGAAAGGACTAGTTGTGGCGGACAGCATTGGTCGCGCGAACCGCTGCCGTTCTCGCTTCGCTGTAGAAAACGTGCCCGGCTCCTGTTTGCCGTTAGTAAAAGCAGTAGCCGAATCTCGGATAACCAAAACCTTCTGAGAGGTACAACGCTAATTCCCCGCAATCCCCAGAGCAAGCTGAAACTTCAAGACATGTGGACAGGAGTGATACCAATGAAAGCGATGCGGACCATTTGGGTGTTGATGTTCTTGATTGCTGGAGCCAATTCGTTATCGGCGGCGGAACCTTTGACGGCGGAGAAGAGGGCGGACCTCGAGCGCCTGCTGGACTTAACCAATTCCCTCGCTGTCAGCCAACAGATATCGTCGGCTGCCGCAGTGCAGCTCGCGCAGGTACTCAAAGCGGCAAACCCGTATATTCCGCAGGCACTTATTGACAAGCTTCCGTCGATTGTGAACTCGGTAATAGCAGACAACGTGTCCACGCTCAAAGAGCTGATAATCACCTTGTACGACAAATATTTCAGCGGCAATGAACTGAAAGAGATAATACGCTTTTACTCAACAGCTCTCGGTCAGAAGATGATTAAGGTGATGCCATCTCTCGTTGAGGAAAGCATGGTGGCAGGTCAGCATTGGGGTCAATCGCTCGGACCAGAAATTGAACGCAGAGTCCGCGAACAGTTCAAGCAGGCCGGAGTCGAGCTGTGAGCCTTAGCAAATTGCTTTAGCGGCCGGCCCGTCTCTGGTGTCACTATGGGATGGCCCTCGGCTGAACCCGGGCGTTGAGAGGACCAAGGTCCCGGTCTCCAAGACCATCCGACGAAATTAATTTAGCATTCATCAACGCTAGCTAGAACCGTCCTTCCTTCTCCAATTTTCTCACAAAGCGATCGTCCACCAGGTCTTCGGCCTTGAGCTTGCGGATTTTTTCGTTGGTTACGCCAGAAGCCGCAACACGTTGCGCACACCTTCGACGGTGGGGTAGATGCGGCGGGAGGCGGCGACAAGAGGGCGGGAGTGTTTTCTTGACGGGTCACCTGCTCAACAGGGCATTTGACAGATGATAGCGTTCTGCTATCATCGCTCAGTGAAGGTCATCGGGCGGGATTTGATCCAGCGATTCGCACGGAAACATCCCGACTCCGGGTCTTCTCTCAAGAGCTGGACGCAGGCCATGGAGTCGAACAGCTTCAAGCACTTCGTAGAGATCAAGAAGACCTTTGGCTCAGCGGATCAGGTCAAGCCGCACACGGTGTTCGACATCTCTGGGAACAAGTACCGGTTGATCGCTGTCGTGGATTACGCCCTGCAATCCGTGTCAATCGAGTGCGTGCTTACGCACGCCGAGTACGGTAAGGGACGTTGGAGAAAGTGAAATGACGATTGCGACGCTTGAAAAGAAGCTCAAGCCGCTGGAGGCGCCGGTGGACAACGAGCTGCTTCGGTGGCTCTATCTCCATCTGCCCCCGCAACCTATCAAGAGTAAGAAGATGCACCACGGGTACAGCGAGGCGATCCGCATCCTGATGCGGGAATCCGCAAGCTTGGACGCTGACAGCCGCACGGCTGTCGGCCAGTACCTGAGCGCCATGATTCCCTTCATCGAGCAGTTTGAGAAGAGGGAGTTCCCGATCGGTCCGGCAACCCCCGAGGAGGTGCTTGGGTTCCTCATTGAGCAGCACGATCTAAGCCAGTACGATCTCGCTAAGGAGCTAGGGGGCCAGCCCGTCGTTTCGCAAATCCTAAGAGGTAAGCGAAGGCTTACGCGAGAGCACATCGAGCGATTGAGCAAGCGATTCGGGGTGACGGCGGCAACTTTCTACCCCGGAGGAACCTCGGCCCGACACCGAGCTAGAGCCCACAGCCGCCCTGCTTCTCCGTTGCATCGTCGCGAGTATTCGTGAGCGCGCCGGGTGCTCCATCGTTTCTCCCGGCGGCTGTTTCTCAGTTTTGGTCCGTTGAGAAAAAAAAGAATTCCGCTCTTCATCAACGTGCAAACGTATTCGGTTTAGCCTTGCTAAACTCTCACTAGAATCGTCCCTCCTTCTCCAATTTCCTGACAAAGCGATCGTCCACCAGGTCTTCGGCCTTGAGCTTGCGGATTTTTTCGTTGGTCAATCCCAGAAGCCGGATCACGTTGCGGACGCCTTCGATGGTGGGGTAGATGCGGCGAGTGTAGAGCAATGGCAGGCTTTCGTAACCTTCGACGGCTTGTTCTACGGTCGTTAGACGGAGGCCCTTGGCGAGACTTTTCAGTACCGCAGGTTTGTTGTCCGGCTGGGCGATGAACGCCATCGAATCGACGATGCCGCGTAGAACTCCTTCGACGACCTCCGGCGATGCGTTGATGAAGCGCCGGGTCGTCAAGACACCGGTGCTTTGGAACGGAATCGGCAGTTGCGCCAGATCGCCTAGGTTGGTGAAGCTCTGGATCTTGAGCGGCGCGGCGAAAGTGTAGCCGAGATGGGTTGCCGCGATGGCGCCGTTGAGCAGCGCCTGGCTGCGCACCGCTTCGTCGCCGAGGATGCGAAAGGTGATGCCGTCGCGCTTGGCGTCCAGGCCCCAATATTCCAGGGCCAAAGTCGTGAACATCCAACTGCCGCCGCTGGCGCTGGTGACCCCGATGACCTTGCCCTTTAGATCGGAGGGACTTTTGATCTTCGGCGATGCCATGATGTTGCCGATCAATTTGTTGATCATGCCGGCGACGAAAACCAGATCGGTCCCTTCGGCGGCGGCGCCGAGCACGGCGCCGGTGACCGAGCCTTCGTGCAGTTGCGAGTCCCCGCCCGCGAGAGCGGCCATGCCGACGGGCCCGCTACGGACATGGACGAAGGTCAAATCCAGACCATAGCGCCGAAAGAAGCCTTGATCCTGGGGCACGTACATGGCGGCCTCCCGCTCGCTGAATGAGCCGGTGGTCATGACGACCTTGGTCAAGGGCTGGGCGGCTTGGCAAGACGGAACGGCGCTGGCGGCCCACAGGAGAGAAGCAGCAACGCTGGCGACCATTGCTTTCATCTAAAACCTCCGGGTCCATGACAGTAGAGAAATCGTTGCGCGCCGTCAAGCCGCCGAGTTCCACCGGAAAAATTTCGAATGAGGGTAGAAAACGGTTTACAACGAGCACGGGGCAATGTAAAAATCAGAAAGCAATCGAGCACTGTGAGTAACCTTTATGATTCTTGAGTTGGAAAAGTTTCACGCCTTTGAGCTGGCGGGTTGGGAAAGCATTCCCGACGATTATCACCAGGCGTTCGGTGCCCTCACGGTGCAAGCGATCGACCCGCTGCTCGACGCCGTGCGCGTCAAGAAGGGAATCAAGCTCCTCGACATCGCCAGCGGACCGGGCTATGTCGCGGCTGCCGCGGCCAAGCGCGGCGCCGTCCCGCTCGGCGTGGACTTCTCCAAGAGCATGGTCGCTCAGGCGCGCCGCCTCCATCCCGAGCTGGACTTCCGCGAAGGGGATGCCGAAGAGTTGCCCGTGGGAAATGGTCTGTTCGAGGCTGCGGTCATGAACTTCGGCATTCTACACCTGGCGCGCCCCGAACAGGCTCTGGTGGAGGCCCAGCGCGTGGTGCGGAGCGGCGGTCGCTTCGCCTTCTCGGTCTGGGCCAAGCCCGAAGAAACGATCGGCTTCGGCATCGTGTTGCGCGCCGTCGAAGCCCATGGCGAGCCGAGAATCGAGCTGCCAGAAGGGCCGCCGTTTTTCCGTTACAGCGACCCCGAAGAATGCCGCCAATCATTGCTTCTGGCGGGTTTCACTGCGCCGGCGGTAATGAAAGTCCCGCAGCTATGGCGTCTGCCCGCTGAAGATGGATTGTTCAACGCCATGAAAGACAGCACCGTGCGCACGGCCGGCTTGCTGCGCGCGCAAAAGCCGACGGTCTTAAGCAAAATCCGCGACGCCATGCGCGCGGAGCTGGTGAAGTATACGAAAGGCGATATCGTGGAGCTGCCGATGCCGGCGCTCATCGCTTCGGCCGCAAAGCCCTAACCGGGCTCTCTATAGCGGCGCTTTCCGACGAACGAATTTCTAACCACGAAGCTCACGAAGGACACGAAGGTTTCAGAAATTAATACTCTTAAACTTCGTGCTCTTCGTGTCCTTCGTGGTGAAAATGTTTTTTGTGGTGCCGCTCAGGCGTTCCGGATCACGTCGGCTGACAGGTACATCCGGTACCTGGTTTGTCGGGCTACGGTCCGTGGTGCGTCGCCAGCGGGCTTGAATCCGCCAGTTCCATCATCTTGCGCGCGAGCTTTTCGGTGAGCTCGGCACGCAAATTCTTCGACTTCGGGTCGTCCCATAGGTTGTTCAGCTCGTGCGGATCGTTGGAGAAATCATAGAGCTCGCCCCAGGCCGCGCCCTCGTAAAGCGTCAGGCGAAAATCCTCGGTGATCAAGCTGCGCGCGCGGAAGTTATTCTTGAACCCCATGTAGCCGCGCCGCTGATGTTCTTCGATAACCAGCGAATCGTGACCCGTCGTTTTCCCTTCGACCGCGGGCAGAAGACTCTCGCCCTGCATGCCGTTGTGCCCCGCCAGACCCGCGCGGTCCAGGATCGTGCGCGCCAGGTCGAGAGTGCCGCAGAGACCGGAGTTGACCAAGCCCCTCTGCTTTATCGACGGATCGCTCCAGATAAACGGCACACGAATCAGGCCGCGGTAATGCAGCGCGCCCTTGAGCAGCAGTTGGTGATCGCCCATGAAGTCGCCGTGGTCGGTGGTAAAAATAATTACCGTGTTCGAAGCCAAGCCGAGGCTTTTCAGCCGGGAAAGAATCCTGCCGATGGCGTCGTCGATCATCGTGATCATGCCGTAGGTAAGGGCGATCGCCTCGCGCGCCTCGCGCTCGCTCACCGCAAACGTTCGTTGCCCGTCTTTGTTTGCTTTGTTTAACGCGCGCTCGTCGTATAGTTCTTGCAGGTGGGATGGGATCGGCCGCTCGCCCGATTGGAATGAGGGTGGCAGCGAAATCGATTTTGGATCGTACATGCTCCAGTACTTTCCCGGCGGCGTGAACGGGTGATGGGGATCGGGAAAAGAGCACTGCAGAAAGAAAGGATTGCTGTCACCGCTTGCGTGCCGCTCTAAGAAAGCAATCGTCCGCTCCGCGACGTAGGAGGTCGAATAAAGCTCTTGCGGAATTCTCGTGCGCCAGGCCTGCGGCGCGATGTAATCGTTGCCCGGCAGTTGATTTTTCGCGCCGCGTAAGGAAGCGGGGTCTGGATGGCGCGCCTTGAGCCATCTTTCGTAATGGCCGAAGGTCTTGTCGCCGTGGCCGATGGCGAGCTCGACGTGATCGAAGCCGTAATAGGGCAGCGCCGGCTCGAAATCCGGTTCGTCGAGCCAGGTCGAAGGAAGCTCCTGATCGTAGCGCCCGTGCAGCGGCCATGTTTTATCGGCTTCGCGGAGATGTTCCGGCGGCAGTACCCGATTGGGGCCGGGCTCCGGCATGCCGATTTTCGGTATCGCATCGTTGATGCTTTGCAGGTGGCACTTGCCGATGAGCCCCGTGTCGTAACCCGTGGCGCGCATGATATCGACGAAGGTCGTCGCGGTGAGCGATAGCGGAATGCCGTTGTGGCGCGCCCCATTCAGCGAGGGCATCCGGCCGGTCATCAGAGTCGCGCGGTTCGGCATACAAATCGGCGTGGCGACATAGAAGCGGTCGAAGCGCGTTCCCGACCTGGCGATGCCGTCGATATTCGGCGTTTGCACGACCGGGTTGCCGTAGCAGCCGAGATGATCCGCGCGCTGCTGATCGGTGATGATGAACAAGAAGTTAGGTACCTGGCTCATTTCCCGGTGGCTCCCAGCGGGGGTGAAAACTAAAAACTGACGAAAATATCCTTGGCCTCGTCGCCGGTCAGTTGCCTGATCGTCGTGATCCGGTCGCTGAATTCCTTCAAGGTGCCCAGCGAGCTGCTGCCGACATCGATCAGGATGGAAAAAAGCGAGAAGCCGAGTCGCTCTTTTTCGGCGCGAAACCGCACCGCCCACTCGGGCTCAACCTGGCACTCTCCGTCGGTGATGAAGATGATGTCGCCTTTCTTGAAGCGGGATTGTCCTAAACAATCCAGCGCCGCGTCCAGAGGGCGCTGAAAATCGGTGCCGCCGCCGGGAAAGTATTCCGCCAGATCCATGATGGTCTTGGTGTCGGCCTGGTAGCGATCGCGTGGATTCAAGTCGAGGATTTGCAACGGCGTCTCCGCCGATGAGAAGCATATTGAGCGAAACAGGCGGCGCTGTTTGCGGGCGATCTCCAGTAGCGTCAGTGTGACCGCCTTCGACCAGATTTCCTTGTCCCCGGCCATCGACGAGCTGCCGTCGAGGCAGACGATCATCGGTCCCTTGCCTTTTTCCTCGACGCCGCGCAGCGAATACTGGATCAACTCCTGGTCGAGAAAACGGCGCTGGAAGTCTTTGCGCAACACGGGATGATGGAGCATCAGCAGCTCATGCGGCAAAAGACGGTGCAACGAATCGCCGCGCTCAACCTCCAACACCTCTTCGCTGGCGCGCTCGAATACTTTTTTACGCAGCGCCAGGGCATGGAACTTCATACGCCCGACCATGCGCGCGAGCTTCTTGAGTTTCTCGTTGCCGGCGAGGCGCCGCCCCAGCTCGAGTTTTTGGCCCGGCGGCGACTTTTGACTCGCACCGAGGGTGTCGCCCCAGGTTTCCGCTTGTTCGGCGGCGTCTTCGAGCTCTTGCGCCACTTTGATCGTTTCTGCCTGGAGGCGGTTCGTCGCCTGGGCCTCGAATTGCTTCAAGTCTTCCTTGAGCTGCCCCGTCTTGTGCAGTAATAATGCTTCGGCTCCCTGAACCTCGCCGGTCATCTTGTCCTTGGCCTTTTGCAGCGCCTTCTTGCCTTCCTCCGATAACTCCCCCTCGGGAATCGTGTCGGCGTTTTCGTACTCCTCCATCGTCTGGCTGACCAGTTCTTCCTGCTTTTGAATATCCCAAAGGTCGCGCAAGTCGCGGCGGGTTAGAAACTTTTCTTCGCGCACCAGCGCCATCAAGCGCTCGCCTAAGATCAGCGTCGATAGTCCGGAGTGCGCTTCGTTGAGTAACGTCTGCTCGCGCAATATCCCGTATTGACCGCCTTGTTGGACGCCATGGAGAAATTTCTGATTGAGCAAGGCACTGGGCAAGACCTCGGGGTCCTTGAGAAAATTGATGTTGTACTTGAAAAGGAGGCAAAAAATATCCTGCAGCAAAGAGCCGAAGTGGGGCAGCAGCATGCTTCCTTTATCCTCCAGTTCGCGGAGCGATGGAGAATCTATTCGTAGCTGGCCCCAGACGCGCCGGTCGTAGGCGTCGCTTTCGATCCAGAAGGTATTTTTCGGCAGGGGCTGGAATACCCGTTTAGCAGGTTTTTTGCGCGGCTTCGGGGGCATGGGGTCACCTAAACAAGTCTTGAGTGCCGAGTGCTGAGGGAGCGGACGGGGTCAGGAGCCTTTCGGGAAGGGCTCCTGACCCCTTATCTCAGGCAGTACTAGTTACTCAGGACTCAAAATTGCTCCAGCATCTGTTTTTGCAACTGCTCGATCTCGGCGCGCACCGATTTAACGCGGTCGAGAGGGCGGCCGAGCCGCTTGGCTTTATCCATGACCTGATCGACCTTGGCGAGGATGTTCCTCAGCTTGGTGTGGAGCTCGATCAGGGCGCGCGCCCGCTCGTCGCTGGTTTTACCGGGCCTCAATGCGGACTCGCCGATTTCGCGCGACTCGTAGAGCAGTTCCGTGATCTCTTCTTCGTAGCCCAGCAAGAGCTCGCGAATCGTATTGCGCACCTGCTCCTGCTCGGCGGGATCGCGCCACAGAACATGTTCGAGGAAAAAAAGGTCCTTTTCATAAACTTCCTTTTCTCCTTCGAGGTACGCGTGGGCCTGCAACAGCGACAGCGACTGGCGATAGCGGCGATCCGACGCCTGGATATTCTTTTTGTGCAGCTCGCGCCGGATATCGGCGATGCCGCGGTAAACATGCGGTGGGATCACCACCGCGCGCGCCTGCTCTTGCAGCTCGGTCAGCTCGGCCAACGTCAAAGTCGTGCGCTCGGGCTGCGCCTGGGATTCGAGCATGCGCAGAAAACGGAAGTCCTCGGCGATATAGTCCACCACGAAGCGCAGCAAGAAGCGGTCGTAGAGCGCCGTCAGCTCCTCCTCCTCGGGCAGCTCGTTGCTGGCGCCGAACAGAGTTAACAGCGGCACCCGCGTGATCGCTTTGCCGTTATGAAAGAGACGCTCGTTGATCAGAGTCAGAATCGCGTTGAGAATCGAAGAGTTGGATTTGAAGATCTCATCCAGGAAGGCAATTTGCGCTTCGGGCAATTTATGGCTGGTCACCCGGCGGTAGTCGTCTTGTTCCAGGGCTTTGAGACTGACCGCGCCGAAAATTTCTTCGGGCGTGGTAAAGCGGGTGAGCAACCACTGAAAGTAGCTCGCGCCCTCGATGCGCCGGCACAGTTCGTCGGCGAGCATCGATTTGGCGGTGCCCGGCGGGCCGATGATCAGCAGGTGGTGCGACGAGAGCAGCGCGGCCAGGGCCCCGTCGATCAACTCGGCGCGCTCCAGAAACATTTGTTTCAGCTCTTCGCGGATCTTCTTCAGTTTTTCTTGAGCGGTCATCTTTGCTTTGAGCGTTAGGGTAGCAAATGGGTCCGCCATAGACAAACAATGGACAGGCGCGGCGCTTTTCGATATTGAAAATGATCATTCCATCCGAAGAGGACTGGCGAGCCTGCACAGCGAAGGCCCGAATTAAGGGAGGATGAGTGGCGGACGAACACTGGGATGTAATTCTAATCGGCGCGGGACAGAATAATTTCGCCCTCGGCACCTATCTCGGCAAGGCGGGGTTGAAGACCGTGATCTGCGAGAGCCGGCTGGAAAACGGCGGCCGGCTCGCGAGCGAAGAGATCACCAGGCCCGGTTATTGGCACAATACGCTGGCCTACTTCCAGGACAACCGAGAACTTTCTCCGGTGTGGAGGGAACTCGATTGGGCCGACGGCCATCACGCCGAATTCGTCTCGCCACCGGTGGTGAGCTCGTTGCTACTTCCGAATGGCCTGTCAATTTCACACCATCAGTCGCTCGGCGCGACGACCGCAAGCATCGAAAGGTTTTCACCCAAAGATGCCGACGCTTGGCGCATGACCTATGACCGCTTTCATAAACTGATCAGAGAGTATTTGATTCCCTACTATTACAGCCGTCCGCAGAACTTGGGAACCCTGTTGCACAAGCTCGACGGGGAGCCGGCAGGCAAAGATTTCCAACGTCTATGGCAACTGACGCCGCGACAGGCGGTTGATGAGCTTTTCGAAAGCGACGCGGTGAAGACACTGGTGTTATCTCAGATGGCGATTCCACGCGGTGTGGCCGCGGACTACGCGGGCGGTGGCATCGAAGTCTTGAAGATGATAGCCGGAGACGAGAAGCCCGAGCTGGCGCGCGGCGGATCGCACTCGATCGCGCAGGTTCTGCAGCGCGCCTATGTGCATAACGGCGGGCAAATCCGCGCCGTGCATCATGTCGAGAAGATTCTCGTGAACGACGATGGGCGCGCCGTCGGTGTTCGTCTACGGGACGGGCGGGAGTGGCAGGCAAGGCTGGCGGTGGTTTCGAATTCCGATCCGTATTCTACGTTGGTGGAGATGGTGGGCGAAGATTATTTGCCGCGAACTTTCATCGAGCGGGTGAAGGACATCAAAGTCGATGAGTTCTCCTACTTTCAAGTCCATCTGGCGCTGAAGGCGCCGGTGCGCTACGCGCTCCACGAAGCCAATGATGTGGCCGTCGGGCAGGCAATGAACGTAAACATGGGGCCGGACAAACCCTCGGACCTCGACGAGATGTGGAAAGAAATTCGCGCCGGAGAATTTCCCGAGCATGTTTGCCTGCACGCCATTTGTCCGACCGCGTTCGATCCGCTGCAGGCGCCGAAAGGAAAACACGCGGCATCGGTGTTCGTGCCCGTGCCGTTTCAACTCAAGGGAAGCAAGCCGGAGGATTGGATCAAGTTAAAAAATAACTTCATGGACTCCGTGATTAGAATTTGGCGACGGTATGCGACCAACCTCACCGACGACAACGTCGAGATGAAAGTGGCGATGGACCCGTTCTATATTTCCGGGCGCTGGCCGAACATGCGGCGCGGCTCGGTTTGGGTCGCGCGCAAGATCGCCACGCAGATGGGCGAGCAGCGGCCTATCGACCAGATCGCCGATTACCGCACGCCGATTCAAGGGCTTTATCAAGTCGGTGTGGCGATGCATCCGGCGGACGCCGTGATCGCGGGTTCAGGATACAATTGCTGGCAGGTGATGAAAGATGATCTGAAGCTTTAGAGGTTTTCCCCAACAGTTTGAACGGCTTGAACGTTTGGAACGATTTGAACCAACTTTTCGTTCAAGCCGTTCAAAACGTTCAAGCCGTCTAAGCCCATAATCTATGGCAAAAATTTTGGAGTACGATGGCG
>Ga0184639_10000736_pt1 | contig 13229 bp, 10 predicted proteins | sample PLM31_170_b2_FD_133155 | JGI IMG/M metagenome (GOLD analysis project Ga0184639, IMG submission 133155) | Groundwater sediment microbial communities from an aquifer in East River, Colorado, USA - PLM3-1_170_b2 | ecosystem: Environmental > Terrestrial > Soil > Riparian zone | place: USA: East... | reverse complement strand
TTGCGCGAGGAGGTTCGCGAAATCCCGCATCAGGTCTCGATCACCAAAGACAACGCGCCGATCTCGATTGACTTCCTGTGGTACTACAAAGTGTTCGATCCCCAGTTGAGCGTGATCGGCGTGGCCAACTTCGAGTTGTCGTCGCAAGGCATGGCCACCACGACCCTGCGCTCGGTCATCGGCGGCATCGCGCTGGACGAAGTGCTTTCCCAGCGCGAGCACATCAACCAGACCCTGCGCGTGAAACTGGACGAGGTGACCGAGCGGTGGGGCGTCAAGGTCACCAACGTCGAAATCCGCGAGATCATCCCGCCGCGTGAGGTGCAGGAGGCGATGAACCGCCAGATGACGGCGGAGCGCGTGCGGCGCGCGTTGGTGACCGAGTCCATGGGCGACCAGGAAGCGGCCATCAACCGCGCGGAAGGCACCAAGCAAGCCGCCATCCTGCAGGCCCAAGGCGAGCGGCAGTCCAACATCCTGCGCGCCGAGGGTGATAAGCAGGCCCTGCTGTTACGCGCGGAGGGTTTTTCCGCTGCCCTGGACCAGATTTACAAGATAGCGCAGACGGTGGATCAGAAGACGATGACCCTGCAATACTTCGAGACGCTCAAGGCGCTCGGGGCCAGCCCGGCCACCAAGTACATCTTCCCGATGGAGTTCACCAGCATGATCTCCAATTTTGTCGGAGGCGGCGATAAGAAATAAAGTATGGGGGTGTGGGAGTGTGGGAGCAACATTTGTCGCTCACCCACCCCCACACTCCCGTACGCCCATACGCCTGCATGGACGCCTTCCTCAACTCCTCGGCCTCACGCTGCTCTATTTGGCGCTGCTCGGCATCGGCATCATCTATGCCGTGATCATCCTGATCGGCGGCGCGCTGCACGACATCCACATCCCCGGCCTTGACCTGCACGTCGGCGGGCACGAGATCGGGCCAGTGCACGTTGAAAACCCCCTTCAGGGGGTGGACGTAGGCGGGGATGTGGGGCACCCCGAGGTCAACGTGCCCTCGCTCTCGCCGGTCACCGTCGCCAGTTTTGTGACGGCCTTCGGCGCGTTCGGGCTGATTGCGCTGGGGCTGTTCGATACCTCGGCGCAGTGGAGCCTGGCGTGGGCGGCGGGGGGCGGCCTGGTCGTGGCCGTCATCGCGCACTTCGCCTTCGGTTATTTCCTCATCGCGCCGCAGGGTTCGTCGGAAGTAAAACTGAGAGACATCGTCGGGGCGGTAGCCGAGGTCATCACGCCCATCCCGGCCGACAGCGTGGGCGAGGTCGCCTTCGTCGCGCAGGGCGGGCGTATGACGTACACGGCCAAGTCGGCCACGGGGACACTCATCGCGCGCGGCACCACGGTCGTCATCGAGAAAGTAGTTGGCGGCGTCGCCGTCGTGCGGACGCAGAATTAGTCACGTAAAGGAGCCTGCTATGGCGGGTGGGGTTCTTATCGCTGTTCTGGCCGTCTTCGCTCTTTTCTTTGTCCTGTTGGTGCTGGCGTTCGTTTACGCCAGCCGCTACAAGAAGGTCGGCCCGAACGAGGTGCTGATCATCTCCGGGCGCGGCGTGGGGACGACCGATCCGGGGACCGGGCAAAAGATGCGGCGGAGTTTCCGCATCGTGCGCGGCGGCGGGACGTTCATCTGGCCGGTGGTCGAGCGGGTGGACAACCTGTCGCTGGAATTGATGACGATCGAGGTCGTCACGACCAACGTGTACACCTCGCAGGGCGTCCCGGTCACGGTGGACGGCGTGGCGCAGGTGAAGGTCGGCTCGGACGACGTGTCCATCGTCACCGCCGCCGAGCAGTTTCTCTCCAAGTCCACCAAGGAAATCCAGAACGTGGCGCTGCAAACGCTGGAAGGCCACCTGCGTGCGATCCTCGGGACGCTGACGGTCGAGGAGATTTACCGCGACCGGGACAAGTTCGCCCAGCGGGTGCAGGAAGTCTCCGCGCTGGACATGAAGAACATGGGGCTGACGATCGTCTCGTTCACGATCAAGAACATCCACGACGAGCAGGGCTACCTGGACGCGCTCGGGCAGGCGCGCATCGCCGAAGTCAAGCGCGACGCCGCTATCGGGCAGGCGAACGCGCAGCGGGACGCGAACATCCAGTCGGCGCGCGCGCGGCAGGAGGGCGAGACGGCCAAATTCGAGGCCGAGACCAAGATCGCCGAGGCGCAGAAGAACTATGCGGTGCAGAAGGCCGCTTACGACGCCGACGTGAATCAGAAGAAGGCCGAATCTGAACTGGCGTACACGCTCCAGCAGAACATCACCAACCAGAAGGTGAAAGAGCAGGAAGTGCAGATTTCCGTCGTGGAGAAGCGCAAGCAGATCGAGGTGCAGGAGCAGGAGGTCGCGCGCCGCGAGCGCGAACTCGAAGCGACCGTCCGCAAGCCCGCCGAGGCCGAGCAGTACCGTATCCGCACGCTGGCCGACGCGAAGAAATATCAGACCGAGACCGAGGCCGCGGGGCAATCGGCGGCCACGCGCAACCTGGGCGCCGGCGAGGCCGACGCGAACAAGGCGCGCGGCCTGGCGCAGGCCGACGTGATTCAGGCGCAGGGCTTCGCAGAGGCGCAGGCCACCAGCAAGAAGGCCGAGGCCTGGCAGCAGTACACCCAGGCCGCCATCCTGCAGCAACTTTTGGATAAGCTCCCCGAACTCGCCTCCGCCGTTGCCCAGCCGCTCGCCAAGATGGAGAAGATTGTCGTGATCAATTCGGGCGGGGATGGCCACTCCGGCACAGGCGCGTCGAGAGTGACCCGCGACGTGACGGACACCATCGCGCAACTGCCGGTGGTGATCGAGGCCTTGACGGGCATCAACATGATTGATTTGCTGAAGAACCTGCCCGCAGTACGAGAGGCGGCCAAAGGCGGGAGCGAGAAGAAAGAGTAGAAGTGCATGGAACGGGTTGTGGCCCGGGGTCGGGTCTTCGCGGATGAGGTTGCCATCGGCCCCGCCGGTTGGCGCGACCTGCCCGGGGTGTGGGCGTTGGAGAAAGCCTGCTTCGGGCGCGATGCGTGGAGTTTCCTGGAGCTGGGTCTGGCGCTCATCAGCCCGAACGTCCGGCTGAAAGCGACGTCAGGGGAGCGCCTCGTGGGCCTCGTCGTCGGCGAGCCGCACCCGTATGAAGGCTTTGCCTGGATCGCCACCATCGGCGTGCATCCGGAGTTTCAGCGGCAGGGCATCGGCGCGAGCCTGTTGGCCGAGGCCGAGGCTCGGCTCAAGGTCCCCCTGCTCAAGTTGACGGTGCGCCAATCGAACACCCCGGCCATCGCACTGTATCGAAAATTCGATTACGCGCCGGTCAGCCGCTGGGAGCGGTATTACTCAGACGGGGAGGCGGGGGTCGTGATGGAGAAAAGACGGACGACGGATGGCGAATGAGGAGGGAGGGAAGCCAAACTTCGTCCTTCGTCATCCTTGATAGAACTTCCCCCCTCTGCTAAAATCTGCCTACTCCCGCGAGCGCGGGAGTTTTCACGACAATTGACCTCCGGGCGTTGTACCCTTCGCCCGCCCCATCAAAGAAAGGAAAGGGCTTGACTCCATGAAAGTGCTATTGCTCAAAGACGTGTATAAACTCGGCCACGCCGGCGACGTGAAGAAGGTCGCCGACGGCTACGGGCGCAACTACCTGCTCCCACAGAGGCTGGCGGTACTGGCCACCCCCGGCGCGCTCAAGCAGGCGGAGGCCCTGCGCCAGAACGCCGCCGTCGCGCGCGCCAAGCTGAACGACGAGCTGGGCGGGGTCGCGGAGAAACTCAACGCGACGACGCTCACCTTCGCGGTAAAGGCCGGTGACACGGGCAAGCTCTACGGCTCCATCACCCCGGCCGTGATCGCCGAGGAGATCAAGCGCGCCACCGGCCTCGAGGTGGATCGCCGCAACGTGGGCCATCAGCCGCTCCGCGAGCTGGGCGAGTACAAAGTGCCGGTGCGCCTGACCACCGAGCTGATCCCCTCGGTGAAAGTGATCATCTACCGCGAGGGCGAGGCGCTCAAGGCCGCGGCCTCGCCTGTGGAAGCCACGGCGCCCTCGAGAGCGCCGGCCCAGGCCGAGGCGGAAGCGGCGTCTGCGGAGGCCGAAGCGGCCACGCCAGCGGCGAAGTGATGTCTGTGTGGGCGTATAGGTGTATGGGAGTCGTCGCCCACACCCCCCACGCCCATACTTCCATACGTGAAGCCCAAGCCATCGGCTTTCCGCAGCACGGGCCGGTGGCTTTTCTTTGGCACGCATGAAGAACGGGATCGGAGACCTCTTGCGCGAGGCGCGTGAAGCGCGGGGCCACTCCCTGGAGGACGTGGAAAAAGCCACGCGCATCCGGGTCAAGTATCTGGAAGCGCTGGAGTCCGGAGACTTCGGCGTGCTGCCCTCCGCCACGCAGGCCCGCGGCTTTCTGCGGAACTACGCCCAGTTCCTCGGTTTGGACGCCGAGGCGGTCCTGGCCCGATACGGCGAGGCGGTCAACAAAAAATCCTTTCTGTCGCTGGCCGCGCCGCGCCCGAAGCCGGTCGAAGGCGCCCGCAGCGAACGGCCCACGCTCGCGCGCGCCCGCCGCCCGCGCCTGCTCTCGCCCGATTTGCTGATCGCCGCGGTGGTCACGCTCGGCCTCGGTTCGCTCTTGTTGTGGGGCGGCGCGCAATTGGCTTCCGGGTTGGCGGCGACTCCCACCGGCACGCGCGCCCCCGCGACGGCCACGCCCGGTGCGGGCACCTCGGCGGCTCGCCCCGACACGCCCACGCCGCTCCCGGTCGCGGCCTCTCCGACGGCGCCGTTGCCCACGCCGCTGCCCAACTATTCCGGCGTCAACCTGATCGTGCGGGCCGAGCAGCGCGCCTGGCTGAGCGTCAAAGTGGACGGCGTGGAAGTCTTCGCCGGTCTCATGGTTCCCGGCGCATCGAAAGAGTTCGTGGGCCAGCAGGTGGTCGAAGTGGCGACGGGCAACGGGCTGGGCACGCGCGTGATCTGGAACGGGCGCGATCAAGGGACGCTCGGCGAAATCGGGGAAGTGGTCGTCCGGCTGTGGACGCTGGAGGGGATGATCACGCCGACCCCGACCATGACCCCGATTCCCAGCGAAACGCCCAGGGTCTCAGAGACGCCGTGAATCGTATTGCGGAGTGCGTATGCCGTAAAGATACGCACTCCGCAATACGCGATACGCTCCCATGTCCCTCGCCTTCGACCTCTACCTCCCGCGCCCCGGCTGGCTGCACCGCCTCGACCCGCGCGTGAAGATCATCCTGCTGCTGGCCGGGACGGTGATCTTGCTCACCTTTCAGAATCTCTTCGTCTGCCTGGCGTGGGTGCTGGCAAATCACGTCCTGTTCCTCTCGGCGCGTGCGCCGCTGGCCAAACTGCGCTGGATGTGGGCGCTGATGCTGCCGGTGAGCGCGCTCGTGGCGGCGACGTGGCCGCTGGTGTATCAGGAGGGGGGGACGGTGTTGTGGGAGTTCTGGAGAATCAAAGTCACTGCGCTCTCGGTCGCGCACGGCGTCGCGCTCGCGCTCCGGCTGAACGCCCTCGCGCAGATTTACTTCCTGCTGTTATTCACCACCGACCAGATGTCGCTCGTGCGCGGGTTGGTGCGGCTGGGCGTGCCGTTCGAGTGGGGACTGACGCTGGCGATTGCGCTGCGCTACGTCCCCGCCTTCTTTGGCACGTTCCAGATGATCGCGGAGGCCCAACAGGCGCGCGGCTTGCGGCTGGATCGAGGCGGCTGGCTCAAACGCCTGCGCGCCTATCTGCCCATCCTCGTCGCGATGATCATCACCGCGCTGCGCACCATGGACAACCTGTCCCGCGCGCTCGAAGCCCGTGCGCTGGGGGCCGCGCCGCAGCGCACGTCGTTCAAGACGCTTCACTTCTCCCGGCGCGATTGGGCCATCTTGCTGGTGGGCAGCCTCGCGGCTATCGTCCTGTTCTCTGCCCGCGTGGTGTGGAAGTTCGGAGCGCATCCGCTTTATTTTTGATGGTCACCGAATTCACCGTCCCCGACATCCGGCCCGGCGACCGGCGCTCTCCCCTGCGCTGGATACTCTCGCACGCCTTCCGGCACAAGGGGGTGGTGCTCTGCATGGTCTCCGGCGCGCTCGTCAACGCGGCGCTCGCCGCCGCGATCCCAATACTGGTGGGCAGCGCCTACACAATTGTGACGGCGCAGACGCCCGACGACCGGGCGCTGGGCTGGGTAGCGATGGGGGTCGTCCTGTCGCAGCTCGTGCGCGCGGTCTGGATGTTTGGCCGCAACTTCAGCTCGGAGGTCCTCGGCCAGCGATTGGAGCGCGACATGCGCGCCGAGTTGTACGCCAGCCTGCTCGGCAAGAGCATGACGTTCCACAGCCTGCGCCCGGTGGGCGAGATCATGGCCCGCGCGACGAACGACGTGCGCGAAGTCAATCTCATGTTCAGCACCGGGCTGAACCTGATCATCGGGTCGGGGAGCTTCCTGCTCATGCCCCTCTTCGTCGCGCCGACGATCCACCCGCAGCTGATTCTCACGCCCCTGCTGTTCATCGTGGGTTACGCGCTGGCCTTGTGGCAATACCTGCACGAACTCAACCCGGTGACGGAGCGCGCGCGGGAAAACTTTGGGACGTTGAACGCGGGGCTGGAAGAGGCGATTGAGGGCATCGAGACGGTGAAGGGCGCGGCCCGCGAGCCGCAGGCGCTCGACCGCTTCACGCGCGACGCCTCGGCGTACCGGGACGCCTACCGGCGGCAGGGCGAGATCGAAGCGCGCTTTGTGCCGCTGCTGCTGCTCGCGCTGGCGGTGGCGGGCGCGCTGCTGCACGCGCTCATCCTGTACCGGGATAACCTGATCGGGGCCGGGCAGGTGGTCAGCTACACCACGCTGATGTTCCTCTTCGGCTTCCCCACGTTCATCTCGCTGTTCGCGTTTTCGCAGGTGTCGCTGGGGGCGGCGGGCGCGCGGCGCATCCTCGAACTCATCAACGCCGAGACCGGGCTTGACCACAACCCCACCGGCCACGCCGCGCCGATGCAGGGCGAGATCAAGTTTGAAAACGTCGCCTTCGGCTACGACGGCGGCGCGCCCGCGCTGCAGGCGTTGTCGTTCACCGTCCGGCCGGGGCAGACGGTGGCGATTGTGGGGCAGACGGGCGCGGGGAAGACCACGCTGGTGAAGCTCGTCAACCGCACCTACGACGCCGCCGCCGGCCAGGTGCTGGTGGACGGCGTGGACGTGCGGTGCTGGAATCTCGAGTCCCTGCGCCAGCAAATCTCGATCATCGAGCAGGATTTGTTCCTGTTCTCGCGCACGCTGGCGGAGAACATCGCCTTCGGGAAGCCGGGCGCGACGCCGGCCGAGATCGAGGAGGCCGCGCAAGCCGCGCAGGCGCACGACTTCATCACGAGCTTCCGGGACGGCTACCGGACCATCGTCGGCGAGCGCGGGGTGACGCTCTCCGGGGGACAACGCCAGCGGATCGCGCTCGCGCGCGCGTTCCTCACCAACCCGCGCATCCTGATCCTCGACGACTCGACCTCCGCGATTGACAGCGCGACCGAGGACCAGATTCAAAAGGCCATCTTCCGCGCCGCCGAGGGCCGCACGACTTTGCTCATCACGCACCGCCTCTCGCAGATTCGCTGGGCGGACCAGATCGTCGTCCTCCGCAAGGGCCGCATCGCCGCGCTGGGGAGTCATGAAGAGTTGATGAGGACATCGGAAGCGTACCGGAGGATATTTGCGCGCTACGAAAAGGAGTGACAAGTGACGGGTGTCGGGTGACGCGGTGTCATGCTGAGCAAAGCGAAGCCTCTCCAGATCAGTGTTAGAGACTCTTCGCTTCGCTCAGAGTGACACCCCGGCGCTACCCGTCACACGCCACTCGCCACACGCCACACGCATGTCCTTCTTCGGCCACCTCGACCCGGAAGCCTACGACCGGCGCTACGGCGACACGCAGCTCGTGCGCCGCATCCTCCGCTACTTCGCCCCGTACCGGCGCGGCATCGCCATCATCGCGGCCACGCTCTGCCTCTCCGCGCTCCTGGATGCGTCCCTGCCGGTGGTGATCGCGCGGAGCGTCGGCGCGCTGTCGGGCGCGCTCTCGGCGCAGACCATCGCGGTGGTCGTGGGGCTGGTGGGCGGGGCGGGCGTGGGGCAGTGGGTGCTCAACTACTTCCGGCGGCGGCTCCTCACGCGCGTGATCGGCGACCTCATTCTCGCCATGCGCTCGGACGCCTTCCGCGCGACCGTCGCGCACGACCTGTCGTTCTTCGACGAGAACAGCTCGGGCCGCATCGTCAGCCGCATCACGTCCGACACGCAGGACTTCGCCAACGTCGCCGTGCTGGTGGGCGACACCGTCAGCCAGTTGACGGCGGTGCTCATCCTCACCGTTATCCTGCTGCGGACCGACGCCGGGCTGACGCTGGCGTTGTGGCTCTCGACCCTGCCCGTGCTGTTCCTCGCCGTGGCCTTTCGCCGATTGGCGCGCTACGCCACCCGGCAGGGCAACCGCGCGATGGCGAACGTCAACGCCGCGATTCAGGAGACGATCTCCGGCATCGCCATCGCCAAGAACTTCCGGCAGGAGGGCGTGGTCTACGACGAGTTCCGCGGCGTCAACCGGCAGGCGTACACCATCAACGTGCGGCGCGGGTTCGTGCTCTCGGCGGTGTTCCCCGTGCTGTGGGCGATCGCGGGCGGCGCGATGGCGCTGCTCGTCTACCGGGGCGGGCACGCGGTGATCGCGGGCGCGCTCGCCGCCTCGGCGTGGTTCCTGTTCGTCCAGAGCGTTGACCGGTTTTACTTCCCGTTTCTCAACCTCGCCTCGTTCTGGCCGCAGGTGCAGGCCGGGCTGTCCGCCGCCGAGCGCGTGTTCGCGCTGATTGACGCCGAGCCGGCGGTGAAGCAGGCGGCCCCACGGCCCGTCCCGCCTCTGCGCGGCGAGATTGAGTTCGAGCGGGTCGGCTTCCACTACACGTCCAAGTCCATCGTCCTGCGCGACTTCTCGCTCCGCATCCGCGCGGGCGAGACGATCGCGCTCGTCGGGCACACGGGCGCGGGCAAGAGCTCCATCGCCAGGCTCATCGCGCGCTTCTACGAGTTTCAGGACGGGCGACTGCTGATTGACGGGCGCGACATCCGCACGTTCGATTTGCGCGACTACCGGCGGCAGCTCGGCATCGTCTCGCAAGTCCCGTTCCTGTTTGCGGGGACGGTGGCCGACAACATCCGGTTCGCGCGGCCCGAGGTCGCCGACGCGGAGATGGCCGCGCTGGCCCGCCAGATCGGGAACGGCGAATGGCTGGACGCGCTCCCCGACGGCCTCCAGACCGACGTGGGAGAGCGCGGCGCGCGGCTCTCGATGGGCCAGCGGCAGCTCGTCGCGCTGATGCGCGTCCTCATCCAGCGCCCGGCGATCTTCATCCTCGACGAGGCGACCGCGAGCGTTGACCCGTTCACCGAAGAGCAGATTCAGGAAGCGCTCGACCTGATCCTGCACCAGAGCACGGCCATCATCATCGCCCACCGCCTCTCCACCGTCCGCAACGCCGACCGCATCATCGTGCTCAAGCAGGGGCGGATCATCGAAGAGGGCAACCACGCCGGACTGCTCCGGCAGGGCGGGCATTACGCCGAGCTCTACAACACCTATTTCAGACACCAGAGTCCGGATTACACGCCCGAGGGCGTGTCGCTGCGCCTGACGTTGACGGCGGATGAATTGGACTTCGAGCCTCCGGCATCGGATTAGGCTCAATGTGCTCTTGACTTTGCCCGGTCACGGGAGTATAAGTGCGTTTGAAGGAAGAACCCTCGTTAGGCGAGGTGTCTGCGTCAGACACAGGCCGCTGCCCCGAAACGTCGAGAGACGCCAAGGGGTAGACCAGGCGGGGCCGGATTAAGGCTCTGCCCAAAGTGGCTGGGGCTAAAGCCCTACGCTGCGCAGTGCCGAAGCTCAACCAGTGGGGGCGACCTCAGAGCTTCCATCTGCAAGGCAGATCGTGTTCTGAAAGCCTCCCCGGATCAAGAGGGAGGCTTCTTTTTCGCCCGCGGCTGGCGGCCAGGTGCTGGCTGTCACTTCAGAAGAAGTGGGCGAAGGAAGGAGGTGGTCGCATGGATGCGGACGACAGTCCGAGTCATCGTACAAACCGTAACTGGCTGAGGCGGAGAGACACCCTGATCAGGCTGCGGGCCGGCGATGGCGCGTCCCCCTGCGTTCACCTCAGGCGTGTTCCGCGAGGGTCGTCCGGGGTTGTCTGCTAGCCGGCTGCATACCCTGCTTGATCTTCGGGGCCGCCTCCTCGCCAGCGAAGCGAGGGAGGCGGCTTTTTTGTTTGGCTTTGCAGGAATTGAACTATGGCTTATCTCAGCGACCTGATGGATAACCCGATTACAGACGTGGACGGCGAGCGCATTGGCCGTCTCGAAGACCTCATCGCTTCCATCCGGGGCGACATGCCGCACCCCACCGTCGTGGCGCTGGCCGTCAGGCGGCGCGGCCAGAGGCTGCTCGTGCCTTTCGCCGACGTGGCCGTGCTGATTGCCCCGGTGATCCCTCTCAACCGCTGCCTGAAGGACATCGTTCCCTATCAGCCGGTCGAGAACGACCTGTACCTGGCGCGCGACGTGCTCGACAAGCAGATCATTGACACCAACGGCGTGCGGGTGGTGCGCGTCAACGATCTGGAGCTGGCGCGCGTGAACGGGCACTTCTACGTCGCCAACGTGGACGTGGGCGGGTTGGGCCTCCTGCGGCGGCTCGGGATGGCCCGGGGCGTTCAGAGGATCGCCAGCCGTTTGGGGCGCAGGGTGCCGCCCGGCGTCATCGCCTGGGATGATGTGGAGATGCTGCCCGGCAACCAGCCCCTGCGCCTGCGGGTCACGGGCGACAAGATGGCCGAACTGCACCCGGCTGACCTGGCCGAGGTGATCAGCCACCTGAACCGCTCTGAGAGCGGCAAGTTCCTCGAGGCGCTGGACATGAAGACCCTGGCCGACACGCTCGAAGAGGTCGAACCCGAATTCCAGGCCAGCCTCGTGGAAACCATGTCGGACGAGAAGGTGGCCGATGTCCTTGAAGAGATGGCCCCCGACGAGGCCGCCGACCTGCTGGCCGAGATGCCCGAAGGCCGCAGCCAGGAACTGCTCAAGCTCATGGAGCGCGACGAGGCCGAGGATGTCCGCAAGCTGCTGACGTACCCGGTCGAATCGGCGGGCGGGATCATGACCACCGAGTACATTGCCGTCGGCCCGCACCTCACCGCCGAGCAAGTCATCGCCATGCTGCGGGCGACCGCGAACGAGGCCGAGACGATCTCGTATGTTTACGTGACGGACGGCGAAGGGCATCTCGACGGCGTGTTCTCGCTGCGCGATCTGGTGCTGGCCCGGCCGGACGCGCCCGTGACCGCGTTCATGCAATCCCGCGTCGTCAGCGTCGGCCTGCTGGACAGTCAAGACGATGCGGCGCACCTCATCGCCAAGTACAACCTGTCGGCGGTTCCGGTGGTGGACGAGGAACGGCGGCTGCACGGCATCGCCACCGCCGACGACGCGCTGGACAAGATCATCCCCACCGCGTGGAAGAAGCGCCTGCCGCGCATGTATCGCTGATATTCACATGAAGCTCAGGCAGCGCTTCCGGCCGATCCGCGCCCGGCTGCTGGTCCTGCTCGCCGTGATCGGCCCCGGCATCATCACCGCCAACGTGGACAACGACGCGGGCGGCATCACGACCTATTCCGTCGCCGGGGCGCACTACGGCTACAGTTTATTGTGGATGCTGGGGCTGGTGGCGCTCGCGCTCATCGTCGTGCAGGAGATGAGCGCGCGGCTGGGGGTGGTCACCGGCAAGGGCCTCGCCGATCTGATCCGCGAAAGCCTGGGAGTGCGCGCGACGGCGGTCATCATCGGCCTCGTGCTGTTCGCCAATCTCGCCAACACGGTCAGCGAGTTTGCGGGCGTGGCGGCCAGTCTCGAGATTTTTGGGGTGAGCAAATATATCTCGGTGCCGGTGGTGGCGCTGGGCGTGTGGCTGCTCATCGTCAAGGGCAGCTACAAATCGGTCGAGCGCATCTTTCTGGTGGCCAGCGCGCTCTACCTGGCCTACGTGGCCTCGGGCTTCCTCGCGAACCCGCCGTGGCCGGACGTGCTGCGCGCCGCCCGCACCCCGAGCTTCCACTTCGAGGCCGGTTACGTGACGATTTTCGTCACCGTCATCGGGACGACGATCGCGCCGTGGATGCAGTTCTACCAGCAGTCGTCCATCGTGGACAAGGGGCTGAAGATCACTGACTACACCTACGAGCGGATTGACGTGGTCGTCGGCTCCGTGTTCGCGGTGTTGGTCGCCGCCTTCATCACGATTTCCTGTGCGGCCACGCTGCACGCCAGCGGCGTGCGCATCGAAACGGCGAAAGATGCCGCGCTGGCGCTGCGCCCGCTGGCCGGGCCGTACGCCGCGACGTTGTTCGCGCTGGGGCTGCTCAACGCCTCGGTCTTCTCGGCCGCGATCCTGCCGCTTTCGACGGCCTACGTGGTATGCGAGGCGTTCGGCTGGGAAGCCAGCATCAGCCGTGACTGGAAGGACGCGCCCGTGTTCTTCGGCATCTACACCGCCCTGATCGCCCTCGGCGCGGCCATCATCCTGCTCCCGGTCAAGTCGCTGGTGCAGGCCATGCTGGACAGCCAGACGCTCAACGGCGTGCTTCTGCCCGTGATCCTGGTGGTGATGCTGCGCCTCATCAACGACCGGCGGCTGATGGGCAGCTTCGTCAACGGCCGCCTCTTCAATTTCATTGCCTGGGCGATGGTCGTCGCGCTCATCGCGCTCACGGGCATTCTGGTCGTCACCAGCTTCTTCCCCGGCCTGCTGGGCGGCTGACTGAGAGTTCCTATCACACTGCCGGGAGAAACCCGGTTTCTCCATAGAGTTGCCAATGCAAGGGGATAGAGTAGAATCGACGCGCAAGTGAATTCAGCCCCGCATTCGGGGGAGCCTCATGCCAGCCAACAACACCGAAATCGAAAAACGCCTGTGGGACGCCGCCGACGAACTGCGGGCCAACTCCAAGCTCAAGTCGTCCGAGTATTCCGTGCCCGTCCTCGGGCTGATCTTTCTGCGCTACGCCGACCACAAGTTCACGGCCGCCGAGCAGGAAATCGTAGGGGCGATGCGCGCATCGCCCCGGCGGCGCACGGTGGGCAAAACCGATTATCAGGCGCGCGGGGTGCTGTTCCT
>Ga0184639_10000735_pt1 | contig 13236 bp, 13 predicted proteins | sample PLM31_170_b2_FD_133155 | JGI IMG/M metagenome (GOLD analysis project Ga0184639, IMG submission 133155) | Groundwater sediment microbial communities from an aquifer in East River, Colorado, USA - PLM3-1_170_b2 | ecosystem: Environmental > Terrestrial > Soil > Riparian zone | place: USA: East... | reverse complement strand
CGTCAACCTCGTGCCGTTGGCCGCCCAGGCGAGCCACACCACTGCCCCGCTCTACGCCTGGGCGATCCTGTCGGGGCTGGCCTCGTCGCTTTTTCTGCCGTCGATCGGGGCCTACGTTGCCGGCAGCGCGCACGAGGCGCGTCGCGGCTCGGCCTTCGGCTGGCTGACCCTCGGCACCCACGCCGGGATTGCTTCGGGGCCGGCGGTCGGCGGGCTGGCCTGGCAGCACCTGGGGACCACGCCCACCTACCTGGTCGCCACGCTGCTGGCCATCGCGGCCATGATCGGGCCGATCCTGTTGAGCGGCTCGGTCCGCGCCCGGATCGACATGCGTCGCCTGCCCGGCATGATCGGCGCCGTGGCTCGCGACCGCGTGATCGTCGGCTGCTGGGTGGCGGCCTTCGGGATCGGGCTGCCGTGGGGCGCGGTGCTCGGGCTTGTCCCCCTCTTCGGGATCTCGATCGGGCTGACGGCTGGCTCCATCGGCCTGTTGCTGGCGCTCCAGTCGATCACCAACGGACTGTCGCGCGTGCCACTCGGCCGGCTGATCGACCGATACGCCATTGTCCCGCTGGCCGCCGCCGCTGGCTGCACGGGGTACGCGGCCATCACTGCCGTGCTCGGGCTTCAGACAGGGGCGTTGGCTGTCGCCGCCATCTTGACGATCTCCATCCTGGCGCTCGCCTTCACGCTGATGCTGATCCAGGTGGTGATCAGCGAACGAGCGCCCGCGGAGCTGCGCGCCACCGGGCTGGGAGGCTACACGACGGCGCTCTCGGCCGGCCTGGGGATCGGGCCGTTCGTGGCCGGTGCGCTGGCGGAGGGGGGCGGGTTCGGGATCGGCTATGCCGGCGCGGCGGGCATGGGCGTGCTCGTGGCAGCGGTTTCCGCCGTGCTGCTGGCAGGCGCGCGTCGACGCCGATCGTCCTAGCGCGCGGCGAGGATTTCCGCGAACTTCATCGGGTCGACGTTGCCGCCGCTGATCACGATCACCCGCTGGTCGTCGCCTTCGGGCTGTGCCGCGGCGCCCGAGATGTGAGCCGCCATGCCGGCCGCGCCCGATGCCTCCACCACCAGGCGGGCCCGGGTCGCGAGCTGGCGCATCGCCTCGGCCAGCTGCTCCTCGCTGACCGTGACGATCTCGTCCATGTAACGCCGCAGGTGCAGGAACGGCAGCCAGCCGAGCTTCTCGACGCGCAGCCCGTCGGCCATGGTGCGGGTGGTGAGCGACCCATCCCAGCGCACGATCTCGCCGGCCGCGAGCGACTCGCGAGCGTCGGCAGCCAGATCCGGCTCGACGCCGATCACCCGCGCGTTCGGCGCCAAGGCCTTGATCGCGGTGGCGATCCCGGCTGACAGCCCGCCGCCACTCACTGGGATCAGAACGCTCGTTACCGTCGGCAGGTCCTCGGCGATCTCAAGGCCACAGGTCCCCTGCCCGGCGATGATGCGCCGATCGTCGTACGGCTCGATCATGACCCGCCCCTCCCGTTCCACGAGGTCCAGCGCGATCGCGTGCCGCTCCTCCCCGGTCCGCCCTGCAACCACGATCTCCGCGCCGTCGCGACGAACCCCCTCCACCTTGATCGGCGGGGCGTCCTCGGGCATCACGATCGTGGCGTGGGCGCCGAGCAGTCGCGCCGCCCGGGCGACGGCCTGCGCGTGGTTGCCGGACGAGTAGGTGACCACGCCGCGTGCCCGCTCCTCCTCGGTCAGCGAGGCAACCGCGCTGTAGGCACCGCGCATCTTGAAGGCGCCGACCGGCTGGAGGCTCTCCGGCTTCAGCCAGGTTCGGTCGTCCCAGCGCAGGAGCGGGGTATGCAGCGCCACTCCCCGGATCCGCTCGGCGGCGGCGCGGATCTCGTCGAGGGTCACCAGCTCGAGGCCGTCGAGCTGGTCGGCATGCTCCTCCAGGTGGCCCAGGATGAAGCGATCGACCATGGGCGGGAGGGCCATCTCCCCGCTGGTGGGGTGCAAGCCTCGCGCGTCCCACGAGTCTGCCGGCAGGCTGGTCAGGGAGGCCGACACCTCCCCGATCTGCGTGGTCACCCGGCGCAGCAGCTCGGCGGGGTCGGTGCGCCGCTCCCGCTCGATGGCCGCGATGCGGCCCGGATCGGCCTTCGTTCGCCCGAACGGGATCGGCTCTGCTGCCCCGGCGGCCCGCGCAACGAGCAGCTTCCGTACCTGGTCGAGCCAGTAGCCGGGGAACTCGGCAAGGTGCGCCCACACCTGGCCCGCCTCCCAGCGCTCGCTCGCCCCCGGATCGGGATCGGTTAGGCCGGACGGCAGCGGCCGTGCAGCGTGCTCGGCGAGGCGCCGCTGAATGGCTGCCAGCCGGGTGAGGGCCGCCGCAACGGCCTGGCCGTTCATCGGTCCGTTGGTCGCTCGACGATCTGCGTCGTCAGCGAACCGAGCCGTTCGACTGCGAGCGTCACCATGTCACCCGGCTCCAGGTAGCGCTTCAGGATCTCGTCGCGGACCTCCAGCAGGCAGCCGGTGCCGACCGTCCCCGACCCGATCAGGTCGCCGGGCCGCAGCCGGACGTCGGCGCTGGCGCGCGCGATCATCTCGCCGAAGCTGAAGTGTGCGTTCGCCCAGCTGCCGCGCGACAGCTCAACGCCGTTGACCGCCGCGGTCATCGCGAGGTCGTATCCCTTGCCCTGGCGCGCATCGGCCAGTTCGTCGGGGGTGACCAGCCAGGGACCGATCGAGGAGGCGAAGTCCTTCCCCTTGGCGGGGCCCAGGCGGACGGTCGTTTCGTCGCGCTGCAGGTCGCGTGCGCTCCAGTCGTTGAAGATCAGGTAGCCGCCGATCGCCTCCTCCCCCCGCTCGGCGTCCAGGTCATGCGCCGGCGTGTCGATCAGCGCCGCGACCTCCAGCTCATAGTCCAGCTCCGCTGATGCAGCGGGGCGCCAGATCGGATCGTCCGGGCCGCGGATCTCCGAGACGTTGCTGAAGTAGAAGATCGGGATCCGATACCAGGCCTCAGGGACGGTTCCGCCGCGGCGCTCCCACATCGTCTTGACGTGACCCTCGAAGGCATAGAAGTCGCGGAGGCTGGGGGGTTGCAGGATGGGGGGCCCGAAGCGCAGGTCGGCGGCATCAAGCCCGAGCCGGTCAGCGTCGCCTTCCCGCTCGATGATCTCGCCCAGCGCCGCCATTCGCAACCCGCGTGCCAGCAGCCCATCCAGCGTCGTCAGCGGCTGCCGGAAGAGCGCCGAGTTGTGCGCCAGGCGCGGGTCGGCCTCCACCTGCATGCGCCGCGCCGACTCGAGGTCGAGCCATCGTTGCGGGGCGTCGCCCGCGTCAACGGCCGCCGCCAGCCGCCATGGCGTGCCTGCCGGGGCGTCCGTCTCCCGGACGTGGGCGATCTTCATGGTCGGTGGAGTCTACGAGCACCAACTGTTCAAGTGATCTGATCAGCTGCGCGTGGCACAATCGAGCATCTTCAGCGAAGGGGGAGCGCGAGGTCTTCACCCTGGTGACGCCGTAAGGCGTGCCGGTTCAGCCGGGAACGGGTTCGCAGCGGTCCTCGACGAAGACCTCTTCCGCGCGGACCTGGTCGTTCATGGCGCGATTCCAATCCGCTACCGGCACGAGCCCGGCGCAGCGCAGCAGCTCGATCTCGCCGGATCCGAACTTATCGAGGCGGGCGTCGTGGGCGATGCGCACGTCTCCAGGACCGAAGACTGCGTAGGTGCGGACGATCGGATCGCCCTCGATGGTGGTCAGCCGGCTGACGAACGTCGCGCGAGTCCCGCCCTCGAAGGCCTCGAGGAGGCAGCGCCGACCATCCCGGTTCAGGTTGGTGCCCATCTGCTGATCCTCGACTCCGCAGTCGATGCCGAATGGCGTGGCGGAGGGATCCCCGGATCCGCATCCCGCCAGCACGGTCGCGGCCAGGGTGAGCAGGAGCGCGAGGCGCATGCGACGAGGACGCACCGACCTGCCGATCCGTTCCGCGGCTCAGAGGTTGCCGCGCTTCTCCTGCTCGCGCTCGATCGCCTCGAAGAGGGCCTTGAAGTTGCCGACCCCGAAGCCGCGCGAGCCGTGCCGCTCGATGATCTCGAAGAAGAAGGTCGGACGGTCCTGCACGGGCTTGGTGAAGATCTGGAGCAGGTAGCCCTCCTCGTCGCGGTCGGCCTCGATGCCCAGCTCCTCGAGCAGGTCCATCGGGATGCCGACGTCACCGACTCGCTCGGGCAAGGACGCGTAGTACTCGTGCGGGAGGCCCAGGAATTCGACACCGCGTGAGCGCAGGGCGCGCACCGTGCCGACGATGTCCTCGGTGCGCATCGCGATGTGCTGGGTCCCCGCCTCGAGGTAGTAGTCGAGGAACTCCTGGATCTGGCTCTTGCGCTTGCCCGCCGCCGGCTCGTTGATCGGGAACTTGATCCGCCCGTTGCCCGACTGCATGACCTTGCTCATCAGGGCGCTGTACTCGGTGTGCATGACCTTGTCGTCGAAGTGGACCAGCTGGCTGAACCCCAGCGCCTCGCGGTAGAAGTCGACGAACCGGTTCATGTCGCCCAACGCCACATTGCCGACGCAGTGGTCCACCTCCAGCAGCTGCTGACCCGTTGCCGCGGCGGGGGGCTTCGCGATGCGGTGATAGCCGGGCGCGAAGGTGCCCTGGTAGTCGCTGCGGTCGACGAACGAGTGAAGCACCTCTCCGTAGGTGTGGATCGCCGAGCGACGGAGAATTCCCTTCTCCCCGGGGAGCTCCGTCGGGTCCAGCGCGCTCTTCGCTCCCCGGGCCGTCGTCTCGCGCCAGGCGGACGCCACGTCGTCGACGGCGAAGGCGATGTCGTGAACCCCGTCGCCGTGCCGGCGTACGTGCTCGGCCAGCTCCCCGGTTTCGGTCAGCGGAGCGGTGAAGACGAAGCGGATCTCGTTCTGCACCAGCACGTAGCTGGCGCGGTCACGGACCCCCGTCTCGAGGCCGGCGTAGGCGACCGGAGTGAAACCCCACAGGGCCCGATAGTAGGCCGCGGCCTGCTTGGCGTTCCCGACCCAGAACTCGACATGGTCGATCCCCTTCAGAGGGAGGAAGTCGGCCGCCGCGTCCGCGGCAGCGGGGCGGGCGAGGGTATCGGTCATTGGCTCGATTGTACGGCGGCAGTCAGCGCCACCTCGATCATGCGCTCGACTGCGGCGTCCAGCTCCTCGAGCGACATGTAGGTCTCCTCCGTGCCCTCATCTTCGTTCAGCACGTCGCTGACCGTCAGCAGGCAGGCCGCCTGGACGCCGGCGCGCGCCGCCAGGTAGAAGAGGACCGACGCCTCCATCTCGAAGGCGAGCACCCCCCGCTCACGCCATCTGCTGGCGTAGTCGGGATCGGTGTTGTAGAAGACGTCGACCGATGCCACCGGCCCGACCCGGACAGGGATCCCCGCCGTCTCCGCCGCGTGCACGAGTGCATGAGTCAGGGCGAAGTCTGCGGTCGGGGCGTATCGGTCTCCATGCAGGTAGGTGTTGGTGGCGCCGTCCGTGGGGCAGGCCGACATGGCCACCACCAGGTCGCCCGTTCGTAGACCCGGCGCGATTCCGCCGCAGGTGCCCACCCGGATCAGCTGCCTGGCGCCGAGCCGCAGCAGCTCCTCGGCCACGATCGCGAAGCTGGGGGTCCCCATGCCCGACGTCTGGACGCTCACCGGGTGCCCGTGGTAGGTGCCGGTCCAGCCGTACAGCGCGCGATGCTCGTTCACCTGGCGCGCCTGGGCCAGCCCGCCATCGAAGCGCTCGGCGATCATGCGAGCCCGGTTCGGGTCGCCCGGCAGCAGCACCAGCGGGGCATAGTCGCCGGGCTCGGCGCGGACGTGGATCTGTGGCATGCCCGATAGGGTAGCGCAGGGATGCGCGTCCTCCGTGGCTAGTCAGGCCCGGCCGCTTCAGCCGTGGAGACCGCCCGCGCCGCGGCCACCGCCGCTTCGGGAGCGCCCGCCTCGATCGCCTCGACCAGCTCGCGATGGAGCCGCGTCAGGTCCGAGTCCAGGGCCAGGCGCCTTGCCCGGCCGGTCAGGTCGGTCCACAGCGCTGTCCCTGCCATTCGTTCCAGCGCGGCGTGGAGCGGAATGCCCGCGGCCGCCGCCAGCGTCCCGTGGAAATCCAGGTCGGCGCGCGTGAATCGATCCGGGCTGCCGGTATGGACCGATAGCGAACGCTCCCCGAGCATCAGATGCAGGTCGAGCATCCGCTCCACGCCAGGCCGATGGGTGGCTGCGCGCGAGGCGGCCTCGGCGGCGAGCGTCTCCCGCAGCGCGTGCAGCTCGGCTCGGTCGGCCCGACGGGCTGCTGCCCGCACCGCCCGCGCTGCCCGAGGCCGTCTGGCAACGAACATCCCTACGCCATGACGGACTTCGATCAGGCCCAGGTAGGCAATCGCCGAGATCGCCTCGCGCATGACCGGCATGCTGATCCGGAGCTCCCGGGAGAGCTTCCGCGCAGACTCGATTCGCTGGCCCGGCTTCAGGTCGCCGAGGGTAATCCGCCGCCGAAGCTGATCCGCTGCCTGCATCGCCAACGGACGCCGACTCACCGGCTGAAGGTCCGCAGGTTGGCCCCACCAGTTGACCGGCCACTCCCGTCGACGAATCGCCACCCAGGCCTGCCGCTTCCGTCCCCGACCCCTTCTCGCCATCCCTCGCCTCCGACTGTTCAGGTCATCTGAACAGTTGCACGGGGGGCCTTACTGGGTGTTCATGCTCCGCTTATCGCGGCTGGGCTACGATCCGGAGGTGCCCAGCCCCCATGCCCAGGACCTCGCGTTCGCTATTGACGTGGCTCGGCGCGCAGGCGAGCTGCTGACGCGCAGCTACGAGCGCGCGATGCGGGTCGACCGCAAGAGCAAGCGCGACGTTGTCACCGATGTCGACTACGCCAGCGAAGCGCTCGTGATCGAGGCGATCCGCGACCGGTATCCGGGCGATGCGATCCTGGCCGAGGAGTCGGGGCGCCACGAACGCAGCGATGGGGGCAAGCCCGCGGTCGGCGCGACCCGAACCCAATGGAGTCGGCGCACCTGGGTCATCGACCCGCTGGATGGGACGGTCAACTACGCCAACGGGATCCCGTTCTTCTGCGTCTCGATCGGTCTGATTGAAGCGGGGCGCCCGGTGGTCGGGGTGATCGTCGATCCGCTGCGTGGCGACTGCTATGCCGCCGCCGCTGACGGTAGAACCACCCTAAACGGTGAGCCGGTTTGGAGCACGATGAAGGAGGAGCTGGGCGACTTCGTCGTCAGCATGGCGATCATCGGTCGCGGCGGGATCGCGCGCGAACGGCGGGTGGCGCCTGAAATCCGCATCTCGCGGCGGATGGGCAGCGCTGCGCTGGCACTGGCGTACGTGGCGTCGGGTCGCTTCGACGCCTTCGTGCAGAACGGTGGCCTGTCGCTGTGGGACATCGCCGCGGCGGGGCTGATCGCCGAGCGGGCGGGGGCGACGGTGACCGACCTGTACGGCGGCCCGTGGTGGAACGTGACAAAACGTGCCCCCCGGCTGAGCATCGTGGCCGCCCCACAGCCCCACCACGGAAGGCTGCTCGAGCTGCTGCGCGCGGCGCGGACGACGGTGCAGACGCGCCGCTAGCCGCCGTCGCGCTGACCAATCAGGGCTGGGTGTCGGCCCCCTGCAGGACCGATGCGAACATCGCCAGCGTGCGCGCGGTAGCTCCCCAGATGCGATGACCTTCCCAGCGATAGACGGCCGCGCGCAACTGCCACCCAGGCCCCTCGATCAGCTCCTCGCTGACCGCGTCCTCGGTGAGCAGGTGGCGCAGGGGCACCTCAACGATCTCGGCGACCTCGTCGGTATGTGGCGTCAGCGCCGGACGGACGGCGGCCGTCCCAACGAACGGCCGAAGCTCGAAGTTGCTAACGGGGATCCAGACGTCGTCCAGGATGCCGACGATGCGGACCGCTGCCGGGTCGAGGCGCACCTCTTCCCACGCCTCGCGCAGGGCGGTGGCCTGGCGAGAGGCATCGGCGCCATCCACCGCCCCACCGGGCAGGGAGACCTCACCGGGGTGCTCGCGCAGGTCGGCATGCCGGACCGTGAGCGGGATCGTCAGTTCGCCGTCGGTTGCGGGGTAGACGAGGAGGAGCGTTGCCGCCGGGCGGGGAGGCGGAAAGCCCGATCGGTCGTAGCGCTCGAGGTTCGAGCGTCCCGTCGCGTCCCGCGGGGTGAAGCGCGCGTCGGCGGCGATCGGGCGGGCGACCGTGTCCAGGGCGCGGGCGATCGCTTCCTGCCAACCTTCGTCGCCGCGTAAGATTCGGTCCATGGCCTCCCCGGTTCCCGCCGATCGCACCTCGCTGGCACGCGCCGCCCTGTACCGGACGCGCGTACTTGCCAATCGCACGCCGCACTTCACCACGCGAGCGCGTCGCGAGGCAAATCGGGGCCTCGACCTGCTCGACTCCCAGCTGGGCCTCAACCAGATCAATGTGCCAGAGGCCGTGCGCGGGATCGAGCTCATCGTGAGAGCGAATCCGTCGCTGGCGTTCGGATTGCTGCGTGACCCCGGCTTCGTCGACCGTTTCGGAGCGGCGCTGCGGCACCTGGGCCTGCGGGGGATCGAGCAGCGGCTGGACGAGGTGCCCCACTCGGTCATGGCTGAGCCGATCCCGGGTCCGACCGGGGGCCGCCGCCATCGGGACGAGCTGCCCGACGCCGAGCGGGTGGACGCCGAGGGGAATCCGCTCCCGCCACCGCCAGGCTTCTACTGAGCCGAACCCGCCAGCGCGGAGAGCAGCGCTGCGTCGGTCGGGGTAGCACCGAGTCCCAGTCGCGCGCCGATCCGAGCGGCAGGCGGCGGCTCAAGGTAGCTCGAGCGCAGGGCCTGCCATGAGGACTCGTCAAAGACCGATGCCGGCGGCCCGTCGAGCAGGATCCGCCCGGCACGCATGACGACGACGCGGTCGAAGGCCGACGCCACGAACTCCATGTCGTGGCTGACGGCGATCACGGTGCGCCCGGCGGCCTGGGCCTCCTCGATCACCCGACGCACGATCTCGACGCCGCGCAGATCCTGCCCGGTGGTCGGCTCGTCGAGGACGAGGACGGGCGTGCGCATGGCCAGCACTGAGGCGATGGCCAGCAGCTTGCGACGCGCAGCGCCCAGGTCATACGGATTGGTGCGCCCCTCGGCCTCGAGACCGACGGCGGCAAGGGCGTGGTCGACGGCCGCCTGCAGCTCGACACCCCGGAGGCCGAGATTGCCCGGCCCGAACTCGACCTCGACGCGCACGCTCCCCGCAAAGATCTGGCGATCCGGATCCTGGAAGACGAGTCCAACCGCTCGGGCCAGCTGCGCAACGGTCCTCGAGGCCACATCGACGCCGTCGTGCAGCACTCGTCCTTCGGTTGGACGCAGCAACCCGTTGAGGTGACGCACCAGCGTCGTCTTGCCACTCCCGTTCTGGCCGATCAGCGCGACTCGCTCGCCGAGGCCGATGCGCAGGGCGACCCTGTCCAGCGCCCGCACGTCGCCCCGGGCGTAGACGTGGCTGACGGCGTCGAGGACAAGATCGGGCATCAGGCCAGCGCTCCGTCGAGGCGGGCGAGCGCATCGCCTGTGAGCTGCGCCGCGCGGGCCGAGCGACGCAGCCGGGCGGCTGCCGGGGCAGCTACGCCCAATTCGGGGAGCCGCGGGTCGCTGAGGACCTCACCCGCCGGCCCGTCGAGCACGACTCGCCCGGCATCGAGGAGGGCGACACGGGCGCAGATCCCTGCCAGCAGGTCGGTCTTGTGCTCGGCGACCAGGATCGACGCACCCTCCGCGGCGAGTCGGGCCAGCGCCTCGGCGACCATGGCGGTGCCGGCCGGGTCGAGCTGGGCGGTGGGCTCGTCGAGGATCAGGTGGGCCGGAGCCAGGGCCAGCAGGCCGGCGATCGCGACCAGCTGCTGCTGGCCACCGGAGAGCCGGGCAGGGTCGCGGTCGGCCAGCGCCTCGATCCGCAGGGAGGCGAGCGCACCATCGGTGCGGGCGATCACCTCGGGGAGTGGCAGGCCCAGGTTCATCGGCCCAAAGGCGACCTCCTCGTAGACCGTGCCCGCCACCCCGGAGAGCTGTGTGGCAGGACTGGCGAAGGCGATCCCAACGCGCCCGGCAAGGTGGTGGATGGCCAACGGGGCAGCGTCGGCGCCGTCGAGCAGCAGGCGCCCGCCCAGCGTCCCGCCGACCGTGCGAGGGGCCAGCCCGGAGGCGACCAGGCAGAGGGTCGTCTTGCCGGACTCGGACGCCCCGACCAGGCCGAGCACCTCGCCGTCGCGCAGCTCAAGGCTGATGTCGTGGAGGGAGGGGCGGAGCGCCCCGGCATACCGGTAGCTGACCGATTCGAGCGCCAGCATCAGGTCATCCACTCCAGCCAGCCCGCCGCGCGAGCGGCAACCAGGAGCGGGACGCTGAGCACGAGCAGCCATCGGGCCAGTCGCTGACGACCGGAGTCTGGCGGCGACCACAGCAGCGTGCGGCGGCCCGGGCGCGTGAAGCCGCGTGCCTCGAGCGCCATGGAACGTTCCTCGACCTCGCCGATCGAGCCGAGCAGGACCGGCCCGGCCAGCGGCAGCACGCCGCGGACGCGACGCCAGATCGAGCCCTCGGTGTCCAGGCCGCGCGCCCGCTGGGCGGCGGTGATGGTGACAGCGCGCTCCACCATGGCCGGCACCGTCTGGACCGATGCGAGCGCTACAAACGTAACCCGCGGCGATACCCCCCGGCGCTCAAGGTCGAGCACCAGGGCGGCCGGCGGCGTGGTCAGGTAGAAGAGGGTGATCGCCCCGCTGATGGCACCGATGCGGGCCAGCACCTCGGTCGCGAAGGAGAGCCCCTCGGCGGTTGCCGCGAAGGGACCGATCCGCAGCAGAACCGTCGCGCCACCGGGAAAGAAGAAGACGTTGATGGCCAGCACGCTGAGCGCGATCGGCACGGTCAACAGGAGCGATGCGCGAAGCAGGCGGCCGAGCACCCCGGCCACCGCCGCGGGAGCCAGGACCGCTGCCACCACCAGCGCCGCGGGGCCGGCGATGCCGCCCAGGATCACCGCCCCTACCGATGTCGCCGTCGCCAGGGTGAGCTTGGTGAGCGGGTTGAGTCGGTGGAACCGCGACGGGCCGGCGCGCCCCAGGAAATCGGGAAGCTGCAGCGCCGGCGCGGCGCTCAGGCTGGTGCTCCCTGCATGTCGCCCGGATCCGGTCCCGCCTCGATCAGGCGCTCACCCTGCGGGAAGCGCGCCTTGGTGCGTCGGGCCACGGCCGAAAGGATCAGGTAGACAATCAGGAAGGTAGTGACCTTGTCGATCGGGTCACTTATCAGGCTCTGCTGGAACGACGCGGTGAGCACGTCCGATCCCTGCTTGCGGAAGAAGAGGACCAGGAAGTCGGTGCCCGCCCCGGTCACGCCGCCGAACAGGTTGGCGGCAATCGGGGCGCTGGCCAGGCCGGCGACGAGCCCGGTCACCGCGCCGGCGACAACCACCCACGCCACGGCCGCGTCCCGCCGCACGAAGAGCAGGGCGAGGAAGCCGAGCACCGCTCCGATCACCAGGATGGCCACCGCCCAGCCCAGCACCACGAGCAGGATGCCCGGATCGCTCGCCGGCTCCGGGTTGAAGAAGGTGAAGGTCTGCTCGTAGAAGTTGAGGTAGGTGTAGGTGGCCAGCCCGCCGACGACGAGCAGCGCCACGACGCCGGCCAGGGCCAGCTCGCCAACGCCCCGATTCGGGCGGGGCCGCAGGGCGCCGACGCGGCCGGCGATCCCGGCCAGCAACCCGATGGCCGCCGCCACGATAGCGAACGGTGCGGCGAAGTCGCTGTGGAAGGGCGCCGGCAGGGCGTACGTCCATAGCAGGTTGGCCGACAGTCCCGTCAGGATGCCGGGCACCGGTCCGGCCAGAGCGCCGACCAGGATTGTCCCGATGCTGTCCATGTAGATCGGGATCTTGAGCGCGGCCGCAACGGTCTGGCCCAGCAGCACGTTGACCGCGATCCCGATCGGGATGAGGACGATGGTGCGCGTGCCGAACTGCCGGCTGATCGAGGCCACCCCGCCTGTCTGGGCGTACTCCACCAGCGCGTAGGCGACGCCGGCAAGCAGCACGGCGGCGATGGTGATGAGCGCGAATGCGTTCAGGGCGGGCTCGTACTCGGCCAGGCTGCCGCCGGCAATCACGATTCCCACAACGACGGCCGCTGCGAACGCGACCGCTGCGGCGATCCAGCGAATGATCATCAGGTTAGGCCTCCTTCGTCTCCTAGTGCGTTGGGGTGGTGAGGGCGCGCGCCAGGCGCGTCAGCAGCTCGGCCTTCATCGGCTCCGGGTCGATGGCCATCGCGACATCGGTCGGCCTGCGGTCGGCCTCCTCGGATCGATACAGGCTGCCGGCCAGATGCTGGTCGCTGCTCGTGTCGCAGGCGAGCGCCTGGCTGACCGACTCGGTCACCAGGTCGGGCCGCAGCAGCGACCCGATGAGGGTCACCGGATCGTGCAGGTAGCAGCCGTCGATACCGTCCGCCCCGCGATGGAAGGCCACGTAAAAGCGCACCGCGTCGCGGACGATCGCCGCCAGGTAGGTATCGGGCAGGCCGTCAAGGTCGTCGAGGGTGAAGATGACGTCCTGCGTGGCGTCCAGCGGAAAGATGCGCGAGATGGCGCCCGCGGCCAGGCACGCCTCCGCCGCCTCGGGATCGACGCAGGCGTTCCACTCGCCGGTCTCGGTGGTGTTGCCGCGCTCCTCGATGGTGCCGCCCATCCAGATCACCTCGCGCAACCCGCCGGCCAGGTCGACGCCGTTCAGCGCCGCAGCCGCCAGGTTGGTGAGCGGCCCGAGCGCTACCACGGTCAGCTCGCCGGGATGCTTCTTGATGTGCGCGGCGAGGTAGCGCGGCGCCGGAACTGCGGTGTAGTCGGTCGAGCCCAGATCGGGATCCTCGCCGGTCAGCTCGACGTAGCCGGTTCCGGTCGGCCCGTGGGTGTCCTGCGCGGTCCGCAGGCGCCGGTGGAGCGGACGCGCTGCCCCGATGCTGACCGGCACGTCGCCGCGGCCCACCATCCGCAGAACCTTGCCGGTGTTGCGCGCCACGTGGTGGATCTCCACGTTGCCGGCGACGCACGTCACGCCGCGCAGGTTCAGCTCCGGCGCGGTGGCGGCAATGAGCAGGGCGACCATGTCGTCGATCCCGGTGTCGACGTCCAGGAGGATAGGGCGGAGCTCGGCGTCGGGCGGGCGCGCCTGCATCG
>Ga0184639_10000734_pt1 | contig 13240 bp, 28 predicted proteins | sample PLM31_170_b2_FD_133155 | JGI IMG/M metagenome (GOLD analysis project Ga0184639, IMG submission 133155) | Groundwater sediment microbial communities from an aquifer in East River, Colorado, USA - PLM3-1_170_b2 | ecosystem: Environmental > Terrestrial > Soil > Riparian zone | place: USA: East... | reverse complement strand
CTGGTGGAGGAGGAGCTGGGGCCGGTGGACGGGGAGCTCGAGGTGGTGGAGCAGGAAGCGCAGCAGATGATCAACGAGTTTGAGGTGACAGTGGGCGAGCTGGGGCTGCTGGACCCCGACGTGGCCGAGGTGGCGGTGGTGCGGGAGGAGATCGGGCTCGACCCGCTGCCGGCGGAGCATGACGAGGTAGTGGCGGCGGTGGCGGCCGGGCAGGCAGATCTGAACCAGCTCCTTGCCATCGCGGGGCTGCTGCCGGACCAGCAGGTGCCGCCGGCGCCGCCGGCGCCGACACCGGATGGCGGTGGCGGGCCTCCGCCCCCACCGGGAGGCGGAGGTGGAGATCCCAGCGGGGTGGCGCCGGGCGGGGAGAACTGCTTCGTGGTGACTACCAACCCATGCGACGCCTTCGGGTGTACGACGGTGAGCATCTGCCTGCCGACGGGACCGCCGGGGCCGCTGCTGGGGTAGGGCGCGAGCCTTCGGCGGGCTCAGGGTGAACGGCGGAGCCGTTCCGGTGCGGCGGCGAGGAAAGGGGCTCCAACATGGAAGTTAGGACGCTGGCAATCAATCAGACCACCACCTTCGGGCAGGACAACCGGGCGGTGCAACGCTACACGGTGACGTTCATGGTGGGGACGTTCGGGCCGTTCGCGGAGCTCTTCACCGCGGAGGAGTTCACGCCCGACCAGGTGCGGGCGCGGCAGGAAGCGCGAGCCACGATGGTGAAGCAGATCGCCGGGCCGAGCTAGGGCTCGCCTGCACCCGCAGCGGCGAGACGCCGGTGCCACGAGACCATGGACTTCCTCGTTAGTTGGATCCTGGGGCTGATCCAGGCGCTGTGGGCGGCGCTGGTCTTTGTCGCCAACCTGCTCTACGTCCTCATCCTGTACGTCTACCAGGCGCTGGTGTTTGTGGTGCTGCACGTGTGGGCGGCGCTGCAGGCGCTGGCGCGGCTGTTCGTGCGGCTGTGGGAGACCATCATCAAGCGCGGGGTGCTGAAACTCTTCGAGCTCTACGACCGGGTGCGCGAGTGGCTGGAGCGGGTGCTGGGGCCCGTGATTCGGATCCTGCAGCGGATCCGGCAGATCCTGGACTCGATCTTCAACACCTACATCCGGCCGATCCTGGACGTGATCCAGCGGGTGCGGCGGGTGCTGCGGGTGCTGCGGCTGCTGGGGTTCAAGTGGGCGGAGAAGCTCGACCGGCGGCTGGTGGCCATCGAGACGGCGATTACCGAGGCGTTCCTGTTCATCCGCGGGTGGATCGTGCTGGTGCAGGACATCCTGGAGCGGATCGTGGACCCGGACCTGCTGCTGACGGCGGGGATCTTCGGGGGGTCGCTGGGGAAGTGGCTGGGGCGCCTGGGGCTCTTGCTGGGGGCTATCCTCGGCGACTTTGTGCCCGACCTCTTCGGGATCTTCTCACCCAGCCAGACGGTGCGGGAGATGAACGAGGCGCGCGCCGGGGAGAAGAATTGGCTGAGTGACGCCGGCGAGCTGGGGCGTGAGGCGTTGACGGAGCTGCGTAGTGTAGGGCAGTGATTAGCGACGGAACAAGGTCCCGGCCAGCTTGCGGTAGAGGTAGTAGAGCACGAGGGAGGCGACGAAGGCGGCGATGGACAGGTAGGGCAGCACGAGGTCATACGTTGCCCTGAGCTGCTGGTCGGTGGGGTGCCAGCCGTACCAGGAGTAGACAGCGAACAGCCACGCGAATGAGAGGACGGCGGCACACAGGAACCAGGTGAAGAGCCAACCCCCGGCGGTCCTGGCGAGGTGGCGCATGGTGGTTTTCTAACCTCAATGGCAGATATAGACGAAAAAGAACATTTAGTCAAGCGGGCGGCTGAAATCGCGAGCTCGGCGGCGGACGCCTATGTGTTCTGGGTGCGTAGCTGGAGCACTGACAAGCTGTCGCCGGCGACCCGGGAGATCCTCGGGCCCGTGATTGAGGTGGTGACCTGGGCGCAGGCCGGGGTCATTGGCCTGGTGGCGTTCGTCGCGATGGTGCTGGGGCCGATCCTGCTCGCCGTCTTGATCTGGTCGTTGCGGCAACTCGCGGCACCGGCGGCGGAGGCGGTGCTGCAGCTCATCGACACGCTACGAGAAGAGCTCCGGCCGTCGCTGGGGCGGATCCTGGGCAGCGCGACCTCGGAGCTGCTGGGGTTGAACATGAGCCAGGACGACATCGGGCGGCTGGGCGAGGCTAAGAGCTCGATCGAGCTGGCGGGGATGGTGGGCGGGCGGATCTTCGACGTGCTGGAGGGTGAGTTTGCCCCGGACGGGGTGATCAACCCTGTGCAGGGGGAGAAGGCGGCGCAGACGTTTACCGGCTTTGCGGCCAACTTCGCGGTGTCGAGCGCGTTCCTCAGCACGCTGGGAGAGCTGGTGTCCTACGGGGCGATTGAGGAGTTCCGCGAGCTGGGGACCACGATGGCCAACACGCTGGGGCTGGGGCGGATGCAGCGGCGCGGGCTGACGGAGATGGTGGGGATCACCATCGGCATCCCCTACGAGTGGCACCTGAACAAGAAATACCGGCCGCAGCAGCTCAGCCCCAGCCAGGCGATCCGGGCGTGGTTCCGGCAGCAGTTGACGGACGAGCAACTGCACGAGGCCTTTGCCCGGGCGGGCTACTCGACGGAGAAGATGAACGCGCTGATAGATCTCGAGCGGCCAGCGCTGGGGCGGGGCGACATCTGGCGGCTGCTGAAATGGGGAGTGCTGACGAGAGATCAGGCGATCGAGGAGATGAAGCTGCGGGGCTGGTCGAACCTGGAGGCGGAGCTGGCGCTGAAGGAAGAGGAGCTCGCCGAAGCTGAAAGCCAGGTGCGGACGCACGCCGGCGACCTGCACCAGGCGGCGCTGCAGGGGATCATCAGTAAGGCGGACTTCAACGAGCTGGTGGGCGAGCTGCCGCTGGGCACGGCGGAGATCCAGTGGCGGCGCACGGTGCTGGGGCAGCTGCTGGAGCTGCCGCGGCGGCGGGTGAGCGAGGCGGACATGGAGAACTCCTTCCTCCAGGGGCTGATCACGCTGAGCGAGTACAACGAGTTCCTGCGGCGCGTGCGGGGCTACCCGGCGGAGGACCGGAACCTGCTGATGTTCTTGCTGCTCATCCGCGCCGCCGACAAGGCCACGCGCGACGCGCGCCGGCGGGAGGCCGAAGAGAAGCGTAAAGCCGAAGAAGCCGGCGAGCAGGGCGGGTAGAGGCCGTCCCTGCCCCTGAGATAACCACCCGATTTTAGATCTAATTCGCGTACCAAACCATCAAGGCGCCCGGCCGGAGCTCTAGAAAGTCCCCGAGCCGGATTCCCCTGCTGTAGATACCCCAAAAGGGGGGGCTGGCGTGCCCTAGGCGACGAGTTCCCTTGGTCGGCGGAGGGGTAGTGTGGGTGTTTTGTAGTGGTGGGTGCGGCCGCCCTCTCGTATATTGTAGGAAAGTAAGGTAGTTTCATATCCTCCGGGGAGGCCATACCTTTCCTGAGCTCCTAAACCACCGAAAAAATCACAGCGGCACCAAGTAAGCACAATCCCCAAACCCCCTGAAAATCGGTGGGGAGCCCCCTACGCGCGCTGACCGCGCGCGTCTATGACTTTGGGCGCTCGGGGGAGGGTGGAGGTGCGCCTGGAGCGCACGTTGTCACGTGGTAACGTGGAGCTCGTGCAGCGCGCCGGCGCCCACACGACCAGCCGCGGCGCGCGCGGCTGTGATGCAAAACGTCAGCCGAAGGGCAGGCCAGCCGGCTGTGCCAGCCAGCGGTTGTACTTCATCGCGGGGCCGCGGACAAACCCCGCGGGCGGATCTGGCTTGACCGGCGCCACACGAAACACCTCCAAGCAGCGGCAGAAGGCGCCAGCTCCGACTCGCACCAGCCAGGCCTTCTCCAGGGTGCACGACGGCGGGGCATCCATCCACGGGGTGTCAAACCAAATCAGGTGGGCCCGGGCGATCCACGCGGCGGTCACGCAGAGCGCGACTCGCTCTTGCGCATTGAGGCGATGGTAGGGAGGATCCAAGATCACGACGTCGAAAGAGTCGCGGGAGAATGGCGGCAGCCAGGCATCGCCTACAACGTCAGGCCGCACGATGGGGTCAAGGTCGAGCCGGGTCCCCCAAGAGGACCGCCCACCGAAAAGCTGGAGGACTTGCTGGCCGGCCGTGAGCTGCTTTAGAACCTTCTCAACCTTACGGGGGAAGCACCAGGCGTTCGACGCGCCGCGGCGCACGTTGTTACAGAAGAGAACGTCAACGGGAGCCCGGCCCCGGCCGTAGTAGTACATGGCGATGGCTTCCCTGCCCTGCTATCTGCCCCGGCGGAGCTCGGTGAAGAGGACTTCGACCACGTTGAGGCGGATGCCGGCGGACTCGACCACCACCGGGAGGTCGGGCTGGAGGCGGTTGGTCACCAGGAGCAGCTCGGGGACGGTGGCCGGCCGGCGCCGCACGATCTCAAACTGCCAGTCCTCATCGGCGGGGAGGCGGCGGCCGCTGAGAAGGTCGGAGGCGGTCTGCTGCCAGAGCGGCCGGTAGCCGATGAGCTGGCCGATAGCGGAGAGCCCGGCGCGGTCCTTGACCTCGATGAGGGTGACGGCGGAGCCCTGCCAGGCCACGGCGTCAATGCGCTTCTGAGAGTTGGCGATCGCCATGCGGCGGGTGGCTGCATCGAAGGCCGGGCCGGGGTCGAAGCCGTCGCCGACGCGCACGTTGTAGTCGAAGCGGTCGAAGTCGCGCTCGTGGAGGCGGAGCCACTCGCGGAAGATGATGATCTCGCGGGGGAGCAGGCCGGGGTACTTGAGGCGCTCACTTTGCAGGGTCTGTGCAGGCGTGCTCATCACTTCCTCCGCCGGCGCAGCAGGTTGGCGACGACGCCCTGGAGGCTGAGGGCGATAAGGGCGCCAGCCACCAGCAGCATGGTGACACCGATTGCTAGGTCTGCGTCCATCACTTCCTCCGCTTGTCGAGTGCGAGGAGGAGCAAGCGCACCTCCTCGATGAGGTCTTTGAGGGGGAGGGTGTCGCCGGTGTTCTCGATGCGGACGAGCTGGCGCCCGGAGGGGGCGTCGAGCAGGGTGAACATGAGGCGGCGGACCTGTAGGGTTTCAGGCACTCAGGGTGTTACCTCCTCGTAGCGGGAGAGGAAGTGCATCACGCTTATGGTCTCGCCAGGCACCGCGTTCTCTCTGCTGATAAAGTTGGCCTCCCCGCCGATGATCTTGAAGCGGGCGCCCTCTGGATCCGCCTGAACACACTCCGCGACGAAGCTGCCCTTTCGGGAGTGGTGTACCTTGTACACCTTGCCGAGCTTCGGGAGTATTTTCATGGCTCGACTCCTGAGGCGTCCACTTCGCGGTAGTCGGCTTGACGGATGCGGACGCCGACGGTGATGGCCCAGCCGAGGAGGAGCTGGCGCTTGAGGGTGCCGGGGAGCGGCTGGGCCTTGAGGTGGTCGATCACAGCGCGCTTGTGCTCAGGCAACATGAGCGACTCGGGAATGATCCCGGTGGGGCTGGCCACGGCGGTGCCTCCTGCTGGTGTTGAAGTGGGCGATGCCACACTGGCGGAGGAAAGCGGCATCGGCGGAGCTGACGGCGGGCTCGCCGCTCCGGAGCAGCCAGTTGCAGCAGCGGATCTCGTTCAAGGTGTCGAAGTAGTCGTCGAGCAGCGCGCCGATGCGCTGGCGGAGGTTGGCGCGGGTGTTGTAGCGGGTGAGGCGGAGGCGGAGCAAGCTGTCGCGGTCGAGCCCGGCAGCGTAGGCGAAGAAGTGGGCGCTGACATCGGGGGGCTTGTAGGTACGTGGTCGCATAGTTTCCTTCCCTGCCATCCCCTCAGTCAGCCCTTTCGATGTGCCAGTGTGGGCCGGAGTCGCGCGCACGCTCATCGAACACCGCCAGGTTGTGCTTCTGCGCGACGTGGGCAAGGACCACGGCCCACAGGAGCTGTTCGTCAGGGGTTTTGTCGCGGCTGCGCTGGTCGAAGGCGTCGTCGGTGTAGTGCTTGAGGCCCTTGCTGTGGTCGCCGTCGTTGCCGGAGGTCACCACCAGCGGCTTGGCGAAGAGGAGCCAGTGGAGGCGGGCGAGCTCGAGCAGGGCGGTGCGGACCGGCGGCTTGAGGTTCGAGACCTTGACGGTGGGCGTTGCCAGCTCAACCAAGGTGAGGTCGGAGGGTGGGGCTGTAGTGGAGGGCTTGGGCATTTAACTATCGCCCTCCACCGGCATCTGGAGCTTCCCTTGCCGGTCCTTGTAGTAGTTTACCGCCATCTGGAGGCGGGTTTCAAGATCATCCAAGCGAAGCCGGTGGGCGAGATCGAGCGCGGCGGGTAGGCGCTCGGGGTGGTGACTAACCAGCGCGGTGATGGCGTCCCCCATGAGGGTGAGGTCGGAGGCGCGAAGGTGGTAGACCTGGTCCTTCATGTCAGAGCTGTGCCTCCATTCGCTTGAGCACCCGGAAGCGACAGCGGCAGAAGCCACACTTGAGGAGCTTGCCGCGCTGGCCGCTCACCTGCTCGCCACACTCGGGGCAGTGGAAAGGCTCGCGTGCCGGCGCCGCGCAGGGTGTCCCGGTGCCGACTGCCATGTCTGTCACCGGGGTGTCCCTGTTGGCTGGCGCCGGCGCGCGGCTGCCCGTCGTGCCGGGCATGATCACTTCCCCTCCAGCGTGGCGCCGTTGCGGAGCAGGACCTTGCCGTCGTCGGTGGTGCGGAACACCGGGCGCTCGACCGGGTGGGCGATCGAGTCCAAGGTGTCCTGGCGCGCCTGGCTCAAGCGCGCCGCGAGCTCGCTGACGGGAACGGGTTTCTGTTCATCGTTTGCCACTGGTCAACTCCTGATCCCGCAGCGGTAGTCCTCGTAGTGGGGCACGTGCAGCTCCGGGGTCTCGCAGAGCCCGAGCTCTCCGTTGGTTTCGTAGAACATCGCCCTGCACTCCGAACACCACCAGTGGCGCAGCCGGCCGACGTGAACCGGCGCAGGCTTTACCGCCGCGTCGCAGGCGGGACAGGTATTTGCAGCTTTGACCGCTGTCGCCACAGCAACCTCCGAAACCAAGCGACCGCCGTTCCCAGGGCGACGACCAGGCCGAGCCAGCCCCAGGTGACGGCGCCCACGACCCAGAGCACGCCCCCGGCGCCGCCAAGCACGAGCTCGTCGGGCACGGTGAGCGCGAGCACGGTCGCGACCGCCAGCCAGAGCAGCCAGGCGATCACCGCGGCTGCGCTTCGCGGGTGGCCGCTACTACCTTGCGGAAGGTTTCGAGTTCCCATTTATGCACACTCACTAAAACCAGGTTCTGTTGGTCCGCCGCGACGCCGCAGACTTCGCACCAGGTGGAGGGACCGGCCGGACCCAGCGGTCCCTCCGGGCTGGGGAGAGCGGGCGCGGGAGCCGGCGCCAGGATCTTCGACAGCTTCCAATCGTGGACCCAGTGCTTAACCGTGTTAGCCGAGGCGCCGCCCTTGACGCAGGAGTCGAGCAGGTAGCGGCGGTGCGGCTCGTCGGTGACGCGGTTGAGCTCTTTGGCAACGCTGAAAGTGATCTTACGGTTGAGCACCGCCTGCAACACCTCCGGGTCACCTTTGAGGAGGTCCACCCGCGCGTAGATGTACTCGGGCGACTGGCGCACCTTGACGCAGAGCTCGTCCTCGGTGAGGTTGCCCTGTTCGATGAGCTGCGCGTAGAAAATCCCCTCTTCGGCGGCAGTGAGGTCCTCGCGGTAGATGTTCTCGTGGAGCTTGGCGGCTTCCCGGGCGAGCTCAGCGTCGGCGTAGACCATGCAAGGGACGGGATTGACGCCGGCGCGGCGGCAGGCGATGTAGCGGCGGTGCCCAGCGACGATCTCAAAGAAGCCATCGCTGGGCACCACGATGAGCGGCTGGAGGAGCCCCATCCGGCGAACGCTTTCGGTGAGGTCGTCGAGCGCCTGCTCATCCATCGCTGCGCGCACGGGAAGCGGCGGCTCAACCAAGGTGGAGAGGTCGAGCAGCTGGTAGTCCGGCACTGTTAGAACCTCCGAGTAAGCGGGGGGGGCTCCAGTACGCGGCGTGTGTCCTGGCCCTCACGCTCGCGGGCCTGGTGGAGCATCCCGCTGGTGATCTCCAGCATCCCGAGGAGCGTGACCCAGTCGCCCAGTGGTCCGTTGTAGGTGACGATGCGGGTCACCTTGTCGAGGGTGACCGTCATAGTCACCACGCTCGGGTCGGCCGGTGGCGGCGGGGTGACAGGGTTGGAGTTGCCGGCCACGGTTACTCTTTGGCGCGACGGCGAGCTCGCCGCGGTGCCTTCGCCGGCGAGCGTGACGGTGGCGGTGGGCTTGCCGCCGTGCCTTCACCGGCGAGGGTGATGGTGACGGTGAGCTCAACGCGGTTCCGCAGCGCACCCAGCGGAGCCGAGCGGAGGAGCTCCTTCACCTTGCGGGACGCGAGACGGCCCGCGAGCTCAGCGTCCTCGAGCCCGTTGATCACAACCTCTTCCCTCTCCATGATCTCCCGGTGGTCACTGACAGCGACTCGTAGCTTCATGGGTGGTTATCCTCCTTGTGGTCGTAGTTCGGGTGGAAGAATAGAAGCTGGGATGCCGCGCGCGACGGCGATGCCTTCGGTGGGGATACGCTCGAGAACGAGCTGCTGGCCGTAGAGCCTCATGCCTACGATGTCGCCGTCCATCAGGCGCAGCGCCTCGCGGATCCGGGGCGGCACGACAAAGGCGTGGCTGCCTCCCCACTTCCGGTACTTGCTCATGTAGAGCGGGCTGCCCATCTAACACTCCAACCCTGGGTGGGTCGGGGCGGCGGCGCGAAGAGGGGAAGGTCGGACAGTGGGGGTCTTGACCCGTGAATCTGCGCGCCGCTGCCCTGAGTTTTTCACTGCGGCGGATTGTACGACGGGTTCCTAGAATCTCACTTCTACAAGACCAAGAGAAGAAACCCCGTAGCCGTCGGTGCGTGGAAAACTCGAGGGTAGAGTTGACAGAGCAGATATTATGTAAAGTAGTGAGAAGGCAGGCAGATAGCCGGCACAGTGCTGCACGATGCAGCAGCAGGTAACGCCTAGAATCCACAGGGAAAGATTCCTGTGGAATAGCTGAAGATTTCCCTTGACAGGCTGTGGGAAAAAGCCGAGGGTGCGCAGCGTCATGCCAGTACTGTGCACAGCACTCACAGCGGCGCCCACAGGATTTCAACAGAACGCGGCAGGCAGGAATGTCTGCCCTACTCGGAGGTAAGAGATCATGGCGATTCGACTGAAGCCGACCGCGCAGATTGTGGAGAAGTACGTCCGCCAAGCGAGCGGCGCGACGCAGGACTACACCAACGGCGTCGCCAACCCCAAGCGCGACCAGGCGGAGGCGGCCGCGGCTTCGGCTGACGCCTACGCGGAAGGGGTGCGGCAGGCGATCGCCGACAACCGCTTCCAGGAGGGCGTGGTGGCGGCCGGCTCGGCCAAGTGGGCGCGCAAGGCGTCGAGCGTGGGCAAGGACCGCTACGCCGGCGGGGTGCAGGCCGCGAAGAGCGACTACCAGCAGGGCGTGGAGCCGTTCCTGCAAACCATCGCTGCGCTGGATCTGCCGCCGCGGCGGCCGCGGGGCGACCCGTCGAACATCAACCGGGTGACGGCGGTGAATCAGGCGCTGCGAGCGCGGGCGCTGCAAGGGCGGTAGCGGCCCTTCGACTTCGCCCCGGTTGAGCCGGGGCTTCGCTCAGGGTGAATTTCAGGGCTGAAGCCCAGAAATTCAGAGGTGACTCATGGGACGGGCACTGCAAGTGATCACCGGGTTTGTGACGGCGCCGGGGGCGACGCTGACGGCGTGGACGCTGGCGTCGGGCGACTCGCTCAGCATTCGCTCGGCGGCGATTGAATCGCCGATCCACCTCTTGCAGGCGTGGGCGGACAACCAGGTGGCCGGCACGCTGCGGGTGCGGTCGCCGCGGCTGCACGACAACGTGCAGGGCATTCGGCTGGATGTGACGGCCTCGGACGTGAGCCCGCTGCTGCCCACGGGGATCATGCAGCGGCTGTTCGCCCAGGATACGCTAGTGGCGGAGCAGAGCGGGTCGGGGGTCGCGGGCGACATCGAAACCGGAGCGGTGCTGGTGATGTACGACAACCTGCCGGGAGTGGACGGGCGGCTGGCGAGCTGGGAGCAGGTGAAGCCGCTGATCAAGCACATCCTGACGGTGGAGAACACGCTGGCGCTGGGGATTGCGGGCGGGTACTCGGGGGAAGAGGCGATCGACGCCGAGTTCGACCTGCTCAAGGCCAACACCGACTACGCGCTGCTGGGCTACCTGGTGGATGTGGAGTGCGCGGTGGTGGGCTGGCGCGGGATCGACACCGGCAACCTGCGCGTGGGCGGGCCGGGGAATGAAACCCTGCGGCACATAACCTCAGAGTGGTTCATCCGCCTGAACCGCTTGACGGGGCTGCCGACCATTCCGGTGTTCAACTCGGCCAACAAGAGCGGGATCCTGATCGACGGCGCCCAGGATGAGAACGGCACCGACGTGACGGTAACCACCATCCTGGCCGAGCTGGGGCCGACGCCGGCGGCCCAGTTCACCGCGCCGGGGCGGTAGCGCGGCGCTGAGGCGCCGCGGCGCGGGGCCCTTCGGCGCGTCCGCCCGAGGCGGACTTGCTCAGGGTGATCCCGCCGGAGCGGGATCATGGGCGCCTTCAAAAGCATGACGCGGAAGCCGCTGGTCGGCTACCGGGCCACCGAGGTAAACCCTCCTTCCCCACTCTACATCACCCGCAACGACAACCTGAACGTGTTCGTGTGGAACTCGCTGGCCGGGCTGACGGTGCGGGTGCGGGCGCGGGTGCTGCTCGAGGATGGCACGGTGGTGCCGCATGAGTTCGCGTACATACCCTCGAGCAACCGGGTGCAGAACAGCTTCAGCGAGAACCTGACGGAGGGTTTTCTGCTGGACGTGAGCGCGGTGGCGTTTGTGGGGGAGCCGCGGCGCGGCCAGGCCTTCATCCGGGTGTTCATTGCTCAGGGCGATCCCGACCTGTTTGAGTTCTCCCAAGTGCTGCTGTCCGGCTACTTGACCCCGGAGACAGCACTGGCGTGGCCCCCCGGGGTACTCGGCTACACCGTAGAGGGCTGCGGGGCGCTGCGCAGCATTGCCGGCGCCGACCCGGCCGCGGGGGTGGAGATCTCGGAGACGGTGCCGACGGGCGCGCGGTGGAAGCTGTGGGGGTTCACCTTCACGCTGGTGACGGATGCGACGGTGGCCAACCGGATTGTGGACCTCGTGCTGGATGATGGAGCGAACATCTACTACCGCGCGCAGGTGCCGACGGCCCAGGTGGCCTCGCAGACGGTGATCTACAGCGCCGCGCCACAGGGAGTCGCCCAGGGCGTGACCAACCTGCGGGGGTTGCTGCCGCTGCCAATTCCCTGCCTGCTGTTTCAGGGGCACCGGATCCGCACGGTGACGCAGGGGATTGTGGCGGGGGACAACTTCGGCGCCCCGCGGTACCTGGTGGAGGAGTGGATTGAGACGTAGGACGTCAAGGTGAAAGGAGAACGCGGAACCCTTCGGCGCGTCCCGACTGTTGTCGGGACTTGCTCAGGGTGATTTCGCTACGCGAAATCATGGCGGACATACGAGAGGCAGCGGCGGCGGGACAGACAACCAACGTCACGCTGACCACGACCACCGAGGCGGTGATTATCAGCTCGCCGTCGATCGCGCTGCCAGCGAATATGGTGCGGGCCATCATCCTGGCGTGGGCGCAGCTCACCACCGGGACGTTGACCACCACCGTGACGCCGCGCATCCGGCGGGGGACGCTGATCACCGACCCGCTGGTGGGGGAAGCGAACGCGGAGAACGTCAAGGCGGCCGCGGGGCAGACGGAGCCGTTCATGATTCTGCTGGTGGAGGACATCACCGGTTTCGACCGGGTGGAGTACTCGCTGACGCTGCAACAGGCGGCGGCGACGGGCAACGGCACGGCGCTCCAGGCCAGCATTCTGGTGCTGTTGCAGTAGGAGAGGGCGGGCGATGGCCGAGCTCTTGCGCGCAGTCGGGCGGATAAACACCTCAGGACAGGCGGTCACGACCACGAGCGAGTCGAGCGTGGCGCCCGGTCTTCCGGTTCAGGTGCAGCAGCCGCGGGTAGCGGGCCAGCTGGTGTCACTCCATTGGGGGCAGTTGACGCTGGGGACAGGCACGACGGGGATTACCCCGCGAGTGCGGCGGAATGTTGTGAGCTCCGCGGCGCTAGTCGGCGAGGCGAACCTGGAGGATGCGTTGGTGGCCGCGGGGCAAACGCGCCCAGTTTTCATGCTCATGGTGGAAGCGGTGGCGGAGTCAGACCGGATACGACACGAGCTGAGCGTACAGCAAGCGGCGGCGACGGCGGACGGGAGCTGGCTGCAGGGCGGGCACTTGGGGTTGGCGATCGGCTAGGAGGTGGAGGATGGGCGACTTTTGGGTGGACATGGCGCTGGCGATTGTGTTCAGCGTGCTGAAGCAGGTGGTGAAGAACCCGGAGCGGAAGGCGGCGCTGAAGCGGGCGCTGCTGAAGCTGCGGAACACCATCGACGCGGCGTATGCTGGGGACGCGGACTTCGAGTAGGCGCCGCCCTTCGGCGCGCCCCGCGGTGCGGGGCTTGCTCAGGGTGATTCCGCTCTGCGGAATCAGCGATTCGACGGAGAGACATGAATGAGTGAGCGGGAGGCGAGCGGCGGGACCTTGTGGGAGCAGCGCAAGGAGTGGATCAACGGCAAGGCGGTGAGCGTGGCGCGGCTGTCCACGCCGGTGGGGGCGTGGGCGGTGGTGCTCTACCTGCTGTTCGAGCTCTCGGGGAAGCTGGACACCATGATCGGGTTGCTCTACCAGATCCGCGAGGCGGTGATCAAGTGACCCGCCTTCGCCAAGGCTTCGGCGGGCGGAGCCCGCGGAGGGCGTGCTGGGGCTCTTCCCTCCCCTGCTGCCTACCGAAAGGCTTCGGCGGGCGGAGCCCGCGGAGGGCGCGATGGGGCTCTTCCCTCCCCTGCTGGCTTCGCCCAGGCTTCGGCGGGCGGAGCCCGCGGAGGGCGTGATGGGGCTCTTCCCTCCCCTGTTGCCTACCGACCTGGTGTTTCAGCCCGGAGATCCGCAAGAGTTTCGGCGGCTGGTGGAGGAGGAGCTGGGGCCGGTGGACGGGGAGCTCGAGGTGGTGGAGCAGGAAGCGCAGCAGATGATCAACGAGTTTGAGGTGACAGTGGGCGAGCTGGGGCTGCTGGACCCCGACGTG
>Ga0184639_10000733_pt1 | contig 13240 bp, 13 predicted proteins | sample PLM31_170_b2_FD_133155 | JGI IMG/M metagenome (GOLD analysis project Ga0184639, IMG submission 133155) | Groundwater sediment microbial communities from an aquifer in East River, Colorado, USA - PLM3-1_170_b2 | ecosystem: Environmental > Terrestrial > Soil > Riparian zone | place: USA: East... | reverse complement strand
CTCTGTTCTTTGTTGATCTATCATAAATGCAGTAGCATTATAGGTACCGTGAGAAGAAATTTTTGAGAAATCCTTTTCAGAAATTTTAATTTCAAAGGTCTTTTCATTAGAAACAATACCAGAATGGGCCGGTTTTATAAAATTATTTCCAGGGTCATATATTACGATGGTAACAATTTCGTTGATGTCTTCTTCATCAGCAGTACCAGTAAATGTCATTGTCGTGTCTGTATTTTTTTTGTAAAGTGTCTTGTCTGTTTCCAACGAGTTTACTTCAGCATATGCTGGCATTGCAAGTGAGATTACAATCAATACCGCAAAGCAAACTGTGAACAGTCTTGTAATTTGTACCATTTTTGATTTAATCATATGATAACTAGATTATTAAAAGCACTCAGAATTGATTCTTTTGGATGCAAAGCTAAAATTATGCCTATTAGCCTCCATTCTCATCTAGAATGGAAATATCAAGTAGAAATGTAGTAGAAGGACCTTCAAGAGCACCACATCGTGCGATGTACAAAGCTATGGGACTACATGACGAAGATCTCAGTAAGCCGTTCATTGGCGTATCGCATACTGGAAACGAAGCGACCCCTTGCAACATACACCTTGGTAAGATATCTCAAAATGCAAAACAAGGAGTAAGTGATGCGGGAGGCACTCCAAGAGAGTTTGCAACCATAGCTGTCAGTGATGGAATAGCGATGGGCCATGAAGGCATGAAGTCATCGCTGGTCAGTAGAGAGATAATTGCTGATTCGATAGAAATCATGGTAAGAGCTCATCAGTATGATGGATTAGTTGGCCTAGCAGGATGTGACAAAAGTTTACCTGGAACCATGATGGCAATTGCAAGACTAAACCAGCCAGCAGTCTTTGTTTATGGTGGCACCATAATGCCAGGAATTTATGAAGGAAAACAAGTTACAATTCAAGACGTGTATGAAGCTGTTGGAGCATATGATGCAGGGCAGCTAACTTTGGAAGCTTTAAAGAATTTAGAAGATGTTGCTTGCCCTAATGCAGGGTCCTGTGGTGGGATGTACACTGCAAACACGATGGCTTCAATAAGTGAAGCAATTGGAATCGCACTACCTGGAAGCGCATCGCCACCAGCAGAGGATCCCAGAAGAGCTCAGATGTGTTATGAAAGTGGAAAAGCTGTAATGAATCTTTTAGAAAATAGAGTACGACCAAAAGATATTCTTACTTTTGAGGCATTTGAAAATGCAATCACGGTAGCAAACGCGATTGGTGGTTCAACTAATGCAGTGTTACACCTTTTAGCTATTTCACACGAAATTGGAATAAAGCTTAATCTAGAAGATTTTGAACGAATAAGGAGAAAAACTCCACATATAGCTGACATGAGACCAGGAGGATTCTATGTCATGCTTGATCTTGATAAAATTGGAGGCATTCCACTATTGATGAAAAGTTTGATGAAAAAAAATCTGCTAAACTTGGATGTCATGACAGTAACAGGAAAAACTCTAAAACAAAACCTTGATTCCATTCAAATATCATTTGATTCAAATCAAAAAGTACTCAAGCCAATAGAATCCCCAATACATGAAGTTGGCACACTAACAATTCTCAGAGGTTCACTTGCACCAGACGGTGCCGTAGTAAAAATTGCAGGCGTAAAGACTTCAGAGTTCAAAGGAAAAGCAAAGGTCTATGATAGAGAAGAAGATGCGTTTGATGCAGTCTCAAAAAGAGAGATCAAAGAAGGAGACATTGTAGTAATCAGATATGAAGGGCCAAAGGGAGGCCCGGGGATGCGAGAAATGCTTGGAGTAACTGCAGCACTAGTTGGGCAAAAGTTAGGTGAAAAAGTAGCACTAATCACAGATGGAAGATTTTCTGGTGCGACACGTGGTCTAATGATTGGACATGTATCGCCAGAAGCATTTGTTGGTGGAAACATTGCTTTGGTAAAAAATGGTGACGAAATAAGGATCAATGTTGAAAAAAATACTTTGGATTTAATGATTTCAGAATCTGAGCTTGAACAAAGACGCAAAGCTTGGAAACCAAGAAAACCAAATTATGAAACTGGTGCACTTGCAAAATATGGATCACTAGTTGGTTCCGCATCTGAAGGCGCAATTACAAGACCAAAATAGAACTATTGTTTTTGGAAATGATTGTCACAGTATAGTCGTATTTTATTATCTGTAGATATTGCAGTCACTGAAAGACCATCTTCTAGTCCTTTTTTACATACATCACACACTGCTTCATTTGCGCTACTTTTTATCGATACAGGTTTTTGTACAAAATACAAATCTTGAAAAAGCAACCTTTCCTTGCTTTTTTGTTTTGAAACCAGCATCTGTGACATATCTCTATTATCGTCATGATCGCATATAAAGGTACCGTACTATACCGTAAATGATATTACTTGTCTTTTAACTAAGCTGATACATCACCACCAACAAATGATAAAAAATCAGATATTTTTTACTGATATTTGTTCTGGCAAAAAAAAATTTAGAAAAAATAATGAGAATGCTAAAGCAATGGCTATCAAAGCTGATTTGTTATTTTTGTTGAATTTTTGGGAGGGTAAATGCAAACGTGGTTCCTTTACCTACATCACTTTCAAACCATATTTTTCCACCATGGGATTCTATAATACTTTTACAGATTGAGAGACCAAGGCCGCTACCACCCTTTTCTCGAGTCAACGATGCATCAACTTGATAGAATTTCTTAAAAATTTTATCGTGTGCTTCTTTTGGGATACCTCTCCCATTATCCTTAATTGAAATTTTTGCTTCGGTTGGAGAATCTTCTAGGAGGACATTGACTTTACCGATTTCTGGCTGCACCGCCTTGATACTATTTTTTATCAAGTTATTAATGACTTGGCGGATTCGTTCATCGTCGTATGTTGTGTAAATGTCGTCTTTTGCACTATGGGTCAGCTCTATCTTGTCTACTATTGCTTGCGGTGCCATTAGTTCAACAGATTTTTCTACAGTCGATTTTACATTATTAACTAATTTCGTAAATTTAAGTTGGCCTAGCGCTAACTTTTGCGCGTCAAGCAAGTCAGAGATGAGTGCGAGAAGTGAGGAAGAGCTTGTCTTGATTATTTCCAATCTTTCTCTTTGACTTTCATTGATTGGACCCATGTGTCCTTTAAGCATCATATCTGCATATCCAGATATAGGCACTAAAGGAGTCTTCAGCTCATGAGTTATCATAGCAAGAAATTCATCTCTTGCAATTTCATGTTGTTTTGCTTTTTCTACTTTTTCTTGTAATGCCTTTGACATTGCATTAAACGCATCAATAATTAAACCAATTTCATCATTTGATTCGTATTTAATTTCTTCACCGTATTTGCCTTCCTTTATACGGGCAAGTGCTGCAGTAAGTGATTTTAGTGGATTTAACGATCGCGTAGTAGAAAAAAGTACTATAAAAAGAAAAACAATGTCTGCCCCTAATAGTCCCTGAACAATTGATTTGGTTTGAAGTTCACGAATTGCAATAGTGAAATTAGGTTCTATCTCATTCCCTTGTGTAGCTGAGAAGAGCAAAAACAGATTGATTGATGCTGTGATTATAATGACGGAAAGTAAAACGTATAGCCTATGAACAATTTTCATTTACTCGATAAAATATGAATGGAGGTTCTAAAGTCTTTATCTGTAATTAGTTTTACGTAATAGTCTTCAACTAGTTGTGTTATCTTTAACAAAAGATGAGAGGTTTCATTATATGTATAAAATTAGATTTTTTGTCTTATCTTGCTGAGACATACTGTTTGTTAAATAACGTAAGATAAGATTCATCTTTAATGGCTCGCGTAATGATTGCTGATGATTCTGACGTAATACGGATGTTTTTGAAAGATCTATTGAAAATTTGTAATCATGAATTTGTATGCGAAGCGACAAATGGAGCTGAGGCAGTTGAGAAATTCAACGAAACAAAACCCGAAGTGTTATTGTTAGACATAGCAATGCCAAAAAAAGATGGAGTAGCTGCACTGGAAGAGATTTTGTCTATTCATCCCAAAGCAAAAATCATTATGATAACTGCAAATGACAACATTAAGACAGTTATGCGTTGTTCCGAGCTAGGCGCAACGGCATACTTAGAAAAACCATTCGATTTGGATAAGTTACAAGCTGCCATTGCTGTAGCATTTGAGGAACCTACACCAGTATCAAATTAACTGTACAAGTCACAAGGTTAATTGATTTAACATTCTTGCTCTTTCTTTCCATAACCATTTTCAGTCCATTTAGTTTTAATTCTATCAAGTAAGAAACTTTTTGACAGAATCTAGGTGGAATTAATCATTGTCCGCATTAGCTTATCTATAAATAGAGTTAAAATAACACGATCTATATGGGTGGCCACATTTGGACATTCAGAGCTTAAGATAGTACCCCTAGAATATACTGGCTCCCAATTTGAACTCTATAACAAAATTTCTCGCAACTATGAACATTCATTTTTGTTTGAATCACTAACAGGACCAGAAGAATTAGCAGAAACGTCGATTATGGGATTTGATCCCTCTATGATAGTAAGGGGATATGCTGACAGGATTACCTTACGTGACAAAAATGGAAATACCAAAACAATATTGACAACTGACCCACTATCTGAAATAAGAAAACTACTCAAAAGCATTCCAGATCAAAAATATCGATATCTTGGTGGGGCAGTGGGCATAATTAATTATGATGCAATCAGACTATGGGAAAAGATTCCGGATGCACATAAAAAAGAAGAATTTCCATTATTGATGGAGTTTGGAATCTATACTGATGGGATACTATACGACAACAAAGAAAAAAAATCATTCTACTTTTATTATGACAAGAACAGACTAGATAGGATACCAATTCCAGATCCAAAATTTGAAAAGTTTGAAATATCAAAAGTTTCAGAAAACTTGGACAGCCAAAGATTTTCCAAAATGGTATCAAGTGCAAAAAAATACATCCATGATGGGGACGTTTTTCAAGTTGTGCTTTCTCGTAGATTTAATTTTGATGCAAAAGGGGACTTGCTTAGAGTGTATAGCGCACTCAGACAGATCAATCCTTCTCCTTACATGTATCATATGAAGATGGAAGAAAAAACTATCACAGGTTCTAGTCCTGAGATGCTTTTGAGAGTAACTGGCAGTACAGTAGAGACTTTTCCTATTGCAGGAACAAGGGCAATAATTGATGATGAAACCAAAAATGAAAAAATGAAACAGGAGATGTTAAGTGATGAAAAAGAACTTGCAGAACACACGATGCTAGTCGACCTTGGAAGAAACGACATTGGGCGTGTCTGTAAATATGGTTCAGTTCATGTCAAAGAACTCATGGCAGTAAAGAGATTCAGCCATGTGCAGCACATGGTAACTCACGTAGTTGGAACACTTGATAAGAAATTTGACGTTTTTGATGCAATCAAAGCTGTTTTTCCTGCAGGAACCGTTTCTGGCGCGCCAAAGATTCGTGCAATGGAAATAATTGACGAACTAGAACCAGAATCACGCGGTCCCTATGCTGGCGCAGTTGGATATTTTTCGTTTAATGGTTGTTGCGACTTTGCAATCGCAATTAGAACGATATTTTTTGATGGAACAAAAGGCTTTGTACAAACAGGAGCTGGAATCGTATCTGACTCTGTTGCTGAAAACGAATGGATGGAAACACAACACAAAGCAAATGCCATGCTTACTGCATTAAAGGAGGCTTCAAAATGAAATTTCTAATCATTGACAACTATGATTCGTTTGTCTACAACATAGCTCAGATTCTTGGAGAACTAGGAGTTTCATCAGAGGTAATAAGAAATGACAAAATAACAATTGATGAAATTAAAAAACAAAATTACGACGCGATTGTAATTTCACCAGGTCCTGGAACTCCTGAAGATGAAAAATACTTTGGGGTGTGCACTAGAGTGATTAAAGAGATCGGGCCAACAAAACCAATCTTAGGAGTTTGCCTTGGTCATCAAGGAATAATTCATGCCTTTGGGGGCAAAGTTGTAAATGCAGGACATGTGAGACATGGAAAAACAAGTCCTATCAGATATTCAGAATCTCCATTGTTTGAAGGAGTACAAAATCCGTTCAGAGCAACAAGATATCATTCTCTTGTAGGGGATAAAACAATCATCCCAGAGGAGCTAAAAGTAACAGCAATTGCACAAGACGATAATGAGATAATGGCAGTAAGTCACAAGAAATACTTTATCGAAGGCGTACAGTTCCATCCAGAATCAATAATGACAAGTGAAGGAAAAAAAATTCTAAATAATTTTGTAAAGAGGGTAAAAAATGCTCAATGAATTAACAAACAAGCTTTCGCTATATGAAGACCTGACTTATGATGAGACGAGTCAAGTAATGGATGAAATACTAAAAGGACAAGTGCCCGTACAAGAGACTGCAAACTTTTTGCGAAACTTGGCTGACAAAGGAGAGTCTGATCAGGAACTATTGGCAATGCTTGACAAAATGCAACAATACGCCATACACATAACTCCAAAAAGAAATGGAAAGATAATCGATGTTTGTGGCACTGGTGGAGATAAAATGAAAACATTCAATGTCTCCACAGCAGCTGCATTTGTAATAGCTGGCGCAGGAGGCTCAGTAGCAAAACACGGCAATAGATCAGTTTCTGGAATTTGTGGAAGTGCAGATATTTTTGAATACTTTGGTTATGATTTGAATATGACTCCAGAAAAAGTTAGCGAAGCCATAGAAAGATTGGGGATTGGATTTATGTTTGCACAAAAATTTCATCCTGCAATGAAAAATGTTGCAGAGGCACGAAAGATACTTGGAACAAGAACTGCTTTTAATTTACTTGGGCCACTAAGCAATCCTGCAGGAGTAAGAAATCAAGTAGTTGGCGTCTTTTCTGCAGATTATCTTGAAAGAGTGGTTTTGTTACTAAAGGCAAGAGGTGCAGAAAGTGTAATGTCGGTATTGTCTCATGATGGATTAGATGAGCTCTCTACTACCTCAAAAAATCAGATATGTCTTCTTAAAGATGGTAAAGTCAGCTTGAAAATTCTAAATCCACAAGACCTCGGATTGGCAAAAGCAAGTCTTAGCGACATCCAAGTTTCCTCAAAAGATGAGGCAATCAAAGCATTTCTTACAGTTCTAAAAGGAACTGCCAACAGATCAATGATCGAAGTCACTGCGCTCAATGCCGCTGCAGGTTTAATCATATCAGACATGGCAAACGATTTTCAAGATGCAACACAAATTGCATTAAATTCCATCAAGGATGGAAAGGCGTATGATGTTTTTAGAAATCTCATTGGCTTTTGTGGCAATATACAAAAAGTAGAGGAATTTGAAAAATCATGAAAAACATGTTACAAAAATTAACGCAAAACTCACAGCTTGCCATAAAAGATGGAGTCTATGAAATTGCACAAAAAATGCCAAAATCTAAGATGAATATCATTGATAACATTCGTAAAAATAAACATGCGTCACTAATCACCGAAGTGAAATTTTCTTCTCCCTCACTTGGCAACATACGTAAGATATCAGATCCTGTCAAGATTGCAAAGATGATGGTAGAAGGAGAAGCAATCGGACTTTCTATTCTCACGCAACCTCATCTGTTTAATGGTTCGCCAGAATATTTCCAAAAAATTCGTAAGTCTGTTCTGGTACCATTATTGATGAAAGATATCGTTGTAGATAAAATCCAGATAGATGCAGCTGAAAAGCTTGGTGCAGACTGTATCCTTCTCATACAGTCAATCTTTGACAAAAAACTGGCAACAGGTATAGATGAGTTCATTTCTTATGCTCATAAAAAAAGATTGATGGTTTTGCTTGAATCACACACAAAAAAAGAGTTCATCAACTCAACAAAGACTGAAGCGGATTTGCTTGGAATAAATAACCGTAATTTAGATACTCTGGAAATTGATTTGGATACAACAAAAAAGATTCTCAAAGACAGGGATGAGACCAGAATAATACTTTCTGAGAGCGGAATAGAATCCCCAAATGACATAAGATTCCTTCATAAATGCGGCGCAGACGCATTCTTAGTAGGCAGTAGCATAATGAAGAGCAGGGATATCAAGAGACATGTCAAAAAATTGGTGTTAGCAATATGAAGATAAAATTCCCAAAGGATGGCAAGTTTGGAGAGTTTGGTGGGAAATACATTCCAGAAACTCTGGTTCCAGCAGTACAAGAATTGGAAGAATCTTATCTAAAATTTAAAAATGATAAAGGATTCAAAAAAGAACTTGATTATTATCTGCGAGAATATGCGGGAAGACCAACACCACTTTACTTTGCAAAAAATTTGACCGAAGTGATTGGCGGTGCAAAGATTTATCTAAAACGCGAAGATTTGCTGCATGGCGGCGCACATAAAATTAACAATACCTTAGGTCAGGCGCTTCTTGCAAAAAAAATGAAAAAGAAAAGAATCATTGCAGAAACAGGAGCAGGCCAGCATGGTGTAGCTACTGCGATGGCCTGCGCATGTCTTGGATTAAAATCCGTAGTCTACATGGGATACAAAGATACGCAAAGACAAAAGCTAAATGTGTTTAGAATGAAGCTTCTTGGTTCTGCGGTTCATCCTGTCATGGAGGGAACCCAGACATTAAAAGATGCAATTAATGAAGCAATAAGAGACTGGATTACAAATGTTGAAACAACCTACTATTTGCTTGGTTCTGCAGTTGGACCGCATCCATATCCTGTTATGGTAAGAGACTTTCAATCAGTCATAGGCAAGGAAATCATGCAACAAATGAAAGAAATAGAAAACAAAACTCCAGATTCTCTTGTTGCATGTGTTGGCGGAGGATCTAATGCAATTGGGACATTTTATCCACTGTTAGACAGTGATACAGAAATGTTTGGAATAGAAGCAGGAGGGGAAGGTATTGACACAGGACATCATTCTGCCACATTAAATGTAGGATCAAAAGGTGTCTTACATGGAATGATGACATATCTGTTACAAAACAAAGAAGGACAGATACTTGATACACATAGCATAGCCGCAGGACTGGATTATCCAGGAGTTGGCCCAGAACATTCCTACCTAAAAGATTCAAAGCGCGTCAAATACGATAACGTTAATGATCAAAATGCAGTCGACGCATTCCTAATGCTTTCAAGATATGAGGGCATCATACCCGCACTAGAATCATCACATGCCGTAGCTTATGCGATGAGGATAGCAAAGAGGAGACCAAGATCTGATTCTATTGTTGTAACTTTGTCTGGACGCGGAGACAAAGATGTCGAAGTCGTAGAGAATTATTTGAAAAAAAATGTCAAGAATAAAAAATAAATTTTTGGAGCTAGAATCCAAAAATCAAAAAGCATTGATAGCTTATGTAGTAGCAGGTTATCCAAACGAGAAAGGAACTTTTTCTGCTGTACGCGGTCTCATAAAAGGTGGGGCAGACATAATTGAGCTTGGTCTGCCGTTTTCAGATCCACTTGCAGATGGACCTGTAATTCAAAATGCTACTCATCTTGCTTTAAAAAACGGCATCAGCACAACAAAATTTTTTAGCATTGTAAAAAAGATACGAAATGAAACTGACCTTCCTCTTGTTTTGATGACGTATACAAATCTACTTTATAGACAGGGATATGACAAATTCATTGCCAGTGCAAAAAAAGCTGGCATCGATGGATTCATCTTACCAGACTTGCCTGTTGAAGAAGCAAGACACTATCTAAATGCCATCCATAAATACAATGCAGATGCAATTTTCTTGATATCGCCCAACACATCTAAAGAAAGGATCAAAAAAATAATACGCGTATCTTCTGGATTTTTGTATCTTGTTTCAGTCTATGGAACTACTGGTGCGCAACAAAAAATAAAAAAGTATACAATAAATGCAATTAAAAAAGCCAAACAAATTTCTAGTGGAAAAATTCCGATTGCAGTGGGTTTTGGTGTTTCAAATCCCGCCCAAGCAAGAAATTTCATTAAGGTGGGAGCAGACGCAATCATAGTGGGATCTGCATTCTTAAGATTAATTGAAGGGTTAGAAGCAAAAAAAATTGAATCACATATAGAACGCTTTGCACGCAGCCTTAAGGAATCAACTAAATTAAAAAATTAGTCTTATCCTTCAAATTGGAAATATGGTGTATTCTCTTCTATTTCCCAATTTAGAGCAAAAATCACTTTGTTAGAAACATGAGAGAGAATCTCATTTCTCCTGCGAAGTGTATGTCCGGAAAAATACTCACACAGCCATTTGTATCATGAAGCAAAGATATGAAAATAAAAGGGAGAAATGTATGGATAGCAATAATAGAAAATCGTATTTAAAATCAGGGAAAAAATGGCATACCTTAAGCAGAACCATTTTTAGAGGTATGACAACAGCATTTGTAAGTTTTCAAGATGATAAAAAAACCATAATGCAAAATTTTGAGAACTCAGAGGTGGAAAATTGAATTTTAAAATTTTCAAAGATAAATTAATTAAAAAAGAAGTAAAATCAGTCTCTGCAGAACCAACAAATTCACAAGATTCAATTCCAAAACCTCAGGAAAATTCAAACGCCTTTGGAAATTCTGTCACTGAACAAAAGTTCAATGACGATACTGATGAAATGAAAAACTTTATCACTGTTTCTAAAACTGGATACGAAAACTATGGGGTCTACGCTGGGATTATGAGAGATCATACTGCCAAAGGAGGAAAAAGATACATGATAATTGAACCGACTTTAACCAATAAAGACAAAGAAAATTTCGAGAAAATAAGAAAAATGTTAATGACGGAACTTAGTATAGATTTAAGCGACATAAAATCACGTGCAGATGCTGAAGAAAGACTAAAGAAAAAGATCGTTAGCATGATTGATAAATATGGATTAGATATACAACGTAGAGATTTTCGCAAGATTTTCTATTATGCCATTAGGGATTTTACGCGTTTTGGGGTAATTGATCCAGTGATGCATGATCACATGATAGAAGAAATTAGTTGCGATGGGACAAATATTCCACTCTACATATGGCACCGGGAGTACGAATCCATGCCTACAAATATCATATTTCCCACTAACGCTGAACTAGAAAACTTTGTTCGAAAGCTAGCTTATGTATCAGGAAAACACGTTTCTGTAGCAAATCCAATTGTTGATGCAACTCTTCCAGATGGAAGTAGAATCAACCTTACTTTGGGACACGAGGTTACAAAGCGTGGCAGTACTTTTACCATAAGACACTTCAAAGAGGACCCTATTACTATTATTGACCTTATCAGATCAAATACCGTATCGTCAGATATTGCAGCCTACCTTTGGTTCCTTGTAGAGAATAAACTAACTATGTTAATATCAGGAGGTACTGCAAGTGGAAAGACTACTACTCTTAACGCAATTGCTTCCTTTATCCATCCTAGTAACAAAATAGTAAGTATCGAAGATACACCGGAACTAAACCTTCCCCATGAAAACTGGATCCCTTCTATTTCCAGACAGACATTTACTGCTGGCGGAATAGGAGAGATCTCCCAATTTGATCTATTAAGGGCAGCATTAAGACAAAGACCAGATATAATCATAGTAGGAGAAACAAGAGGTAGAGAAGCTCACACCCTATTTCAGGCCATGGCAACTGGTCACGGTGGTTTTTCATCAATTCACGCAGACTCTGTGAAATCTTGTATAACTAGGTTAACTTCTATTCCAATGGAGGTTCCTAAGGTACTTTTAGTTACTACGTTGAACGCAATTCTTTTACAATTAAAGATTAGAATCGGTGACAAATCAGTAAGAAGAGTAATGCAAATCTCTGAGATTGTAGGATATGATGAAAAATCAGAAGAGATTCTTCTCAGCGATGTTTTCAAATGGAATCCTGAAACAGACAAACATGAATTCACAGGCAAAAGTATAATGTTTGATAAAATAGCAAGCAGACTAGGTTTAACAAAAGACCTTGTTACCCGTGAACTTAGCAAAAGAAAGACTGCGCTTGAGTGGATGATAGCCTCAACGGATATTCGTAATGCTAAAGATGTAAATGCAACAATAATGGAGTTTTACTCCAATCCAGAAAGATTCTATGAAAGAAAGAGGTTCTTAACGTGATTAATTATGTTTAGCTTCAAGAATCTTGTTAAAAAAGAAACAAAGCAGAAAAAAGATAGCGACCCGATTCCTAATACGAATCAAAATAAAACACAATTAGTACAACCATCTCCCGTACACCGTACAAAAAAAGTACCAAAGGCTAAAGAAAAGGATGAAGTTTCTGCTATTTACGCAGCAAGTTATAAACTACTTGGAAATAGAATCAAGTTTTTATATCCAAGATTAATTAATTTAGAAAACAAACTCGACAAGGCCATGATGCCTGTACCATATGAAGCATATGTATGTTCCATGGTAGTCGTAGGAATCATAGTAGGTATTGTTTCTATGGTTTTTGCCACTGCGTTTGTTTTTATTATCAACATACAACAAACAGAACTGAAAATTTTCTTTCCCTTTATTGCAGCTGCAGCTGGTTTTGAAGCCGGGTTGGGTGTAATGTACAAGTATCCAGAAGTAAATATTAGCACTAGGAAGAGAAGGCTCCAAGAAGAAGCTCCGTATTTTATTGGATACATGGCAACGCTTGCAGCAAGTGGATTGACCTTGGAAGGCATTTTCAAAGCTATTGCCAAAGAAAACACAAAAGAAGAGTTTGTTCGAAGTGCACGATACATAATTCGTGATGTGGATATTTTAGGAATGGACATAATCTCAGCATTAACTGATCTTATTCGCAAAACTCCATCTGAAGCTTTCTCTGAACTTCTTGAAGGTTTGATCTCAACAATACAAACTGGTGGAAATCTAAAGGAATACTTTACAGCTTTGGCAAAAGTTCAGATGGAAGAAAAAAAGCAGACCATACAAAAAATGACAGCGTCACTTGGAATTATTGCAGAAATGTATACCATTTTGCTAGTCGTATTCCCGTTGATGGCGATAATCATGTTCTCCATCATGGCCACTATGGCAACTAGCTTTATGGGAATGGACATAACGACCATGATGATGTTAATTTCATACTTGCTGGTTCCAATATTTGGAATAGTGATACTGATAATGATTGATGGAATGGTGCCAAAGAGGTAAAGAAAATGTTAAGAGGAAAACAAAAAACAATGGTAAGATCTACCAAAAAGAAAAAAAGAGCATCCACTGCTGCAAGTCAGAAAAAAAAGTTGCTTGT
>Ga0184639_10000731_pt1 | contig 13281 bp, 10 predicted proteins | sample PLM31_170_b2_FD_133155 | JGI IMG/M metagenome (GOLD analysis project Ga0184639, IMG submission 133155) | Groundwater sediment microbial communities from an aquifer in East River, Colorado, USA - PLM3-1_170_b2 | ecosystem: Environmental > Terrestrial > Soil > Riparian zone | place: USA: East... | reverse complement strand
GCGATATGCGATATGCGATTAATGCCTGAAATGCCTCACCCCTGTCACCACCATCGCCATCCCGGCGGCGTCGGCGGCGGCGAGGGAGTCCGCATCCCGCACCGAGCCGCCCGGATGAATGACGGCGGTGATGCCGGCTTTCGCCGCGACTTCCACAGCATCCGGGAACGGGAAGAACGCATCCGAGGCCGCGACCGCGCCTTTCGCCTTTTCGCCCGCGCGCTCGGCGGCGCTGCGCACGCAGTCTACGCGGTTGGGCTGTCCCCCGCCGATGCCCACTGTGGCCTCGCCTCCTGCGACAGCGCGGGCAAACACAATTGCATTCGACTTGACGTGCTGGCAGGCTTTCCACGCGAAGCGCAACGCCGTCCATTCTTCGTCGGTCGGTTGTCGTTTTGATGCCACTTTCCATGCGGTGCTCGCGGGGTCGCCCATGTCCACGTCTTGCCTCAGCAAACCGCGTGTCAGGGAGCGCAGTTCGTAGCGCGGCTCGATCGTCGTATCCGGCATGTCGAGCAGGCGGCAGTTTTTCTTTTTCGCGACGCGCAGCGCGGCGCGGGCCTCGTCGGTGAATCCAGTCGCGGCGATGCACTCCACAAACAAATCGCCGAGCGCCTCGGCGGTCGCGCCGTCGAGCGGGCGGTTGCTGGCGATGACGCCGCCGAACGCGGAGACGGGGTCGCACTCGAAGGCGGCCCGGTATGCGTCGGCGAGCGCGGGCGCCGAGGCGATGCCGCACGGCGAGAGGTGCTTGACGATGACGATCGTCGGCTTTTCGAAACTCACCGCGGCCTTCCACGCCGCGTCAAGGTCGAGCAGGTTGTTGTAGGAGAGTTCCTTGCCCTGAAATATTTTCCCGCCGAGAGGCCCGGCGCCCGGCTCAAATGAATAGAACGTGGCCGATTGGTGAGGGTTCTCGCCGTAACGGAGAGTCTGCACCGGGTACGCCGAGACGATGAGTGGGCGGTCGGGAGCAAGATAGGATGAAATGGCCGTGTCATAGCGCGCTGTGGCTGCAAAACCTTTGACGGCCAGTCGGCGGCGCGTTTCCGCCGTTACCTTCCCGGAGCGCAATTCGGCCAGCACCGCTGGGTAGTCCGCCGGGTCGCACACGAGGGTGACGCGTTCGTGATTCTTCGCCGCCGCGCGGATGAGCGTGACACCGCCGATGTCAATGTTCTCGATGGCTTCGGCCAGCGTGACGCCCGGCTTCGCGACGGTCTGCTCGAACGGATAAAGGTTGACGGCGACGAGGTCAAGGGTGTCCCAGCCGAGTTTGATCAGTTCGGCGCGGTCGGCCTCGGTGGGGCGGGCGAGCAGGCCGCCGTGAATCGCCGGGTGCAGCGTCTTCACCCTGCCGCCGAGGATTTCGGGCGAGCCGGTGTAGTCGGCGACTTCGGTAACGAGGAGATTGTTTTCGCTCAAGAGTTTGGCCGTGCCGCCGGAGGCGATGAGCGTCCAGCCGAGGGCGGTCAGCCCTTGCGCGAATTCGACGAGGCCGGTTTTGTCGTGAACGGAGAGGACGGCGCGTGGCATAGTTTGTTCCTTTGGTCATCGGAGATCGGCAATTGGAGATCGGGTGTTGACGAGTTGTTTCATCGCGGCGACGAGCAGACGGTGCTCGACGGCATGCATACGGGCTTCGAGATACTCAAGGGTGTCGTCGGGATGGATGGGGACGACCTCCTGCGCGAGCACGGGGCCAGAGTCCACGCCCTCGTCGGGGACGAGGTGAACCATGATGCCTGCGTGCGTGACCTCGCCGCGCCGGTAGGCTTCGAAAGCGCGCTCGACGGCGTGCGTGCCGGGAAATGTGCCGGGCAGCGCGGGATGCAGATTCACCACCCGGTTCGGGAAGCGGTCGAGAAACGCCGAGGTGAGCAGGCGCATCCAGCCCGCGAGCACGATCCACTCAGGGTGATACGAGGCGACGAGGCCGGCGAGGTCGGCGTCGTAGGCGCGGCGACTTTGAATGGGGAGTTTGAGCCTGTGGATGGCGGGGACATTGGCTCTGCGAGCGCGCTCAAGGCCGAAGGCGTCTGCATTGTTAGAGATCACGGCGACGACGCGGGCCTGGAGTTCGCCCGAGGCGCAGGCGTCGAGGAGGGCCTGGAGGTTGGAGCCGTGGCCGGAAATAAGAACGACGAGATTGGAGATCGGGGATTGGAGACTGGTCATGCCAGCACGACTTTCTTTTCACCAGGAGCTAGTTCGCCGATGACGAAGGTCTCTTCCGGGATGCCGGCTTGTAAGGCGGGGAGGTCTTTAGGAGCAATGACGGCAATTATACCGATGCCCATGTTGAAGACGCGGTACATTTCTGCGGTGGTGATATTGCCGCGCTGTTGGATCAACTGGAAGAGTGGGGGCACGGGCCAACTACCGCGACGCACCACGGCACCTATGCCGTCGGGCAGAATGCGGGGAATGTTCTCGATAAAACCGCCGCCCGTCAAATGCGCCAGTGCTTTGACTGCGGATGGCGGATGGCGGTTGGCGGATTGGAGGAGTGATAAATAGGAGCGGTGAGGCGCAAGGAGGGCATGGGCGAGCGGCTGTCCGAGTTCGGGAAAGACGGTGTCGAGGGGGACATTCTCAAAAACCTTGCGGATGAGAGAGTAGCCATTCGTATGCGGGCCGGAGGAGCTCAGGCCGAGAAGCAGGTCACCGGGCTGCAAGTCAGGGCGAGGGAGGAGGGCGGCGCGGTCAACGACGCCCACGATCGTTCCGGCCACGTCAAATTCTCCCGGCAGGTACACGCCAGGCATCTCTGCGGTCTCGCCGCCGAGCAGCGCGCACCCGGCCTCGCGGCATGCGGCGGCGACCCCGCTCACCATTGCGACGACCCTCTCGGGGTCAAGTCGGGAACCTGCAATGTAGTCGAGAAAAAAGAGGGGCCGCGCACCCTGCACGAGGATGTCGTTGATGCAGTGGTTGACGATGTCGTGCCCGATGGACTCGAATCGTCCAACTTGCGCGGCGAGTTTCACTTTTGTGCCCACACCATCGGTGGAGGCGACGAGCACGGGATCACGCATGGCCTTGAGAGCGGAGGCGTCGAACAATCCGCCAAACGCGCCGATGCCCGCAAGCACTTCCGGGCCGTAGGTGGAGCGCACGGCGTCGCGCATAAGTTCGACAGCGCGGTTGCCGGAGTCAATGTTGACGCCGGAGGCGGTGTAGGCAGAATCGGTCTTAATGAGCGCCATGAGATTTCGCTCCCGTTTTGTTCGCCGCTATCCGCTTCTGTTCGTTTGTTCGCTCAATCGTCCGTTGAAGACGCTTTGTCCGATATCTCGCCGGTACTGCATCCCTTCAAACCGGATTTGCCCAACCGCGTCATAGGCAGCAGCGATAGCTGTCTTGAGATCGTTTCCCCATCCCGTCACCCCCAGCACCCTCCCGCCCGCCGTCACGACCTTGTCGTCTGCCTGCCGTGTGCCTGCGTGAAAGATGACGGCATTCTCGAATTTTGAACCCAGCCCGTGAACCTCATGCCCGCTCGCGTACTGGCCCGGATAGCCTTCGGACGCCAGCACCACGCACGCCGCCGCGCCATTCTTCCAGCGGATGTCCAGCGCGGCCAATCGCCCTTTGGCGCAGACTTCGGCGATGTCGAGCAGGTCCGAGTCGAGCAGGGGCAGGATGGTCTGCGTCTCCGGGTCGCCGAAGCGGCAGTTGAATTCGAGGACGCGCGGACCGGCGTGAGTCAACATCAATCCGGCATACAACACGCCGACGAAGGGGCGGCCTTCGGCGCACAGGCCGTCCACCGCGGGTTGAAGGACGGTGCACGTGATTTCTTCGACCAACGCGGGTGAGCAGATGGGGGCCGGGGCATACGCGCCCATCCCGCCTGTGTTTGGCCCGAGGTCGCCGTCACGCAGACGCTTGTGATCTTGCGCCGGGGGCATCGGGCGCACGGTCACGCCGTCGGTGAAAGCAAGCACCGAGACTTCCTCGCCCGTCAATCGCTCTTCGATCACAACCTCGTCCCCCGCCGCGCCGAACTGGCGTTCAACCATGATCGCGCGCAGTGCGGCCTCGGCGTCATCAGCGCAATCCGGCACACTAACGCCTTTGCCCGCCGCGAGACCGGAGGCTTTGATGACGACAGGGTAGTCTACTTCGAGTAGATGGCCGATGGCCTCGTAGAAGTTGGTAAAGGCCGCATAGCGTGCTGTCGGGATGTTGTGCCGCGCCATGAAGGCTTTGGCGAAGGCTTTGGAGGATTCGATCTCTGCCGCCGCTTTCGAGGGGCCGAATACGCGCACGCCCGCTGTTCGCAGCTCGTCAGCCAGTCCGGCCGCCAGCGGCGCTTCTGGCCCGACGATCACCAGATCAATCTCCTCCTGGCGTGCGAAGGCGACGAGCGCGGCGGAGTCCTCGGCACGGATAGGCACGGTGTGGGATCGTTCGGCTGTGCCGGCATTTCCGGACGCGATGAACAGTTGTGACAGGCGCGGGGATTGCAGGATCTTCCACGCCAAAGCATGTTCACGTCCGCCGGAGCCGACGACGAGGACTTTCATGGTTTCCCTTTTACGCTGAGAACGCGGACATCGCACGGTTGGCAGGTTGCCCGTCTTGATGCGCTTTGCGCTCTCGGCGTGCTCTGCGGTGAAATCAGGCAATCGCTTTCTCGAAACCGGTCTTTGTGCGCTCCGCGTCCACTTCAATCGGATACACGCCCGTGAAGCAGGCGTTGCAGTAACCTCCCGCGCGGCCAATGGCGCGCAGCATGCCCTCGAGCGAGAGGAAGTGGAGCGAGTCTCCGTCCACGTGATCGCGGATTTCGTCAATCGTCATCCGGTGCGCGATGAGTTCTTCGTACGTCCCCATATCCACGCCCATGAAGCATGGATGCGCGATAGGCGGGCAGGTAATGCGGAGATGGACTTCGCGCGCCCCGGCGTCGCGCAGGAGTTTTACCAACGGGCCGGAAGTGTGGCCGCGCACGATGCTGTCATCAATCATCACCACGCGCAGCCCGCGCAGGTTTTCTTCCAGCACGTTGAACTTGAGCGCGACGCCCTGCCGCCGCAGCGAGTCCGTTGGCTCGATGAACGTGCGCCCAATGTAACGGTTCTTGATGAAGCCGTCGTTGTAAGGAATGCCGGACGCACGGGCGTAGCCGATGGCGGCCGGCACCGACGAGTCCGGGACGGCGATCACCACATCCGCCGCCGCGGGCCCTTCTCGTGCGAGTTCCTCGCCCAACCGTTGTCGCACCTGATGCACGCTCAGCCCATCCCAGAAACTGTCGGGCCGCGAAAAGTAGATGTGTTCGAAGACACAGCGCGCGAGCGGGGTGACGGGCGGCAGGGCTTGCCGCACGCGCAGCGCGGTGTCGCTGAGGGTGATGATCTCACCCGGTTTCACTTCACGAATGGCATTGCAGCCGAGGGTCCGGAGCGCGCCGGACTCCGAAGCCGCTGCGTGGCCTCCGCTGGGGAGGCGGCCCACGGTCAGCGGGCGAAAGCCCCACGGGTCGCGCACGGCGAGCACACCCTCGCGTGTCAACAGCACCAGAGAGTACGCGCCGCGCCATTTCGGCATCGTGTTCCGGATCCGCTCCTCCCACGTGTCGCCTTCTGCGCCCGCGAGCATCATGGTGATCACTTCACTATCCGACGAGGACGACAGGCCCGCGCCGCGCGCCAGCACTTCGCGGCGGAGTTCGGCGGTGTTGATCAGGTTGCCGTTGTGCGCCACGGCCAGCGGCCCGTATTGCGTCTCGATCAGAAACGGCTGGGCGTTGCGGATGGACGAGGAGCCGGTGGTGGAATAGCGCGTGTGGCCGATGGCATAGTGACCTTGCAGCGGCGCGAGGCTCTGCGGCGTGAACACCTGCCACACGAGGCCCACGTCCTTGTGCACGCGCGCCATCACGCCGTCCGAGACGGCGATGCCGGCGGCCTCCTGCCCGCGATGCTGGAGCGCGTACAGCCCGAAGTAGGCCATGCGCGCCACGTCTTCGTTCGGCGCGAAGATGCCGATAATGCCGCATTCGTCGTGGGGCTTGTCGTTGATGAGCATTTGTCTCTCTCTGGTCGTCCACCACAAAGACACGAAGTCACCCAATGGTCCTGGTGGCTTTGTGGTTCATTTCATAGACCGGTCGTCGTCCAGGATTTTCTCTGCCTGCTTCTTCTGGAACTCCACCACCTTTGCGCGGATGGCCGGGTCAGCGAGGCCGAGGATTTTCGCCGCGAGGAGCGCGGCGTTCGCAGGCTCGAGCACCACAGCCGGCGCGATGCCGGAGGGCATGCGCAGTGACGAGAAGATGTCTGCGCCGCCGAAGGCCTCGCTCGGGGGCGGGCAGGCGATGACGGGGGCGGTGACCGCGCCATCGGTGAAGCCGGAGAGAGCATTGCTCCGCCCCGCCACGGTGACATACACCTTGGGGCGCAGGTCGGCTTCGTACTCGCGGAGCATGTGCAAGACGTGCTCCGCCGTCTTGTGCGCCGAGCCGATGCGCAGCGCCACGGCGAGGCCGAAGCCTCGCGCCGCCTCGGCAATTGTCTGACAGTGGGCTTCGTCCGCTTTGGAACCCAGGAGAATGACGACGAGCGGTTGTGTCACCGGAGGATGCCTGCCTTTCTCAAGTTCTCGATCAGCCTCGGCTCGACCGGATATGCGCCCGGATTGAACGCCTGCCCGGTGAGCATCTCGTAAATCGAAATGTACCGCTGGCTTGCCGCGACCCACAGGTCGTCGGGCATGACGGGCGGCCCGCCATCGCCGCGATAACCGTGTTCTGCGTAGGCGAGGCGGACGAACTCTTTATCGAAATTCTCCGGCTCTTCGCCCAGTGCGAATCGCTCCGGGTACGAATCGGCCTTCCAAAAGCGCGAGGAGTCCGGGGTATGAACTTCGTCAATCAACAGCACACGGCCACCGGAATGCTCAGGGTCGGGTGCGCGGCCGAACTCGTATTTCGTATCCACGAGGATCAGCCCGGCCCTCCGCGCGATCTCCTGCCCGCGCTTGAAGATGGCGAGCGCCACCGACTGTATCTGCTCCCACGTCCGCGCGTCAAGCAGACCGCGTTCGACGACTTCGGCGCACGTCAACCGCTCGTCGTGGCCGGTGGGGCCGCCTTTCGTTGTCGGCGTGAGGATAGGTTCCGGCAGGGCCTGGTTCTTGCGCAGGCCATCCGGGAAATGATAACCGTAAATCTCGCGCTCGCCGAGCGAGTAGCGATACCACAAGGCCGTGGAGGTGACGCCAGTGATGTACCCACGCACAATTACCTCCACTGGAAATGGCTCAGCCGGCATCGCCAAAAGCGCGTTTGGATCAGGCACAGCCAGCACGTGATTCAGAATGACATCCGCCGTTTGGTCGAACCACCAGGCAGCGAGTTGATTGAGCACCTGCCCCTTGTAGGGGACCTGGGCCAGGATACGATCAAACGCCGAGAGGCGGTCGGTGGTGATGAATAGATGGGCTCCCGGTAAAGGATATGCATCGCGCACCTTGCCCGATTGTTTGCCCGCGAGCGGCAGGTTCGTCTCACGGAGGCCGTGCGGGAGGAGAGCGCGTATAGTTTCGGATGTCAGCATATGGGTCTCAAAGTTGCGCGGCGTATCGCACGCCGTTCTCGAAAAGTCTCAATCCCAATCCACCCCTTTCACCTCGCGTCCAGCGCGGATGCTGGTGCAGAACAATGTGATCTTCCGGGTGCGGCATGAGACCGAGCACATTGCCCTGCGGGTTGCAGATGCCCGCGATGTCGGCGATAGAGCCGTTGGGGTTGTGGGGATATTCGCCGTTGGCGGGAGAGCCATCGGGACGGATATAGGTCAGGGCGATTTGGTCGCGCCGTTGGAGATTGGCAATTACAGATTGATCGGCCACCATGAAGTTGCCTTCGCCGTGTGCGACGGGACAGTCGATCGGCTCGGCGAGGCCGCGCGTCCACACGCAGGTCCGAGATTGCGGGCGGAGCGTGACCCAGCGGCATTCGAAGTGACCACTCGCGTTGAATGTAAGTGTAGCGTCCCAAAGGGATGCTTCGCGATGTTGCGTGCTCTGTGTTCCGTCGAGACCCGGCAGGATGTTGGCTTTCACAAGAGCCTGAAATCCATTGCAAATACCGATGACAGGTTTGCCGGTTTGGACGAAGGTGCGGACTCCGTCGGCGAAGTAGGCGTTGAGGTCGAGGGCGAGGAGTTTGCCCGCGCCCAATGCGTCGGCGTACGAAAAGCCGCCGGGGAGGACAAGCAGCCCGTAATCGGCCCAGCGCCCACCGCGCGCACGCAGTTCGTTGAGGGGAACGATCTCCGGCTGCGCGCCCGCGAGTTCGAGGGCCTGCGCGGCTTCGAGGTCACGATTGGTGCCGGGGGCGTGGAGGAGGAGGGCTTTGGGACGCATGGGAGCGGTGAGAGCTCAGGGAACCGAGGGAACAGGAGGAACTCGATTCCAGGCAGAAACGAGATCGGAGATTGGGAGCGAGATGACTGCCTCTTGGCGAAAGCGAACGTTCAGGTGCAGGTCGGTTGTGATCATACCAATCCGGTAAATGGGCAACCCGCTGAAGTGAGACTCGAAGGCGACGCAGTCGGCGGGGCGGATTTCGACGAGCAGGCGGCCATTGGACTCGCTGAAGAGCGTGGTAAGTGGATCATCCGAATCCAGTGTGAGGGTGAGCCCCAGTCGTCCGCCGATGCACATTTCGGCGGCGGCGACGGCGAGGCCGCCCTCGCTCAAATCGTGGCAGGCGTGGACCAGTCCCGCCCATATCGCGCGGTGCAAAGCGCGATATAGGGCTGGCGCGTATTCCGGCAGCGATGGCACATGATTGTTTGGGATTTGGAGTTTGGCGTTTTGGATTTTCCCCAGGTGGCTTCCACCGAATTCGGGCCGAGTCTCGCCGAACAGGTAAACGGCATTGCCCGGCTCTTTCAAATCCATCGTCACAGCACCGTTCACGTCCTCGATAATGCCGATGGCCGAGATGAGCAGGGTAGGAGGGATGGCGTGGCGCTGGCCGTCCGCGCCGAGGTATTCGTTGTTGAGCGAGTCTTTGCCGGAGATGAATGGCGTGCCGTAGTGCAGGGCAGCGTCGTGACAGCCGCGCGCCGCCTCTACCAGGGCGCCCAGCGTTTCGGGCCGGGCGGGGTCGCCCCAGCAGAAATTGTCGAGCAGGGCAATGCGGTCGGGGTCAGCGCCCACGGCTACGGCGTTGCGGATGGCCTCGTCCACAACGCTCACCGCCATGCGATAGGAATCATATTTGCCGAACTCGGGGTTGATGCCATTGGAGAGCACGATGGCGCGTGCGCCCTTAATGCCGAGGGGCTTGAGCACACACGCGTCGGATGGGCCATCATTCAGCGCGCCTGTGAGCGGCTTGACTACCGTGCCACCCTGCACCTCGTGGTCGTAGATGCGGATCACGTCGGTTTTGGAGGCGATGTTGGGATGGGAGAGGAGTTGGAGAAGAGTCTCGCCGAAATTGACGGGGTGACGGGGTGAAGGGGTGACATGGTGAAAGGGCGAAACAGGAGGTCGTGCGTTGAGTGTGCGCTGGGGTATCCCCTCATGCAGAAAGTGATGGGCGAGATCGAGCACAACTCTATTGCCGTAACGGACGACGAGGCGGCCCGTGCTGGTATAGGCGCCCAGGTCGGTGAGCTCGACATCGAAAGTGCTGCACAGGGTTTGCAGTTGGGCGAGGGCGTTGGCCGGCACAGCCAGCACCATCCGCTCCTGCGCCTCGGAGAGCCAGATTTCCCACGGGGCGAGGCCGGGATATTTGAGCCGCACGCGCGTGAGATCAACCTCCGCGCCGGTTCTGCTTGCCATCTCGCCCACCGCCGACGAGAGGCCGCCCGCGCCGCAGTCGGTGATGGCGTGATACAGCCCGAGGTCGCGCGCGCGGGTGATCACTTCGATCAACCCCTTCTCGGTGATCGGGTCGCCGATCTGCACGGAGGCCCCGGCGACCTCGCCGGTTTGCGCGTCCATCGTCATCGAGGAGAACGTCGCGCCGCGCAACCCGTCGCGCCCGGTGCGCCCACCGAGGACGATCACGCGGTCGCCGGGCTGCGGGTGGCGGGGATGCCGGCCCTTCGGCGCCAGGCCCACACAACCGCAGAACACGAGCGGGTTCGCGGTGTAGGCGGGGTCGTACAGGATCGCGCCGTTCACCGTGGGGATGCCGATCTTGTTCCCGTAATCCTGCACGCCCGCGACGACGCCCGAGCGGATGCGGCGCGGATGCAGAACGCCTTCCGGGAGTGTGTCGGGATCGACGTCTTGCGGGCCAAAGCACAACACGTCGGTGGCGGCGATGGGTTTGGCCGAGACCCCAAGCACATCGCGGATCACGCCCCCGACCCCGGTGTTCGCGCCCCCGAACGGCTCGATGGCGGAGGGATGGTTGTGCGTCTCAACTTTGAACGACACTTCGTATTCGTCGTCGAAGTCAATGATGCCTGCATTGTCCACAAACGCCGAGCGCACCCACGGCGCGGCGATCTTTTCGGTGGCGGCGCGGATGTAAGTGCGGAGCAGGCCGTCAATTTGGACGTTGGAGGTGGGAGATTGGAGATTGGACACTAATCTCGAATCTCTAATCTCTATTCTCGCTTTGAATGTTTTGTGAACACAATGCTCGCTCCACGTCTGGGCAATGGTCTCGAACTCCACGTCGGTCAAGTCGCGGCCCTCGGCGTGGTAGTAGTTCTGGATGGCCTGTATCTCGGCGAGGTCGAGCGCGGCGCGGCGGTCGCGCGAAAGGGCGAGAAGTTCATTGGGATCCAGTTCGCGGATCGGGATGAGTTCAACCTGCCCCGAGGCCTCGGCCGGTTGGGGGAAGACCGGTTCAATCTCGCCGAGGGCGTAACGCTGAATGACAGGGTTGGCGAGCAGACGGCGAGCGAGGGTGTGCAGATCAGGCTCGGCCACATCGCCGCGCACGACGTAGCGTTGGCCGGTCGCCGCGCGTTCCACGCCTCCGAGGCCGATGACTTTCGCGGCGCGGACGATCTGCTCGGCCACCGGGTTGGTGACGCCGGGGCGGAGGGCGGTTTCGATGATGTTGGACAAGTTGCCAACTTGTCCTTCGGCTGGCCGCCACTTGGCAGTTTGAGTGACCGGGTCGCTGAGGAGTTCAATCGCGAGGCGATGAAGGTCGGCAGCGCTCAGGCGGCCTTCGATGAAGTACAGGTCGTGGCATTCAAGGCCGGTGACGTTGGCCAGGCCGAGGGCGTGCGCGTCCTGCAACAACCCCGACGAACGTGGGTCATTGGGGAACCGCGAACTGACGACGAGACAATGGGCGGATGAATTCATCGTGATATCTCGGCCAGCGCGCCCGCAAGTTCGCGCACGCTTTTCGCTCCTTGCGCCTCGCAGGCCTGCAACAGGCCTTTATTGATTTGATGCACAAGGCCCGGCCCCACGTAGACAAGACCAGTGTACACCTGCACCAGACTCGCCCCGGCGCGCAATTTCTCCAGCGCATCGTCGGTGCTGGCAATGCCGCCTACGCCGATGATGGGCAACTGGCCCTCGGTGCGCCCTGCGATATAGCGGATGACTTCCGTCGCGCGCGCTTTCAAGGGGAGGCCGCTCAAGCCGCCCGGCAGTCCGGCGGCATATTCAGGCACGCCCTCACGCCGCACGGTGGTGTTCGTGGCGATCACCCCGTCCACGCCGCGCGCAACCACGACACTCAAGAGGTCGTCAATCTCTCCTTCGGTCAGATCGGGTGCGATTTTGACGAGCAGCGGCACGCGCGGCGTCAGGCTGTCGCGCGCGGTGACCACGGCGGCAAGCAACTCCTCCAACGTTGTGCGGACCTGCAATTGTCGGAGGCCGGGCGTGTTGGGGCTGCTGACGTTGATGGCAACGTAGTCGGCTTGCGCGTGGATGCAGCGGAGCAGCGCGCAATAGTCCTCGGCAGCTTTCTCCAACGGCGTGTCTCTGCCCTTGCCGATGTTGATCCCGACGCGCGCCATCCGTCGCGCGCCATCCGTCACTTGCAACGCCTCCACGCCTGCATTCGGGAAGCCCATGTGATTGATGAGCGCGCCCGCCTCGGGGACACGGTGGACGCGAGGGCGGGAGCTGCCGGCCTGTGGCTGCCGCGTGACCGTGCCCACCTCGACGTGCCCGAATCCGAGACACCTCAGCCCCCGCACGGCGATGCCGTTCTTGTCGTAACCCGCTGCCAACCCGACCGGGTTATTGAATTTGATCCCCAAAGCTTCCACTTCGAGCCGGGGGTCGGAGACTTCGAACAGCGAACGGAGAAGGTAATTGGTGATTGGTACTTGCCCAGCCCAGCGCAGGAGCCTCAGCGTGAGCGCGTGCGCCCGTTCGGGGTCGAAGCGGAAGAGGAAAGGGCGGAGGTGGGAGTACATGGATGGCTCGGTGAACTGTGACAGGGTGACAGGGTGAAACGGAACGGCCGCCCTGTCACCCTGTCAGGAAAGTCACGACCTCGTGAAACTGCTCCGGGGTGATCGCTCCACTACTCCGCCACTCGTCTAGCAGTCCGCGTAATGTGGCGACGGCATGCAGGGTGTAGCCTGCGGCGGCGAGAGTCTCTTGCGCGCCCTGCTCGCGGTCAATCAGCACGACGATGTCATCCACTTTCAGCCCGGCGGCTTCCAGCTTCTGGATGGCTTCGATCTTGGTGTCGCCCGTGGTGGCGAGGTCGTCCAAGACGACAATGGTTTCACCCGGGGCGTAGTCGCCCTCGATGGCGGCCCTTGTGCCGTAGTCCTTGGCCTCGCGGCGCGGATAGATCAGCGAGCGATTCATTTCGAGTGCGACAGCAGTGGCGATGGGGAGACCCGCGTACGGTATCCCGGCCAGCCGGTCGAACTTGATCGCGCGCAGTTTCTCTGCGTAAGCCTGCGCCGCGCGCCGCAAGACAGCCGGGTGCGAGACCAATCGCCGGAGGTCGAGATAGATCGGCGACTGTAAGCCGGATTTCAGGGTATATGCTCCAAACTTGATGCAGCCGGCTTCGAGCAATCCATCGGCGAGAGTCGAGAGCAGGGAGCTAGGAGCCGCACTTCGCGCTTCGGATTTGCCCCGATGGCTGATTCTCTGTTTCCGATTCTCAGATAGCGCATATCGCATGCTCTCTATCGAATCTCGCAACTCCGCCGCCGCCTTCGCCCAGTCGTTCGCACGGGAAATTCCACGCGAAACGGGAACCAGCATCCCCATTCCATCCTCCCGCAAGCCCGCTGACAGCGCCTTTTCCAAATCGCCGCCCTGCGCGCCGACGCCTGGGGCGAGAAGCCACAAATCGGG
>Ga0184639_10000730_pt1 | contig 13301 bp, 15 predicted proteins | sample PLM31_170_b2_FD_133155 | JGI IMG/M metagenome (GOLD analysis project Ga0184639, IMG submission 133155) | Groundwater sediment microbial communities from an aquifer in East River, Colorado, USA - PLM3-1_170_b2 | ecosystem: Environmental > Terrestrial > Soil > Riparian zone | place: USA: East... | reverse complement strand
GAGACCGTCGACAAGCACGTGCAGGCCCTGGAGGTCGCGGGCCTGGAGCCGTATGTCCTGGACGTCGAGTCCTTCGCAGTGATGCGGTCGCTTGATCATCAAGCCCACACCAACGGCCAGAACGAGGCGGCGGTCCTCGTCGATCTGGGGGCCGAAACCTCTGACATCGTCATCACCGAGGCCGGCCAGCTCCGCCTGACGCGCAACGTCGGGATCGGCGGCGATGTGTTGACCCGCGCCATTGCCGCCCGGCTTGAGATCGAGTTCAAATCCGCCGAGCAGTTGAAGGAAGAGAGGGGCATTGTCCTGCTCGAAGGGGAGCCCCTGCCCGACGACCGCACCGTGCTGTCTCTCCATGAAGTGATGCTGCCCATCCTGGGCGACCTGGCCACCGAGATTCGCCGGTCCCTGGACTACTTCCAGACCCGGTGGCGCGAGAGCCGCGTCGGCCGCATCGTGCTGAGCGGCGGGACCGCGAAGCTGCAAAATCTGGACCGGTTTCTGTCGCTGGAGCTCGGCGTCGAGACCGTCGTCGGCGACCCCTTCCTGTCGTGCGATGTCGCTGAGCGGGTGGTGTCCTCTGCCGCGCGCAGAGACGCGGCCTCCTCGATGGCGACGGCGGTGGGACTGGCGATGAGAGGAGCGGTGGAGCGATGATCCGGATCAACTTACTCCCCCGAGAACGTGTTCGCCGCAAATCCGTCGCGCCCGTGGCGCTGGCGCTGTTCCTTATGGGCGTGCTGGGGTTTGTCGTGGTGGTGTCTACGCTATACTTGAACGCCCGTAACCGCCGCGTGGAGGCCGAGCTGGCCCGTGTCAACCAGGAGATCGAGGTGCTCAAGCCCAAGGTCGCGCGGGTTGAGGAGCTGCGACGGCAGATCGAGGTCGCGCGCCGCAAAGAACAGCTGCTACGGCAACTCGAAGCGATGCGGGTCAATTGGGATGTCATCCTGGAGGAAGTTCGCAGGATACTGCCTCGAGATGTCTGGCTAACGCAGGTCGAGCTACGCGATCTCGGCGATCTCTCGTTCAACGGATACGCGATGAGCTACGAGGCCGTGGCCCGGTTCATGGTGAGCCTCGAAGGGTCGGAGATGTTTCAGAACGCGGACATGACGATCAGTCAAAAACAGAAGATCGCCAACCAGAACGTCATCAACTTCTCAGTCATAGTGAAGCTCGTCAATGAGCGCAAGGAGGCCCAGATCCGATGAGCGGCCGGGAACGCATCCTCGTCATCGTCGCCGCGATACTCGTCACCTGTGTCGGGTGGTACTTCTACGTGTACTCTCCCCGACAGGCTCGATACACGGAACTGACCCTGAAGCTCCAGGACGCACAGGCACAGCTGGAACGTATGGAAGCCACGGCCCGGCTGATCACGCGGCTGGAGCAGGAGTATCGCGAGCTGCAGGGGTTCATTGCCACGATTGAGGCGAAGCTTCCTACGACAAAGGAAATTCCGGCCCTGCTGGTGCAAATGGAACGGCTGACGATGTCCCTTGGCATCAGCCTGCAGTCGGTTCGGCCGGGGCAGCTCGAACCTGTGAGCTCTGCCTCGCAGGCCCAGTCAGCCACGCCCGCCGCGTCGCAGCCCGCACCGGCGGCCGCGAGGCCGGCCTACTTCAAGTTCCCGCTCAAGCTTCAGTACGAGGCCAGCTACACGGAATTGCTGCAGCTGACGAACCGGTTCCAGACATTCCCGCGCCTCCTCGTGATCCGGAAGATCATGATGTCGCCGCGAAATCTGCCCGACCTGAACTCGGAAATGGATATCGAGACCTATGTGCTCCCAAGGGAGGCCCGCTGATGACCCCGCTCATGAACCGGGTCCGCGAGTTCTTGAAGAAAAATCCGGTGGCCGGGTGGGCACTCGCCGTCGGCATCGTCTCACTGGCCGGCTATTTCGTCGCGGGGCGTCTCTTCGGAGGAACATCGCGTCCGGCGGCTGTGCCCGCGCCAGCGGTGGTCGCGACGCCGGCACACCCTGCACCTACATCCACGACTCCGCCCGCCCACACAGCGACACCTGCGCCTGTCCAGCCATTGCCGCGGGTGGCGAGACCGACGGTCGTTCCTTCCGGACCGACGGGACGCGCGGATCCGTTCGTGCCGCTGGTGAGAAGCGGGATTGGACCATCCGCGCCGCCATCGGGGGCGTTGCCGCCGCCGCCATTCCCTGTGCCCCCGCCCCCTCCGGGCGTTGGTCTCCCGCCACAACCGTTACCGGGTACGATTCCCGGGGCACCGTTAGGGACGGGGGGAATCGCAGTCACCGGCATCGTGGGCAACTCCCACGCTGTGGCGGTTCTCAATATTGGCGGCCGCACGGAGATCGTGGCTGAAGGGGAAACGATTGGCGACTTGAAAGTCTTGAACATCGATTCCGCCCGCCGGCTGGTGCAATTCCTCCGTGACGGAAGGCGATTCGAAGTGCGTATGGGGGGTGACTAGCGACAATGCCGCATCCGGGGAGTCAGCGCGCTCGCATCGCGAGCCTGATTCTAATCGCCACTCTCGCTGTGCCGGTGCTCGGTCTCTCGCCTGCAGAGGCGAGACCTCGACGGATCAGTCAGATCACCGTCAAGGATTTCAAGAGCAGGTTGGTGATTGGGATCGTCGCCACGGGCCAGTTGCAGTTTCATGTCTCCGAGGTCGAAACACCACTCCCGCCTCGCGTCGTCGTTGACCTCCGGAACGCAGTCGTGGATGAAGACCTGCGCGTTACGACCCCCGTGAACAAGGGCAGCGTCCTACGCGTGCGGGTCGGTCAATTCCAGCCGGCCGTCGCGCGAGTGGTGATTGATCTCGCGCGTCCTATGCGGGTTGAGATCATGCGGACGGCTCCCAACGTGCTTGCCGTCCATGTCCCGCTGCAGCCAGTGACCGAGGCGCAGGCGAAGCAAGCGGCCGCCGCGCCTGTGCCGGTTTCGCCGAGGGCGCAGCCGGCGCCCGTGCTCGCGACACCCGCGGCATCGATGGGTGTCCCTGCGGTCTCCGCTCCGCCCGGAACAGGACTCGTGCAGACAGCTCAGCCGACGAGCCCCGCGCAGCAGCCGGGCAGGATCCGGCTGCTGGAATTCCGCAACGTCGCGCTGGCCGATGTGCTGAGCGCGCTCGCGAGATTGTGCGCCTACAACATTGTGACTGATGCAACCGTGCAAGGGACCATCACGTTACGGCTGGTCGATGTCACCTGCGAAGACGCGCTGCGCTTCATCCTCGAGGCCAACGGCCTAGCGTTTCGCCGGCTCGGCCCGAACCTGATTATCGGAGACGCAAAGAAGCTTGAGCCGCCCGCCGAGGCCCCGGAGACGGTCTCCTACCGGCTCGCGTTTGGGGATGTGAACCAGGTGCGCGCCGCGATTGCCGCCGCCGTGCCGGGGATTCGGGTCGCGGTCGACCCGCGCACGAACTCGTTGCTCATCACGGGAACGGGCGCCCAGCATGCCGAGGTGCTCGGCGTCCTGACGTCACTCGACATCCGCATCCCACAGGTCGTCATCCAGGTGCACGCGATCGAGGTCAGCTCGAGCGTCTTAAAGGATCTCGGACTCCTCGATGCCGGTGCAGGCTTTGGTTCATTTGGCGGTTTCGTATTGGACAGCGCCAACAACCGGATCTCGTTCACACTCCAGAGTGCTGATCTCATCCTCTTCCGTCTTCGGGCGCTGGTGACCGAAAGCAAGGGCCGCGTGATATCTGCACCGCGTATCGCGACCCTGGACGGCAACAAAGCCACGATTCTCCTGGGCGATAAGGTGCCGATTTTCACGAGCACCTCGACCGCCACGGGCATCACCACCACCGTGTCCTTCGTGGATGTGGGCGTCAAATTAGAGGTCACGCCGCGGGTGAACGTCGAGGGGCTGATGACTCTGCAGATCAAGCCCGAAGTGAGTTCAATCGCTGAGATTATCACCGTCGGCAACCAGTCCGCGCCGCGCATTGCGACCCGGTCGGCGGAAACCATGATCGCGGTACGCGATGGTCAAACGGCTGTGTTCGGCGGACTCATCAGCCAGCAGGAGCGCAAGACGACAATCAAAGTCCCGCTCCTCGGCGACATTCCGATCATCGGTGAGCTCTTTAAGTTCACGAATACGGACGTCCGAGAAAGTGAAGTGATCTTCCTCATTACTCCCCAGATCGTGAAAGAGTAGGGAGGTTCGGATGCGCCTGTTGCTCATCACGCTGGCACTGGTCTCCCTGGCCGCGGCAGGTGTGGAAGCGGCGCACCTCCCGCCATTTGTCCCGTGGGATTTCTATGCAACCGACGCCGAGTTCGCGGCGGTGATCCGGCCGTACACTGAGGCGATCTCCCGGAACGCCAGCGATGCCGAAGCGCACCACTGGCTCGGTCTTGCGTATCTCCACGTGGCTAAATTGCGCCACATGGCCTTGATACCGTTCGGGGGAAATGCGCTGGGACAGGCGATCAGGTCCCTGGAGCGGGCGATGCAGCTGCGACCGCAGCTGGCCACACTCATGCCGCTGATTGACGCCTACATGATGGCCGGGGATCTCGACAAATGGCGTGCGGCGATGGACCGTAGCGTCGCGCTCTCACCTCCGCTTCCCTTAAAGTAACCGCCTTCTAGCTTGAGCGACGTGAGACCGGTACTCGCCGGTCCCGCGTCGCCTTTAGCTCGCGTGAGTCATTGCCGCTTGCCTGTATCTGTGTTGGACTGGCCCTGCGGGTATGGGGAACGGTCCAATGTCGAGTCAGCGTGGCGTCACCCTTCTTGAAGTGCTGATTGTCGCCGGGATCCTGGCCGGCGTGATGGGAAGCGTCTGGCTGGCGCAGCCTCTCCTGGAGCGCATCGCCCTCAGGACGGCCGCCGTTACCCTGATCGCCGACTTACGGCTGGTGCAGGCCCGCGCGATGGCTGAACGCCAACCCGATCGAGGCCATGGAATCGAGTTCCCCGCTGGCGGGTCACGTTACAACATCTTCACTCGCACCGGATCTGTCGCCACAGTCGTTCGCGAGCAACGCCTGCATGACCGTGTTCGCCTGACGTACGCCCACTTCGGTGGCGCCACGCCAACCAGCGTGTTCTTCACCGGCGTCAGCCTCTTCGGCGCGCCTTCCGGCGGCGGGACCGTTACGCTGACTGCCGGCGGCGCCCGCCTGTGTGTTCGCGTCTTGCCCGCCACTGGCAGGATCCGCGTCTCTAACACAAGCTGCCCGTAGCCTCTGGGAGGAGCTAGGTGACCCGCCCACGCTCTGCCTCACAAGGGGGGGGCCTGGCACCTCGGGGCCAGGCCCCTTGGGGGCAGGCCCCAGGCGTAATTACGGGGGAAGTTCAAAGGAGGAATGGTTGAATGCCTCGACCGCGGCGCATCGCAGGAGCTGGCTTGACCTATCACATTTACGTGCGGGGAAACAATGGCGAGTCGATATTCAGAGACGATGCCGACCGCTACCAGTATCTCGCAATTCTCGCAGAGGCGAAAACCAAGTACATGTGCCGCGTTTTCGCCTATGTGCTAATGACAAACCACGTCCACTTCGTGGTCCAAACGGCAGAACCCAATATCTCAGAGATAATTTGGTGGGCACACGGCAGCCATGCATCGATCTTCAATCACAAATATGGCAGGCATGGGCATCTTTTTGCGACGCGGTTTCGCAGCCGGGTCGTTGACAGCAACGAGTACCTGCTCCAGTCCACCTGTTACATTCATCTGAATCCTGTCCGGGCAGGTCTGGTCGAGCGACCAGACGACTATGGATGGAGCAGCTACCGGATGTATGCGACCGAAGAGATGACGGATTCTCTGGTTGATGTGACCGCGGTCCTGGGATTGCTGGCGAGATCACCCCGCCGGGCGAGAAACTCGTATGTCGAATTCGTCAACCTTGCGCGGACGAGTGGCCTCGTGCAGCACCTTCCGCGGGAACTGTTTGTGACACAGCACGCTAGGGGAGGCGGTCCTGGGGGCATGCGCGAACCAACCTCAGGGCCTGTATGCTGCAAGGAGGGATCTGTTTCTTGACCTCTCGGGTCGAGCGCGTTCGTTCAATCGTAAACAATCACAACCTCGATGCACTGCTGATTCAGAAAAATGAGAACCGCGCCTACCTGTCCGGATTCTTCGGTTCCGCAGGGATCGCCGTCGTCACACCCAAAGAGGCGATCCTGCTCGTGGACTTCCGGTATGTGGAACAGGCCGGTCGACAGGCTCCGGAATTCGAAGTGATCAAGGCCGACCGGCAGTTCATAGAAGCGCTCACGAACGTTGCGCAGCAACGCGAGTGGAAGCGGATCGGCTTTGAGAGCGACGCGGTGACCGTCAAGCAATATCAGGACTATGGGGCGAAGCTGCAGCCCGCAGAACTCGTTCCCATCGACGGTGTGGACCGGCTGCGATGGGTGAAGGACGAAGACGAACTCGCACTCATCGGCAAAGCCGTGGAGATCGCCGATGCGGCGTTCGCCCATATCCGCGGTCATCTCCGGCCCGGCATCGTGGAGCGCGACATTGCCATCGAGATGGAATTCTTCATGCGCAGGAACGGCGCGGACAAGGAAGCCTTTGAGACGATCGTGGCCAGCGGGCCGCGCTCGTCGCTGCCGCACGGGCGCGCCGCGGACCGCGCGCTGGCGGCAGGAGACTTTGTCACCCTCGACTTCGGCGCGATCTACCGCCATTACATTTCGGACTGCACGCGCACCGTCGTGATCGGCGAGGTCTCACCGAAGCAACGGGAAATCTATGGGACCGTGCTAGAAGCCCAGGAGACCGCCCTCCGCGGCATCCGTCCCGGGATGACAGGGAAGGCCGCAGACGCGCTCGGGCGTGAGGTCATCGCCCGCGCCGGTTACGGAGACGCCTTTGGACACAGCCTCGGCCACGGTGTGGGACTCATGGTGCATGAGGGTCCCACCCTCTCGCCTCGTGAGGAGGCCACCCTGGGCCCGGGCATGGTCGTGACGGTCGAGCCGGGGATCTATCTGGAGGGATGGGGCGGAGTGCGCATCGAGGATCTGGTGGTGATCCGCGAGCAGGAGTGCGAGGTCCTCACGCGATCTCCAAAAGAGCTCATGGTCCTGTGACATGATCTCGACAGGCGATTTCCGGCCCGGCATCGTCGTGGAACTCGACGGCGATCTCTATGTGGTGGTTGAGACGCACCACCACAAACGCGCGCAGCGTCAGGCGTTCGTCCGCGCCAAACTCCGCAACCTCAAAACCGGGGCGGTGCTAGAGCGCAACTTTACGTCTGACGAACGCGTCGCCCAAGCGTTTCTCGATCGCAAGCCGATGCAGTACCTGTACTCCCAGGGCGATGAGTACGTCGTGATGGACCACGGTACGTACGAGCAGCTGCCGCTCTCCGAGGCGCTGCTGGGGGACGCCGTCCACTACTTGAAGGAAAACACCGATGTGACCGTCGTCTTCTACGAGGGCCGCCCGATCGCCGTCGAGCTTCCGAACACTGTCGAACTTCGGGTCGTTGAGACCCCGCCGGGCGTGAAGGGAGACACAGCGGCCGGCAGCTCAAAACCGGCAAAGTTGGAGACGGGGATCACGGTGAACGTGCCGTTCTTTATCAGCGCCGGCGACCGCGTGCGCGTCGACACCCGCACAGGGCAGTACCTTGAACGGGTGAAATAGACCCTCTATAATACGTGCGTGCAGGACCACCCACGCGTGCTCGACGCATGCCTGATTGGGGTCGACACTCCGGTCGGGCGGGCGAGCCACCAGACCACCGCAGGGTGGTCGCTTGTTTTTATGCGGCCCGCTGGAGCGCCGATGCCGTGAGCCGTCCTAAGGTGCGGTCCCGCCGCCAGATGCGGGAACTCGCGTTGCGCGTGCTCTTCGAGATCGATGTCGGGAAGCAGCCCCTCGCCGCCGCCCTCGCCAGAGTGCAGTCTGACGTTCCAGAGCCCGAGTGGCCGTTTGTGCGCGCACTGTGCGAAGGCACGTGGACGCATCGCGCGGTGATTGACCGCGCGCTGTCTGACGTCGCAAAGGATTGGCCCGTGGATCGTCTTGCCAGTACCGATCGTACGATCCTGCGGATGGCGGTGTACGAACTGTACCACCTGGACACGCCGGCGCGAGTCGTGATCAACGAAGCGGTCGAGCTCGCCAAACGGTACGGAACTGACAATTCCGGCAAGTTCGTGAATGGGGTACTCGGAGCCATCTACCGAGGGCTGGATAAGAGGCATGACAATGCACGCACCTGAGGTCGTCCGCTGCCATGTGTGGATCAGCGGCGCCGTGCAGGGCATCGGCTTCCGATTCTTTGCCGAGCGGACCGCCCGCCGCCTCGGCCTATCTGGCTTCGCGAGGAACCTGGCGGACGGCCGGGTTGAAGCCGCGGCCGAGGGGCCGAAAGACGCGGTGGACGCATACATCGGTGCGCTGCGCACAGGACCCGCGGGCGCCCGCGTGGACAATGTGGAGTTGGATTGGGAAACGCCATCCGGCCATCACGGTTTCAGAATCTTGGGATCGGCATGATTCCATTGACAGATCTCACGTTGAGCGAATATCTCGAGACGAGAGGCCGGCTGGTCGACGAGGCGCTCGGCACATCCCTGCCGCAGGCATCGCATGAGCCGCGCATCATTCACGAGGCGATGCGGTATTGCGTCTTCGCCGGCGGGAAGCGGTTGCGACCCCTGCTCGTGCTGGCGGGCGCCGAAGCCTGCGGTGGCGAACCGGAGCACGCGCTGTCCGTGGCGTGCGCAGTAGAACTCATCCACACGTACTCGTTGATCCACGACGATCTGCCCGCGATGGACAACTCCGATACCCGTCGCGGCCGCCCGACATGCCACATCGCGTTCGGCGAAGCGATCGCGGTCCTGACAGGAGATGCATTACATGCGCTCGCGTTCGCGCTCATCGCCGATGCGGCCGCAGTGGTCGGAGCAGAACGAGCGCTCGGGGTGAGCCGTGAGATCGCCGGCGCCATCGGGACAGGCGGGATGGTCGGCGGGCAGGTCCTGGATTTGCTTGGCGAAGGCCGGACCTTTCGCGGCGACGCATCGCCGGCGTCGATCCCGCGGTCGGAGCTCGTGCGAGAGATCCATATCCGCAAGACCGGCAAACTCATCCGCGCGTCGGTGCTGGCCGGCGCGATGCTCGCAGGCGCGGATGAGCGCGCGCTCGCTGCGCTCGGGCGGTACGGGGAGCGCGTCGGACTGGCGTTTCAGATCGTCGACGACATCCTCGACGTCGTCGGAGTCGAAGCCGCGGTCGGCAAGCGGCTCGGGGGCGATGCCGCACGGTTCAAGCTGACCTATCCTGGAGCGTTCGGCGTGGACCGCTCACGGGAGCTTGCGGCCGACCTGACGGCGGACGCAGTCGCGGCGATCAGCAGCCTGGGCCCGCGGGGCCGGATCCTGCAGGAGCTTGCGGATTACCTGTGCCAGCGCGAGCGATGATTACGATGCGGACCAGACTTGACGCGCTGCTCGTTCAGAAGGGGCTCGCGCCTTCGCGCACGAGCGCTCAGGCGTCCATTCTGGCAGGGGACGTCTTCGTCAACGGCATCCGCGCGCAGAAAGCGGGTACGACGGTCGATGAAGATGCGGTTATCGAGATCAGGGCATCCCGGCCGGCCTTTGTCAGCCGCGGCGGCGTGAAACTGGATCATGCGCTCGCGGAATTCGACATTACGGTGGCGGGATTGGTAGCCCTCGACGTCGGGTCATCCACCGGTGGATTCACCGATTGCCTGCTGCAACGGGGCGCCTCCCGCGTCTACGCCGTTGACGTCGGCACAGGACAACTCGAGTGGCGGCTTCGGAACGATCCGCGCGTGATTAGCCTGGAGCGCCGCGACATCCGCGAGGTCGTCCCAGGCGATGTCGGCGGGTCAGTCGGTGTCGCGACTGTCGACGTCTCGTTTGTTTCATTGAAGAAAGTGCTCCCCGCCGTCGCACGCCTCCTCAAGCCCGGCGGGACGGCGGTCGTGCTGGTGAAGCCGCAATTTGAAGTGGGTCCAAAGCAGGCCAAACGCGGCGTCGTCCGCGATCCGGCGGTCCACCGGCGCGTGCTGCTTGAGGTGATCGATGCGGCGTCCTCCGGCGGATGGACCGTTGTGGACGCGACACCTTCGCCGCTACGCGGTCCCGAGGGGAATCTGGAATTTTTTCTGCACCTGCGCAACGAGCCCGGACCACCGCCGGCGGTCAACGTCGATGCTGCGGTCAGGCGCGCGCATGAGAGATTCGACGCTCGCACTGACGGTGAGCCGGAGCCCGCATGACGACCGTCGGCGTGATCGTCAACACCACCAGACTGCGCGAGCATCCGGAGACGGCGCCGCAGGCGAAAACGGTGGTCGAGGCGCTGGCACGGGGGGCAAAGGGGGTCCTCGTGACCCAGGAGGCCGCGCACATCCTCGGTGTTCCGTCGCTGGCCAGCGCCGAAGAAGAGCTGACGGATCGGGCGGAACTGCTCGTCGTCCTTGGCGGGGACGGGACTATCCTCCGCGCAGCGCGACTGGCGGCCGGGCGCGGCATCCCGATTGTCGGGGTGAACATGGGAGGGTTCGGATTTCTGGCTGAGCTCTCAGTCGATGAGCTGCCCGGGGCCGTGCCAGCGCTGCTTGCGGGGCGCTATGACGTCGACGAGCGGATGATGCTGCAGGCGCAGGTGCAGCAGGGCAGGGGAAGCCAAACGCTGCTGGCATTGAACGACGTGGTGGTGACAAAGAGCGGCGTGGCGCGCGTGCTCCGCCTGCGTGTGTCGGTCAACGGCGAGCACCTTGCCTCCTATCCGGCCGACGGCGTCATCGTGGCCACGCCGACGGGGTCGACCGCATATTCACTGTCCGCGGGCGGCCCGATCGTCCATCCGCGTGTGGAGGCGATTGTGATCACACCGATTTGCCCCCACACGTTCAATGCCCGGTCGGTCATCGTTGACCAGCGTGATGCTGTGACGGTGGAAGTGGAGGCTCCGGCCTCAGAAGCGATGCTCACTGTTGATGGTCGGGAGGGAGTCTCACTGGAGCAAGCGCGGTCAGTCCTCGTCCAGCGCGCGGCGCCGACGGCGCGTTTCGTCCGGTTGCGCGACAGCAGTTTCTATTCCATTCTCAGCACAAAGCTCGCATGGGGCGGGCGCTAGGAGCGTCATGGTGACCAAATACATTTTCATCACAGGCGGCGTCGCCTCGGCCCTCGGCAAAGGGATTACCGCGGCGTCGATCGGCCGGCTCCTGCGTGCGCGCGGGCTGGCGGTCACGTTGCTGAAGTTCGACCCGTACGTCAATATCGACGCGGGAACGATGAACCCCCACCAGCACGGTGAGGTGTTTGTGACCGACGACGGCGCCGAGACCGACATGGATCTCGGAACCTACGAGCGGTTCATCGACCGGAATCTGAGCCGCGACAACAACACGACGACCGGGAAGATTTACGGCACGGTCATCGCGCGCGAGCGGCGCGGGGAATACCTGGGCGGGACCGTGCAGATCATCCCTCACGTGACCAATGAGATCAAGGAAGAGATCAAGAAGGTCGGCGTCAACGCGGGCGCGGACGTGGTCATCACCGAAGTCGGGGGCACGGTGGGCGACATTGAGGGTCTGCCGTTTCTCGAAGCGATCCGTCAGTTCCGACACAGCGTCGGTCCCGAGAACGTGATGTACATCCATGTGTCACTGGTGCCCTACTTGAAGGGCGCCGGCGAGCTGAAGACCAAACCGACGCAGCACAGTGTGAAAGAGCTGCGCAGCATCGGGATCCAACCCGACGTCATCGTCTGCCGGACCGAGCGCCCCCTGACCCGATCGGTGAAGGAAAAGATTGCGCTCTTCTGCGACGTGGCCCCGGAGGCGGTGATCCAGGCGCTCGACGCGGTGACCATTTACGAGGTCCCGCTCATACTGGAACGGGAGGGACTCGGCGAGATCATCGTCGACGGTCTCGACCTGCGATCGAGCCCGCCCGACTTGACCGAATGGCAGGAGATGGTGGACCGGATCCTGCGTCCGACAAAAGTGGTGCGGATCGCGCTCGTTGGCAAGTACATGGGCGTCGAAGACAGTTATGTGAGTATTGTCGAGGCATTACGGCACGGCGGCATCACTTTCCGAGCCGATGTGCAGGTCACGAAGGTCGACTCGGAGGAGCTCGAGCCGCTGCCCCAGGAGCACGTGGCCGAACGTCTGGCAGGATTTGACGGCATCCTCGTGTGTCCCGGATTTGGCGCGCGTGGGGTGGAGGGCAAGGTGAAGGCGATCCGGTTTGCCCGCGAACGCTCGGTTCCATTTCTGGGGATCTGCTACGGCATGCAGTGGGCCGTGGTTGAGTTTGCGCGCCACGTCTGCGGGCTGGAAGGAGCCAGCACGACGGAGGTGGACCCGCAGACACCCCATCCGGTGATCGATCTCCTCCCCGAGCAGAAAGCCGTCACCGAGAAAGGGGGTACAATGCGATTAGGACTGTACCCCTGCCGCCTGGCACGCGGGTCGCTTGCCGGACAGGCGTACGGCACCGGCGAGGTCGCGGAACGACACCGTCACCGCTACGAAGTGAACAACAATTATCTCGACATCCTCACAGGGCACGGCATGAGTGTGACAGGCGTGTATCCTGCGAAGAACCTGGTGGAAATCGTCGAGCTGCCGGACCACCCGTGGTTTGTGGGGACACAGTTTCATGCGGAGTATCGGTCGCGGCCGAATCGGCCGCATCCGCTGTATCGCGAGTTCATCGGCGCCGCGCTGCGGCACTCGTCGGATGTGCCAGGCAAAAAGGTAGAGGTAGGCCGGAGAGTGGAGGGGTAAACGCATGGGGCTGGTCGCGTATGTGAATGGTCAGTTCGTCCCCAAAGATGAAGCGAAGGTCTCCGTCTTCGATCACGGCTATCTGTACGGCGATGGAGTCTTTGAGGGCATTCGCGCCTACAATGGGCGGGTTTTCAAACTGGACCAGCACCTCGATCGTCTGTACGATTCCGCCCACTTCTTGATGCTCGAGGTTCCACTCTCCAAGGACCAGATGAAGCACGCGATTCTCGAGACCATCCGGCGGTGTGGGTTGCGAGAGGCGTACATCCGCCCGGTCGTCTCGCGTGGGCCTGGTGATCTTGGACTGGATCCTCGCAAGTGCAAAAGCGCCACGGTCGTGATTATCGTCGACACGATGCAGCTCCACCCGGAAGAAGCCTACCGCCGGGGATTACGCGCCATCCACGCGACGACCCGCAAGGTGCGCCCTGATGCGCTGGCGCCGCAGGCCAAGACCCTGAACTATCTCAACAGCATCATGGCCCGCATCGAAGCCAACCTGGCCGGCGTCGAAGAAGGGATCATGCTG
>Ga0184639_10000729_pt1 | contig 13303 bp, 11 predicted proteins | sample PLM31_170_b2_FD_133155 | JGI IMG/M metagenome (GOLD analysis project Ga0184639, IMG submission 133155) | Groundwater sediment microbial communities from an aquifer in East River, Colorado, USA - PLM3-1_170_b2 | ecosystem: Environmental > Terrestrial > Soil > Riparian zone | place: USA: East... | reverse complement strand
GTAGTTTCAACTCATGGCCAAATCGCCGAACAACAGGGGAAGCTCCTCTTGTTACTTCAGTTTGTCTTGCCGATGTTCGCGCTTGTATTGGGACAGACCTACGAAGGGAGCAGCTCAAATACTTTAATTTTTGAGAAGGTGGTTCTTTACATCTTGTCGATGCTGGTCCCAATACAGTTGGTATTAAGTTGGCTACAAGGACACACTATGCTTTCTCCATACTTGTATCTCTTCAGCATCTATCAGCATCTTCAGTATGTGGCTGTAATTTTCATTTGTGGCTATCTCCTTTCGCTTTACTCGTTATGGACAGTTCCTCAGTTTAAAATGCTATTTATCCTGCTCACACCGCTGATAGGCATCTATGCTGTAGCCTCAGTTTCACTGCTGGCATTCATCGCGATGATTGTAGGGGTCCTAGGGTTTGCCATTCATCGATGGTGGCTCAGGTCCGATAAACTGCCAATGTTTATCGTCCTGCTGTCGCTTCTGGGTTCTGCATGTTATGTGCCTGCTGTTTTGAGTCCTTCTGTGCGGGATTCTCACATGTTCCCGCAAAAATTTGCTTTCCTTGGTGCAGAACTAGGACCGAAGGAACTTCAGCTTCGTCAAGAATTTACCGAAGGGGCGGAATTAACGCCAGCAGAGCTTCAGTTGCGTGAAGAGTTAGCCCAAACGCCTGTAGCTAAGCGATTGCATTTTTGGGAGTATTATGCCAAGAGCATCGTGAATGGTTCCAACGTGTTCCTGTTCGGGCACGCTGAACGTCCGGACCGCTCGAAATCTCCCAGCGCGCACAATTACTACTTGGATTTTGTGTATAACTTCGGCGCGCTGGCGTTTTTGCCCATGGGTGTCGCGATTGGCTACACAGTTTTAATGGCATATCGATCCCAGGAAAAGATTCTCGTGTCTCCAGGCCTTCTCGGGTTAACTGTCGTCGTACTTTTTCTGTTGTTGGTCGATAACTCTCTAAAAGTAGGCCTTCGGCAGCCCTATCCTGGGATTATTACTTTCTTCCTCTGGGGCTTGCTCTTGACGCGCATCAAGTCATTGCGGGCGGCAGACGAGAGGCGCCTGCCTGCGGCACACACGATAAATCCTGAAGGTTTTGATTGCCGCGTGAGAAAACATAGGAATAAATTATCAAGAAAGTCGATATATGCCTTCTAGACGCTACTTATATATTTTTTGGGCACTAATTTGTGTCATGTCTTTTTTGGCATTTCTAAGATATCCAGGTCAGGGCCAGATCTATTTGTTGTTTACAGTCATATCAAATGCTCTGCTTTATTTTGGGTTTAGAAAGAATGCCATTTTTTTCGATGCTTTTATTGGCATTTTGTTCTGGCTTGGATTCTGGCTTAAGCTGACTCTTAGAGTTGCCTTCCTGGATGGTCAATTTCACGAGCCTGTCGGCAACTTTGACGGATCTGGAGCAGCATTTGATCGTGCGTTACTTGTCACTTCTTGTGGGTTCACTGGGCTATTGGCAGCCAGTTTTATTCGAGAAAAATATGTGTTTGCTTATCCGGACAAATTACTTGGAGTTGCACAAGAAGGCTTAAGAAAAACCTACCAAAAGCATCGAAAGGTTATTTTGTTTGGATTCGTTATTTTATTTGTCACCGTTGCCGCAACAAACTTTTATTTTGGGATTTATCAAAGAGGGGCTGTACCTCGAATAGTTCTGCCTTATGGACTTGGCGGTATCTATAGCTGGTTACTGCTATTTGGGCTCGCATCGGTCTCTGCATTAATACTTCACTTTGAATTCACCTCCACTAGAAAAACATCATATCCGGTATTCATCATTAGTTTACTGGAAGAATTTCTCGCTAATGTATCTCTATTAAGTCGAGGGATGATTCTAAATGCAAGCGCTCTGGGCTATGGGGTCATTAAAAGCTTCAAGTTAAATTTGATAAAATCAAGTGTGCGGTTTTTAGCTATATCATTCTTAATCTTTCTAATTCTATTTGGAGGTTCAGTTGTTCTGGTTGAGCATTTACGATTAATTGATCCTCAAAACCTAGGATCAAAATTAAACTTAGACGAGATACACCTAGTTTCGATTGGTCGAGGAGCACAAGTACTTTTTCTTGATCGTTGGGTTGGAATGGAGGGTGTTATGGCCGTCTCCAGTTACTCAAAGCAAGGGTGGGATCTATGGAGCGAAGCTTGGAAAGAAACCCACTCTAATAAAATGAGCTTTTATGATACGAATTTAATCACATCGCCATATAGAGATACAGACATGACAAAATTCCATCCTATTTCACTTCCGGGAATATTGGCGTTTTGTTTTTATCCGGGCTCGTTTCCATTTTTATTCATGTGCATGTTTGTATTGGGTGCGATTGCCGCGGGAATCGAAATATCCGTATTCAAGCTGGGCGGGGCCAATGTCATTTTATGCGCACTCCTAGCGCAGGTTGTAGCCTACAGGTATGCCCATTTTGGATACACGCCAAGCCGAAGTTACCTGCTCTTTGGATCGCTTTACCTGAACCTGTTTATTATTTATTTTTCCAATGAATTCTTATTGCATTGGTATAAACGAAAAGAACCCCAGATGGGGGCAATCGGCGCCTCCCCACGTCAGTCTACTTATAAATCGTGAAGATTTTGATTATCACGCAGTATTTTTGGCCTGAGTCATTCCGCATCAACGATCTAGCGCTCGGCCTGAAAGAACGCGGTCATGAGGTGACTGTACTGACCGGCATGCCGAATTATCCCTCCGGCTGTTTGTTCCCGGGCTATACGATGTTCTCGCCGTCGAAAGAAACGTTTGAAGGCATTCCGGTCTTGCGAGTTCCATTGATTCCCAGAAGCCGCGGTCAGCGGTGGCGGTTGGCGCTGAACTACCTTTCCTTTGCCTTGTGCGCCAGCCTGCTTGCGCCGCTTCGTTGTCGGGGGGCTTTTGATCTGATCTTCGTGTATGAACCGTCACCCATCACGGTCGGACTTCCTGCGCTCGTGCTGAAGAAACTCAAGGGGGCTCCCCTCATGCTCTGGGTTCAGGATTTGTGGCCTGAGAGCTTATCGGCCACGGGAGCTGTGCACTCCGAGCCATTGCTACGATGGATCTCAAAGCTAGTGCGCTTCATCTACCGTCGCTGCGACCGAATTCTTGTCCAGTCAGAGGGCTTTATCCCATCAGTGACGGCACAAGGTGTCGATCCCAAGCGGGTGGAGTACTTCCCCAACTGGGCTGAGGCCCTGTATCGACCCATTGAGGTCGAAGCGGATGCGCCGGAGCGTGCAGAGATGCCTGATGGATTTCGTGTCATGTTTGCGGGTAATATTGGTGCCGCGCAGTCTTTCGAAACCTTGCTAGCGGCCGCCGAGCGGCTCAAGTCTCATGGCGATATCCACTGGGTGATTCTTGGTGATGGGCACAGAAAGGCCTGGGTGGACGAGCAGATCGCCACGCGGGGGCTGAAAGATCACGTTCATCTGCTAGGTCGCCGGCCGGTTGAGGCCATGCCACGTTACTTCGCGCTTGCCGATGCGCTGTTGGTGTTGTTGAAGAGAGACCCATTGTTCGCAATCACCATTCCCTCCAAAGTTCAATCCTACCTAGCCTGCGGCCGCCCTGTGATTGCTGCCTTGGAAGGGTCCGGTGCAGCAGTGATCTCAGAATCCGGTGCCGGCGTGGTGTGTGATCCTGGCGATAGTGAAACCCTAGCGAGTGCTGTGATGACCCTATACCGCATGTCAAAAACAGAGCGCGATCTCATGGCTAAGCGAGCCCGCCATTACTATGAAACCCATTTTGAGCGGCGTAAGTTGATCGACAGGCTGGAAACCATGCTCATCAGTCTTGCCGAATCTCGGAGGGCAGAAAGAGGTTAACGATGCGGATCCTAATTTTGGGCGGCTCCGGCATGCTGGGACATCGGTTGTGGGTGGAGTTATCGAAAGTCCATCAGGCCTGGATCACGGTTAGGTCTTCGGCAAGAATGATTCCTGATTTGCCTGGGGTGGATAGGAGTCGGATCCGCGAGGATGTCGAGGCCACCAATTTTGATGAGGTCATTCGGGCGTTGGCCTCAATTCAGCCCGATGTGATCATTAATTGCATTGGCATTGTCAAACAGCATCCCATCTCAAAGGATCCATTGACTGCCTTGGAAATTAATGCCTTGCTGCCGCATCGTATATCATTGATCTCCCGCGCGGCCAAGATCAGGATGATCCATTTCAGTACCGACTGTGTCTTCTCGGGAAAGAAGGTGGGAGCCTATACCGAGGATGACCAATCAGACGCCGAAGATCTGTATGGGCGAAGCAAATTTTTGGGAGAGGTGTCCTATCCTCCACATACGCTTACGCTGAGAACGTCCATTATCGGTCGTGAACTGTATAGACGATATGGTCTTGTCGAATGGTTTCTGAGTCAGCGCCAAGCGATCTATGGATATCAGAGGGCGATTTTCAGCGGGTTTACGACCGGCGCGATTGCAAAGGCATTGCTGGATTATGTATTGCCGGACCCCCAGCTTACCGGTGTCTATCACCTGTCGAGCGAACCTATTGCAAAGTATGAATTACTGCAGTTGCTTAACAAAGAGTACATTCGTGGAATCGAAATCAAGCCTGATACGAGAGTTGTCTGTAACCGCACCTTGGATTCGAGTCGCTTTCGGAAGGAGACCGGGTTCGCTCCACCGACCTGGCCGGAGATGATTCAGGCGATGCGGTCTGAAGCTATTCCATATGACGAGTGGAAACAATAAATCAGGGGCGGGAGACGCATGCGACTAGAAGGAAAACGGGTGTTGATCACCGGGGGAACGGGCTCGCTCGGCAAGGTGCTGACCTCGCGGATCTTATCGGGTGAGTTGGGTAAGCCAAGGAAACTGACGATTTTTAGCCGGGACGAGGCTAAACAACATGACATGCGGATTGCCTATCAGCACCGTCGGGTCGCCACTGACGAGGTCATTTACCACAATTTTGAAGAGCTTCTGGAATTTAGAATCGGGGATGTTCGTGACCTTCACTCCGTGGCCTCAGCTCTCCGTGACGCGGACATTGTTTTTAATGCGGCCGCTTTGAAGCAGGTGCCCACCTGTGAATACTTTCCGTTTGAAGCGGTTCGGACGAATATCGAAGGGGCGGAGAACATCGTCCGGGCAATTCGTGAATTGCAGCTTCCGGTGGATACCGTGGTGGGAATCTCTACGGATAAAGCCTGCAAACCCGTCAACGTCATGGGGATGAGTAAGGCCATCCAGGAGCGGATACTGATCAGCGCCAACTTGACATGTCCCTCCACCCGGTTCATCTGTATCAGGTACGGCAATGTCTTGGCGTCCAGGGGATCGGTCATTCCTCTGTTTCTGGATCAGATTCAAAACGGTGGTCCGATCACGATCACGAGTCCTGCTATGACCCGCTTCCTTCTCAGCTTGGACCAAGCCGTTGATGTCATCTTTGCGGCGGTCCGTAATGCCCAAGCCGGCGAAACGTACGTTCCACGGGTGCCTTCGGCGAGAGTGGTGGACGTTGCGGCGGCTTTGGTCGGCGATCGGCCGATTAAAACGAAAATCGTGGGGGTTCGACCAGGGGAGAAGACTCATGAAGTCTTGATCTCTGAAGAGGAATGCCACCGGTCGGTCGAGCGGGGAGTCTATTATGTCATCAGGCCGATCCTTCCCGAAATTGATAAAGGCCCTCGCACCGGTCCTGCTTTGGCCGGGGAATACAGTTCAGAATCGAACGTCCTCTCCGTGGAAGAAACGAAAAAGTTTCTGAGGGAGCACAACCTCTTGCAGGATCAGAATCCGGAGGTCGGAGAACTACTTCGATGAAGGTGATGACGATTCTGGGCACCCGCCCGGAAATTATCCGCCTCAGCCTGATCATCTCCAAACTTGATCGCTGGACTGAGCACATCCTGCTCCATACCGGGCAGAATTACGAGCCGGAGCTGGATTCCATTTTCTTTGAGACGATGAAAATCAGGCGCCCCGATGCCTATCTGGATTCGCGCTCCGAGACTGTCTTCGGGCAAATCGCAAAGATCTTTGAGTACGTCGAAGCCTGGATCGAGAAGGCAAGGCCGGATGCCTGTCTCATACTCGGCGATACCAACAGCGGGCTTTCCGCCATTGTTGCTGAAAAAAAAGGCGTGCCGGTCTTCCACATGGAGGCCGGCAATCGCTGCTTCGATCTCAAGGTTCCTGAGGAGCGGAATCGAAAGATCATCGATCATGTCAGTTCCTGGTTGCTGCCGTATGTCGAGAGCAGTCGGGTGAATCTGCTCAATGAGGGGATCCATGACGACAAAATCTTTGTCACCGGCAATCCGATTTTCGAAGTCTTGGAGTATTACCAGGCGCAAATCCAAGCCAGTGAGGTGATGAGCCGGTTGGGGGTCAGGGATCGAGAGTTTTTCCTGGTCACCGCCCATCGCGCCGAGAATGTGGATGTGCCGGAACGGTTGACTGGGATTGTGTCGGCGCTGAATCGGCTCGCCGAGGAATACAACTATCCTATCATTTGGAGTTTTCATCCCCGTACTCGGTCGCGTCTGGAGAAGCTCTCTGTCGAAACGCACCCCTTGATCAAATTCTGCACGCCGTTTGATCTATTCGACTTTGTCAAATTGGAGCAAGCGGCATTCTGCGTGCTGACCGACAGCGGGACGGTCCAGGAGGAGTGCTGCATTTTCCATGTACCTGCCGTCACGCTTCGGGATACGACCGAGCGACCGGAGACCATCACCTGTGGCAGCAATGTTCTGACCGGCTGCGATCGTGACCGCATCATCCGCGGCGTTGAGTTGGTCACGCAGACCGGTTTTCGTTGGGAGGTGCCCCCGGAATATGTCGATCCACATGTTTCCGACAAGGTAGTCCGGCTGGTTCTCGGTCATGTTGGACGATGAATCCGGACAGTCTTCCCTGGTCCGTCGTCTGACTCACAGGCAAGATCTTCTGGTTGAATCGCCCCAGGCTGTCAACGCCTCTCTCGGCCTCTCAAGACAGCTAGTCTGGTCGGTCTCGTGAAACAGGTGCTGGTCACCGGAGCAGGCGGCTTTATCGGACGGCACCTTGTGGACCGGCTGTTGCGTGGCAAGTGTGGTGTGAGGGCGTTGGTGCGTCCGCGGGCAGGTCGTCCGGACTGGGGTCAAAAGGTGAACGTTGTGGAGGGTGATGTCCAGGACTTCCAAGCCATGAAGCTGGCCACGGTCGGTGTGGATACGGTCTTTCACTTGGCGGGCAGAGCTCATGCGCTTTCAGAGGTTCACCAGGATGAGGCGGTCTATCGTTCCGTCAATGTGGAAGGCAGTCGTCATGTCTTGGAGGGCGTGATCGCTGGCGGAGCCCGTCGGTTTGTGTTTTTCAGCAGTGTGAAGGCGATGGGTGAAGAGGCGCCCGGGTGCCTGGATGAATCCTGCGACGCCCGGCCCGCGACCGCCTATGGGCGGTCCAAGTTAGCGGCCGAGCATCTGGTGCTGGATTATGGCAAACGATCAGGTCTGCACGTGGCCTGTCTGCGGCTTCCGCTGGTGTACGGTCCAGGGAACAAAGGTAACCTGTTTCAAATGATCTCCGCGATAGACCGAGGCTTCTTCCCTCCCCTTCCTGATCCGGGTAACCGTCGCAGCATGGTCCATGTCTCGAACGTGGTCGAAGCCGCCATGCTGGCGGCAACCAGTCCGGCGGCGAATGGCCAGCGCTACCTTGTGACAGACGCCAGGGCGTATTCGACGCGTGAGCTCTATGACATGATTTGTCGGGGGCTGGGGAAGCCGATCCCTCGATGGCATCTCCCGCTTGGGATGCTTCAGACGCTCGGTCGTGTGGGCGATGTCATCGGTCGCATCCGTGGCAGGCGGTTTCTGTTCGATTCTGATGCCCTGGGGAAATTGATCGGGTCGGCGTGGTACAGCTCTGAGAAACTCTCTCGTGAATTGGGCTTTCGTCCTGCTATCACGTTTGAACAGGCTCTACCGGAAATGATCGCCTGGTACCGAGAGGCGAGGGCGTGAATCTTGGGATCCTGGGTCTTGCCGCGCTGGTGTTCCTCTTGGCCTATTGGATGACGGGGCGTCTCTGCTCACCTGATTCCAAACTCTATCTCCTTGATCACCCCACCGACCGCTCCTTGCATATTGCGCCCACTCCGCGCACCGGCGGCCTGGCCATCCTCGGGAGCGTCGCGGCGGGTCTGTTACTCGGCTGGGTGTTGGAGCGGTTCGAAGGAGGTCTTTGGCGCTTAGAACCGGGGGCGCAAACAGACGCTGGGCTCTGGATCATGGGAACGGCACTGGTCATCGGTGCCGTTTCTTTTTGGGATGACAGGGCCGGCCTGCCGCCCGGTGTTCGGTTTGGAGTCCATGGGGTGGCGGCGGGGGGAGTGGTCTGGGGGGCTGGGTTGACGGTGACCGCGATCCCGATTCCGCTTCTGGGGATTCTGTCACTGGGATGGATGGCTATTCCGATGACGATCCTGTGCCTCATGTGGATGACCAACCTCTACAATTTTATGGACGGGATGGATGGCTTTGCCGGGGGCATGACGGTCCTGGGATTCGGGCTTCTGAGCTTTGTTGCCTGGACCGGCGGGCATCAGGCTATCGCGATTCTCTCGCTTCTGGTTGTAGGTGCCGCGGGCGGGTTTCTCTCCTACAACATGCCTCCCGCGAGAATCTTTATGGGGGACGTCGGCAGCGTCTCCCTCGGTTTTCTGGCAGGGGCTCTTGCCGTGATGGGGATTCATGATGGCTTGTTTGATCTGTGGGTGCCGCTGCTGATCTTCTCGCCGTTCATCGTGGACGCGACGGTGACGCTCATACGCCGATTGCTGCGAGGCGAAAAGGTCTGGCAAGCGCATCGGGAGCACTTCTACCAACGTCTTGTGCTGGCAGGCTGGGGACATCGGAGGACCGTGGCCATTGAATATGCGCTGATGCTGGCCTGTGGGTTGGGCGCGCTGCTCTATAGCCGGGTCGGCGAGGCCTGGCGGCTGGCCATCCTGGCGGGGTGGTTCGCCACCTACATCGTCCTGGCGTGGGCTGTCCGGCAGGTAGAGCGGGCTCATTCCACCCATTGTCAATCTCTGGGGAAATGCTTATGATAGCGTCGCGATCCAGAGGTAAAGGTCGGAGGGGCCAGTGAAGCGGTTTGCGGGGTGGCTGTTCTCGCGGATGGCGATAGCCTTTGAAGAGGTCCCGCTCCGCCCTCGAGTGATCTTGGTGACAGGGGTGCAGGTTGCTCTTGTCTTGCTGGCCAACCAGATCGCATTTTCCCTGCGCTTCGAGGGTCAGATCCCGCCGGACTACTGGAAGCTGGCATGGCAAGGACTTCCGCTCGTCGGGCTGGTCTATGGGATTGGCTTCTGGGGATTCGGTATCCAACGAGGGTTATGGCGCTACGTGGGGTTCCATGATCTGAAGCTCATCCTGAGCGCAGGGTTTGTCTCGACAGTTGTGTTGTTCGGCTTACTTCACGGGCTCCTGGGATGGACCGCCTATCCCCGATCCGTGATCATCTTGACGGGTCTGCTCAGCATTGTCTTCCTAGGCGGTATCCGGTTTGCGGTTCGGATATTCCGCGAATGGGTGACAACGGCAGGTTCGATGGCCACACGCGTCCTGATCGTGGGGGCCGGCAATGCGGGGGAGATGCTGGTGCGGGATCTGAACATGAACCCGGGGCATAACTATAAACCGGCTGTTCTTGTGGACGACAACCCTGCCAAGCAACGGAGGACGATTCACGGCGTTCCGGTCGCGGGGGCTGTTCATGATATCCCCTCGCTAGTTCAGCGCTACGCGGTCGGGGAGATCGTCATTGCCATCCCCTCGGCCAATCCCAAGCTCATGCAACGAGTCCTGGCGGCATCCGCGACTTGTCACGTTCCTATCAAGACCCTGCCCAATGTCAAACAACTGCTGGATAGCCCCGTCTCGATGCGCCAGGTGCGGCCCATGCGCCTGGATGATCTTCTGCAGCGCGAGCCGATTCAAACCGATCTGCCGGAATTGCACCCGTTGCTGGAGGGCAAGCGCGTGTTGGTCACCGGCGCGGGCGGGTCAATTGGATCCGAACTCTGCAGACAGATCGCGCGGTATCGGCCGGTCCTGCTGGTCCTCTTCGAATGGCACGAGAACAGTCTCTATGCCCTGGATCTGGAGCTGCGCGAGACGTTCCCTCAGGTAAGGACTTTGGCCGTGGTTGGCGATACCACCAGCGCCGATCGGGTGACAGAGGTGTTCCGCGCCTGCGCGCCGCACCTCATTTTCCATGCCGCAGCCCACAAGCACGTTCCGTTGATGGAACAGAATTCCGGGGAGGCGGTCTGGAACAATATCTTCGGGACTCGGATTGTGGGGGAAGCGGCCCTGGCTGCCGGGGTCGAACGGTTTGTGCTGATCTCTACCGACAAGGCGATCAACCCTGCCAACGTCATGGGGGCAACGAAGCGGATCGCCGAATATCTGGTCCAGGACATGAATCGGCGAGGCCCAACGCTCTTCAGCGTGGTTCGATTTGGAAACGTGTTGGGGAGCAACGGCAGTGTGGTCCCTCTGTTTGCCGAGCAGATCCGCAAAGGAGGGCCCGTCACCGTCACCCATCCCGAGATCAAGCGCTATTTCATGACCATTCCTGAATCGGTCCAGTTGATTCTGCAGGCCAGCGTGGGAGGTCAGGGTGGCGATGTGTTCGTCCTCGACATGGGCGAACAGATTCGTGTCGTGGATCTGGCCAGGAACATGATCATTCTGTCTGGACTGGTGCCTGAGATAGACATCAAAATCACGTTCATCGGGCTTCGGCCCGGCGAGAAACTGTACGAGGAGCTCTTCGAGCACGGTGAACGGGTGGAACCGACTTCGCACGACAAGATCAAACGGGCGGTGAGTCAGATGCCGTTCAGTCCCGGCGAACTGGACCGGCATCTGGAGGAACTGACCGTTCTTCTCCAGCATTGTGAGTCCGACCGAGTCATCCGAAAGCTGCGGGAATTGGTCCCAACCTACACACTGACTGTGAGTGATCTCTTACGGTCGGGCAGTCGACCTCAGACGCCATGAGACGGCTGATCCGATGGGGTGTGAACTGAGGAACGAATTGTGAAGATCGTCATCGCAGCCTGGCATCTTCAGGACTTCAACGTGGGGCTAGGGCGTTATTGCCGGGGGCTGATCGAGGCGATCGGGCGGGTGGATAAGGAAAACCGGTACGAGATTCTGATGCCGAATGACTCGTACCGGTTCTCGCCACGGCCGAACGTGCGGTACAGGCTGATCCGATTCCCGATCTTCAAGCGGCGCTTTTGGGAACAGGTCGCGCCGTTACTTGTTGATCGGTATGATCTGTTGCATTTCCCTTACGACTCCGGCGTCGCCTGGAAACGCGGGAAGTTCGTGGTCACGGTGCATGATATAAAGCCGCTGATCTTCGGAGATCATGGCAGGCGCCGCAATCTCAACAGCCTGGTTGAAGGGATTCTGGTCAGAAACAAGTGGGCGCGGGTCGATCATGTGCTCACCGACTCACAATGTTCGCGTCGGGACATGATCGAACGCCTAGGCCTGCCGGCGTACCGTCTCACGGTTGTGTACCCCGGGGTTGATCTGGAGCGGTTTCGACCGGCCTCCTCAGAAAATGAGTTCGAAGTTCGAAGTTCGAAGTTGAACGGTCCGGGAACCTCGAACGTCGAACCTCGAACATCGAACGGTGAGCCTCGAGTTTCGAACCTCGAACTTCCTGAGCGACGGCCCTATGTGCTCTGCGTGGCCAGCAGCGACCCGACAAAGAATGTAGAGACGCTTATGGAAGCTTTTGCCAGACTGCCGTTTTCGCTTCGTGACGCGCACGATCTGGTACTGGTTGGCGACTTTCGTCGGCGGGCCGACCTCCGCGAGCAGGTGGCGCGTGCCGGCATCGAGAAGCAGACCGTGTTCACAGGTATTGTGGGCGACGACCGGCTCATTGAGCTGTACCAGCAGGCTACGCTATTTGCGTACCCGTCTCGCTATGAGGGGTTCGGGCTTCCGGTGCTGGAAGCCATGGCCTGCGGGTGCCCGGTGATCAGCTCGAACGCTTCGTCGTTGCCAGAGGTAACGGGAAATGCGGCAATCCTGGTGGACCCGTCCGATGTGGCAGGGCTAGCCTGTGAGATGGAGTGGGTTCTGACTGACGCGAGCCTGCGCCAGGACCTTCGCGAACGGGGCCTGCGCCAGGCAGCGCAGTTTTCCTGGGACCGCACAGCACGGGAGACGATCGCGGTGTACGAGCGGGTCGTGAGGGAAGGGTAAGATGCCAGATCGTATTTCCAACAGACGGAGCATGGCCCCGGCTGAGAAGGAGACCCTGGTTCTGGAATTGGTCCGAGAACTGAACAGGCGTCCGGAACTTGTGTTTGTCTTTCTCCATGGATCCTTTTTGGTGGAGAGCACCTTTCGAGATCTGGACCTGGCCGTGTACGTGCGCGCTGAATCTGGGAATAACCAAGGGTTTCGTGATTATGAGGCCGATCTGGCGGTGGACTTGACGCTGAAGGCCAGGATTCCTGTCGACGTTCGCATCCTGAACGACGCACCGGTGGGGTTTCGCTATCATGCGCTCAAGGGACGACTTCTCCTGGCCCGGGATGAGGACCTGCTTGATGAGTTCCGCGCCAGGACCTGGGATGACTACTGTGATTTCGCTCCCTTTGCCCGCGAGTTTCTTCGTGGGGTGCTGCATGGGTGAGGTGAATCTCGACCGATTGCGGGAGCTGGCCGGCCATCTCCGGAACGCCTGTCGCGAATTACGAACCCTGGCTGCTCCCGGGGCCCACGCGTTCCTTGCGGACCAGAAAACGGTCAATAGCGCGAAGTATTTATTCATCGGGGCGGCCGAAGCGGCTCTGGACATCTGCAATCATTTAGCGGCGAAAAAGGGTGGGCGGAGCCCGGAGGATTATGCGGATTGCATGGCGATCCTCGAAGAAATCGGCGTCATTGGCCAGGACCTCCGGGTACGGTTGAGTAAGATGGCGAGATTTCGCAATTTGCTGGTGCACCTATATTGGCGGGTGGATGATCGGGAGGTCTTCCGCCTGGCTAGCGAACAGCTTCAGGATTTCGACCTGTACCTTGAGGCTGTCGGGCGTTATTTGAAGGCGGCGTTGTAACGGGGACCCCAACAGTGGAAAGTTAAAGTTCGAAGTTATTTCAGGGGTACGACGTTGGATATTCGAAGTTCCTTAACATTGAACTTCGAACATCGAACTTCGCACTTCAAACTATGAGAATCTTAATCACTGGCGGGGCGGGATTTTTAGGGAGCCACCT
>Ga0184639_10000726_pt1 | contig 13345 bp, 11 predicted proteins | sample PLM31_170_b2_FD_133155 | JGI IMG/M metagenome (GOLD analysis project Ga0184639, IMG submission 133155) | Groundwater sediment microbial communities from an aquifer in East River, Colorado, USA - PLM3-1_170_b2 | ecosystem: Environmental > Terrestrial > Soil > Riparian zone | place: USA: East... | reverse complement strand
GGAGGCCTTGAAACGCGGAGAGGTGCAGGTGATCGACGTCGACGCGCTACCCCCGAGCGCGGAAGCCTAGGCGCTGCTCGCCTCGGATGTGCACGTGTACATGGTCGTGCCGATGATCGCTGGCGGGGAGCTTATCGGCGGGCTGAGCTTCGGCGGCGCGACCGGGCAGTTCCCCCCCGAGCAGATCAGCATCGCGCAGGAAGCGGCCGCGCAGCTCGCCATCGCGATCGCGCAGGCGCGACTCTACGAGCGCGTGAGGCACCACGCGGAGGAGCTGGAGCAACGCGTGGAAGAGCGCACGCTGGCGCTCCGCGGCGCCAACGAGCAGCTGCAGCACGAGATCGCGGAGCGGCGCCGGGCCGAGGAAGAGGCGGACCGCGCCAACCGGGCGAAGAGCGACTTCTTGTCGCGGATGAGCCATGAGCTCCGCACCCCGCTCAACGGGATCCTGGGGTTCGCGCAGCTCTTGCAGATGGAGTCGCTCCCGGTGGATCAGGAGGAGAGTGTCGCGCACATTCTCAAGGCTGGTCGGCACCTCCTGGGGCTAATCAATGAGGTGCTCGACATCAGCCGGATCGAGGCCGGGCACCTGGAGCTCTCGATGGAGCCGGTCCCGGTGGACGACACCCTCCGCGGCGCCATCGATCTCGTCCGCCCCTTGGCGGCCCAGCGCGACATCGAGCTGGGTGCCGAGGTCGCCGGTGATCACCGGCACGTCCTGGCCGATCGGCAGCGGCTGCAGCAGGTCCTCTTGAACCTCCTCTCAAACGCGGTGAAGTACAACCGGACCCGAGGGGCCGTGGCGGTGTCGTGTGAAGAGCGACCGGGCGGACGACTTCGGATCCTCGTGACGGACACCGGCCACGGGATCTCGCCCGACAAGCTCGAGCGGCTCTTCATCCCCTTCGACCGTCTCGGGGCAGAAGGGACCGACATCGAAGGCACCGGCCTTGGATTGTCGTTGTCCAAGCATCTGGTCGAGGTGATGGGCGGCACGCTGGATGTGACGAGCCAGGTCGGCGTAGGCTCCACGTTCGCCGTGGAGCTCCCGCTGACGGCTGCTCCGGCCGACGTTCTCAAGCTTCCGGGCGCCTCGCCGACGGTTCAAGCAGAGCGGCAAGAGGGTCGCATGGTCGTCCTTTACATCGAGGACAATGTGTCCAATCTCCGCCTCGTCGAACAGGTGCTGGGTCGTCGACCCCAGACCACGCTCCTGTCGGCGATGCAGGGCCAACTCGGGTTGGATCTGGCGCGAGAGCACCGACCGGACCTGATCCTGCTCGATCTCCACCTGCCCGACGTACCGGGCGACGAGGTGCTTCGGCGACTTCTTGAGGAGCCGCGGACGCGAGGGACTCCGGTGGTCATCCTGAGCGCCGATGCGACGCCGGGGCAAGTGGAGCGTCTACTGGCGGCCGGGGCCGAAGCCTATCTGACCAAGCCGTTGGACGTCCGGCAGCTCCTCGCACTCGTGGACCAGCACGGGAAGAGAGGATAGCGATGCCCGACGAGACGCCCCTGACCGCGAAGATCCTGGTGGTGGACGACGAGGAGGCCAACGCGCGGCTGCTGGAGCGCTTGCTGTTGCAGGCCGGGTACACCAACGTGCAGAGCACGACGGACTCGCGCCGCGTGGTCGCACTCTACACGGAGTTCCAACCGGACCTGATTCTGCTGGACCTGCATATGCCGCACCGAAACGGCTTCGAGCTCCTGGAGGACCTCCAGCTGCTGATCCCGCAGGGGAGCTATGTGCCGGTGCTGGTCCTGACCGCGGATGTGACCGGGGAGACTCTGCGGCGGGCCCTGCTCGCCGGCGCGCAGGATTTCCTCACAAAGCCATTCGACGCGCAGGAGGTCAAGCTCCGGATCCGAAACCTGTTGCAGACGCGCTTTCTGCATCTGGCCCTTCAGCGTCAGAACCAAGTGCTCGAAGAGCGGGTGCAGGAGCGCACCCGACAGCTGGTCCAGATGGAAAAGTTGTCGGCCATGGGGCAGCTGCTCGCGGGCGTCGCTCATGAGCTCAACAACCCGCTCGCCGTCATCAGCGGGCAGGCCCACCTCTTCCTGAAGTCTCCCGAGGCGTCTTCCGCGGTCGTCCGGGCCCAGAAGATCTCGAAGGCCGCCGAGCGTTGCGTTCGCATCGTCCGGAACTTCCTGGCTCTGGCGCGGGAGCGACGGCCCGAGCGGACGACCGTGGACCTCAACACGGTCGCACGGGATGCGGTAGAGCTCCTCTCGTATGAGCTGCGGACGGACAACGTGGAGATCCGATGGGCGCTTGCGACAGATCTTCCGCAGATCAACGCGGATCCCCACCAGCTCCACCAAGTCGTGGTCAACCTCGTGGCGAACGCGTATCACGCGATGCGCGAGACGCCGGGGCCGAGGACGTTGACCCTCACGACGCGGGCGACGCCAAGCCGTCCTGGGGTCCAGCTCACGGTGGGGGATACCGGGCCCGGAATCCCGCCGGACATCCGGAACAGGATCTTCGATCCGTTTTTCACGACGAAGCCATCGGGACAAGGGACGGGTCTGGGGCTGTCGCTGAGCTTCGGGATCATTCAGGACCACGAGGGAACCATCCGGCTCCAGAGCTCGCCGGGCGAAGGCGCGACCTTTGTCATCGATCTCCCCGTTGGATCACCGTCGGCGCCCGGCCCGACCGAGACCCCTGAAGACAAGAGTCTGCCCCCGCTCGGCCCCAAGCGGATTCTGGTCGTCGACGACGAGCCGGACGTGGCCAGCGTGTTGGTCGACCTGCTCCAGGCTGAAGGATACGAGGTGGACACGGCGCCGAACGGGGCGGAGGCCCTCAAGAAGCTCGAGCAGCGACCATTCGACGTGGTTCTCACCGACACGAAGATGCCGGTCCTGGACGGGCAGGGGTTCTTCACGGAGCTCGAACGTCGGCACCCCGAGCTTCGGCGATGCGTTGCCTTCGTCACAGGCGACGTGCTCCAACCAGGCAAGCGCGCGTTCCTGCAGAAGACTGGGGTGCCAACGCTGACGAAGCCCTTCGAGTTCGACCAGATCCGGCGGGTGGTCCGGCAGCTCCTGCAGCGTTGAGGGGTGCGGGGCTAGGCGATCGAGCGGCGCTTGTTGCGGACGTAGTCGACGAGGATGTACTCGCCGAGGCGCTCCGGGCGGGCGAAGAACGCGCGCCCCTTGTTGATCCGGGTCAGCTGCTCGATGAAGGCCGTCAGCATCCGGCTCTGCTCGAGCATGAACGTGTTGATGGTGATGCCCTCGCGCGTGCAGCGCTGGACCTCTTTCAATGTCTCCTCGAACGTACGCCGCGTCGGCGGATAGGAGAAGTCCGCCTCGAGGCCTTCCATGTGGGCGGTCGGCTCGCCGTCGGTGATCATGATGATCTGCTTGTTCCCGCCCTTCTGCCGCCCCAGGAGCTGTCGCGAGAGCTGGAAGCCGTGGTGCATGTTGGTCCCGATGTTCCACTCGGTCCACGCCAGGCGCGGGAGCTCCTCGGCGGTGAACTGGCGCGCATAGAGCGAGAACCCGAGGATCCAGAGACTGTCACGCGGGAACTGGCCGCGGATGAGCGCGGTGAGCGCCAGCGCGACTTTCTTGGCCGGCAGGAAGTAACCGTTGTTGATCATCGAGCGGCTCATGTCGAGCATCACGACCGTCGACGCCTGAGTCGACAGCTCGGTGCGGAACACCTCGAAGTCTTGTGCCGAAAGCCGCAGGGGGGTGCCCGCGCCGTTGCGCTCGACCGCGTTCATCAGCGTTTCCTTGAGGTCGAGCAGGAACGGATCGCCGAACTCGTAACGCTTGGCCTCGTCGGTGGGGTCGCCGCCGGCGCCCCGGCGCTCCACGACGTGCCGCCCGAAGCGGTCGCGCTTGAGGTGCGCGAAGATGTCGCGGAGCGCCTTGTCGCCGAGCTTGCGGATCGCGCGCGCGGTCAGCTCGAGCCGGTCGCCCTTGCGCTCGAGGTATCCCGCCTCCTCCAGCTTCTTCGCGAGCTCCTTGAGCCGCTCGAGGTCGCGCGCGGCGTCCTCGCCGAGGAGCTTCTCGACGTCGACGGGATCGATCCTCTCCAGATCGTCCGGCGACTGGACGCGGCGCAGCTGGCGCTCGAGCTCCTCCATCTGCTGGAGCTCGTCCATCAGCTTCATGGCCTCGCGCATCGTCAGCTCGTCGTCGCCGCGGAAGTCGTAGCGCCGTCGCATGTCCTCGGTGAGCCCGAGCTGGTCGAGGTGCATGGCGAGCTGGGCCATCTCGGCCTCCAGCCGCTCGTCCTTCATGAACAGGCTCGACATCATCTCCTGGAGCTGGCGGCGCTGCCCGGGCGACATGCTGTCGAGGAGCGACTGCATCTGACCGGCCCGCCGCCCGAGCTGCTCGAGCAGGTCGTCGAGGCTCTCGATTCCGGGGAAGTTCTGGCCCCACTTCGCCTTGAACGTGTCGAAGTCGGGCTCGTCGCCCTCCGCGCGCTGCTGGAGCATGCGGTTGAGGTCCCGCATCATCTCGCGCATGCGCTTGAGGTCCTCCGGGCTCATGCCCTCGAGCGACTGCTTCATGCCCTGCATGAACGGCTGGAGCATCTGCTGCTGGAGCGATTTCATGAGCTCCTGGAAGAGGCGCTCCGCTTCGGGGTCGGTGAAGTTGTAGTCCTGGAGCTGCTTGATCCGCCCCGCCGGATCCGGCGGGAGCTGGTCGAGGGTCTCGAGCTTCTTCGCGCGCTCACCCTGGTCCTTGACCTGGCGATCGACGCCGGCGCGCTCGGTCCGGATGACCTCGTCCAGCTTCTTCTTGATGTCTTCCAGCGCGGAGCCCAGGTCGTAGCGGTCGAGCTGCTGTTGCCGCCGCTTCCGGAGCCGGTCGAGCATGTCCTGGATGCCCGGCACCGGCGGCCCTTGCGGGTTCTGGACGCCCCGCTGGAACATGCGCCGGAGCGCGTTCCAGAGGTCTCCGTCCGACATGAGATCGTCGGACATCGCCGCCAGCAGGTCGTCGGCGTCGAGGTCGGCGAGCTGCTGGGTACCGTCCCAGCGCGAGTACCGGAAAAGCATCGGTGGGGTGATTATAGGCTTGGCGGTTGTCGTATGCTAACCGTCATGACGACCTCCAACCCGACCGCCCGTTTCGAGGAGCTCCTGTCGAGCCGCGCCCGCATCGGATGGGGCGGCTCGGTCACGACGTCTCGCCCCGTCTCGAGCCCGATCTACGAGTTCGGCGGCGGCTACCCGGACCCGGCTTCGTTCCCGTACGACGGACTGGTCGAGGCCACGGCGAAGATGATGAAGGCCGAGGGCGCGGAGGCGCTGACGTACGGCGACGCGCAGGGCTATCGCGGCCTGCGCGAGCTGGTCTGCCACAAGTACCGGCTCTTCGAGAATCTCGAGGTGACCCCCGAAAACATCTTCGTCGCCAACGGCTCCGGTGCCGCGCTCTCGCTCGCGTTCAGCGCCTTCGTGGATCCGGGCGATCCGATCATCATCGAGGCGCCGACGTTCTCGGGCTCGCTCAACAACATCCGGCGGCACGGCCCCGAGATCTTCGGCGTGCCGGTGGACGACGACGGCATGGTCACGAGCGCCGTCCGCGAGAGCCTCGAGAAAATCCGCCGCCAGGGCCGCCGGTGCAAGCTGATCTACGCCATCGTCAACTTCCAGAACCCGGCCGGGCCCGATCTGTCGATCGGGCGCCGTCAGGAGCTGATCGAGCTCGCCGAGGAGTACGACACCCTCATTCTGGAGGACGACGCCTACAACGAGCTCCGGTTCGAGGGCGACTCCAAGCCACCCGTCTACGCGCTGGATCGCACGGGCCGCGTCATCCGCGCGGGCACGCTCTCCAAGATCCTCGGCGCGGGCGTGCGGCTCGGCTGGCTCTGCGCCCCGCGCGCGATGCTCCCGGCGTTCCAGGGGTTCAACTTCGGCGGCGGCGTCAATCCGTTCATGTCGCGCGTGGCGACCTACTTCCTGCGCGAGCACATGGAAGCGCACGTGAAGGTGCTGGTCGACGTCTACCGCGCCAAGCGCGACGCCATGCTGCGGGGCCTGTGGGAAGTGCTCAAGGACACCGATGTCGAGATCAGCCGGCCGCAGGGCGGATTCTTCATCTGGATCAAGCTTCCGTCGGCCACCGACGTCGCACGGCTCGAAGACCTGGCGCTCCAGGCGCGGGCGCAGTACACGCCGGGACCCGCGTTCTTTTCGGGCCGCGGCGGCGAGCGCCACATCCGCCTGGCCTTCAGCTACGAGCCGCCGGACAAGTGCTACGAAGGGAGCCGGATCCTGGCGAAGGCGATCCTCGACGCGCGGCGGGCTTAACGCGACCGGGGTTTGGTCGTTCCTTCGGGCCTGATCACATCTGAATAGTCCGGTTTCGTCGACATCGAGACCGGAAGCTGCTGCTCGATGATGAGCTTGACGACCGCCGAGGCTGTGGGCGGCGGCTCCTGGCTCGTGTACTCGCGGTAGTACCAGACCACGCCGTTCCGACTCTTCAGATCCGCGAGCTTCGTCTTGAGGGCCTCGAGCGAGACGGGCGCGCCATCGTACGACACCGCTCCCGATTCAGCGACCGCGATTTTGCCAACGTGCCCTTGGGCTTCCAATTCTCCGGGAGACACCATCGTCGCCGCTGCCAGCAGAAGAACAGCAATCAAAAAGCGCATCCTCTTTCTCCAATATGTCCCGGGGATGAACACAGACTTCGATCATATGGCGAACAGTGCGGGCACACGAAATGTGAGGCGAGCGGACGTGTCTCAGTTTGACTCGGGCCGGTAACCGCCGCTAGGCTCTACGAGTTGACCATGCGTCTCAGGCGGCTGGCGGGACTTCTCATTCTGTCCCTGATCTTGGCCTGGTTCGTAACGTGGCTGTTCGTCCCCTGCGATTCGCCGTGGCCCCTCGCTGCGCAGTCTACGAGCGCGTCCGACGTAATCGACTGAGTTTGACGACGGAGGAGGGTCGCACTACCGCGGGCGCTGCCGGGCGCCGCTCTCAGCCGCCGAGCTACGCCGGCCGCTCGGCTCAGCTCCGGTAGCGGTAGCGGCCGGCCTTGGTGTCCTTGTTGAGCTTGCGGCTCAGATGCAGGCCCTCCAGCACGAACTCGAGCGCCGCCGCGGTGCCGGCGGGATCGCTCGCACCGAGCTTCTTCACGGCCGCGTGCAGAGGGCGCACCTCGGCGATCTGACGGACGTACTCCTTGGACGGCATCGTGTCCGCGACCTCGATACCGAAGCCATCCTGGAACGCGGCCACGACCTGGTCCAGCTCCCCTCCGGTGAAGCTCCGGTTGAAGACGTTCAGCACCGCCTTCTGCACGAGCTTGCCGAGCACCTTGTCCTCGCCCCCGTCGCCGAGCGTCTCCATCTCGATCTTGCCGCTGGTCGAAGCGACGATGGCGCCGAGGTCGCTCACGCGCGGCGCGACCTCGCGCTCGTCCAGGCGGATGGCGCGCTTGAGCGCGTTGGAGAGGAGGTTTTCCCAGTTGCAGATGCTGACACGCACCGACACACCCGAGCGCTGGCTGATCTCCGGCGCCTTGCGCGCCAGGTGGGTCAGCTCGGCGACGACCTGCTTCATGTAGGTCGACGCGACGAACTGGAAGCCGGCCGCCGGGAATTGCGTGAGCTCGGCCTCCATGATCGCGATCTCGTCTTCGAGCCGCCGCGGGTAGTGGGTGCGGATCTGGGAGCCGAAGCGATCCTTGAGCGGCGTGATGATCCGGCCCCGGTTGGTGTAGTCCTCGGGGTTGGCGCTCGCGACGACGTACACGTCGATCGGCAGGCGGACCTTGTAGCCTCGGATCTGGACGTCACGCTCCTCCATGATGTTGAGCAAGCCGACCTGGATGCGCTCGGCGAGGTCCGGCAGCTCGTTGATCGCGAAGATGCCCCGGTTGGTCCGCGGCACGAGCCCGTAGTGAATGGTCAGCTCGTCGCCGAGGTATCGCCCCTCGGCAACCTTGATCGGGTCCACCTCGCCGATGAGATCGGCGATGGTGATGTCGGGGGTCGCAAGCTTCTCGCTATAGCGGCGGTCGCGCGGGATCCAGGCGATCTCGGCCTTGTCGCCGCGCTCGGCCACGCGTTCACGGCAAGCCTGACAGATCGGCGCGAACGGATTGTCGTGGATCTCGCAGCCGGCGAGCGCCGGCACCTCGTCGTCGAGCAACTCGGTCAAGAGGCGCGCCATGCGGGTCTTGGCCTGGCCGCGCTCGCCCAGGAAGACGATGTCCTGGCCGGAGAGAATCGCGTTCTCGATCTGGGGTAGAACGCTCTCCTCGTACCCGACGATCCCCGGGAAGATCGCCTCGCCCTTTCGGAGCCGCGCGATCAGGTTGTCTCGCAGCTCCTGCTTCACCGACTTCGGCTGATACCCGCTCGATCGTAGCTCGCCGACCGTTCGCGTCTTGTTCATAGCGAAACTATGTGGCCTCGCGCAGTCGCTGTCAATTAGACGCCGATGGCTGGGCCCACGCCGATCAGCGTTCGCATCAGCTCGATCTCGCCGGCGTGGGTCATGCCGTGCGAGAGGCAGGTCTGGCCGAGCGCGCGGATGCCCGGCATCTCGCCGAGGGGCTTCACAGTGACGGTCGCTTCCAGGTCGGCGGGCGCGGTCTTCGCGAGAAAGTCGTCGGTGCTGGCCCAGACCTTCTGCACGTACTCCTTGAATAGCGGAAGGTCCTTGAGGCGGAGCGCCTGGGCTTCCTCCGTCGACATGCCGGTGCCCTGAGCCACGGGCGGCAGTCCGAGCTTCTCGGCGTAGCCGCCTTCCGCCCACACGGTCGGCCGGCGCTTCTGGAGCACGAAGCGCACCACGTTGTCCTCGGTCCGCGCGTAGTGCCAAAAGACCCACGCGAGCGTGTTCGCCTTCGGGTGGCCGGCGGGCACCGTGTGGAGTTGCGCGGGCGTCAGGTCGGCGAGCGCCTTGTCCAGCATCCCGTGCAGACGCTTCAAGTCGGTGTGGATGAACTCGACGGCGGTCATCATGGAAACTCTCTCCTTTCGGGCGCTCGGAGCAAATCACGCCCGCGTAGGGTATGATGCGCCCCGTCCCGGCCACGCAGAGCGAGATATTCGACCTCCGGAGGAGATGACCATGCAGACGATCCCGAAGGGGCTGTGGCTCATCGTCGGAGTCGGAGCGGTCGTCGCGCTCACACTGACGGACGCGGCGATTGCGCAGAAGAAGACGCTCGTCGTCGCGCTCAACCAGGATCCCGACCTCCTCGACCCCACGCTGGCGCGCACCTACGTGGGACGCATCATCTTCTCCCAGATGTGCGAGAAGCTCTACGAGATCGACGAGAGTCTGCGGATCTCTCCGCAGCTGGCCGCGAACATGCCCGCCATCAGCGACGGCGGCCGGACCGTCACGATCAAGCTCCGCTCGGGCGTGAAGTTCAACGACGGGACCCCGATGGACGCCGAGTCGGTCCGGTTCTCGCTGGATCGGCATCGCACGCTCAAGGGCTCGAATCGGGCGAGCGAGCTGGCGCCGGTCGAGGCGGTCGAGGTGGTCGACCCGCTCACGGTACGCCTGCGTCTCAAGGCGCCGTTCTCGCCGCTGGTCGCCCAGCTGACTGACCGCGCCGGCATGCCGTTGTCGCCGACGGCGGTCAACAAGCTCGGCGACAAGTTCGGCACGGCCCCGGTCTGCGTCGGTCCGTGGCAGTTCGCCGAGCGCGTGGCCCAGGACCGGATCGTCGTCGAGAAGTCCGCCCACTACTTCGATCCGGCGCAGGCCAAGTTCGACAAGATCATTTTCAGGATCATCCCCGACGATAACGTGCGGCTGGCCAACCTGCGCTCCGGCGACATCGATCTGATGCACCAGGTGTCGCCGACCGACGCCACCGCCATCAAGCGCGAGGCGCGGTTCGAGCTGTCGAATGTCACGGGACTCGGCTACCAGGGCATCACCATCAACCTTCGCAACAAGACCGGCAAGCAGAACCCGCCCGGCGATCTCGGGACCCCGCTGGCCAATGACCCGCGGGTCCGGGAGGCCTTCGAGCTCAGCATCGACCGCGAGGCGCTGAACCAGGTGGCGTGGGACGGGCTCTTCACGCCGGGCTGTACGCCGATTCCTCCCATCAGCGTCTACTTCGACAAGAGCCTCAAGTGCCCGGTCCGCGACGTGGCGCGCGCCAAGAAGCTGCTGGCCGACGCGGGCCACGGCGCCGGCTACAGCTTCGAGATGGTCATCGTCAACAACCCGCGCGAGCGCCGGGTGGGCGAGGTAATCCAGCAGATGGCCCGCGAGGTCGGCTTCAACGTCACCCTGCGGGCCTCGGAGTTCGCCTCGGCGCTCAACGACAACGACGCCGGAAAGCACCAGGCCTTCCTGATCGGCTGGAGTGGCCGCGTCGATCCGGACGGCAACATCCACCAGAACCAGACATGCAAGGGCAGCCTCAACGCCACCCACGCCTGTGACGAGCGCATTGACGCGCTCCTGAACCGTGCGCGCGAGGTGACCGAGGTGGACCAGCGGCGCGCGCTCTACCGGGAAGCCACCGACCTGTTCAACGCCCGGCGCAACATCATCTACATCTACCACCAGAACTACATCGTGGCCTTTCCCAAGAACCTCAAGGGCTACAAGGCCGTCCCCGACGGCCTGATCAGGGTCAAGGGCACGGCCTGGAACTGACCCGCTAGTCGGCGGCGCTCGTGTTCGATTTTCTGGTCCAGAGGGCCGCGATCTCGGTCGTGACCCTGTCCGTGATCAGCATGATTGTCTTCACGGGCGTGCGAATGATTCCCGGCGATCCGGCCCGCGTGATGGCGGGCACCGAAGCCGATGCGGCCGGGCTCGAGGAGATCCGCGAGAAGTACGGGCTGAAGGATCCGATTCCCTTCCAGTACCTGCGCTGGGTGGGGCTCGCCCTCCGGGGTGACCTCGGGGAGTCCATCCGCACGCGCGAGTCGGTGGTCAAGGTGGTGGCGACGAAGCTGCCGATCACCATCGAGCTCGCCTTCCTGTCGTTGCTCATCGCCGTCGGCATCGCGATTCCCGCCGGAGTCCTGGCGGCGGTGCGGCGCAACACGGTCTGGGACATTCTGACCAGCGGCGCGTCACTCTGCGGAGTGTCCGTGCCCAACTTCTGGCTCGGGATCATGCTGATCCTGTTCTTCTCGGTGCGGCTCGGCTGGCTGCCCGCCTCGGGGTTCGTGCCGCTCTGGGAGAATCCGCTCGACAATCTCAGGCGCATGCTCATGCCTTCGTTCGTGCTCGGTACCGCCCTGGCCGCCGTCCTGATGCGCCAGACCCGCAACAGCATGATCGAGGTCATGAGCGCCGACTACATCCGCACCGCCTACAGCAAGGGCCTCGCCGGCCGCGTGGTGGTGTTCCGCCACGCGATCCGCAACAGCCTCATCCCGGTGGTCACCATCCTCGGGCTGCAGATGGGCGCGCTCATGAGCGGCGCCGTCGTCACCGAGCAGATCTTCGTCGTGCCCGGGTTCGGCCGGCTGATCGTCGAGTCGGTGTTCACGCGGGACTATCCCCTCGTGCAGGGGGTCGTGCTCATCACGGCCAGCGCCTACGTGCTGATCAACCTCCTGGTGGACGTGTCCTACTCGCTCCTCGATCCCCGTATCCGCGTCAAGGGCTCGGCTGGTGACGCCTGACACGACCGCGACGGCCGACGCGCTCGCGCCGGCGCGGGCCACGGCGCCCGCCGGACGCCTACGCCGCGCATGGCGGCAGGCCCGGCACCGGCCGGCCTCCGCGGTCGGCGCGGCGGTCGTGCTGCTGTTCGTCGCGGTGGCGATCGGGGCGCCGTGGGTCGCGAGCGTCGACCCGCTGCATGCGGACTGGCAGAAGATCCGAAAGGCGCCGACGCTGGCGCACCCGTTCGGGACCGACGACCTCGGGCGCGACACCTTTTCACGCGTCGTCTGGGGGACCCGCATCTCGATGCAGGCGGGTGTCTTTTCGATCCTCCTCGCCATCGCCGTCGGCGTGCCGATCGGCCTCGTCGCCGGCTACTACCGCGGCGGACTCGATCAGGTCATCATGCGTCTGACCGACGCGTGGCTCGCGTTCCCGTTCCTGATCCTGGCCATCGGGCTGGTGACCATCATGGGGCCCTCGCTCACGAACGCGACCGTGGCGATCGGCCTCGGTGCCACGCCGACGTTCATCCGGCTGACGCGTGGCCTGGTGCTCTCGAAATCGGCGGAGGACTACGTCCTGGGCGCACGGGCGCTCGGCGCCGGCGATCTGCGCCTGATGAGCCGGCACATCCTGCCGAACATCGTGAGCTCGCTTCTCGTCCAGGCCACGATCTCGATTCCGATCGCGGTCATCGCGGAGGCCGTCCTGTCGTTTCTCGGGCTCGGCGTACAGCCGCCGGCGCCGTCCTGGGGCACGATGCTCAACACCGCGCAGCAGTTTCTGGACACGGCGCCGTGGATGGCATGGTGGCCGGGGCTCGCGATCTTCTCGCTCACGCTCTCGTTCAATCTCGCTGGCGACGGCTTGCGCGACCTGCTCGATCCCAGAGACTATTGACGCGGCTATAATCTGCGGGTGCGCGCGACCCTCGTGCTCCTGGTCCGTCACGGCCTGACGCCGACGACCGGCAAGATTCTCCCGGGGCAGGCGCCGGGCCTGCACCTCGCCGAGGCAGGTCAACGCCAGGCCGATGTCGTGGCCGCGCGCATCGACCGGTTGCCCAAGGTCGCGGCCGTCTACGCGTCGCAGCTCGAGCGGGCGCGCGAGACGGCGATGCCGATCGCCCGCGCGCACGGTCTGGCCGTGCGCGTCGATCGCGATCTGGCCGACGGTGACGTCGGCGAGTGGACCGGCCAGAAGCTTCGGCGGCTCGCCCGCAAGCCCGAGTGGCAGATCGTGCAGCGCCACCCCAGCGGCTTTCGCTTTCCCGGCGGCGAGTCCTTCACCGAGATGCAGACCCGCGTCACCTCGGCGCTCGCCCGGATCGTGGAACGTCATCCGGGCGCCGTCGTGGTCGCCGTTTCCCACGCCGATCCGATCAAGGCGGCGGTGGCCCACGCGCTCGGCATCCACCTCGACCTCTTCCAGCGGATCATGATCGCGCCCTGCTCCGTCACCGCGATCGGGTACCATCGCCACGGCCCGGTCGTGCTCACCGTCAACTCCGTGGATGGCGACCTCGGCTGGCTGGGAGGATCATGAGCGAGTCCTTCGAATTCGTCGCGCCCGATCATTTCACGGCCGGCGCCGTCGGACCCCAGGGTCAGCGCGTCTTCTACCTGCAGTCACGCGAGAAGGGCAGGCTGGTCACCCTCAAGAGCGAGAAGGAGCAGGTCCGCGCTCTCGCCCAGTACCTTGCGGGCCTCCTCGACAAGCTACCCGGCGTCGGCGGGGTG
>Ga0184639_10000725_pt1 | contig 13346 bp, 10 predicted proteins | sample PLM31_170_b2_FD_133155 | JGI IMG/M metagenome (GOLD analysis project Ga0184639, IMG submission 133155) | Groundwater sediment microbial communities from an aquifer in East River, Colorado, USA - PLM3-1_170_b2 | ecosystem: Environmental > Terrestrial > Soil > Riparian zone | place: USA: East... | reverse complement strand
CCGCGGCGTGGCAGCGTCCAGGCTGAGCCACGAGTCTGGCCACAGGGAGGTGAATCGCGGCGTCCCCGGTATCAGGCCCGACGCGCCGGGCGCCGTGGCGAGGTTCGCGGACGCCGCGATCAGCGCCAGCGCGAAGGGCAGGTTGTCGTGGAACACACGCTCGACGAGCGCGCTGTCATCTGGGAATTCAAAGCCGTAGTACTGGCCGCCAGCACAGCACCCGCTCGTCAATTCGGTCGTAAAGGCGATCGTGCCGTGCGTCCGATACGCCCAGTCGGTGTACTCGCCGTTCGTGGGATAGAGGTTCCAGCCGGGCCCGGGATGATAGTACTCGAGCCGTGAGGCGGGGACGTTGTCGCGGACGGCGGGCGCGAGATCGGTGCCGGCCAGGGCTTGATAGCGCGGCAGGTCGGGCGCGAGCTCGCCCGCCCGAAAGCCGTACGGATACAGGACCAACCCGCTATAGCTGTGATACGACACCGAGAGCACAGGTGGATGCGCCGCGTGAAACCCCATCACGGCTTGCGTCTCCGGTTCGGAGGCGGGGCCCGTGCCCCGATAGGTCTCCGCCCACGATGTCCCGCTCGAGCCCAGATCGTCGGCGCCCCAGAAGGCGGGATAGTTCCGGTTCGGATCGACCCCCAGGCTGCCGTCCGCATTGGGACGGCGGTTTTTCCGCCAGTAGCGGTCCGCGGTGAACGTGTACTGGTAGCCGTCGGGATTCTCGACCGGAATCACCCACACGTCATGTCCAGCCAGTGCTGCGGCGCCCGAATCGGCGAGCCAGCGGATCAGCCGCATCGCGACCGCCGTCGAGATCCATTCGCGGGCGTGATGCGTCCCGAGAAACAGCACGTTGGGCCGACCCGGATCGTCCGCCGCGGAACCGATTTTCACCGCGATAATCGGCCGGCCCTCGACCGACGCACCAACCGAGTCGAGATGGATGAGCGGATCGGCAGCGGCCCACGCCGTGAGGGTGGCGCGAATGCCGGTGACGGGCTTGTCGAACGACTGATACATCCGGAACGTGTCCGCGGCTTCCGCGCGCGCAAGCGGGGACACGGCGTAGCCGCGCCGGCCCAGCAGCGCTTCCGTCTCCGGCGAGATGACGATCACAGCGTAGAAGGTGCCACCGATCGCGCGCACGTCCGCCACTTCGAACCCCAGGCGCGCCAGCGAATCGAGAGTCCCGCGCGACGCGATCGGAACCTGGGCCACGCGCAGCTGCGCCAGCACCGGGGGGGGCCCGGCGCCGGCGAGCAGGAGCGCTAGAAGCCCAGACGCGACGCGAGCCATGCGGGAGCGGAGACGTAGCCGCCGAGGATCAGGCCGAACCACACGAGCAGGACCGCGAGCGGCACCCACACGAGCACCACCGGCCAGAGCGCCGGGCGCCAACTCGCGAGCGCGTCGAGCTCGGGGGTCCAACGGCGGCGCTCCTCCTCCGCCTCCGCCTCGAGCGCGAGCCATGCGGCCTCGAGGCGCCGTGTCACCGTACGCAGCGCCTCCTGCCAGGCAGCATGTGCGTGCTTGTCGAGCACGGACGCCTCCGCGACCCGGGTGGCGGCCGTCTCGAGCTCGTCGAGCGCCGTCACGAATGCCGCGCCGCCGGTGCCGAGCCGGGCGGCGACAGCGCGCTTCTCGGCGCTCGCGAGCAGAAGCCGACGGACACGGCGGCGCGACAGGCGCACGCGCCGGCCGGTGCGCGTGATCTCGCCATCGAGCGCGTCCGCGACGCGGGTCGCGGCGCGGCGCACCGCGTGATCCCAGGCCGCCGCCCACGCCCGGCGCCCGGTCGTTTCGAGGACGCGGTCCCGGTCCCCCCCCGTCCCTTCCTCGCGGGCCGCCGCCGCCCGCCCTTCCCCACCCAGCTCAAGCACCCGTGTGGCCAGCTCTTCGCGGATGTCGTCGAGCGGCACCCATGACGGCTGCTGGCGGCGGGGCACGATGATACGCCCGAGCGAAGGAGCAAGCTCGGGAACGCGGAGCGGCATGAGGAGCTTGAGCGGAGCACTCATGTACGGCGGATCGTCCTGGAGACGCGGGCGGCGCGCCCAGTCCGTTCTTCATAGGCGGCGGTGAAGTAGGGCAGCGACTCGGCCAGGAACGATTCGCGCGGCAAGCCCGTCGCCGCAATCCCGCGCTCGATCTCGTCGGGCGTCCCTTCGACCTCGACCAGGACGTCCATGGCGGGATACCACTCCAGACGCACGGTCGCCTCGCCCAGCCGGTACTGCTCGACGGCGCGGTCGACGCGGAGCACGATCTTGTACCCGAGCCGGCGCAACACGACCAGGGCGGCCTTCGGGTCGTCCACGCGGGACTCCCACTCCTCGCGGTGGCGGTAGCCGCCACGCTGCCCCACCGGACCCTTCCAGCCGAGGACGCCCCATTCGCCGGAGCCGTCCGCCGGGTGAAACACGCGCAGGCGGACCACTTCGTCACGGCTCTCGAGCCGCCCTTTACGGTCGAACCTGCGATCGAGCATCGCCCCCCGGTAGGCGAGCGTCGCCCCCGCGGCGAGTAACGCGCGCCGCAGCGGCTCGGGATCGTCGACCCGCGCTTTGAGCTCGAGCTCGTCGCGAACGACGCTCACGCGAGCAACGCGTCGAGCACCGCGCGCGTGTCCCCGAGGTGCTCGAAGACGTGGGACGCGCCGGCTGCCCGCAGCGCCGCGACGTCGTAGAAGCCAGTCGCCACCGCGACGGCACGCGCGCCCATGGGGCGCCCGCAGGCGACGTCGTCGGGGGTGTCGCCCACGATCACGAGGTCGGCGCCGGTGAAAGGGCGGCCGGTCAGGCGCTCGGCGCGCTTGGCCGCGACAGCCGGAAGCTCCGCGCGTCGGTGCGAATCGGACCCGAACGCCCCCACAGTGAACCGCGCCGGATCGAGACCCGCCGAGCGCAGTTTCAACGCCGCGCCACTCTCGACGTTGCCGGTGAGGAGTCCGACCAGCGCGCGGCCGGCACGCTCGTGTTCCTCGAGCGCGGCAAGCAGCTGCGCGACACCCGGATAGAGCGTGGTCGCCTGCGTGGGCTTCGCGAGCTCGGCAGCGAGCAATTCAACATAGCGACGGCACACCGCGGTGATGCGCCCGTCCGACTGCGCGTCGGGATGGCCAGCCAATCCCAGCAGCTCGCTCACGATCTGCGGATCGGTCTTGCCGTCGAAGCGAAAGCCTTCTATCGGACCCGCGGTGCCCGCCTCGTCGAGCAGGGCGCGGTGAATGGCGCGGCGCCCGGCGCCGTCGGTCCAGAGCAGCGTGCCGTCGATGTCAAACAGAATCAATCGCATGGGGAGAAAAATACGTGCGCCGTACGCCGTACGCAGTGCGCCGGAAGGCGTATCCCACGCGCACTGCTCACGGCGCACATGGTTTACGGTCGGCGGACCCCGACCAGATTGGCGCGCAGTTTTACCATCCGCGGCTCATCGCCGAACAGGTGATCGCCGCCCACGCCGCCCCGCGACACGGCTGAGTGCACGATCCGGCCCGCCCCCGCCCAGAACGCGACGTGAGACACCCGTCCACGCTCCGTAAAGAAGAGCAGATCGCCCGCCTCGTACGCCGATCCGTCGGCGGAGAGCGGGATCTCGCGACCCTGCCCGAACTGCTGGTCACTGTCGCGCGGCAACCGAATCCCGCGCGCGCCATAGATCGCCTGCACGAGCCCCGAGCAATCGATGCCCCATTCGGTGCGGCCGCCCCACAAGTAAGGCGCTCCGGCGTACCATTTCTGCGCAAGCTCGGGAAGCGCGAGGTGGCGTGCTTCGACGCGCAGCTCCGCTTCCGGCCGCACGGCCCCCCCGACCAGGGAGCCGAGCTGGCCGTCGGCGAGCTCTACGGCGCCGTCCCGCCGCAACGCGAGGCGCGCGCCCGTGGGAAGGCGGCGCCGGCCGGTCGTCGTTTGGATATCCGCGCTGAGCGAGCGCGCCGTCGCCCGCTCCTCCCAGTCGCGCGCCCATTCTGCGGGCCCGGTCGCCGCGTACCCGGTGTGCACCCACGCGACGTAGTCGTCGGGAGCGCGTACTCGCAACCACTCGCCTTGCCGCTCCAGAATCGCCAGCGATTCGCCGTGCAGGGCCTCGCTGACGCGCGGAGCGGTAAGCTGGGGCTCGCCGAGGAGCGGAGCGAGCGCAGCCGTGACGACCGCGCCGTCTTGCGCGCCCGCGGCGTCGGGCAGCAGCCGCACCTCTTCGGAGAGGCCGGTCTCGCGCGCCAGGCGGCGCAGGGATTCCTGGGCGTCTCGACTGGAGGTGACACCCGTCAGTAGGGGCGCAGCATGCTGCGCCCCTACCGGTGGTGTGACGACGACGTCAAACACGCCGAGCCGCGGATCGGGGACCCATTTGCGGCGGATGTCGTCGACCGCGCGGGTCAGCTTATCCACGGCGCACCGCGCGCTCCACGGCCTCGGGGACGGCGAGTGCCGCCAGTGCCTCGACCTGGAGCGGTGACGCCGCGGGCACTTGCGCGGTGCTGACCGCGAAGATGACATCCCCGTCGTAGAGCGTGCCGTAGGGCGTAATGCGGCGCGCGAGCGCGTCGCTCCCCGCCTGCGCCAGCGCCTGCAGCTGCACCCGGTCGAGCACGGCGTTGGTGGCGATGATGGCGAGCGTGGTGTTACGCGTCAGGCGATTCGGATCGCCGAATGGCGCGCCGCCGCCCGCCAGGTACCGCAGGCTGTCCAGGAACTTGCCGTCGGGTCCCCGCGCCCCTGCGATGATGTCGCCGCGCCCATCGCGGACGTCGCCGACGGCGTTCACCACCACCAGCGCGCCGACGACGATCGCGTCCGCGCGCGTTGCCGATGTCCCCAGGCCGGCGGGCATCATCTTGTCGAGTCCCGCGGCCTTGCCGCACGTCGCGCCCGTGGCGGCGCCGACCGCGCCTTCGGCGAAGCTTTCACTCGCGCTTTCGCAGGCGCGGTACGCGTCATCGGGACCGGGCCACCCCACCGGCTGTCCGGCGTTGCCGAGATCGAAGATCACCGCCGTGGGAACAATGGGGACCGTGCCCGCGGGGCCGACGGGCAGTCCGCGGCCTCGCTCGCGCAGCCAGCGCATCACACCATCCGCCGCGCCCAGACCGTATGCCGAGCCGCCGGCGAGCAGCAGCGCGTCGATGCGTTCGACGAGGTGGCGGGGGTCGAGCGCGTCGAGCTCCCGCGTGCCGGTCGCGCGGCCGCGCACCGCCACCGCCGCCCGCATGCCGGCGGCCGGCCCGAGCACCACGGTGCAGCCGGTGCCGTGCGCGGCGACGGTCGTATGTCCCACGGTGATGCCGGGAACCGCGGCGAGGTTGGTGCGCGCGCTCATCGAGGCGCGAAGATACGTCGCCTTGCTCGCGTTGTGGAGTGCGGGTAACGTTGACCGCCATGACGAACCCTTCCGGGCCAGACCGTACGACCGTCCTCGTCGTGGACGACGAGGACGGCATCCGCCAGGCGCTCACGCGCTTCCTGACCCGCGTGGGCTACCAGGTGAGCGCGGCCGCGAACGCCGCCGAAGCCCTCGAGCGGCTCCCGGCCGATCATCCGCAGGCGATGCTCTGCGACATCCGGATGCCCGAGACGAGCGGGGTGCAGCTGCTGCCGCTGGTGCTCGCGCAGGATCCCGACCTCGCCGTCATCATGCTCACCGCCATCGACGAGCCGCGCACGGCCATCGAGTGTTTGAAGCTCGGCGCGTACGACTACCTGATCAAACCGGTGGACCTGGAAGAGCTGGAGCTGTCGCTCCAGCACGCGCTGCGGCAGCGGCAGCTCGAGGTGGACCGCCGTCAGCTCGAGCAGTGGCTGGCGCGCGAGGTAGCCGTCCGGACGCGCGATCTCGAGGAGCGGACCGCGGCGATCGAGGAGATCGCGCTGGACGCGCTCGCCGCGGCCCGCGATTGGGACGGCACGGACGCCGCGATCAGCAAGCTGGCGGAGGAGCTGGGCGCGCCGCGGGAGGAGCTGGCGATGGAGCTGAAGCGGCGCCGGGCGGGGGGCTAGACCGTCAGGCCTTCGCGGCCTGGGCTTTCTGTTCGCACGCTTTGCAGCGGGTGATTCCCCGGAACGTACAGATCAAACAGATGAATGTGCCGCAGTCGGCGCAGGGGTAGCCTTCGGAGGCCCGCTCCTCGTTCCCACAGTAGCGGCACACCATCCCGTCGTGCTCTTTCAGTTTCGGCTTGTCCATCCCGGCTCCCTGTCCCCGCCTCATAGGTTCAGACTGTAGGTCTTAATCTTATTGATCAACGTCGCTCGCGAAATCCCTAGCTCCAGGGCCGCCCGGGTTCGGTTGCCGCCGTGGTGGCGCAGTGTGCGCTCGATGTGCTGCCGCTCGACTTCCGACAGTGATTGGGCCTGATAGCGCCGATCGGCGGCGGCGCGCTGGCGCAGATCGGGAGGCAGGTGCTCGAGGCCGATCGCCGGTTGTCCGCGTGCCAGGATCATCGCCCGCTCGAGGACGTTCCGCATCTCGCGCACGTTGCCGGGCCATGGCGTCGACAGCAGCCGGTCGAGGACTTCGGCGCCGCACTCGGCCGGACAGCCCGGAAGCTGCGTCTTCAGATCGGCCAGCAGCCGCGTGATCAGGTCGAGCCGGTCCTCACGGGAACGATCGCGCACGGGCGGGATCGTGAGCGGCATGACGTTCAGCCGATAATAGAGATCTTCGCGGAACCGGCCCGCCTCGACCTCGGTCACGAGATCGCGGTTCGTGGCGCTGACGAGCCGCACGTCCACCGCGAGCTCCCGCGTGCCCCCGAGGCGCCGGAACTTCTTCGTCTCGAGCACCTTCAAGAGCTTCGGCTGCAGCTCGGGCGCGAGCTCGCCGATCTCGTCGAGGAAGATCGTCCCACGGTCCGCCAGCTCGAACAGGCCGATCTTGCGCTCCTTCGCGTCGGTGTACGCCCCTTTTTCGTGCCCGAACATTTCAGAATCGAGAAACGTCGCGGATAGCCCGCCGCAGGTCACTTCGATGAAGGGCCCCTGGGAGCGCGGGGAGAGGTTGTGGATCACGCGCGCCACCCATCCCTTGCCGGTGCCGCTTTCCCCCTGCAGCAGCACGGTGGACCGCTCGCTGGCCGCGAGCAGCTCCACCTGGCGCCCGAGCTCGCGCATGCCGCTGGAGACCCCCAGCGACGGCAGCCCCTCGCCCTCGTGATCGCGCGCGCGCAGCAGCGCATTCTGGCGCGACAGCCGCACCTTCTCCACCACGCGCGCCGTCGCGGCCGCGAGGTGCGTCATGTCCACCGGCTTGGTCAGGAAGTTCTCGGCGCCGAGCTGCATGGCGCGCACCGCGGTCCCGATGTCGCCCTGGCCGGTGAGAAGGATTACGGCCCCGTTCTCGCGACGCAGGCGCTCCAGCACGACGAGCCCGCTGGCATCGGGCAAATGGAGGTCGAGGATCACCACGTCGGGCCGCACGCGCCGGAACGTTTCCATCCCCTGCTCCCCCGTGGTGTCGCGCCACACCTCGTAGCCGATGCGCTCGAAGTAGTCCCCGATGGCGCGGAGCACGCCCGCGTCGTTGTCCACCAGGAGCAGGGTGTCAGCCACGGCGTGATCCTTTCGGGAAACGGGTCGGATCCACGAGCACGGTGAGCGCGCCGGGCAGAACGCGTACCTCGAAGGGCGTGGTCCCCGCGGGCTCGCCATCGAGCTGCACGGGACGCGGCGGGCCGTCCACGACTTCCACGCGGATGTTCCTGCCGCGCCCCCGCCACACGCGGCCGGCGCCGTTGCCGGTTCCGCGGAACAGGTCGAATAGGGCCCCGGCGCTCTGGAAGGCGCCGTCGGCGCGCAACGCCACGACGTCGAGCCAGCCGTCGTCGGGCGCGATGTCCGCGCCGAGACGTACGAACGGCGGGATGACCTCTCCGCAGTTCAGCACCAGGAGCATCGCGGAACGGACATCGTGGGGCGTTTCATCCACGGTGACGCGATGCGCCGCGCTGCGCACCTGGGTGATCGTGGCGAGCGCGCGCGCCATGTAGGCGGCCATCTTCCAGCGGCGCTTGGCCTGCAGGCCGGTGTCCATCATCAGCTGTGCATCGAACCCGGTGCCCGAGGTCACTGCGAAGTAGTGCGGACCGTCGGCCCGCTCGACCTTGCCGACGTCGATCGCGCGGGGCCGGGCGGTGAGCAACGCGCGCGCCGCCGCGGCGGGGCGGCGCGGCAGCCGCAAGTTCCCGGCGAGAATGTTGCCGGTGCCGCCCGGGACCAGGCCGAGCGGGATACCCGTCCCCACGATTCCCGCCGCCACCTGCATCGCGGTGCCGTCGCCGCCGTGGCTGACGAGCACGTCGAACCCCTGTTCCCGCGCCTCGTCGGCGAAGCGGCGGGCGTCGCCGGGCCCGGTCGTGGTGCGCACGTCGACCGCCCACCCACCCCCGCGCAGGATCTCCCGGATGGTCGTCACTACCCGCCCGTGCGCGCGCGCCGCCATGGGGTTCGTGATCAGCAGTGCGCGCGTCACTTCAATAGCGCCGTTCCCAGAACACGTCGAACCCGACTTGCCGCGGGGCCTGCGCCCCCGCGGTGGTGACACACGTTCTCACCGGCTCGAAACTGGCCTCGGTCCGCCACTCCGGACTCATGCGGAATTGGAGGCTCGCTCCCAGAGTATTCATCAGCCGGTTCTGCCCGGCTTGCGCCTGGCAGAAGCCCGCATTCAAAACGAGGAACGTCTTTGCGCCGATCGCCCAACCCGCGGCCACCTGCGCGCCCATGAAGGGGTTCGTGGGATCGCCAGGACGGATTTCGAAGTAATCGAGCGGCACCCCGAGATCGGAGACGAACGTCCGCTCCAATTCGCCCGCGAGGAAGGACGCGGCGGCGTTGCGCACGAACGCTCCTTCCCCTCCGCCGAGCTCGAACGTCGGCTTGCCGAACATCAGGTACGATATCAGCTCCGTTTGCGAGAGATCCTCGCGCTCGGCCGTGAGTGTGAGCCTTGGCACCCGCAGGGTCCCTTGGATGTGCGCGATGACCGTGATGTCCTTTGTTTGACCGGGCCCGGGGAGCGGGTGCACGACGTGTCGCGCATCGATGTCGAGCTCGGCATCGAGGTCCGGTGTGCCGAAGTACCGGACCGTCCCTTGCGTCACCACGAATTCGCGGGTCACCGGTCCGATCTGCAGGCGGTAGGTCCCGCGGGGCGCCTGCAGCGTGCCGCTCAGGAGATAGTTGGACCGCACCTTGTTCACCAGCACGGAGCCATTCAGCTGAATGTTCGCCTCATTGGACCGCAGCCACACGTCTTCCCCCATGGTGAGCCGCAGGTTCTCAATCCGCAGGCTGTCAAAGAAGAGGCTCTGGAATTCGGGGCCCAGCCGCTGCTGGCGGATGAGCGTCGTGTCGATCAGGTCCTGCACCCACGGCTCGTCGAGGTTTATCACGCGTTTGTTCACGAGGTCGGCGAAGTGCAGCACCGCCGACGTCGCCGTTCCCCGCCCGGTCAGGATCGCGCCAAAGACGGGACCCACCAGTGACACCTGCCCGCTCGCCGTCAGGGTGAGATAGCCCTTCAAGTCGAGCGCCTTGAAGTCCGAGGCCGTGATGTTGAGGGCGAGGATCGGCTTCGTCAGGCGTTCGAGCCGCACGAAGCCGGTCAGCTCGGCGCGGCCGCGCTCGCTCCGCGCGCCCAGCGTTTCCACGCGGATCGTGTCCCCGTGCAGCGACAGCCGGCCGTTCATGTCTTGATAGTGGACGTTGAGCGTGGGAATTGTCGCCGCCGCGTCGCGGATTTCGAGCCCGCCGCGGAGCCGCGGCGCCTCCCACGTTCCCCCGATCCCCAGATCGGCCGTGAACACACCCTCGACCTGCTGCACCGTCGTCGTCACCGCGGCGAGCACGCCGAGGTCCACGCTGTCCGCGCGCGCCTGCACGGACAACGTGTCGGGGAGCTGCCGCTGGGCGACGGGGACCAGGGCCAGGTCGAGCGGCAGATGGGCCGTCACGTTGAGGATCTGCTGCCCGGACCGCCAGAGGTGGAGCTGTCCATTGAGCCGCCGATTGCGATAATCGACCGTGCCGTCCATGAACGGCGCGCGGAACGAGCCGAACGACGCGTCCGAGAAGGCGAAGGAGCCGGCGTACGCGGGGTTGGCGCGCGTGCCGCTCGCCGCGACCGTGGCGGTGACCGCGCCCGCGACGCCTACCGTGTCGTGCTGCAGCAGCGCGTAGATACCGGTCAGCGGAACGCTGTCCAGGGAGACGCGCGCGTTGATGGGGCCGCGCCGCGGAAGATCCCCCTCGACCGTGAAGCGGCCCTGCCCGCCCGCGCTCTTCAGGGACACCGTATCCATGCTCAGAACGGAATCGCTGAACGCCAGGTGCGCCGGCCGCTCGAGGAACCACACGCTGCCGGGAAGCAGCACCGCGAGCGAGTCCACCCCGACCAGTCGGAGCGGGCCCCGCCCCGGCCGCTCGTAGCGCCCGCCGGCGAGGAACGCCCCCAGGTCGCCCACGCGGGAGCGAGCGAACCACGTGAGCGAGTCGCGCGTCCCTCGGGCGTGTACTGCGCCCGCGCCGAAGCCGAGGCGCCCGTACCCCAGCGAATCGAGCGTGGTCTGGACGTCGAAGCGGGGTTCGGAACCGGGCTGATACTCGGCATGCCCCCGGCCCGCCGGGAGCCGCCATCCCCGCCAGCGGAGGTCGGTCACACGGGCGTCGGCAGCCACGGCCATCGAATCGAGCGCGCCGTCGAGCGTGAGGCGGACCTGCGCCGACCCCTTGAGCGCCTCGTCCGGCGTCGGACCGGCGAGCCCGGGACCGGCGATCCACGTCACCAGCGAGTCGAGGACGCTGAGGCTGTCGGCGTCGAAATCGAGCACCAGCGTGCCGCGGTCCGGACGCGTCCAGCCGAGCGATCCGCTGCCGCGCGTCAACAGTCCGGGTTGCTGCACGCGCAGCGAATCGACGTGGAGGCGGCGGTCGGCGAAATGGACGCGCGCGGCGCCGCTGTCGATGACGGTGCCGACGAACAGCGACGGCCCCAGCGTCACGGAGAACGCGCCGTCGCGCAGGGCCGTGCTGTCGCCCGACACGCTGCCGGTCGCCGTGAACGTGAGGCGCGAGGGGGGTCCATTCACGAGCCAGCGTTTGAGGTTGACGTCGTGCGCGCGCAGCGTGAAGTCGCGCGTCCCGTAGGCAGGCGCCCCGAGCAGCAGCGTTCCATCGCCGCGCACCGTGCCTCCGCCGCCCGCCATCGCGAGGTCGGCGTGCGTTTCGACCGCGTCGAGATGGCCGTCCATCTGGATCGTCCCGGCCAGCATGCCGCGCAACGGGAAGTCCGGGATCCTGCCCGTCAGTCCGTCCAGCGAGAGCGAATCCGTGCGCACGTCGACGAACACGCCAAGGATGTCGGTGCGCGAATCGAGGGCCACGATCCCGCGGATGATGCTGGGGGGCCGGTCGGCGTCGTGATGGCGGAGCGTGCCGCTGAACCGCGCGTCCTTGAGCGTGCCGGTCAGCGTGCCCGTGGCATCGAGCTCGCCGTTCAAGTCGAATGCCGGCACGAGCCGCCGCACCGTGCCCAGGTCTACTCGGGCGGCTTCCACTGCGAACGGCTGAAAGGCGAGGTCCGCCCCGGCGACATTTACCTCGCCCTTGCCGCGAATCTGAGTCTCGGGCCACCCGGGCACCAACGAATCGCGGAACGCCCACTCTGTCTCGAGTTTCAGCGCGCTCATGGGCCCGTCCACGATCGTGCGGCCGGTGAGCCGGCCCGCGAACGGCAGCGTGTCGAGGTAGGGCCGGGCCAGCTCGAGCGACAGATTGCGGGCGAGCAGATCACCGTCGCGCAGGGCCACCAGTCCCGAGTCCGCGGCGCTGTAGGCAGTCACGCGTCCGGTGAGCCGCCCGCCCCCGTACGTCACGTCGAGGGGCTGGAGCTGGATCTCCAGGACGCGTCCCCCGTGAGAGCGGAGCGCCACGTCGCCGTGCAGCACGGCGCCCTCCGGGAATCGCGGATCGAGGAACCGGATGTCGGTCAACGTCGCCGAATCGGAATGCATCGCGAGGTTCCACAGCACGGTATCGCGGGGCCAGCGCACCTGCCCGCGGGCGCTGAACTGCGATCCCGGAAACCGGACGCGCGATAGGTCGACATCGAGGGTGCGGCCGTCGATCGTGATGCGGCCCGCCGCATCGGCGATGGAAAGCCGCGGATCGCTGCTCTCGGTCGCGAGCCGCAGGATGTCGATGCGGACGCCGCGCTCCTGTGGCGCCGAGATCCGCAGCGCCGCCAGCCGCGCGTTGAGATGCTCGAACCGCCGGACGCGGTGCCGGCCGTCCGTGCCGAAATGGTCGATCTCCTGCGTGGGATTGCTCGCCGAGCCGCGATCCTGCAGCCGCAGCGTGAGCGATCCGTCGGTGATTTGGACGTTGCGCAGCAGGATCAGCGAGCGGGGGCCGGCGGGGCCGAGCGGGTTGACCTTGACCGTGTCCTTGACGTCCAGGCGGAGCAGCTCGGCGAAATTCGTCTTGCCGTTGGCGTGCTGCACGATGTTGATGACGGGCCGATCGAGCCGCACCTCCATGAATACGATCCGGCCGGCGGCGAAGTCGATCGGGTTGTAGCCCAGCTCCGCGCGCGGCAGCCACGCGACGAGCGTCGTGTCGGCGTCGAAGAGCCGGACGTCGGTCAGGACGACGCCCGTCAGCAGCGACCCGCGGACCTCGCCGACCTCGATCGTGCCGGACACCGCACTTTCGACCGCCGCGGTCGCGACGCGCGCGAGCAGGGTCCGGCCCGCGCGGGTGCCCACGAGGGCGTTGAGCGCGCCGAGGAAGCAGGCGAACAGGCCGACCAGCGACCACAGCGCGACGCCGAGCGAGCGCCGGACCATCAGAACGCCTGCCCCACGGCGAACTGGAGGACGATCTTTTGCCAGAACCTCTTCTCCGCCCGCAGGGGCGGATAGGATGGACTGATGGCCACGATCGGCGCGGTCGGCGAGGCTTGATACAGCAGCGGGCCGCGTTCGGCCGGATAGCCGTTGTAGGCGGCATCAATACGCACCGGGCCCAACGGCGTGGTGAAGCGCACGCCGACACCCGGGGTCACCCGCATGCCCCGAATCGTCACAAGCTCCTCGCCGCGCTCCCACACCTGTCCGGCATCCACGAACACGCCCAGCCGCATGCGCTGCGCCAGGACTGGCGACGGGAATCGTAGCTCTGCGTTGAGGACCACGGCGGTATTCCCGCCGGTGGGCGTCGTCTGCACGCTGCGATACACCGTCTCCCCTGCTCGCGTCGTCGCCTCTGGATCGATATTGTCGCCGGTCGTATCGGTCACGACGTAGACACGCGGTCCCAGCTCATTCCGTCCGAAGCCCCGCACCGAGT
>Ga0184639_10000724_pt1 | contig 13346 bp, 16 predicted proteins | sample PLM31_170_b2_FD_133155 | JGI IMG/M metagenome (GOLD analysis project Ga0184639, IMG submission 133155) | Groundwater sediment microbial communities from an aquifer in East River, Colorado, USA - PLM3-1_170_b2 | ecosystem: Environmental > Terrestrial > Soil > Riparian zone | place: USA: East... | reverse complement strand
GGAGTCGGGACAAACACAGTCAGGGCATCGCGGGGCGCGGGCACAAGCGTGATGGGGAGCGCAGCAGTCCGCCAGTCCACTCCGACAGGGATTGCAAACGCCTGGCCCGTTCAAATTACCGACCTGACTGATACGGCAGTCGTTGATAGCGCCAGTCGCCTTACTGTGGCGGCGAGTGCTGTAGTTACAAATACGGTCAGCGCCAGCATCAGCAGTGGATCGGTGGCGCTGCTGGCGGGCGCAAATATTGTCGGGTCCGCATCGGTGATTCAATCCACGGCGGGAGCCGATACTGCACCGTGGCCGGTCAAGATTTCCGACGGTACGGACATCGCCGTGGTGGACAGCGCGAGCCGCCTTACCGTGGCGGCTTCAGCAGTTGTGACGAATACCGTCTCAGCATCCATTTCCAGCGGCTCCGTGGCTCTGCTTACCGGAGCCAATGTCATCGGTTCGGCGTCCGTACTCCAGAGCACGCCCAACTCCAACGCCAACGCCTGGCCCGTCAAGATTACCGAGGGCACGAATATCTACGGCGCGTCCAATAGCCCGCTGGCCGTCGCCCCGGATAACGGCAACCTGTGGGTGTCCGGTTCATTGCTCACCATGCAGACGGGTGACATCAGCGCCAGCACGAGCGGCTGCATCATCATCGTGAGCGGCTGTCAGAATAAGAAAATCCGGGTAGTGGCGATCACCTATTCCACGTCCGGGAGCCAGCGGATTGGCTGGATTTCCGGCTCATCGGCCAGCACGCTGCTGCAGTCTCCGATGGCGCTGGCGCAGTTTGGCGGGATGGATGTAAACCGGATGCCAGCCGGGTACCTGTGGGAAGCGGCGAATGGCTCGGCTCTGGTGGCAACCACCACTGCCGCCAGTCAGGTGAGCGGTAATCTCAACTGGGTGTATGTGCCGGTCTAGCGATGAAGACGCAAGTAATACTGGTCGGCAGCGTATGCGGCACTGCAACCTGCGTGGCGGTGCCGGGGTAAACGTGAGCATGGACATTCAATCTGCAATTGTTCTGGTATGTCTGGCTGGTGGCGCAAGCATTGGCGCGGCAGCCATATTCGTTATTGCGTCCATGCGCTCCAGCCAGATGAGCAGGGATGAGGAGGACAGCTAATGGCACTCGTTGAACGTCTTATGGGCGATCTGGGCGAACCCAAAATCCCGGTGCATGACTTCTTCGCCGCTGCGCACGAAATCGTAGTTGGCCGGCTGACCGTCGCCCAGGTCAAAACTGCCCTGGCGATGGACGTAGCAGCACAGTCTGAATTCGACTCTCTGGTGGCTCTTGCACCTACGGGTTCAAGTGCGCTGGCGACTGCACAAAAGGCCCAATACGTTGAAAGCATCCACAGCGTTTTCATTCTGGCGGAAGGGCGCTATGCGGGCTATGACACGCCTGCTGCCGTGCGGAGCAAGCTGGGTATCTGATGGGCGTCTCCGTTGCCGTTACTCGCGTGGCCGCCCCGACCGTCACCGGGAACCAGACGATTTCCACGACTGACCTGGGCGGCCTGACGCCTAAGGCGGTATGGCTGATTGCCACGCGCGGCATCACCGACGCGACTGCGGCGGACGGCGCGGGCTGGTATATGGGCGCGAGCGACGGGACAAACGAGTGGACGCAAGCCTACGAAGATCAGCACGCTCAGGCCTCGGCAAACTCAGAATGGGAGCAGGACACCACCGCAAACCGGATACTCACGATCTACGACGGCACGGCTGCCGACGTGGTGGAAGGCGCGGCCAACTTCGTGAGTTTCAATGCCGACAATGTGGTGATTGACTGGGTGGACGCTCCCGCAAGTGCTTTTCTTATCACGGCGATTTTCTTTGCCGGTTCCGACCTTACGACTCATGTGGGTAATCAAAGTCTGGGCAACACCGCTGACGCTCTGATTGACATTACATCCATCGGCTTTGAAGCCGACGTAGTGGTCACGGCCCTGCTGGAGGGTACTTCTACAGCGCAGGGCGCGGTCAGCATGGGTTTCGTTCACAACGACCGGGCAGCGACAGTGACACAGCGTTGCAACGGCTACTCTCTCCGTGATGGCTTTGCATCGGCGCAGTTGGCATCAGTGGTGAAGGCGAGCTGCTTTGCCAAAATTATATCCAGTGGCGGCCTGGACTTCATGGGAACGGCGCAATCATTCGACGCGTCCGGCTTCTCGGTGCAGCTTGGCAATGCTCGTACTCCGGTAAACGCCGCGATTGGATGGCTGGCGCTGCGCTTCGGGGCCAGTCCGGTGGTAGACGGTAAGGTCTACACGCTGGCAACCCCGACCGCAACGGGCAACAGCGACGACAACGGGGCTGGCTTCCAGTCGCAGACCCTTTTCTACCTGCCAACATTTTGTGTGACGCAGGATACGATTGAGGGGAATTTAAACGCGGGCAGTATCGGATTGTCGGCTATAGATGCCGACGAAGCCTACTGCAATACGATCAGCAGTGAAGATAATGCCGCCGACAGCAATAGCCAATCACTTTCGGACGACAAGGCCGTGAACCTGCCGCTGCACACTGGCGCGGCGGGCATGGCCGCCACGTTTGTGGCGTTCACCAGCACCGGCGTCACGCTCAACTGGTCGGACGTGGAGACGACCGCCCGGCTGTATCCGGCGCTGGCGATTGAGACTTTTGTGGAGGCGGCGGCTGTAACGGCCCAGCCGGTCATGCAGCCGTCCTTCGCGGGGCCGATCTAGGGAAACGAAGATGAGTTACGCAGCGGCGTCGGATGTAGGCGCTCTAACGAGAAATCTGCTGGGAAACCTGACAGACTACTCGACCACCAGTTGCCCGACGCTGGCGCAGGTAACTTCCTGGCTGTCGTCGGGCTGCTCGGTCATCAATTCGAGCGTCGCGGCGCTGGGCTTCACGCCCCCGATCCCGACTTCTTCTCAGGCATACGAACTGGCGGTGCAGGTCAACGCGCTCTTCGCCGGATGGATGGCCGAACGGTCCCGGACAGGCGCACGAGTTGCGGCGAATGAGAGAACCAGAGCGGATATGCTCAAGAAGGACTATGAGTCGCTTCTGGCCGTTCTGTTGGGGCTTGATCTGAGCGATGTGGGTGTATCCGTCACCACGGCAGGCGTCTATAGCTATGCAGGCGGAATCTCAAGGTCAGACAAATCTATTGACGAAAGCGATAGTGACCGGGTGCTTCCGCGTTTCGAGCGCGACCAGTTCGCCAACCCGGAATCAGGCTGGGGCACGCGGTCCAGCGCAAGCTGAGAAGGAGAAATGATGGCACTCAAACCCTATCACCTGTTTGGCGGTACGGAGCCGCAGGGCGGAATGGCCGACTACCTGTCCGCGCACGGCTCACAGGATGAGGCCGTGGCCTGGCTTGCCGCCTGCCCGCAGGAGTGGTGGCAACTGGTCGTGTATCAGGATGACCGGCTGCTGGTCGTGCGGGAGAGCGAAGTGGAAAAAAAAGCCGCGAAGGGGAAGAAAGCAGAATAGCCGATGGCAATTGCTGGAGGGGGATTAATGAAACGCAAGGGCCTGTATATCATCTGGCTTTATGCCGACTCGCCCTCGGAATGGAATTGCTCAGAATGGCGCGCAAAAATCCCCTCAGACGCATTGAACGCAGCGCATGAGGCGGGAACGTCATCGCACCGGGGCCGTCTCTTCCAGATGGCGACGGCCTTGAACTGGAAGCACCCGCAAGTTCAAAAGCAGTTAGGACTTGCAGACGTGATTGTGTTCCAACGCAACGTGCTCGTGCCGGAAGTCTGGGATGCAATGGACTACTTTCGCGCGATTGGCAAGACGATCACAGTGGACCTCGACGACCACTACCCCGACCTGCCGCCGTCCAACCCGGCATACGACTACTGGATACGCAACTTGCCGGAACTCAACCCGGAACCGACAGGGGCACTCACCGAAGGGATGAAGCACGCCGATGCCCTGACCAGCCCCAGCAAGGTCATCCTGAAGGACTGGGAACATATCGTCCCCGGCTACTGGCTTCCCAACTGGACCCGGCGGAAGTGGTACGAGAGCCTGGGCCAGAAGCCCGGCGGCGCGCCGGATTATGAGTTTGGTTATGAAGCGAACGGCTCTGACCCGGTGCTCAGCGCAAAGCCCCGCGAGAACTCGGAAGGCTGGATCACGCTTGGCTGGGGTGGCTCCATCAGCCATGTGGACTCGTGGCTCTTTTCGGGGATCATGGAAGCCCTGGACCGGGTATTTGAGAAATACCCGCAGGCGCGGCTCAAGTTCTGTGGACACGAAGGAAGGCTGGATACCTGGCTCTCTCGGTATGGCGAGCGGGTGATCCGGCAGGTGGGCGTGCGGCCAGATCACTGGCCGCAGGTTGTGGCGACCTTCGACATTGGCCTCGCCCCGCTGGATACCCGCCCGCTTGACCCGCCGTGGCGCGAGGGCGCGCCGGTCTGCGGCTACGATGAGCGGCGAAGTTGGCTCAAGGGTGCGGAGTACCTGACCGCCGGCGTGCCGTGGGTAGGGAGCCGCTGCCTGCCCTATCAGGACCTGGCACGCTGGGGGAAGCTGGTAGAGAACACGCCCGATGCCTGGTTTGCGGCGCTGGATAACATGATAGAGCGCCTGGCCTACGAGAAGCAACAGGCATGGGAGCGGCGGCGCTGGGCACTGAAGAAGATCACGCTGGAAGGAAATATCGAGAACTACGGGGAAATTATGGGACGCATCATGACTGCGAAACATATCCGGGGCGGCCACCGACTGCCAGAGATTACGTATGTCGCACAAGCTACAGCTCCCGTGGTGGAGCAGATCGGGATTGTACCGGCGTGAACACAACTACCTTGACTATGCCGATTGGCATTGAGTTTCAGATAGCTGATGCCTGGGCAAAATCCACAGGGATTAGACCTGCCGACGATCTGGAAACGGCCCATTCCCGCATCGCCCATGAATGGTACGAAGGACTGGGGCTGGAATACGCCGGGGTAGACCTGGGTGACGGCATGACCTACGATGTGTTGCGGGTAATCGGGCGGCTGCTGGTAAGGGACAGAAACAATGGGGTATCAAAAGACCCTGTACCCCCTGAAGGGCCTTCCGACGCTGTAGCAGGGGATATATTGACGCCGTGACCATACCCGTCCTGTTCATTTCCGGCGGCCCCACGACCGGCGCGCTGTGGGAGCCGCTGTCAAAGAAATACCGGCTGGCATTTGCCGATCCCGGCGCGGCGCGGGTGGCTACTGAAAGCGGCATCGAGAACGTCATGAGCCTGGCGCAGTTTGCCGACGCCGACGTGCAGGAAAACGCTTCCAACGAAGCCACGCGCCTGGCCGCAAACGTGGTCAACAACATGCCGGAGATCCGGGCGCGGTTCTGTGACATGCCGGGCGTAGGAACGGTGAAAGAACTCAGCGCGGAGCTGGACCGCTGGTGGGCCGGGTATATCCATCATCACCTGCGGGAAGAAGTCACGCGGCTGGCAGCGCTGGAGAACCTGACGAAAACCCATTCCCCGGTCGGGACAGTCGTGCATGAGGACGTTACGCCTTCCGCGCGCTCCATCGTCGGCTTCTTCCGGGCGCGCGGGTTGCCGACGGTGCATGTGCCGCACGCGCCCTGTCACCTGCTGGACGACGCTGGCCCGGACATTCACCGCGAGACCCGCGCGGAGTTCATCGCCGCCTCGGGGCCATATATGGCTGACTGGTACCGCCGCCAGGACTTCCGGGGCCTCATGGAAATCACCGGCGCGCCGCAGTGGGATGATCTGTATACGATGTATCTGCCCGATAAGGCGGAGGCACGGCAGGCGCTGGCGATTGTGAATGAGCGGGTGATTGCCTACGGTACGACCTGGAGCCAGACCACAGCCCTGCGCGGCGGCTTCGAAGACGAAGAGAACGCCGCATTGCAGGCCGCCTTGAAGCTGGCTCAGGAATGGAAGGCGGTGCTTCTCATCACCATGCACCCCAACGAAAACCCGGCCAATCAGGAAGTCTATGCTCAGGCGCTGCGAGACGCCGGTCTGCCGGGGCTGGTGACACGCCAGCACTTCCACCTGATACTGCGGGCGGCGGACCTGTATGTCAAGCTCAGCCCGTCCAACGGCTGCCTGGTCTCGGCTATCATGGGCACTCCTTCAGTCTACATGCGGACGGCTGGTTTCGACTATGCCCATGAACTGCCATTCCGGTGCGAAATTGACGGTCTTCCAGAGATGGCAAAGCTGGCCGTGGAGAGCAACGGTGATCCCCGCTGGCAGGACTTCATCGGGTATTACAACGCTGCCCACCCGGACGGCGGGGCGGCAGAGCGGATTACGGAGTTTGTTGGGAGAGTTGTATGCTGAAGATAACACTCGATCCGGTGTTGCAGCGCATAGAAGAGCGGCTGCGGACTTTTCCCACATGGCTGCCGCGCGTCATCGAGGGGCCGATGAGGGCTCTTGGTATTGTGGTCAAAGAGAATATGCGGGTTGTTGTAGGGCCGCACCGCTATACCGGCGCGCTCTCGCAGTCGCTCATTTCGCAGTACGATGGGGCGCAACAGCAGGTAACAATCGGCCCCACGGCAAAGCGCGGGGCCTATGATGCCGGGCTGATCCTGGAGCTCGGAACGCGGCCCATCCCGAATGCGCCGTGGGCGCCGATCAAGAGGTGGTCCGACTTCCGCGGCCTGCCCGCATTCCCGGTGTGGTACGCGATCCGTACGCGCGGAGTGAAAGCGTACCCGTTCTTGCAAGAGACGATGGATACCAGTGGGCCGCAACTGGGAAAGACGGCGGGAGAGATTGTCACCCGGATTGCGGAAGGCGCGCTGGGACCGGATATTCCGACGGGATGAGCTTAAGGTCTGCCAACCTTACGGCGATTGCGTTTGAACTTTTCCAACTCAGAGGAGCTTATAAACCAGTCTCTACCCCGCTTTGTAGCAGGGATAAGGTTACGCCGGATGTACTGCTTGATTGTATCTCGCTTTACACCCAGAACGGTAGCGGCTTCGGCAGTAGTGTATAGTTTCATGGCCTGATCCTCCTTGACGAATAGTACCACATGCGGTACAATTGTCAACATGGAGCGAGAGCTTGACAGGAAGGTGTATATATACGGCCTGATTGATCCGAGAACTCAGGAAGTACGGTATGTCGGTAAGACAAAGGATTTACAGGAACGCTATCGTATTCACTTATATGAGCGTAGAAAGAACCATAAGTGTAACTGGATTGAATACCTTCAACGGCAGGGGTTAAAGCCACAGCTAATTATTCTTGAGGAGGTGCCAGAGACACAATGGCAGGAGGCAGAGCGATTATGGATCGGGCACTTTCAGTCTAAAGGGATCAGATTGACCAATGGGCGTGAGGGTGGTACTGGCGGGCAAATGACAGATGAAGTACGCCGGAAAATAAGCCTTTCACACAGGGGGATGAAACATAGCGAAGAAAGTAAAGCCAGGATTCGTCGGGCAAATACTGGCAGAACGCTTACTGAAGAGCAACGCAACAAACTCAGTGAAAGCACGAAAGGACACAAGCGTTGCGTTGGCCGAAAGTATTCTGAAGAGACAAAACGCAAGATAGGCCTGGCTCACAAGGGCCAGAAGATGAGTGAAGAGCAAAAACAGAAAATCAGCCTGGCATTACGGGGGCGACAATTCAGCGAAGAGACCCGAAGGACATTTGGTCTTGCCTGGAAGGGTCGAAAGCATACCGATGTGTCTCGACAAAAAATGAGTCTGGCCCGCAAAGGCAGAAGGCTCAGCGAAGAACACAAAAGAAAACTTGGCCTGAAAAGTAAGGCATATTGGGATGGACCAGAGGGAATGGCGGCTCGCCTCCTGAGAAGTAAACAAATGAAAGGCAATAAGAATGCCGTCAAAGGGAAGACAAGAAAGTAAGGAAATCTATGTCGCTGGCAACAATCAGAAATGGGCTTTTCTCACTCCTGACTACATGCGGACCTTTTGCCGCAAACGAGATCAGTACGTGTTCGTTTGATCCGCTTGAACATGTGAGCGGGAGCGCGCTGGTGTTTTTTCCGGGCCGCGACAGCCGCATCGAACCCGACCGGCTCGGCTCATTCAATGCCCGCAACTATCACCGCTACTGGAAGATCACCGGCGCGCTGTATATCAAGGACACCGGCGACCCGCAGCGCCTTCTCTCGCTCGTGTGGCAGGGGCATGATGACCTTTTCAGCACCATCTCGAAGGACGATTCCCTGAATGGCTCGGCTTGCGGTGCGGCGCTCACGCGGCTGTCTTTTGATCCGAACGTGGCGGTAGAGATGGGCGGGGCCGTGTGGGCGCCGGTGGAGTGGGACGTTATCGCTGAAGAACTCTGATAGTCTGATATAATAAGCGTACTGTAAGGAAACGCACGGCCTGCCACGGGCGGGCAAACTGGCGAACGTGCCGCCGATTCTCAAGGTAGAGAATCGGCGGCTTTTTGTTTTCCCCTTGCGGGGAAGGAGTAAATCGAAATGCCACAGATACTCGGACGAAACTCAATCCTTCACATCTGGGACAACGCCGGAACCAGCCGCAACGTCTCGGGTGACCTTAACAACATTGTGCTGTCCTGGACGCGGGCCAATGCCGACATGACTACGTTTGGTAAGGACACGACCCAGCGCATCGCGGGCGTTCGCGATGCGACCCTGACGGCAGCGGCTATCTGGAATACCGGCACCGGAAACATTGACGACATCATGGATGACCTGCTGTCCGGCTCAACCATCACCTTGATGAAGTTTATGCCTGGTGGAAGCACGGCGGGCTGCCCGGTCTATTCCGCCTGCATGCTGGTGAACCAGTACCAGGTCACGGCTCCGCTGGCCGGTGCAGTCGCAGCCGCGTTTACGATGGAGATGGCTGCCGGGAGTATGAGCGCGAGCACGGTCTAGTAAATGAACAAATGATAAATGAACAAATGACAAATTTTTGCTCATTTGTTCATTTGCTCATTTGTCATTGATGAAGGAGGACTGAGCGATGGACAGAACTGGCGATGGCCGGTTGTACTGCACTCAACCCGAATACCCGGAGACCTGGGTCCGCTTCAAGGACCGGGGCTACCCGTTCAAACTGCGGCGTGAGATTGAGCCACTTACCACAGACCAGCAGATGCTCCCGGTCATTCTGCCATACGTAGTCGAGTGGAATGTGACCGGACTGGACGGGGAGCCAGTGGCGTTGCCGACAGGGGAACGGGAAGCGGCGCTTCTGGACAACGTGGATGAGATTGTCGCCTCGTGGCTCGTGCGGGCCTTCTTCGAGCACCGCGGGGCGCTGATCCGACCCCGCCCAAACTCATCGCCGCCGTCTACGAGCATGTAGCCGCAGACGGCGCGAACCCCGCCGAACTCATGGAGGTGGACCTGTGGGAGCATTTCGGATGGACCCCCGATGAACTGGACAACCAGGACGAAAGCCGCATTATGCCGGCGGTGCAGGCCGCCAATCTCCGGCAGCGGCTGTCAAACGTGATCGCATTCCTGGAATCGGGCGGGCGCGTGAAGCCTTCCGAGAAGGACCTTGAGCTGTGGAAGTGGGCCAGTGAGACGGCGGAGAAGTTGAAGCGCCCCGAAAGGACATCGGGATTGTAATGACGACTGAAGTTCTGGCGCGGCTGATTATCGAGGCGCAGACCGACGCGGCAAAGCAGGGTCTATCTTCGCTCTCGAATGACATCTCGAAGCTAAACGGGAACCTCAGTACCTCCGGGACCGCCGGGGGTACGGCTGCAACCGGCCTGGGCGCGGCCGACAAGGCCATCAACTCTCTCGGCAAGGCGGCCGCGCGCTATCTCGGACCAGCAGCTATCGCTGCTGGCGGCCTTGCCTTTCTCAAGGGCTCCATTGACGCCGCCGCCGAAGCGCAGAAGGTCATGGCCCAGACCGAAGCCGTGATCAAGTCCACCGGCGGAGCAGCGGGCCTCTCTGCTGAAGAGATTGCGAAGATGTCGCACGAGCTTCAGGGCCTCTCGACATTTGAGGATGAAGCTATCCAGAGCGGAGCCAATCTCCTTCTCACCTTCACCAACATCGGAAAAGAAACCTTCCCCGCTGCGACGGCGGCGATGGTAGATATGACGACGGCGCTGAAGACGGACGTTTCCAGCGGCGTGATCCAGCTCGGCAAGGCGCTCAATGACCCGATCCGGGGGATCACTGCCTTGCAGCGGGTAGGCGTCTCCTTTACCGTCGAACAGAAGGAGTTGATCAAGACGCTGGTCGAGACCGGCGACGTGGCCGGGGCGCAGGCAATCATCCTGGAAGAACTCAACAAGGAATTCGGCGGCAGCGCGGCGGCGCAGGTCAAGACTTATGCTGGCCAGGTAGCGCAACTTAAGAATAACTTTGGCGATTTGCAGGAAACCGTTGGGCAGAGAGTGATCCCTGGGCTAACGGCACTGGCGAGCCAGCTCAACAAGGAACTGACCATTCAGGGGAAACTTGACGATGCGGCCCAAGATACCAGCGGCTCTTATGAAGACTATCTGGTCCGGATCAATGCGCTTGTGGTGGCAGAAGGCTATCACTACGACGCCCAGCGGGACATGCTGGTAGCCGAAGAGAAGTTGTTTGGCATCTTCACCCAGACCCGCCCGGCGGTGGAGGAGTTGACAGAGGCCGAGTATGCCAACGCGCAGGCGCTTGCCGTCGAAGACGGTCGGATGCTGGCATTGGCAAATAGCCTGAATAACTCATTTACGCCCGCGCTGAAAACGGCTGGCGAAGAAACTGTCACGGCCAGCGAAGCCAATCACGAACTGGCGGCCTTCATGGGCGGCGGAATGGTAACGGCGATTGAAAGCGCAAAGAAGGCCATTGACGAGCAGAAAGGCTCTATCGAATACCTCAAGCAGATCATGGATGGGGCCGTCGGAAATGAGATGGAAAGTTTCCGCTCGAAACAGGATGAACTGGAAGGCCAGGCGGAAGAGTATCGGGGCAAGATAGACGAACTCAACGCCATGGAATACCTGACCCCGGAGCAAATCGCGGAACTTGAAGAAACACAGACAAAGCTGGGGGAAGTGGATCAGGCGCTGGACGAAAATGCAACGGCCCACGAAGAGCAGACGAAGCGCATCCTGTTCGGGATTGCCCAGCAGCAACTTGCCATTGACGGCTATACCACTCAGGAACTCTCGTTCCTGAATGATCTGGCCGGGAAGTGGGGGCTGATAGACAGTGAGACGAAGACCGCCACAGACGCCATTATTGAAGCCGTAGGGGAGGCGGCAGCCAGCGGCAACTGGGAAGCCCTGCTTGGCGACCTTGAAAATATCCGGCGCGGCGTGGAGGGTATTCCGACCAGCGTGAATATCGGTATCACTACTACATATACTCAGATCGGCTCCGAACCTCCCCCACCCTCAGGTGGGCCTCCTCCGCCTGCGCCTTACGAACCGCCCCCAGCAGATCCAGTATACGGCGGCCAGCAGGCCCACGGCGGCGACTACCTTGTGACCCGCCCGACGTGGTTCATGGCAGGCGAGGCAGGGCTGGAGCGTGCCACCTTCACGCCCGCAGCGGCGGGATGGGCGGGCGGCGGGAGTACCTGGAACGGCAACGTGATCCTGAATGGCGTATCTGACCCGCGCGCCGCCGCCGCCGCCGTGGTCCGCACGCTCCAGGACCGGGGCATCATTTCCAGGACGATGACGCGGTGACGAATGGCTACTGCTACGTACAGTCTCTTTTGCGATTTTGACAACGACGGCAGTTTCCTTACGGCTGGCGATGACATCTCTGCCGACTTCATATCCGCGACGGTGGACCGCGGCTTCTCGTCTCCACTGGCGCGGGTGACAATGGTCGGACGGGCGACATTCGTCTTGAACAACGCCAGCAAATCCTACTCGCCTCCGCTCCAGGCCACCCGCCTGCCCCGCCGCCCGGTACGTTTCGACATGACCGTGAGTGGAAGCACAACTACCATGTTTCGCGGCTTCATTGAAAGCATCGCGCCTTCAGGCGGCATCTACCGTGACCGGCGGGCCGTGCTGGAATGCGTGGATGCCGTCTCGCTCCTTGACGTGCATGAGGGACCGATTGCGCTGCAGGTCAGCGTCACTGCAAACACCATTATCAGCGCAGTCGTAAGCGCGGTCTATACGCCACCTGGCACGAGCTACCAGTCCGGGATCACGGTCTTTCCGTTCTCGGCAGATCGGTGGAGTGAAACCGAAGAGCACGGCGTCGGCTACGAAGAGATTACCGCCAGCCGAAAGATTGAAGACGTATGCATTTCAGATTGGGGCCGCTTCTTCGTCTCGAAGTCGGGATGCCCCACCTTCTACAACCGCCACCAGACGCCGCTCGATGCGACTACGGAGCTCACTCTGTCGAATGACATGTTCGACCAGAGCTACCACAAGTCCATCCAGGAAGTATTCAACCACGCCGAAGTGACCAGCCACCCGCGCGTGCTGGGGACGGCGAATGAAGTTATCGGCAAGCTGGACCAGAGTACCGCGCCGCGCATCGAAGCCAGCGGCGCGTCAACGCTCTTCGTTCTGCCCTTCCGCGACCCGTCCGACTTGTACACTCCCATTGGCGGTGCCAGTGCGATCACGCCGGTCGCCAGCACGGACTATACCTGCACGGACGACGACCCCGGCGCGGGAACGAATGTTTCCGCCAGCGTCTCGGCTTGCATGACGGCCTACGCGGATCGGGCCGAAGTCACGCTGTCCAACAGTGCCTCCAATACGAATCCCGTGTTTGTCCAGAGCCTGCAAGTGCGCGGGAAAGCTGTGCGCGTGCGCGACCCGATCACCATGCAGTACACCAGTGCCTCAAGCATCACAGCTTTCCAGCGCCGCAAGCTGCGGCTGGATGCGCCGCTCATGAGTACGGAATACGACGCTTACCGGCTGGCCGAATACCTGATTGACGTTCACGAAGTCCCGCTGGATACCGTGCAGGGTGTGGAGATCGCCTGCAACGCCAATGCAAGCCTGCTGGATAAGGCGCGCACGCTGGAGCTTCTGGACCGGGTAGTCGTGACGGAGACGCAGACTGGTCTCTCGAGTTATGCCGGTTTTATCTATCACATGACCCACTCGATCCCTGACCGCTACAACCACCACCTGATACTTGACCTGGAGACAGCGCACTCTATCGGCTCACCATTCCGGCTGGACATCAGCCGCCTGGACTCCGGACATTTGTTGGTGTACTGATGGCCTATTCTGCTCTTCCTTCCAAATCCGCCAGCGACACCGTAACGCTCGGAAACTGGGACAACATCCGGGACGACTTCGCGGCGGGCGTTCCTGATATTTTCACGACGAAAGGCGACAGCGCCTGGGCGACTGGCGCGGATGCGGCAGCACGGCTGGCCGTGGGCGCAGATGACTC